>Ga0182024_10019600_pt1 | contig 12451 bp, 8 predicted proteins | sample P32metaG_FD_120480 | JGI IMG/M metagenome (GOLD analysis project Ga0182024, IMG submission 120480) | Permafrost microbial communities from Stordalen Mire, Sweden - P3-2 metaG (Illumina Assembly) | ecosystem: Environmental > Terrestrial > Soil > Wetlands > Permafrost | place: Sweden: Stordalen...
CAAAATGGACCAAGCCCGCTCCGTTTAAATGGGACTACACGCGTTTCGGAAAGCCTGGTGCTGAAGGACACGCGCCGGACGAAACCATCGAGATGACGTTCACCAAAAACAACGCGGCCAATCAAGGCTTCAATGAATGGCGCATCAACGGCGTGGCGTTCTCGATGGATAAAATGGAGCCGATGTTCCATCTGCGCCAGGGCAAGCGCTATCGGCTGCGCATGAGCAACACCAGCGACGATATACATCCGGTCCATCTGCATCGTCATAGCTTCGAACTGACCCGGATAGCTGGAAAAGCCACAGCTGGGATTTTGAAGGATGTTGTCATGCTGGGCGGTTACCAGCAAGTGGAAGTCGACTTTGTGGCGGATAATCCCGGTCGAACCCTGTTCCATTGCCACCAGCAACTGCATATGGACTTCGGCTTCATGGCGCTGTTCGATTATATCTAGCCACAGAAAGGTAAGAACACAGGCAAGGACACTCAGAACTTTGCATAGGTGATTAGTCCCGCAAAACCCTCATCCATATGGTCCTGATGATGGCAATGGAACAGCGTGTCGCCCGGATCGTCGGCGACAAAGTCGATTTCTGCGGTAGAGTAGCGCGGCATACTGATCGTGTCCTTCATCAGCCCTGACGTGGTTTTGTCGCCAACCTTGGTGACCTCGAAACTGTGCCGATGCAGGTGAACCGGGTGCTCATCGCCACTGTTATTGTTCATGGCCAAGCGATAACGCTTGCCGCGTTGCACCGTGAAGAGCGGATTGGTATCGGGCCAGGACTTGCCATTGATGGTCCAGCGATTATAGCCGCCGCGGCCTCCTGCGATCTTCTCAAACCTCAGGTTGATGGTCTCGTCGGGTGCGGTCGCCGGACCGCCACGACCGAAAGCCGTGTAATCCCAAGTTGTCTTTGAAGGAGGGGACCAGATCGGATCGCCATTTCGATTCTCATACTCGACGACGACACCCATACCCATGTTGCGGTCATCGTCTTCGGTCGATGCGAACACCCAGACACCGGGATTGTTCATTTCCACGATGACGTCCGCACGCTCGGCCACGTCCAGTTTTAAAACATCGACGGTCACTGGCGTGGGCACCGGATTGCCATCAAGTGCGATAACGGTGAAACGGTGTCCGGACAACGCGAGAGAAATGCCCATGCTACCGCTGGCGTTCAGGATGCGGAACAGCACCCGTTCCCCTTGGCGCACGCGTATCGGTTCGCCGTGCCCCAGCATCCGGTCGCCGAGTGTTGCTGATTTGTACATCGCCTCCAAACCATTGTCAGGCGGCGGCCCTTTTTTCATGTCCTGCATGCTGACCCATGAGCCTTCCCAATGGTGGGCGGCCAGCATGATCTCGCGGTCGTAACGACCGGGATCGCCCTCGGCCGGGTCTATGATGAGGAAGCCAAACTCGCCGGAATACGTGCTGCGATTGAGGTCGGTCATTGCCATGGCATGGCTATGATACCAACGCGTGCCAGAGGGTTTAGGGGTGAAGCTGTAGAGCTGCGATTTCCCAGGGGGAATGATTGGCGAGCCCTCTTCCGCCGCGCCATCCTGAACGGATGGAATGAACAGGCCGTGCCAGTGAATCAGATTGGGATAACCGGAATCGTTGACGACCCTGATGGTCACCGGTCTGCCCTCCTTTAAGCGGAGCGGCGTTCCTGGAACCGTATTGTTGTAGCCGGTAGTCTGAATGACCTTGCTCGGCCCGATCTCGAGCGAAATTGGAGCAATCCGAATGGTATGATCGGCCGCAGGGGCCGCCGCCGTTTGCGCATGGCAAGAGCGGCCCGCCATTGCTGCCAAGCCCACAGTGCCGCACCCAAGCAACAGTTCACGACGACTGGGGCGCGTGCCTAACAGAGACAGGGTTTCCGCGGGAACACGCATTGCCATAGCCTTCTCCGAACAACCTTAATCGGGGAAAAACGACGATCGCTCCCGCCTCAGTCGCGGCACCGCAAATGCCGGCTCAACCCTTGCGCCAGGCAGCCTCGTTCTTCTTTTCATAGGCGTCGAAGGCCTTCGTAAGGCCAGCCAGGACCTCTGCAGAGGTCTCGAACATCGCTTTGAGCTGCAGATCGTCGACCTTTGCAATATCCTCTCGCAGATGCTGCACATTGTCCTGGAGGCGTTTTTTCATGTCCGCGGTATGGTGCTGGGGTGATCGGTCGGCTGAGGATGTCATCTACCTTCTCACTCTGCTAGGGGGGAGCAACTTCTCACGACACTATCGGTTTCCGATATCGGTGGTCAAAGATGCCGTCAGGCTGAAGGTACTAGCGCTGTTGGTCAGATTTATTCTACTCCGCATTTCGGGTCCCTGCTAAGCCGAGCGATCAGCGCACTTTTTCTCGCCGAGGGCTAGGGCGAATTCCGTGGGCGTGTAGGTACGACCGTCGCCGGTAATTGTGACAATCGATATTCCCTGATCGAGAAAGTCGACCGCCGCCTTCAATGCGTTCCTTTGGGAGTTGGTTGTCACGGAGACCGATCCTCGAGGTTCACGGGTTTCGCCATGCACAATGTACAACATTTGGCCTCCTGTTGGCCCGAGCCTATCACGATATTCGAAACGCGGAACGGGTGAGCAAATGTCCGAAGCCATAAGGTCGTGCCTTTGGGCGAGTCAAAATACCTCCCGCCACGGTGCGGAACCGAGATCGATTTTCAAGATGTGCCAGTTTTTCGTCTAAAAACGATGATGATTGTGATGCTAGGGCGACCTTTTGGATGACCGGATTTAAATAGCCCGTGCAGACATCAGGCCGGCAGGCATCAAGAGATTAGTCCCTTGAGCGGGTTGCCTGCAAATCTCGGACCTCGCAGTGCGTTGTTTCAGAGCCTCCATTCGAAAATTCCATCAGAAAATTGAATAGAGTCGAGACTCAATAGAATATGCGATACTCCGATGACGAAGCTGGGCGAGGTAATTCCGAAAAAGCGAGTTGCAGTGCAATCGATGCTAACCCGACGCCAGTTTGCCATCGGATCTGCCGCAGTCGTTTCGGGCGGTCTCGTTGGCGGCATTGCCGGCATTCGCCTCGCGCAAAGCGAGTCGGTGCGCTTCGATAGGCATCTGCCCATCCCTCCGCTGATCGACGCCTCCAAACAAGGAAACGCGGTAAAGTTAAAGGTCACCTCCGGACGGCACGCATTCGTCAGGGGCAAGCCGACGCTTTCCTATGGCTACTCAGGACCCGTCCTTGGACCAGCGATCCGGCTGCGCCGTGGCGACGAAGTGGAGATGACGGTCGAAAATGCGCTTGGCGTTGACACGACTGTGCACTGGCATGGGCTTCTGGTGCCCGGAGAATTCGATGGTGGGCCGCACCAAGTTATCAAATCGGGCGGTACGTGGCGTCCGAGACTCAAGATCGAGCAGCCGGCCGCAACCGCGTGGTTTCATCCTCATCTGCACCATGACACCGCCCGGCAAGTCTATATGGGCCTCACGGGACTGATCATTGTTGAAAACGGCTCCGACGCCAGCCTCGGTCTCCCGCGCACATACGGTACTGACGACTTGCCCATTATCATTCAGGATCGATCGTTCGATTCCGATGGGGCGCTTTTGTACGATCTCGATCCCGACCCACTGACCATCCAGTATGGTCTCCGAGGCAACACCATCATAGTCAATGGCGTCGTTAGCCCCGTCGCCAAGGTTCCATGCAGTCTGGTGCGGCTACGAATCCTTAATGCAGCCAACGCGCAGAATTTCGATCTGCGTTTCAGCGACCGGCGCGAGTTTCACGTCATAGCGTCGGATGCCGGATTTCTTTCAGCGCCAGTCTCATTAAAGCAGCTCAGAATTTCTCCCGCGGAGCGTTTCGAAATTCTTGTCGACTTCGCTAACCGCCAACCGGTCATGCTTGAGACGGGCCCTGACACAGTCATGGGTATCTTTGGCGCGGTCTCGCAGGATGACGCTGCCGCTTTTGTGCCAATCGTGCGTTTTGAACCAACTGCGACAGCAGGAACAGTAAAAGATCTTTCGGGCCGCCTCGTTGAACCCGTTACAGCCGATTCACTTAGAGCTGTCCGTCGCCGCCAATTCGTGCTGGACAGCCGGATATGCGGAGGTCAACGGCCGACGGAAATGGGAATACTTCCGGGCATGTGCATTAACGGAAAGACCCATGACCTCACCCGCATCGACGTTGAGACCAAGCTTGGATCGCTGGAAGTGTGGGAGATCGTCTCGCTCGGCATGGCCCATCCTTTTCACGTGCACGGCGCGTCTTTTCGCATTTTGTCACTCGACGGCGCGCCACCGCCTGCTCATCAGGTGGGTTGGAAGGACGTGGTTCTCGTCGAGAACAAGGCCGAGCTTCTGGTTGCCTTCAATCACCCCGCGACGCCGGAACATCCCTTCATGTATCACTGTCATATCCTCGAACACGAGGATGCCGGCATGATGGGGCAATATGTGTGCGGCTAAGGACCGCCGCTGCGCGTGGTTTGGTTTTGACGTCCCGCCGCCGCCGAGTACCGTCATGAGGATTGCCTTTGCCCGCGGCCTCACTGTCGGCGTCCACGTTGCGGGAAGACCACTGCTTACCTTCTTGGCGCCGGTGGCAATCACGAGGATTTTAGTCAGCGCCGACCTCGTCGCAAAATGGTGCTGATGCAATTTGCGTAATATGATTTGAGACATGCTTCATGATCCGAACCAATGGTTTCGCTTTCCTCTGGAGTGGACGGACCTCCACTTGGCCCACCCAGTTGTTGGCGCTCATCTGGATGCATGGCTCATTAGCTGGGCCGTGGCGTCGTTCTGGTCCGGTCGAACGGAAAAGCATGTCATGATCTGGGACTCGCGAGCCTACCGCGTCCCTATTATTGCCGGAGCCATTCTGGTTACGCCCTGGACCGCGCAGGCGTTGGGGGAGGAACCGATCTGGCATGTCGGCAACAGCGGTACCTACGTGCTTGCGGGTTTGACGTTTGCGGGTACCTCGTTCACGTGGTGGGCGCGAATTCATCTCGGACGCTTCTGGTCGAACTCGATCACGCGCAAGGAAGGCCACCAGCTTATTGACACCGGCCCGTACGGGCTTGTGCGTCACCCAATCTATACGGGGCTCATCGGAGCGATCCTGGCGACGGGTGCCGCAATAGCGACGGTGACCGCACTGCTCGGGGCGTTGCTGATCGCCTACGGCCTGTGGCAGAAGGCTCGCATGGAGGAAGGCTTCCTGACGGCTGAGTTCGGCGCGGACGCATATGGACCTTATCGCCGCCGCGTTCCGATGCTCGTTCCGTTCTCGCGGCCCCGCTAACCACCCGCGTATCGGTAGCTTGGACGGCGACTGCCGGAGATGAGAGCAAGGACGTGGTTGGCGGCTCTAAAAAAGACGACGTAAGGTCTTCGGAATCGATTGGGATTCGGGCTTCCGCGGTGTAACGTCGCGATGGAAGATTATGACCCGCGGGACGGGGCAAATCATAGTCGCATCAAAGGAAATCGCCGAGTTTGACGACGCAGAGTTGAAACGGACAATCGATCATGCGCTTGCTGGTGCGGTTCTTGGGTTTCCTGTTCGCCGCCGGAACTATCGTGTTTCTGGTCGGCGTCGCGGCTGCGGCCGGGTTGATCTGGCATTTTTCCCAAGACTTGCCTGATTATTCTCAGCTTCAGAATTATGAACCGCCGGTGATGACGCGTGTCCATGCCGCAGATGGAGCGCTGCTCGGCGAATATGCCAAGGAACGTCGTCTGTATCTGCCGATTCAGGCAGTTCCTAAGCTCGTGATCAACGCATTCCTGGCCGCAGAGGACAAGAACTTCTTTGAGCACGGCGGCATCGACTATCAGGGCATGGCGCGCGCGGCGTTGCTTTACGCGCAGAATTACGGCTCCAACCGCCGGCCGCAGGGCGCCTCCACGATCACCCAGCAGGTGGCGAAGAACTTTCTGCTGACCAACGAAGTCTCCTTTAGCCGTAAGATCAAGGAAGCGCTGCTCGCGATGCGGATCGAGCGCGCCTACTCAAAAGACAAGATTCTTGAGCTCTATCTCAACGAGATTTACCTCGGCCTCGGCGCTTACGGCATTGCCGCCGCGTCGCTGGTCTATTTCGACAAGTCGGTCAACGAACTCACGCTTGCGGAAGCCGCTTACCTTGCCGCGTTGCCGAAGTCGCCGGGGGCGCTGCATCCCGTGCGCAACCACGACCGCGCCGTCGAGCGCCGTAACTACGTGATCGATCGCATGCTGGAAAATGGCTGGATCAAACAGGCCGATGCCGACAAGGCCCGCAAAGATCCGTTGATTGTGACCAACAGGTCGAACGGTGCCCATATTTTTGCGGGTGAATATTTTGCCGAGGAAGTTCGCCGCGACATCTTCGAGCGTTACGGCGAAAAGAAGCTCTATGAGGGCGGCCTGTCGGTCCGCACAACGCTCGATCCGAAGATTCAGATGGAGGCGCGCAAGACCATGGTGGCCGGCCTCGTCAAATATGACGAACAGCAAGGCTGGCGCGGCGCGCTGAGCAAGATCGATATTTCCGGCGACTGGGGCGTGAAGCTAGCCGACGTCAAGTCGCTGTCGGATATTTCGCCCTGGCGCATGGCCGTGGTACTGGAGACCAGCGCCCAGTCGGCGCGGATCGGTTTCCAGCCGGGCCGGGAACTGGGGGGCGCCGTCGCCAAGGAACGGCAAATCGGCATCGTCACGCTCGAAGGCGTCAAATGGGCCAGGGCCGCATCGGGGCCGGGGAAGGGCAGAATGCCTACTTCGGTGTCGCAAGTACTGTCGCCGGGTGACGTGATCTATGCGGATCCCATGGTCAGGGAAGATGGCAACGCCGTTGAGGGCCAGTACCGGCTACGGCAGTTGCCGGAGGTTTCAGGCGCGATGGTAGTGATGGATCCGCATACAGGCCGCGTGTTGGCCATGGTCGGGGGCTTTTCGTTCGACCAGAGTCAGTTTGACCGTGCAACCCAGGCCTATCGGCAGCCTGGATCGTCCTTCAAGCCCATCGTGTACTCGTCGGCGCTCGATAATGGATTTACGCCGTCGACGGTCGTGATGGACGCGCCGATCGAGATCGAACTGGGGCAGGGCGCCGGGGTCTGGCATCCGGACGACTATTCGGCCGGCCATTATCATGGCCCCACGACCCTTCGTAACGCGCTCAGATGGTCGCTCAATACGGTGACAGTGCGGCTGGCGCAGGATATCGGCATGCCCTTGATCGGCGAATACGCCAAGCGTTTCGGGGTTTATGATGAGTTGCCGAATTACCTGTCCTACGCGCTGGGCGCAGGAGAGACGACTGTCATGCGGATGGTTACGGCTTACTCGATGTTCGCCAATGGCGGCCGGCGGGTGAAGGCCGCGCTGATCGATCGCATTCAGGATCGTTACGGTCATACCATCTTCAAACAGGACCAGCGCGAATGCCGTGGATGCGATGCGCCGGGCGGCTGGAAGAATCAGCCCGAGCCGCAACTTATGGATCGCCGGGAGCAGGTGCTGGATTCGATGACGGCCTACCAGATCACCTCAATGATGGAAGGCGTGGTTCAGGGCGGCACCGCGATCGCCTTGAAAGAGGTTGGTAAGCCGATCGCCGGCAAGACCGGTACCACCAACGATGAAAAAGATGTCTGGTTCATAGGGTTTTCGCCGGACATGGCGGTCGGTATCTATATGGGCTATGACAAACCTCGCAATCTCGGGCGGCGCGCAACGGGTGGCTCGCTGGCGGCCCCGATCGCCCGGGATTTCCTGAAGATCGCACTCGCCGACAAGCCAGCCGTACCCTTCAAGGTGCCGGCTGGAATCAAGCTGATCCGCGTCGACTCCAAGACCGGAATGCGGGCCGGCCCCGGAGACACCGGCACCATTCTCGAAGCATTCAAGCCTGGCACCGCGCCACCGGATAACTATTCGGTCATCGGTGTGGCCGATGTCGATGGGCGCGCGCTCACGGTGCCGCCTGACGCGGATCGCACCATCCTGCGCTCCGGAACCGGCGGACTGTATTAAAGGTCCGGCCCATAAATCCGCCCCACAAGAGTCCCAGGGATATTATCTCGCCGAAGCGCTGCCCAGTAGCCAGTGCGGATCAGCCAGTTTGAGCGAATAACAGTCTCGTAATCATTGTCTTGATCCTGGCAGCAGCCGCGCTCGTCAAAGACTTCGCTCCTGAAGCAAGGATGATTGAGTGCGCGTAGCGGTGGTCGCGGCGCGCGCCCGCGGCGGTAGGCGCGCAAGGGCTGGTTCAAGGCGTTCGATAGGGAGCTCCAAGGCTGGCCTCAGAAGCTGCCGAGTGACATCTACGAAATTCTTGACCTTCGATCTGCGGGACCACGCGCGGGGCGCTCTACGCATATTGGCGCGGGGCACATCCGACCGGAAATCCGCCTCACTCATGGGAACGATTGGATATGCCGGGAGCAAAGCAATCGAACGTCGTGAGTTAGAATTATTTCAAAAATTTGCAGCTATCAGATCGTAAGAACCTCTGCTTCCCCGAACATAGAGCTTGGCTGCGGCGGCACAAATCAAATCACGGTTGGAATCGAACGCGTTCAGAAAACCGGACTCATCGGGGCGGGCATCCGGTTCAATTCGCCTCAACGCATCTTCGTTTATAAAAAAGGATGCCTCTATTGCGCTATCGTGTCCCCAAAATCGCACGGCACGACGCGTGAGTTCATATGAACGGCTATGATTTAGAAAATTAATCACGTGATCGAAGCCAATCAAGTTGTCGCCGGTCGACCGTTCGTACTGCGACTGGAATCAGCGAACCGTCATTGTTCAATACGTATTGCAACGTCCGCGTGGTCGCAACCACAAATTGGCTGCGGATCGCGCTTAGCGCCTCAATGCGATCAGCCCACTGCCGTTCAATGCGGCGATGGACGTTCAATGGATATATGGCACTCACTAGGTCAACCTCGCTGACGCGCCTACCTCCCTAAAATCATCTACTGTGTTACTTATGGTACTAATTTCGCTTTTGCGAGTCCTGACGGCAGTGCCTCTCACGCTTCCCATGGATCACGAATGGACCTTGCGCCGCCGACGACTGCCATTAGTGCCATGATGTGTGCATCCTAAAAGTGAAAACCCATATTACGCCCGAGCCGCGTGTACATACTTCTTCCGCAAGGGCAAGAAGGAGCGTTTCGATAATGGGTACGTCTGCGAACGCTGAGCGTTTTGACAAGGAGATGCAAGGCGGAAGTAGATGAATCGAAAGGTGTTCAACGCTCGAGGCCAGTCTGAGGGGTAGGCAAGAAGCTGATCCATCAACAATGCCGTCTGAAGGGATATCGTAGCGATTCTAATGTACGTCGGCTCTTTCGCGGCTATCGTTAACCTCTTTCATTAACCTTATACGCGCGCGCGAGGTTTTCCTTAATCCTTGACCTCCCGCCGGCGTATGATGCCGATATGTGCATCAACGTCGTGCGGGCGAGATTTCCAATAACCTCAATTTCGGGAAAGGGCTCCGGGAAACAGTACGGTCGTGGCAGACGACGGAAAACGGGTTGAGGTTGTTGGAAATAGAGGCTGACGACCTGAGTTTCTTCGCGCAAAAATTCGCGACGCTGTGTTAGTCACGTGGACCGGTCGGCCAACCACGCCGTAGAGCGGCCCTCGACTTCCGTCGACAAAGATCCTACTTTGGATTTTGCATCAAGCGTGGGGCTGACGCCCTCGCCAACCTGCCAAGCCTGGGCAAGGTGGTTCTCGCAAGGGGATGCGGCCACTTCGGCAACGAAACGGGTCGCGCGCGATTGTCAGCCCTCCTCGGGAAACCGGCGGAGGGTTTTTATGTCAAAACGCAAATCAGGTGGCCAAGCGGCGGAGTCCCCTTCTCCACCGGCGATTGTCTGTATCCTCGTGGTCGATGCCATCATTGACGAAGTTGAGGTCGAGATCTGCTGCCAACGAATCGGTGGAGTTGATCGAGTTTTTTCGACCTCCATGGACTGGCTGCATGCTGAGAGGCCAAGCGAAGACTCGCTAGCTTATTCTGTCGAGACGCTCCTGTTCGGTATCATCGCGCGATGCCTACGCTATGTCGGAGAACCGGCAGACGTCCGAGCCGGATTGCTCAGCAAAGAACGCGTGTGGGCGATAGTCAGTAGCGTTGGTCTCGAGATGGACGAGATCAGGCGAGAGAACAAGTTGTGGCGGGAAGCAAAAATCGTAACCAGGGCTGCGCAGTTGGGACTCGCGCTGCAGGCTTCACATTTCAGTCGAGGAACCTGGATCGCATGTTGTCCCGGGACAAACCACACCCTCGAACTGCGGCCAACGCAAAATCTGTTCTACTGCGGCTGCTGCAGGGTCGGAGGCGGCATAGACGAACTCGACGAGTTTGTCGCCCGGAGGAGGAGTACAGCAGCCGGTTTCATCGGAGGACGAACCTTACACTGACAAGGAACCGCGTCTTACGCGGACGGGGGATTTGTTCCAACTTGCCAGCCCGTGCAGATCGCAGAACTGGCTAAATCGGAGACTTACAATGACCGCAATTGACTACCGAATGACGCGCAGAAACATCTTCATTGGTGCTGCCGCTTCCCTGATATGCGCGCCTGCAATTGTTCGGGCCGCAAGTCTAATGCCGGTGCGCGGCTTGCCATTACAGTTTTTGAATCCAGAGTTCTTGAATCCGTTGGGACAATTCTACCGACGTTGTTTTTATCACTCGCTCGACAGTGACTTGAGAGCAGGCCGCGCCATGAGCACGGTTAGCAACGGGAAGATCATTTCCATTGCCGAAGCCCACCGGATGGTCGCGCGTGCGCGGGCACAAGGATGGCTTCCACCTTAATCGGCGGTAGGTAAACCCGCGAATGCACCGTTACTAAAGAAAGGTGCCAGCGTTTCCCGCTTATAGAGGACTGAGCTGCAGGTGCCCTTGTCATCGTCGGAGCATACTTGTGCGAGTTCTTGAAGCGAGAGGCCTTAACCAACGCGTCTACATCTAGCGGCATTGAATCTAAGAAGGCTTGGACGAAAAGTGGTCGCGAAATTCCATAAGGCACATTACGCGAATCTAAATCCCATTTTGACTCAGCTCTCTTGGTTGCGCCCGAAAACTTCCTGCACGCTTGGTTAAAACCACACCAAAGGCGGTTCGGGGTAGCGAAGGGAAGATGGCGCCAGTGCTCTGCTCAAACGAGCTATGGGGTCACTGCAACATGGAGGGCTTCGCGCGAAACCGCGCTAGGCCCTAGCTTCTGCACGCTTCGTCGATTTTCGAGCTAAGTTTCAAAAATAAAAAAGAGATCTAGGGAAAATTTTCCCTTCCCTCGCAAGCGATGCTAGTTCATCACACTCGCGTTATCGCAACTCAAGTAGTTCAAGCATGCTTCACGCAAAAGAGGAGCACACTCATCCCGCCGCGATCCCTTGGTAATTTGGTGCGACGGCGTTCGTAAAAGCGGGCCAGGTGGCAACCGACAAACTGCCGCTTGCAATCTTTCAGTCGAACTGATTTCCGGCTCCCCGAAGGCTCCCCTGCGAAACTGAACCGGTAGACCATGTCGATGGCAACCGGACATCCTCCGTTTGCCCTAAGCTTCACAGGGTTGAGGTCTTACGTAAGGAAAGACTCATTACCAGCGGAAGGTCGCGGAACCCACAAAGGCCGAACAATGTTTTCCGTCGCCCGAATTTCCGCCGTTGGTCGGCCGCAAACTCTGGAACGACGAAAGTAGTCCCCGCCATGTGGCAGCGTTTTTTTGTTACTCTATCGGCCGGAGCAACATCGAGCGAATTTCGCCGAATTCTCTTTTGAGTTTCAGCCAGGTGTCGCCCCCGTCATCGCTTCTCCAAATCTGGCCGAAATTGCTGCATACGTAGATAAGGCGCGGCTCAGACGGATGGACTGCAACGCACCACAGGGTCGAGTTCGCTTCGTCAGGCAGCTTGCAATCGCGCCACGTCTCGCCAAGATCGTTGCTGCGGAACAGTCGCCCCCATGTACCCGGCGGTCCGTTTCCGTTAGTCAAGAACATCACTCCCGTTTCGTCGGCGCGCTGTACGATCGCACGCGTGTACTGCCAATCGGATTCGAGCGGGCGCATTTCCCAGCTGTCCCCCTCGTCCCAGCTGACGAATAGCCCCTTGTTGCTGGTCGCGAAGAGCTTCCGACGACCTTTGTCGTTCACCACGCAAAGTCCATGAATATCATCAGTGACATCGTTTCCGCTGGTCTGCGACCATGTTCGGCCGCCGTCGCGCGAACGCCAGATACCGCCGATTTCGACGGCTGCCCAGACAAGTTTTGCGTCCTTGGGGTCGAACAGGATCCGCGTAACACGGGTGACTTCAATAAACTTGCAGCTTTGTGCGAGATCAGCCTCAATTCTTCTCCAGCTCTTGCCAGAATCCTCGGAGCGATGAAGGGCCGCAGGCCTTGTGCCGGCAAGGATAACCGCGGGATC
>Ga0182024_10019601_pt1 | contig 12451 bp, 10 predicted proteins | sample P32metaG_FD_120480 | JGI IMG/M metagenome (GOLD analysis project Ga0182024, IMG submission 120480) | Permafrost microbial communities from Stordalen Mire, Sweden - P3-2 metaG (Illumina Assembly) | ecosystem: Environmental > Terrestrial > Soil > Wetlands > Permafrost | place: Sweden: Stordalen...
ACGAAGGCGAAGTCGCGGGTGAGCGGCATGTAGGGCGACAGGGTCAGCGGCGGCTTGGTCTTGACCGCCTTGCGCCGAGGCTCGGGCAGGGCCTCGATGAAGAGCTCGAAGGCGTGCGCCGCCTCTTCGACTCCGATCGCCGCCAGGGTCGCCGGGTGCAGTTCGCCGAACTCCGCCACCAGGGTCTTGCCAAGCTCGAGCCGCGCCGAGCGGGCCGGGTGCCACCATGGCGAGGCGCCGCCCTGGGCAACCTTGAGCTGCGCCGTCGGCGCCCCGAGGTCGTCAAGCAGGGCCATCAGGTCGCCCTGGAGCGCCAAGAGCGGCGATTGGTCCGCCCCGTCCCAGCGCCGCGGATGGCCGGGACCGACGATCGCCGCCACCGCCATGCGCTGATCGGCGGGCTCGTCGCCGGCGAACACCGGGCCGATTTCGAACAGGGCCGCCTCGCCAAACCCCCGCCGCAGGTTGCGGTCCAGCGTGGCGATGAGCCCCGGCAGGATCGAGGGGCGCATGCAGTCGAGCTCGGCGTTGAGGGGATTGTCGAGCATCAGCCTCTCGCCGCCGCCGCCGAAGAGCGCCGCGTGCGCCCGTGGAATGAACGAGAAGCCGATGGTCTCCTGGTAGCCGCACGCGGCGAGCGAGCGCCTCGCGACGCGGATGCGGTTCTGCCTCTGGGTAAGCACCCCGCTCGGCCTTGGCCCTTCGTCTGGCAGCGGCGTTACGGGCAGGGCGCCGTAGCCGGCGATCCGCGCCACCTCCTCGACGAGGTCGGCCTTGCCCTCGATGTCGCGGCGCCACGATGGCGCCTGCACGACATCACTGGCGCCATGGATGACATCAAACCCCAGGGCGCCGAGGATTTTCCACGTCCGCTCCGGCGCCACCGCCAGTCCCGACAGACGCTCCACGTACCTAGGATCGAACTCGATCGGCGGCGGGAGCGCGGGCGTCTCGCCCGCGAACGCCACTTCCGACGCCTCGCCGCCGCAGAACTCCAAGATCAGCTTCGTCGCCGCCTCGATCCCCGGAACCAGCGAGGCCGGATCGACCCCGCGCGCGAAGCGGTATTGGGCGTCGGAGACGATGCCGGTCGTCCGTCCGGTCTGGGCGGTGCGGTTGGGGTCGAACCAGGCGCTCTCGATGAAGACCTCGGTGGTGGCCTCCGAACAGCCGGTCGAGACCCCGCCGATCACGCCGCCGAGGCCCAGCGCGCCGGAGCCGTCGGCGATCACGCACATCTCGCCCGTCACCGCGTAGGTGCGGCCGTCCAGGGCCTCGACGCTCTCCCCCTCGCGCCCCAGCCGCGCCTCGATGAAGCCGCCGGTGATCTTGGCGCCGTCGTAGACGTGCAGCGGCCGGGCGCGGTCGTGGGTGAGCAGGTTGGTCACGTCCACCAGGGCGTTGATGGGCCTAAGGCCGATCGCGCGCAGCCGCCGCTGAGCCCAGGCCGGCGAGGGCCCGTTCCTCACCCCCCGGATCAGGCGGCCGGCGAAGGCCGGGCAGGCCTGAGGGGCGGGCAGCCGGATCCCGATCGGGCAGGGGAAGGCGCCTGCGATCGGCTCGGGCGTCCGGTCGATCAGCTTGCCGAGCCCGGCGGCCGCGAGGTCGCGGGCAACGCCGGCCACCCCCAGCCAGTCGGCGCGGTTGGGCGTCACCTCGAAGTCGATCACCGCGTCGAGCCCCAGCGCCGCCGCCGCGCCCAGGCCCACCGGCAGGTCGTCTTCCAGTTCGAGGATGCCGTCGGCGTCCTCGGCGACCATCAGCTCGGCGGCCGAGAGGAGCATGCCGCTGGAGACGACGCCGCGCACCGGCCGCGCCTCCAGGGTGATGCCGGTCCCCGGGATGAAGGCGCCGATGGGGGCGTAGAGGGTCGTCAGCCCCGCCCGGGCGTTGGGCGCGCCGCAGACGATCTCCTTCACCCCATCGACGGTCTGCGCCTGGCAGACGCGCAGGCGGTCGGCGTTGGGATGCTGGTGGGACTCGATGATCCTGGCGACAGAGAAGGCGGCGAGGCTCGTCGCCGGGTCGGTGACGTGCTCGACCTCCAGGCCAGCCATGGTCATGGCCTCGACGATCGCCGCCGTATCGGCGCGCGTTTCCAGGTGCTCCCTGAGCCAGGAGAGGGTGAACTTCATTTCCCTTCGCCCCCCTTCAGCTGAGGCCCGAGGCCGGGTTGGGGATGGCGAAGGCCGAGAAGCCATAGTGGGCCAGCCAGCGGACATCGCCGGCGAACATGTCGCGCAGGTCGGGCATGCCGTACTTGAGCCGGCCCAGCCGATCGATGCCGAAGCCGAAGGCGAAGCCTTGCCACTCGTCGGGGTCGATGCCGCAGTTGGTCAGCACCTTGGGGTGGACCATGCCGCAGCCGACCACCTCCGACCATTCGTGGCCCTGGCCGATCCTCACCTCGCCGCCGGAGGTGTCGCACTGGACGTCGAGCTCGGCCGACGGCTCGGTGAACGGGAAGTAGTGGGGGCGGAAGCGGGTGGCGATGGTCGGCAGCTCGAAGAACCGGGAAATGAAGGCGTCCAGCGTCCACTTGAGGTGCCCCATGTGAATGCCGCGGTCGATGACCAGGCCTTCCATCTGGTGGAACATCGGGGTGTGGGTGGCGTCGCTGTCGCGCCGGTAGGTGCGGCCAGGCGAGATCACCCGGATCGGCGGCGTCTGCCCCCCCGCGATCCACGGCGCCGGGGGAGGGGTGTTGGCGCGCTGCATCACCCGCACCTGCACCGGGCTGGTGTGAGTGCGCAGGACCTTGCGCTCACCGTCGGGACCGGGGCGCAGGAAGAAGGTGTCGTGCATCTCCCGCGCCGGGTGGCCGGGGGGGAAGTTGAGGGCGGTGAAGTTGTGGAAGTCGTCCTCGATGTCGGGACCTTCGGCGAGGGCAAATCCCATCTCGGCGAAGATAGCGACCATCTCGTCGGCCACCTGCATTATCGGGTGGACGACGCCCCGCCGGCGGGGCGGGGGCGGCAGCGAGAGGTCGACCCGCTGGCCCGCGAGTCGCGCTTCCAGGAGGGTCCTCTCGAGCTCGGATCGGCGGCGGGCGATCGCCTCGGCGACGGTCTGCTTGAGGCCATTTATCCGCGGGCCAAGACGGCGCCGTTCGGGGACATCCATGGCCCCCAGCTGACCCAGAAGGGCCGTTACGCGACCTGATTTGCCCAGGTTGGCGACCCGAAGGGCCTCCAGCGCGACCAGATCGGGCGCCGCGCCGACCTCGCGCAATATTTGCTCTTCGATTTGGCTATACTCGGTCATTGGCCTTCAGCTTTGGCATGGATGGCGGACGGCAAAAAGCCCTCCGGGATGGCGCGGCGGAGGGCTGGGTCGAGGGGCTTTTCCTTTAAGTCCCTGATTTTCAGGCCAAAGCGGCGCGGACCTTGTCGGCGATGGCCTTGAACGCGCCCGGGTCGGCGCCCGCGATGTCGGAGAGGACCTTGCGGTCGATGTCGATCCCGGCCAGCTCGAGGCCGTGACTAAATCGAGAATAGGTCATGCCCTCGAGCCGGGCGGCGGCATTGATGCGGGTGATCCACAGGCCGCGGAAGGTACGCTTGCGGACCTTGCGGTCGCGGTAGGCGTACTGGCCGGCGCGGTCGACGGCGGCCTTGGCGGCGCGGATGGTATTCTTGCGGCGTCCCCAGAAGCCTTTTGCCTGCTCCAACACCTTCTTGTGGCGAGCGTGGGCGACGACGCCTCTCTTTACTCTGGCCATGTCCTAGATGCCGTAGGGGAAATAGGAAAGGAGCTTGGGGGTATCGGCCTTGCTCATCACCTTGGTGCCGCGCTGCTGACGGATGTACTTGGCCGAGTGGCTGATGAGTCGGTGCCGCTTGCCGGCGACCCCCGCCTTCACCTTGCCGCTGGCGGTGATCTTGAAGCGCTTCTTCGCGCCCGACTTGGTCTTGAGCTTGGGCATTTTCTTCAAAGATTTGGGGCTTTATCGCGAGCCGCGCTCTCTACGTCAAAGCCCCCGCTAAGGCAAGGCGGCTTGGGCGCGGGCGTGGGTGGCGGCGCGTCCGGCCGCCAGCGCCAGCAGGATAGCCGGGGCGACGATGAGCGCGCCCATGATGAACGGGCCATTGATGCTGATGTTGGAAAACACCATCGCCGCGCAATAGGGACCGGCGAATCTCGCGAAGGCCCCCATGGCGTTGTTCAACCCCATGACCTGACCCTGGTGGTCCGGATCGACCGTCCGCGACATCAGCGCGCCGGCGTTGGGGAAAGCGACCGAGGACGAGAGCGCCATGCCCGCCATCAGGGCGATGGTGATGGCGTGGCCGTCGGAAAAGGGCTGGAGGGCCGTGCAGATAACGGTTCCGGCCATCCCGATCGCCAGCATCCTGGCCTCGCCGAAGCGGCGCGAAAGCGTGCCGGTGATGAAGAACTGCGAGAACGAGGAGACGATGCCGGTGATCATGAAGCACAGGCCGACGTCCCTCGGTTGCCACCCGAATCGGTGCTGGGCCCATAGGCCAAAGGTGCTCTCGATGCCGGTGAAGGCGACGCCGACGAAGAACGTCAGGAGCATGAGGCGGCTGATGATCGGATCGCGGGCGGCGTAGCCGATCATCGCCCATCGGCTGGGCTGCGCGCCCTTGCGGATGCGCGCGCGGCTCTCTCTGACCGCCAGGACGATGCCGATGGCCGAGCAGGCGGCCAGGGCCGAGGCCGCCAGCAATGGGATTCGGAATCCGATGGGTCCCGCGGAGGGGTTCGCCAGGAGGCCCCCGACCGCCGGCCCCAGGATGAAGCCGATGTTGTAGGCCGCCCCGAGACGCGACATCGTCCCGGCCCGCTCGTCCGGCGGCGTCACGTCGGCGATGTAGCCCTGAACCACCGAGCCGTTGCCGGCCGCCATGCCGCCGAAGAAGCGGATGAAGAAGGCGAAATAGATGTTGGGCGCGAAGGCCAGCAGTCCGTAGCAGAGGCAGTTGGCCGCCGTGGTGCTGATCAGGACCGGTTTGCGTCCGATCCTGTCCGACAATCGCCCCCAGAATGGCTCGCCGAAGAACGAGCCCATCGAATAGGCCGAGAAGATCAGCGCGATCTGCCATGGCGGCGCATGGAAGGATTCGCCGTAGAAGGGCAGCAACGGCACGATGATGCCAAAGCCCATCATGTTGATGAACATCACCGACAGCAGGGTGTAGAGAGCCGCGGTCGACCGCCCGGCCGTCTGGTCTCTCCCCTGGGCGGTCATGGCGCGGCCAATACGATCCTCGCGCGGACCGGGCAAGCAGCCCGGTCCGTCACACCGCGGACTTGATGCGGCGCGCCACGTTGGCGGCCATGATGAGGGCCGGAATGACCAACAGGGCGGCGGTGGCGAAGGGCGCGCCGATCGACACCTTGGCGAAGACCGCGCCGGCGTAGAGCGGGCCGCCGATCCTCGCCAGGCAGTTGCCCGACATGTTCAGGCCCAGCATCTCGCCCTGGCGGTTTGGCGGCGCGGCCTGAGAGATCAGGGCGGCGATGTTGGGAAAGGTGAGGGACTGGCCAAAGGACACGGTGAAGAACCCCGCCATGGCCACCGGCCATGCCGGCGAGACCAGCTGCACGACCATGCCGCAACCCACCAGGGCCAGTCCGGCCACAAGCACCCGCGCGCCGCCGAACCGGCGAGCCAGGGCCCCGGTGATCAGACCCTGAAACACCGCGCCGGTAACCCCGGTTGCCATGAAGGCGAAGCCGATCTGCCGCGGGCCCCAGCCAAATCTCGCCTGGGTCCACAATCCGTAGGTGGCCTCGATGCCGGCGAAACCGGAAACGACGATGAAGGCCATGATCAGCACCCGGCCGATGACCGGGTGGGCGAAGGCTTCGGCGAGCGAGGCGAGGCGCGGCGTCGGCGGCGTCAGTGCGTGATGGGGCGCGCGGGTCTCGCGCACGAAGATGAGCACTCCAAGGGCGGCGGCGCTCGCCAGAGTGGCGGCCGCCAGCAACGGCAGCCGGAACCCCTCGGCGCCGTCCTGCGGCCTGGCCAGCAGGCCGCCGATCCCCGGCCCGGTCACGAAGCCCATGCTGAAGGCGGCGCCGAGGATTCCCATCCGGCCCGGGCGCTTTTCCGCCGGCGTCACGTCGGCGAGATAGCCCTGGATGGTCGATATGTTTCCGCTCATCAGGCCGCCGGCCAGGCGCAGCGCGCAGGCGGCCAGGATGTTGGGCGCGAAGGCCAGCGCCGCGTAGGAAACCGCGGTGCCGAAGATGGTGGCGAGGAGCACCGGGCGCCGCCCGAGCCGGTCGGAGAGCCGCCCCCAGAATGCCTCGGCGACCAGCTGGCCAACGGCGAAGGCCGAGAACATCAGGCTGATCTGCAGGGGCGAGGCGCCGAACGCCTTGCCGTAGAAAGGCAGCAGCGGAATGACCACGCCGAAGCCCGCGATGTTCACGAACACCACGACGAGCAGCACGATGAGCGCGCGGCGCGCGCCCGCCTGGTCCACTTTTTGCGGCATTCGCCGGCCATAGGACCAATCCCCAAGTGCTGGGAACCCCGCGAGGGTCGCGCCGATGCTTTATCGCGGGGGTGCGGCGCCGGCGCCTCACCGACGGCGCGTCGGGAGAGCTGGCCCCTACTTGGGCGCCAGGATCATGATCATCTGGCGGCCTTCCATGCGCGGCTCGTATTCGACCTTGGCCACCGGGTCGAAATCCGTTCTGACCTGCTGAAGAAGCTTCATTCCCAGCTCCGGATGGCGCATCTCGCCGCCGCGGAATCTCAAGGTGACCTTGACCTTGTCGCCCTCCTCGAAGAAGCGGTGCATGGCCCGCGCCTTCACTTCGTAATCATGAACGTCGATATTCGGTCGAAGCTTGATTTCCTTGACTTCGACAAGTTTCTGGCGCTTGCGCGCTTCGTTCTTCTTTTTCTGTTCCTGGAATTTGAATTTCCCGAAATCGAGGATCTTGCACACCGGCGGATCGGCGGTGGGAGAGACCTCCACCAGGTCCAGACCCGCTTCGACCGCGGCTTCCAGGGCAGCCGAGGTCGGCATTATCCCTTGTTTTTCTCCGTGCTGGTCGATCAGCAGAACTTTCGGGGTTCGAATCTCATCATTGATGCGCGGCCCGTCTCTCAACGGCGGCGCGGTCATGGGACGACGAATAGGGTGGTGCTCCTCAAGGCCGTTGCTACGAGGAGATCGGCGAAGCGCTTCGCCAACCCCCTTGGCGATATATGACGGGCCGACCTTCGGCGATCAAGCGGCGCGTCAGATCGGGCGAGCGACCTTCAGGGCCGCATCGAGCACAGCCGAGACCGAAACGTCCTTCAGATCGGGCGCGCGCAGGACGGTGACCTCGCCTCTGGGCGCCGACAGCGCCGGATCGGAGGCGAAGGAAAAGAGGACGATCGCTGGAGCTCCAGCCGCGCTGATCAGGTGCATCGGCCCGGTGTCGTTGCCCACCGCCAGCGCCGCCCGCGCGCCCAAGGCAGCGACCTCGGCAAAGTCGGTGCGGCCGGTAAGATCCAAAGCCCGCGGCGCTCGGCGCAGGATCTCCTTGGCGAGCTCGCTCTCTTGCCCGCCGCCGATGACGGTGAGGTCGAATTCTCGCCCCTCGAGACCTTCGGCGAGCGCCGCGTAGTGCTCTATCGGCCACCGTTTCTCCGGCCGATGCGCCGCACCGCCCGGGACAAGAAGCACGGTCGGGCGGGCCTCGTTGGCGGGTGGGTGAGGAGCATCCGCCGACTTGCGGAGAATCCATGAGATGTCGGGCGCTGGGGCGGAAAGCGGTCTCGTCGGCGCGTTCGGCCAGATTCCCGCCCCTTCCAGCTGCTCGGCCTGGCGCTCCAGGGCATGCATTCGCATCCGGGCGCGATTGCGATGGGGCAGGGAACAGCCCAGCGCAGTCCCCGACCAGGAAGGCGCGAACGGCCTCAGCGCCTGGAAATAGAGTCCGGTGCGGCCGCTGTTCTGTAAATCGTAGACCCGGTCATAGCGCGATGAGCGCAGGCGTCTGATCAGGGACAACCATCCGCCGAGACCATTGGGGCGCCCGTCGGTCTCGACCCGGTCGAAGAAGGGACTGGCTCTCGCCAAGCCCTCGAAAGGTGGTGTGGTCAGCAGCGTGATCCGCGCATCGGCGTGGCCGGCGCGAATTCGCTCGAATGCCGGAGTGGCAAGGACGAAGTCGCCCAGGGCCGACAGCTTGATCACCAGGACCTGGCGGATTGGCTTCATGCCCCTGAGTGTAGGGGAGCCATCGGGCGCCCGGAAGAAACGCTAGCGCCCCGTATCCTCCGCTAGCAACCGCAGGGAATCGGCGAAGCGCCACAGGCGCAGGCGGTAGAGAATGGCCACGCCATCGATGCGCTGGCGAAACGAATTGAGGCGATCACTCGCCAGGACCTTGGGCGTGTGGACCAGGGCCGAGGCGGGCATGGCCAGGGTTCGCAGAAGCCAGCGGAGCCGGGCGGCCCGGCGCTGCTCGAGCAATGCATAGGTCTCGGCGTTGACGCGCCGCCACTTGGCGACCAGCTCGCGCCATGTCCGACGGGCGGGGTGGCCCACGGCGGCGCGCGGCGCATAGGCAAGCCGATAACCCGCCCGCGTGGCGCGGTGCGACCAGTCGACATCCTCGGAGACACGGGTCCTGAAACCGCCGACCTTCTCGAACACCTCCCGGGGGCAGAAAAGGTTGCCCGAACCGGCGAAGCCCTTGCGTGTCACGTAATCTTCGATGTCGAAGGTGAAGACGCTCTCGAAGGCCTCCGAGGGCGTCATCCTGGCGGGATCGTCGACCAGGACCTTGACCCGGCCGCCGACGAAGTCGCTCGCCGCGAGGGCCGCCACGCCCTCGGCCAACCATTGCGGCTCGGCCTGGCAATCAGAATCGATAAAGGCGAAGATCTCGCCCCGCGCCACCGCGGCGGCGCCATTGCGCGCCGGTCCCGCGCCGCGTTCGCGGACCACCACGAGCGTCGCACGCCCAGCGATCAGCTGGCGGATGGCTTCCTCGCCCTGAGGAGAATCATTGTCGGCCACGATGATCTCGAACGCGTCTTTGGGAAGGGTCTGGTCGGCGAGCCTATCGAGGCAGATGGCCAGTCCCCGCACGTCGTTGTAGTGCGGAATGATGACGCTGATCTTGGGCGCGACCGTCATCGGCGTCTCCCACACTCGTGCGAACATGGCGCCCTACGTTGGCCCAGCCCACTCGTCAGAAGCAAACTTCGATCCACTCTGGCTCGCCCAGGCGGTTCGATTTGAGCCTCAGGGGGCGCCGAGCATGGCCTTCGCCGCGGCTCGGGCGGCATCGCCCAACCGCAGGTGCGCCAGCGCCATGGCGAGATTGGCGCGCAACAGGCCGATGGCGTCGCCGCAGTCGTAAGTTGTGCCCTCGAACTCCAGGGCGTGGAAAGGCTGGCTCGCTCTTAGCGCGGCCATGGCGTCGGTGAGCTGGATCTCCCCGCCGGCGCCTTTGGACTGACGGGACAGCAACTCGATGATTTCCGGCTGGAGAATATAGCGGCCGGAGATGAAGAGGTTGGAAGGCTCGGTTCCCGGCGGCGGCTTTTCGACCATGTCGGTCATCACCTTGAGTTTGCCGCCGAAACCCTCGATGGCGTCCGCCAGGGCCACGATGCCGTACTTGTGGGCCTCTCCGGCCGGCGCCGGCTCGACGACGACGATGTTGCCGCCGACCGCTTCGTAGGCGCTCATCGCCTGCGCCAGAGCCGGCGGCTTCGCTTGCATGAGCATGTCGGGGAGCATCACCGCGAAAGGCTCGCCGCCCACCAACTCCCTGGCGCACCACACCGCGTGTCCAAGGCCCAGCGGCGCCATCTGACGAATGAAGCTCATCTGCCCGGCGCGGGGCAGGTCGGCCCGCACGAGACCGAGCAGATCGGTCTTCCCCTTCGACTCGAGACTGGCCTCCAGTTCGAAGGCATGGTCGAAATAGTCCTCGATCGCCGACTGGCCGCGGCCGGTGACGATGATCAGATGCTCGATGCCCGAGGCCCAGGCCTCGGCGGCAATGTAGGCCAGCAGCGGCCGATCGAAGACATTGAGCAGGTTTTTCGGCGTCGTCTTGGCGGCGGGAAGGTTGCGTGTGCCCAGGCCGGCGACGGGCACTACGGCCTTGCGGATCTTCGTCACCACCGCCTCACTCGACGGTCACCGACTTGGCGAGATTGCGGGGCTGATCGACGTCCGCGCCTTTGAGAACCGCCACATGGTAGGCGAGAAGCTGGATCGGGACGGCGAACACCAGAGGGGCGATAAAGGGATCGCAGGTCCGCCCGATGACGACCCTGGCGCCCTGCGGCGCCAGCCGGGCGCCGTCTTCATCGGTGAGCAGGAACACATTGCCGCCGCGGGCGATGACTTCGCTCATGTTCGAGCGGGTCTTCTCGAAGAGGCCGTCGCTGGGGGCGATGACGATCACCGGTGTGGCCTCGTCCACCAGGGCGATCGGCCCATGCTTGAGTTCCCCGGCGGCGTAGCCCTCGGCGTGAATGTAGCTGATCTCCTTGAGCTTCAAGGCGCCTTCCAGGGCCAGTGGGTACATCGGGCCGCGACCCAGATAAAGCACGTCCCGGGCCTTGGCGATGTCGATGGCGACCGTATGAATGGCTTCCTCGTCGCCGATCGCTTCGGCCATCAACCGGGGCGCTTCGAGCAACAGGTCTGCCAGTCTCGCCGCCTCGGCCTCATCGATCCTGCCGCGTTGACGGGCGGCGGCGACGGCCATGGCGCTGAGGGCGGCGACCTGGGAGGTGAAGGCCTTGGTGGATGCGACGCCGATCTCGGGCCCGGCATGGGTCGGCAACAGGACGTCGGCGTCCCTGGCCATCGTCGATTCGTGGATGTTGACCAGGGCGGCGGTAGAAATTCCCCGCAGCTTGCACCACCGCAATGCGGCCAGGGTATCGGCGGTCTCGCCCGACTGGGAGATCGCCAAGGCCAAAGCCCCCGGCCACAAGGCCGGTTCGCGGTAGCGGAATTCCGAGGAGATCTCGACGTCGGTCGGCAAACCGGCCAGCCGCTCGAAGAGATAGCGGGCGATCATGCCGGCATAGGAGGCGGTGCCACAGGCGATGATCTGCAAACGGTCGACGGCGGCGAAGTCGATTCCCGGCGACGTCACCCGACGGGTGATCGGATCGATATACGCCGACAGGGTGTGCTGGCAGGCATCGGGCTGATCATGGATCTCCTTTTCCATGAAGTGCCGGTAGTTGCCCTTCTCGACCATGGCGGCGCCGCTCGAGACGATGCGCATGGGTCGCTCCACCGCCAGGCCGTCGGAATTGAAGATCTCGGCCCGATGATGGTTGATGGCGACGAAATCGCCTTCCTCCAGATAGGTGACCTTGTTGGTGAACGGTCCGACCGCCAGGGCGTCGGAGCCGAGGAACATCTCACCTTCTCCGTGACCCACCACCAGGGGACTGCCGCGTCTGGCGCCCATGACCAGATTGTCCTCGCCCTCGATGAGGATGGCCAGGGCGAAGGCGCCGGTCAGGCGGTCGAGGGCGCTCTTCAGAGCCTCCACCGGCGTCAGGCCGGCGGCGAGGCCGTGGTCGATGAGCTGGGCGATCACCTCGGTATCGGTCTCGCTCTCGAACACCCTGCCGCCATCGATCAGCTCGGCTTTAATCTCGGCGAAGTTCTCGATGATGCCGTTATGGGCCAAGGTCACGCGGCCGGCCTTCTGGGGGTGGGCGTTGCGTTCCGAAGGCGCGCCATGAGTGGCCCAACGGGTGTGGCCGATGCCGACGCTGGCGATGAGCGGCTCGTCGTCGAGCACCGCCTCGAGATCGCGGATCTTGCCCTTGGCCCGGCGACGATCGACACAGCCGTCGAGAATGCCGGCGACGCCGGCGGAATCGTATCCGCGGTACTCCAGACGTCTCAGGCTCTCGATGAGCCGGGGGGAGACCGGCGAAACTCCGACAATGCCGATGATGCCACACATGCGCCCCGGCTCTCCCGACCCTTCTTTCCATTGCGGGCTTTGTCCAACCCCGCTTCAGGGTCTAAGTTCAGCGCCGCAGCAGTCGGCCGCCCTTTAGCATTGGTGAAGCAAGCGGCTCCATAAACTTTGAGTTTCGCGTCATTTCCGGAAGGGGCCCCGATCGACATGGGCAAGCGTGGCTATTTTGGCACAGACGGCATTCGCGGAGAGGCCAATAAACATCCCATGACCGCCGAGGTGGCGCTCAGGGTCGGAATGGCGGCTGGCAAACTCTTTCGCTCTGGTCATGATCGCCGCCATCTGGTCGTCATCGGCAAGGACACCCGTCTCTCCGGCTACATGATCGAGCCGGCGCTGGTGGCCGGCCTCACTAGCGTGGGCATGGATGTTCGAATCTTCGGCCCCCTGCCGACGCCGGCGGTGGCGATGATGACCCGGTCGATGCGCGCCGACCTGGGGGTGATGATCTCGGCCTCCCATAACGGCTTCTCCGACAATGGCATCAAGCTCTTCGGAC
>Ga0182024_10019602_pt1 | contig 12451 bp, 12 predicted proteins | sample P32metaG_FD_120480 | JGI IMG/M metagenome (GOLD analysis project Ga0182024, IMG submission 120480) | Permafrost microbial communities from Stordalen Mire, Sweden - P3-2 metaG (Illumina Assembly) | ecosystem: Environmental > Terrestrial > Soil > Wetlands > Permafrost | place: Sweden: Stordalen...
AGCCAGGCGGTTCGATTCCCGCGATGGCCGTCAAGGGTCAAGTCGGCCGCAGAAGGTGACGCAGTGAGGTGTATCAAAAAGCATCATCAAGGCTGACTCTGGCAACGTTGAAAACACGGCTATTTGTCTCACCGATATTGGCGTCTCAAATAGAGCACGTTATGATACACTGCTGCTATGAAGCGCGCAGCCAGTATCGAGAGAGTCGCACTTTACGCCAGAGTCAGCACAAAGGATGGGCGCCAGGATACCGAGAACCAACTGATCCAGCTTCGCGAATACTGCGCAAAGCAGAGCTGGGAGATTACTGGGGAGTACGTGGACCACGAGACGGGCGGAACATCGAAGCGGCCACATTTCCAACGCTTGTTCGCCGATGCGCGTCAACGCAAGTTTGACTTGGTTCTGTTTTGGTCTCTGGACAGGCTTTCGCGGGAAGGCGTCTCGGCCACGCTAAACCATCTCGAACGGTTGACGGCCGCCGGCGTCGAATGGCGATCGTTTACCGAGCAGTATCTTGACTCCTGCGGTATATTCCGGGACGCCGTGCTCTCGATCCTGGCCACGATCGCCAAGCAAGAGCGCATCCGCCGAAGTGAGCGCGCCTCTGCTGCCATCGCTAGGCTTCGGCGGCAAGGCAAGACGGATCATCTCGGACGGAAACGGAAAGTGCTGGGCGCGAAGTTGGAAACCGTTCGGCAACTCCACGAACAGGGCCTGAGCTTGCGGGTGATCGCGGCCAAGGTGCACGCCTCCGCCATGACTGTCCAGCGAATCATTCACCGGGAGCAACCCGCGTGAGAGTTGCCGCAACTCCTTTTCACGTATAGCGGCAAGATCAGTTCGATAGTTTGGGAAGACAAACAGCCGTGCCTTCCGTGAGCGGCGTTTGCCAGGAGGAATCCTGCTTCTGGACGAGGCCAATCCGGCCGGTATACGAGCATTCTCCGTGTGGCGACCATACGGAAAGTGTCGGCCGTATTCTGGGGCGCTGGCTCTATACTCTGCAAACCAGGGGTCGATCATGAAATCTCTTATCGGCCGCTATTTATTCCAGCCCAGGCTAGGCCGTCTTCAGTTTCATCTGTTCCAGCATTGCGCGTCCCAAAAGGCCGTAGGGATTGCCCAGCGTCTCGAACATCTCGAAATGGTTGTAGCCCTGGCCGATCAAGAGCGTTGCCGACTTACCGGTCTTTTGTACCGCCGCAGCGAATTCACGGTTCTGACGCTGGAACTCGGGCGTTTCTAGTGTGCCATGAGCGACGATGACGGGCACCACCAGCTTGTCCAGATGACGCAGCGGAGAAAGCTTCTCGATCGTCTCCGGTGTGAACTTTACGTAGCTCGCGCGCGCCGACAAGCTAGGCGGGAAGAGGTCGTACATGCCACTGCAGCAAAGGCCGCCCTTCAGTACGTCGGCCGGCAGTCCGAAATCCTTCTGCCAATCTGTTGTTAGGGCAACGCTAGCGAGGTGAGCACCGGACGACGTACCCGAGATATAGATCCGATTGGGATCGCCGCCGAAACTTGTCGCATTTTCGTGTACCCAAGCGATGGCGCGCCGAACCTGGTCGGCCATGACTAGCAGGTTGCCATCGACCTCGGTGACGTTATTGAAATCGACCGCGACAAAATGCGCTCCGGCATCGACGAAGGTCTCGGACATGTACGCGACGCCCTGAGCATCGCCTGTACGCCAAGCGCCCCCATGGATAAAGATATTGATCGGCGCGTTAGGCCGCTTAGTCACATAGATATCTAGTTTCTCGATGCCGGCCGCACCGTAGGATACACGACGTGGTGGGCCGAGACGGGCGACCGCGGCATCGCTCTTTTGCCGGTTGCGTTTGGCGACTTCTGCTGAGTTGGGAGCCCAGGGGACCTGATCGTAGGCAAAGTCAATCTCGTCCTTGTCGTAGTCGAGAAAGACAACTGGACCCTTCGGCTTTGCCGCCACGCCCGGCGGCAGGTGCGTTTGCATCTGCTGGGCCAGAACCGGTCTTCCCACTGCAAGCGTAGCCGTCATCAGCGCGCCGCGAAGCGCTGACCGCCGTGTCATTCGGGCTCTAGGGCCTATTTGGATTTTACGCATGATCCCTTGCTTTCCTTTTCCCATGCCAGACTTGCCCTCGGTGGACACCCAAATCCGGCCATCGAGGACTTGCCGACGGGCGCGCGAATCTCGTGCGGACCGAGTCTGGCGCCCACAGACAGCGGTATCTCAGTAATCCAGCTAAGTTTACATGATCAAAAAGTGGATTGTTCCCGAGTGACGCTAGATCTCTATCGCAAATGACGCTGGCGCAGCAATACACCGTCGAAGGCCACTGCTGGTGCGTTGATTTTGATCTGGGGAAGTTTTTCGATTCGAGACAAGCTGATGGGTCAGATCAACAAACGTGTCGAAGACCAGCGGCTGTTGAAACTCATCCGGCATTCCTGAATGCTAGGGTGATGGAGAACGGGTTGGTCAGTCCGAGCGTGGAAGGGACTCCGCAAGGGGAACCGCTTTCGCCACTGCTCAGCAACCTCGTGCTCGACCAACTCGACCGGGAGTTGGAGCGCTGGGGTCACCGCATATCTCGAAAACGGCGGGACAATCGAGAACGCCCAAGCGATCGCCACACACGAGCCGCCACGGACAACGAAGCTCTACGACCGCACGAGCGATGAGATTACGCTCGATGAGGTGGAGCGGATTGCGATTTAAGCATCCTGCATGACGTAAGCCGCTCGGCCCAATAATTAGCACCCAATCGATTCGCAACCGCCGCCCTCAGTTGCGAGGAGGAGCGTTATAGTAGAGCCATAAGAGGTACCGAAATGTTGATCGGTGTTCATCCAACAGAAACGATGCTCCGTGGAGACGGCAAGGGTTACAATCCGCGGGATCTGACCGTAACCGCGCTTGCGGGCGGCTTCGAGCTCCTAACCGGTGTATTCCGCGATGACGGTGTACGATTCGAGCCCCGGCGGCCAGATCGACCATTTCACATCATCATCCCGAACGAATTTCTAGCGTGGCACTCTCTGAACACAAGAGTCTTTTATGCTTTAGAATCGGATGCCACCGTGGTCGAAGTCGATCTGTCCACTCTTTGAAACATCTCCGCATACTTGCCTCCTATACCCCGCTCCGCTCTGTCGCGCACTGAGTCTGATGAGGTTTAGTGGATTGCGATTTGAGTTACCGGGCGTTAAGACCATCAGGGTCGCCCAGGAATGCTTCGATATTCGCGTAGCGGCTTCCGCAGATGCGGTAGACGACCTCCGGGTGTTCAACAAGGCCGACAAGCACCACCATTTTGCCCATGCCGTGGGCGATGCCCGCTTCGGTGAGAGACGAACGCCCCGCGGGTTCGAGGAGAATGAGCGCATCGCTGTCCGTGAGTGCCTGCATCTCAGATGCAAAGATGCGTTCTATTGAAGGATCGTCCTCCCAGTTCTCCCCCAGCCGGAATCCGTTTCACAGGTCCGAGATTGGCACTCCCTGCCACCCAAATGCCTTCGACTCCCGATTAACGGCGTATCCTTCCACTACTTTTTTCAAGTTCGGGGTGTGGCGCAGAGTTGAACTCCCTGCAAAAAGTAGTGGAAGGGTGGCCGACCATACGGGAGCTATCCGGCCAGCGAAGCCATGCGTTATTCTTAGAGGCTCTTAAACGCACATCCGTTGAAAGGTGAAAACGATGAAAAAGGCAGTAACGATTTCGATGCTCCTGGCATTCGGCCTGCTGAACAGCATGTCGTATGCTCAATCCCAAGATGACATCGCCAAGCAGTTCGTGGGCATGTGGCGGCTCGTGTCTTGGCCAGAGCGCCTCGCTGACGGGACGACAAGGCAGAATGCGCTGAGCGTCGCCTATCTTATTTACACCGATACAGGTCACATGTGCTTCGTAGGCATGACACCGAATCGGCCCAAATGGAAGTCAGCGCTTGCTCCGACGCCGAAAGAGGCTCTGTCTGTTACGTTCCCCGGCGCCGAGAGCTACTGCTCCACTGTCGAAATTCATGCGAAAGAGGGATATGTGATCCATCACATTGAGATCGACACAATCCCCAACGCCGTCGGTACAGATCGCAAGAGGTGGTTTACCTTCGAAGGACCGAATCGTGTGTCATTGCGGAGGGATCCCCCATCCCCCGGCACCGTCGAGTCCACGTTGATCTGGGAGCGTGTCGTCAAATAACCCGCCCGAGAAATATAGATCCAGGTTGACGGCGCATCCGTACAGTACTTTTTCAGATTTGGGGCTTCGGACAGAGCCGGGCGATCAAAAAAAGTAATGGAAGAGTAGGGGACAATTCGGGAGTTAGAGCGACGCTCCATATAGCTCGGCGCGTTGAAGGCTGTGTACGGCCCGTTCAGTCGACCCCCCTGAATTGCGATAGACTTTCTAAGGTTCATCGGATTCCGAATGGCCGGATCAATTCCCAATGTACTCAAACCCGGCGACTCGCTGGGACCCTATCGAATAGATTCGCTCATCGGGAAGGGCGGCATGGGCGAGGTGTACCGCGGAACTGATACGCGCCTCGGCCGACCGGTGGCAATTAAAGTCTGCGCGCAAGAGTTCAATGAACGATTTGAGCGCGAGGCGAAGGCGATCTCATCGCTTAATCACCCGAATATTTGCACGCTTTACGACGTTGGGCCTAACTACCTGGTGATGGAATTCATCGAAGGCAACACGCTATCGCACCTGATCAAGCAAGGGCCTATCGCGCTCGAAACGGTGTCGCAGTATGCCATCCAGATTGCCGACGCGCTGTCTGCCGCGCACGCGAAAGGAATCGTACATCGAGATCTCAAACCCGGCAACATCTTACTGACCTCGACCGGCGTCAAGGTGCTTGATTTCGGCCTCGCGAAGTTCGGGTCCGCTGCCAAATCCGCTACTACCATGGCTGGCGGCGGGTCGAGCGAAATCCAGACGCACACCGAGCCGATCACCGAATCGGGCTCAATCCTGGGCACGCTTCACTACATGTCGCCGGAGCAGGCTGAGGGCAAGGAGACCGACGAGCGTTCGGATATTTTTTCCTTCGGCGCGGTGCTGTATGAAATGCTCACGGGTCAGTGCGCATTCGATGGCGGGTCAAAGACTGCGATTCTGGCGGCGATTCTAAAAGACCAACCTGCTCCCATTCAACAGTTCAGGCCACTAGCGCCGCGGATCTCTCGATCGCGTGGTGCGGAAATGCCTGGAGAAGAAGCCTGCCGACCGCTGGCATTCGGCGCACGATCTTAAGCAGACCCTGGAGTTGATCGATCTCTCTGGCCCAACCAACGCTTCGGCGAGCATCAGCAATAGCAGCGGTATTGCCGCGTCTCCGCCGGCTCGCCGGCCTAAGTGGCTATGGCCGGCCGTCGCGGCCGCGGTCGTGATCGCTGCAGGTGCAGGCGTGGTCTCCTGGGCTCCCTGGCGAAAAGGGGCGTCCACGCAAACCGTACGATTTGAAGTCGGCCCCTCCGAAAAAATGACCTTCATCAATCAGGCGGCGATGTCGGTTTCTCCTAACGGACGCTGGATGGTGTTCGCCGCATTGGGAGAAGACAGGTCCATCCGGTACTACCTCCGCTCGCTGGATGGTGTCGAAGTCCGCGCTCTGCCGGGTACGGAAGGAGGCACTTCAGCGCCCGCCGCGTGGTCTTTTGATAGCCGGTGGGTGCTGTTCTCCAATAACCTTGGCAGCAGCAAATTGAAGAAAGTGGATATTCAGGGCGGGCCGCCACAAAACATCGCGGACTTCCCAGGCAACCTAGGCGGAGCGGACTCGAACTCCAATGGCCTGATTATCTGCGGCTCGGCGGGTCCGATCCTGAGCGTCCCTGCCTCCGGTGGGCAGACCACTCCTGTTACTGCTCTTGCAGCAGGTGAAACCTCGCATCGGTGGCCCCAATTCTTGCCGGACGGAAAGCATTTCCTGTATTTGCGAGCGTCCCCCGATGGCGCCAAGGCCGGGGTCTACGTCGGCTCTATCGATGCCAAGCCGAACGAACAGAGCAAGCAGCGTCTGCTGGCCAGCGACCGCCAGGCGTATTACGCGCCTTCGCCCGACGGGGGCAAGGCGCACCTAATATTTTTGCGCGGAGCCACCTTAATGGCCCAGCCTTTTGACCCCGACAAGATTACCCTGAGCGGGGAGCCTGTGGCAATCGCCGATGGAGTTGATTCCTTTGCCTCCTCCAATCACGGTCTATTCGCAGTGTCGAACACCGGCACGTTGGTCTATCGCGGAGGCTCCGGCGCGCGGACAGTGCTTACATGGTTCGATCTGCAAGGCAACCCCGGAGGATCCCTGGGTGATACAGGCGACTACTCGACCCCGGCTATCTCTCCGGATGGTAGCCGCGTCGCAGTCGGCTTGGGCCCGGTGGCGAGCCGCGACATCTGGATTCTGGATGTGGCGCGCGGCACCACTACCCGGTTCACCTTCGATTCGGCCCGCGATGATTTCCCCGCCTGGTCGCCAGACGGCAGGTACATCGCCTTCAGCTCCAATCGTGGCGGGCAGATGGATCTGTACATTAAGTCTGCAGACGGTTCGGGTGAAGAAAAGCTGATCCTGAAAACCAACGAACCCAAGACCGTTGATGGTTGGACCAAGGACGGCCGTTTTCTACTGTTCACCAGCACGGGACAAAAGACGCTCTTCGACATGTGGGTCTTGCCTTTTCCAGGAGAGGCCAAACCGGTTCCCCTCCTGCAGACGAACGTTAATGAAGGCTTCGGGCGAGTATCGCCGGACGGGCAGTGGCTGGCCTATCTTTCCACCGAATCGGGCAGCCCCGAAATCTATGTTCGGCCTTTTACGCCCGAGGCGTTTGCCGGCACGGAAGCGAAGTGGCTAGTTTCGAAAGGCGGTGGAAGCTCGGCTCTCTGGCAGCCCGATGGCAAGAGGTTGTTCTATTACATAAATGGGCAAGCGATGGCCGTCGACATTGAGACCAGCAAGGGATTCCAGGCCGCTACACCGCGGCGCATGTTCGCTGCTCCAGGGGGAGCTGTGGCGACCCTATGGGATATGTCGCCCGACGCCAAGCGTTTCCTGTTCGTCGCTTCGCCCGGCACCGGCCGCGTCCCCGGCCTCGTCGTCCCGTTTACGGTGGTCCTCAATTGGGCTGCGGGATTGAGCAAATAAACCTAACGTGCCGGGCTGACACCGGAACACGTTTGTTTCAACTAGTTCTGTTACGTAGACGCGTCTCGGGAGTGCCCGATAAGCGACACTAACGCTAGCTTGGGGTTGCATTTCGGCCAAAACGCAGCATTCCAGACCGCGCTTCTCCAGGCTGCGGAGGTGAGAGATCAATTCGATCGAGGACTGCACGCTCACTTGACCATCGTTACAGTCTGTTCCGCGACCTCGCTCGGTTTTTCGACCTTCGCCAGACTGAAATCGAGGAGCTTCACGCCTTGCTTGGTTACAAGAATGTTGGGCTTGAGACCCCGGTGCGTGATTTTCTTGCTGTGCCAGCATCGAGCGCGTCGCAGATTTGCGCGGCATACTCCAGCGCTTGTCGGGCGGCAAGCGACCTTTGAGCGGCTGGCCCTCGACGTACTCGAAGACCAGGTAATTCGGCCCGACATCGTAAAGCTGGCGAATGCGCGAATGGTTCAGTGCGGCCACGGCGCGCGCTTCCCGTTCAAAGCGCTCGCTGAACTCGGTTTTTCGAAATCTTGATGGCGACGATGCGATCCAGGCGCGTGTCGCGTGCTTTGTAGACTTCACCCATGCCCCCCGGCGCCAATCGGCGCAAGCACTTCATGAGGCCCAAGTTTATCGCCGATGGCTCGTGGCACGTAGTTTGAACGATTTTACTCCACCCAAGGCTCGAGTCCTAAGTCTTTTGCGCCTCTGGCAGCTTCATCATCGCCGCAATCGCGGGCCAGCGCGAACTCTCGCGAAGCGGCTTGAACAAAGCGCCGGCGTTCAATGCCAGCAGAATAATGTCATGCTGCTCCACGGCCTTCTCGTAATTGTCGGCCGCTGCATCGATCTCTGAAGCGAAAATGTGATACACCGCCATCCCACCGGGGCCGGCAGTATCCAGAAGTTCTTGCGGTACCGGCTCTCCCGACAGTCTCAGAGCGGCGGCCAGAATTCCCGCCCCATGTGACAGCCAGGGCGCGAGGCGGTGGCCGCTTTCGGCCGCCTGACGTGCATCCTCCAGCCTTCCCAGGCATAGATAGGCGATGCCCATCCATAGATAAGCAAGCCAGCCATGCTCGTTGATGTCGAGTGCCTTGCGCGCCTCGGCGATCGCTTGTTCGTGCCGGCCGAGGCTGGAGAGAATCATTGCCAGCATGGAGCGCCAGAGGAAACTGAGGGGATCCTTCTCGATTGCGTGCTCCATCTCCGTCTTTGCTTCTTCCAGACGGCCGAGCGGCGCGAGACAGAACATCGCGTACCTGGCATTAGTGTCGGCGGGGACCGATTCAGATGCCATCGCTCTCCGGAAATGCTCCGTGCCCCGCTTCCAATCAAAATCGTAAAGCGCGGAAACAGCGCCCAAGACCACGTTGCATTGAGGCTCCTCGGGGTCGAGATGGAAGGCCTTGCCGGCCTGCTGCTTTGCGAGCGTCATGGCCTCCGCAACGGAGCCCAACCCCCACGCGCCTGACACCAGGTAGAACACCCCTAGTTCGGCGTGCGCGCGCGCATATCGCGGATCCAACTCCACCGCCTGCTCCAGGAAGACTTTCGCCGCTCGATGCGCTTCAGGTGTATTCCGCTGCAGATGATACCGGCCTTTGAGCAGCGCTTCATAAGCTGGGAGACTTGGCTTGTACGCTTTGCCGAGGCGGCCAGGGAACAGCTTTACCTGAAGCGCGACGGCGATTGCCCCGGCGATCTCATCCTGAACCGCGAACAGATCTTCAATTTGCCGGTCGTATCGTTCCGACCAGAGATGTGTACCCTCATTGGCTTCGATTAACTGGGCGGTCACCCGGATTCGATTGCCGGACCTGCGAACGCTTCCCTCCAGCACAGTCCGGACGCGCAGGGCTTCGGCGATTTTGGTGATGTCCTGCTCTTTTCCACGAAACGCGAAGGACGAGGTGCGGGCGATCACTTTCAAACCCGGGACCTGCGCGAGGGCGTTGAGGATTTCTTCGGCAAGTCCGTCGCTGAAGTACTCATTGTCCTTATCGGCGCTCATGTTGACGAACGGCAGGACCGCGATTGACGGCTGTTGTTCGGCGGGGTGATTCCCGCATTGTTTGAGCGCGGTCGTAATCTCGTGCACGGTTTGGTAACGATCCTCCGGCGCTTTTCGCAGACACCGCAGGACCAAGCGCTCCAGATCCGGAGCTGTCCGCAGCGCTCGGGGCTCGTCCCGTAGCACAGCGCCCAAACTGTCGAAGGGCCGTTGGCCTGCGATTAGCTCATAGAGGACCGCGCCGAAGCTGAACACATCCGACCGGGCATCCAGAACTTTGCCCTCCGCCTGCTCCGGCGACATGTACAGCGGTGTTCCCGAAATAGCAAATGTCTGTGTTGCTTCCCCGTCGCGCAGCAGTTTTGCGAGGCCGAAATCGAGGAGCTTGGCTGCGCCCTTGGAGGTCACCAGAATGTTGGCAGGCTTGAGGTCGCGATGGAGGATACCCGCGGCGTGTGCTTCTTCCAGCGCGCCGGCAATCTGGAGGGCCAGTTCGGTCACTTCCTTCGCCGGCAGGGGGCCGCGGAGTGGTCTGCCTTCGACGTACTCCATCACCAAGTAATCCGGGCCGACGTCGTAGATCTGGCAAATGTGTGGATGATTCAGTGCGGCGACCGCGCGTGCCTCCTGCTGGAATCGTGCGCCATGCTCGTCCTTGAGGCGCTTGATCGCGACGACGCGATCCAGCCGCGTGTCGCGCGCCTTCCACACCTCTCCCATCCCTCCTTCGCCGATGAACGAGAGGATTGCGTAAGGGCCGAGTTTGTCGCCCACAGAAAGACGCATCTGGATGGTAGAGCTAAGTTTAGCCGATCAGGAAGCGGATAGTTACGGCGTACTCGTCCACTACTTTTTCATGTTTTGGGCTTGGGGAAGAGTCGGGCGATCAAGACAAGGTTAATGGAAGGATGCCCGACCATAGGGAAACGATCTGGGCATCCACTTAAAAATGGGGCTCTTACTGAATATCCGCGCAGCTGCTCGCGATTAGACTTACTTGCCCGCATATATTTTCGCCGCAGCCCCAGTCCGCGCGGATGTCGAATTGCTTCTTGACGTATGCTATCCGGAAGCAGTGCCATAAAGTAGAGAGGATATGTAACATGGATCGCATCGCGCCGAAGCCACCGTTGGTGAAAGACGGCCCGGTCTTTAACGTGAACATCGCTCCCGTTCATTTGTCCCGGCGGTTGACTGGGACAGAAGACCTGTTTGTCCTCGCGCACATGTCCGTTCCCAACCTCGACAAGAACCATTGGTCCTTCGAGATTTGTGGCCTCGTAGATCAACGGGTCACCATTTCATTTGAGCAGCTGCTGAATTACCCGAAGCGAACCATTGAAGCTGCCCTCCAGTGCGCAGGGAACCCGTTCGAACCATCCAAACCGGCCAGGCAGGTCGCCAACGTCAAATGGGGCGGTGTTGATCTCAGAGATCTCTTCGCCGGCGTGAGGATAGATCCCGCCGCCAGCCATCTATGGGCCTATGGCTTGGACTACGGTGAATTCGGGGGCGCACAAGCATCGCACTATCGCAAGGACGTTCCTGTAACTCGAATCGGAGCAGGCGATGTCATGATTGCCTACGAACTCAACGGCGAACCGCTGTCATCGGAGCACGGATTCCCGGCGCGACTGGTTGTCCCGGGCTTCTATGGGACCAACAGCGTTAAGTGGCTCTGTCGCCTTGAACTGGCAGCCAGCCGCCCTGAGGGCATATTTACAACGCAATTCTACAATGACCCCATTGAGGGAGGTGGGACAAAGCCCGTCTGGGCGATTGAACCCGAAAGTATGTTCGTGTCGCCCGTTCCAGACTCCAAAATGCGGCTACAAGCTTCGGAAATTTGGGGGTGGGCTTGGTCGAGTTCCCCAATCAAATTGGTCGAAGTCAGTTTCGACGGAGGCAGAACATGGCGTGACGCACAGACTGAATCCCGCCAAGAGCACTCCTGGCAGAAGTTCTCGATTGACTGGTCGCCTCGCGAGCCGGGCGAATACGAGCTCCGATGCCGCGCAACCGACGACGAAGGCCGGATTCAGCCCGTAATTGAAGCGCGCAATTCCATTTACTCAGTCAACGTCGTTGTGGAGCGCTAGGCGCTCAATCGTTGGTTCCACATGCGACGTGAATCGATTTTGCCCAAATAATCGGCCAAGTCCTGGATGACGGCGCACTCGGAAGTTATCGCACTTTGACGGGAAACGGCCAAGTTCGATCGGGGCTCTTGCGCGCGCTCATGCTCGGAGAGATTGCGGTCTCGGACAAGACACGCTCTGGCCTCGTCAATCTAGCTTCTCCTCTGCAAACGCCCTCCACGCCTGCACGAGTTCCTGAATCAGCCGTGGCGACGGCAACCGCATCACATACGCACTCCCCGGTTCGCCAGGCAGACGACGGCGTTCCTCATCTGTAACCGGTTCGCGTGAGCATTTGAATCGTGGCGGGAAGAAAGTACCATGACTATTTCTCTAGAGCCGCACGGGCGAACGCAGCGATTTCAGGTGCGTTCTAGGGCCTAACCCTGATTCCCCGTACAGGGTTTGGGTGATAACTTACCAATAGCGAGGGAGGACTCCTTCGCAATCGGAGGAGAGACAATGACACGGATTACCAATTTCGTATTGAAACTGAAAGTGTGGAAGGATACTCGCGGTCAGGATTTGATCGAGTATGCGTTGATGGCTGGTTTCGTAGCGGTTGCCGCTGGCGCGATCATGCCGGGCGTTTCTTCCAGCATCAGCACCATCTTCAGCAAAGTTTCCAGTGTAATGACAAACGCTGCGAGCTAGAACTCCCGGCTCGGCCCGACCTAGTGACGTGACCAACCGGAAGCATCACTAGTTAATCGCAAAACCATTCGGACGCGCGAATGTTCCTAGTGCTAAATCGCGCCAGAGATGCCCTAGTCGCTCGGCGACGGCAATCGGCATCACGTACCTGCACGCGTTGTGCGTGGCCTTGTAGAACGTCTCCAGCTCGTGCCGTGGCATGGCTTCGAGCTTCAGGCGGAGTGCTTCGAGTTCCGCGCGGGTGAATTGTTCGGTTGGCTTCCGTCTCAGTTCTGACGGCTTTCTGTGGTGTTCGACGCCGCGAGTACTCTTGGGGCGTCACCTGCTCTCAACGAGCCCGCTAACCCGCACCCTTGGACACCCATCACTTCTGAGATTTACTTCAATCTATCCGAAACTTTAGCCAGCGCTGCATTCGCGCAGACCGCGTCCTTGTCTCCGCCTGGAGCACCGCTGACAGCAACTGCGCCGATCGTAGCGTCACCGA
>Ga0182024_10019603_pt1 | contig 12450 bp, 10 predicted proteins | sample P32metaG_FD_120480 | JGI IMG/M metagenome (GOLD analysis project Ga0182024, IMG submission 120480) | Permafrost microbial communities from Stordalen Mire, Sweden - P3-2 metaG (Illumina Assembly) | ecosystem: Environmental > Terrestrial > Soil > Wetlands > Permafrost | place: Sweden: Stordalen...
ACTACCCGAGAACACGATCTGGCTTCAGTTTGGCCCCGGAACTGCCTGGAATCTCTGAGCAGCGTTAGCTAGGCATCCTTAAACCGCTAAAGCATAACAGAGTATGAAAGTAGCCCACTACCCGACATCCTGGTTTCGCTAAACGAGAAACACCAGCCCACGCCCGATTACATTCGCGATCTTCGAAAATCCTTGCCGGGTGCGTTCCCCGGCGCTTCTTTCTACTTCTTGCCCGCGGACATGACTACTCAAATCCTCAACTTCGGACTCCCGGCTCCCGTGGATGTGCAGATCGAGGGGCAGGACCTTCAGGCGAATCGCGAGTTGGCCGACAGCGTGCTGAGCCAGCTCAGGCATATTACTGGCCTGACGGACCTGCGCATTCAACAGGAGTTTGACTATCCCAGGTTTAACGTAAACGTCGATCGAACCAAAGCCGCTCTGGGCGGCTACACGGACCGCGATGTTACCAATAGCCTTCTGGTTGCCTTGAGCGGCAGTTTTCAAACCACGCCATCCTATTTCCTGAACTGGCAAAACGGTGTGCAATACGAGATGATCTCCCAAACTCCCCAATACCGCGTCCAGTCTCTGCAGGATGTCGGCAACATACCCATCAGTTCCCCGGCGATGATTCATCCGGAAATCCTCTCCGATGTGGCCTCCATCAGCCGTGGGAGCGAAATGGAAGTGCTGTCGCATTACAACATCCGCAGAGTGGTGGACATTTACGGCGCAGTCCAGGACCGCGATCTGAGCGCAGTCGGGCGGGACGTCACTCGCATTGTGAATCAGAACCAGAAGCTGCTGCCGCGGGGCAGTTTCTTCCGCATTCGCGGGCAGCTTCAGACTATGCGCACGTCTTACGAAGGCTTACTGGCCGGACTTGGGTTTGCGATCGTATTGATCTATTTTTTGATCGTCGTCAATTTCCAGTCATGGCTTGACCCGTTCATCATCATCACGGCGCTACCGGCGGCGTTGGCCGGCATTATCGTTTTTCTGTTTCTAACCCACACCCACCTCAGCGTGCCTGCGCTAATGGGCGCAATTATGTGCATGGGCGTCGCTACCGCGAACAGTATTCTCGTGGTGGCGTTTGCCACTGAGCGCCTCGCAAGCCACGGCGACCCCTTCAAGGCCGCCATAGAGGCCGGTTTCACGCGTTTTCGTCCAGTCCTGATGACCGCCCTCGCCATGATCATCGGCATGATCCCGATGGCCCTCGGTTTGGGCGATGGAGGCGAAGAGAACGCTCCGCTGGGCCGCGCCGTGGTGGGCGGCTTGCTCTGTGCGACTGTGGCGACACTCGTCTTTGTTCCCACGGTGTTTGGATTGCTGCACGGAAAGAGCGGGAATCCGCGAGGCCCGGAAACGGAGAATTCCAATGCCAGAAGTTAAACGTGAGCGAAAAAGTGCAAGCCGATTGTTTTTTTTGCCAGCTCTAGCGGTGGCTGTTGCGTTGGGACTTTTAATCTACTCCGGCATCCACGGCCGCGTAGAAGCCGAATCCCGCCTCCAGCATGCGACGGAAGAGGCGGCCATCGAGGACGTCAACGTGGCGTACCCAAAAGCAGCCGCGCCCATCGATGAAGTGGTTCTACCTGGAGCCACGCAGCCTTACGTGAACTCCCCAATATACGCGCGAACCAATGGATACTTGGTCAAATGGTTTTACGACATAGGCGCAAAAGTAAAGCAAGGCGATCTCTTAGCTATCATTGATACGCCCGAGCTGGACAAGCAGCTGGAACAGGCGCGGGCAGACCTGGCGTCCGCCAAGTCGAACCTGGCACTGTCGAAGACCACGGCTGAGCGCTGGCAGGGGTTAGTGAAGACGCGCTCCGTTTCCCAACAGTCCACCGATCAGGCCGTGGACAACATGAACGCGACGCAAGCTACCGTGGATTCCAATATCGCCAATGTCCGCCGGCTGGAGGACATGGTCTCGTTCGAGAAGGTCTACGCTCCCTTTGATGGAGTGATCACGGTCCGCAATACCGACACCGGATGGCTGATCAATGCCGGCGCCGGCTCACCCAGCGCGGAACTGTTTCAACTGGCCCAGACCAGCACTCTTCGCATCTTTGTCGCGGTTCCGGAGGTCTATTCCCGGGCGGCACGCGTCGGCTCCACGGCGACTCTCACGCTGGATGAATTTCCCAGCGAAACCTTCCACGGCAAAGTTACCCGCACCTCTCAATCCATCGACATGGCATCGCGAACCCTGAATACGGAAATAGACGTCGATAATTCGACCGGGCAGTTGCTTCCCGGTGCCTATGTGCACGTTCATCTCAGATTACCCAGCCAAACTCGCTCCGTGATTATTCCCGCCAATGCACTGCTGTTTCGTTCCGAGGGCCTCCGGGTTGGCGTCGTAGGCAACGGCCGTGCACAGTTGGCTCCGATTACAATTGGCGTGGACTATGGCGCCACAGTTCAAGTAACTTCGGGGCTGACGCCGTCGGACCAGGTGATCTTGAGTCCGTCCGACTCACTGATCAGCGGCACGCCTGTTCGGATCACCGCATCTGCGACAGGCACAGCGCAATGAAGACTCTTCGTTTATGTTCCGTGATCGTCTTGTTGGTACTCCTCGCCGGCTGCATGGTAGGCCCCAAGTACCAGAAGCCGCCGGTCCCGGTGACGCCGGCATTCAAGGAGCCTCCGCCCGATTCGTTCAAAGAGTCCGATGAATGGAAGAGAGCTCATCCCGATGCAGCCGCGCTGCGCGGCAATTGGTGGGAGATTTTCGGCGATTCTCAGTTGAACGCTCTCGAGGAACAGGTCACGGTATCCAACCAAGATTTGAAGATGGCCGAAGCGCGCTTCCGTCAGGCCCGCACCATGGTTCGTTTCAACCGGGCGTCGGAATTTCCGACCATTGGAGTGGGCCCTAACATTCAATCCTTGCGCTATTCGCCGAATCAACCCTACTTTCCTTCCAACGTCGGTACCAGTGCCAGATCGGGGTTCACTTTACCCTTCGATCTTTCCTACGAGGTTGACTTGTGGGGCCGGATCCGCCGGACTGTAACCTCTGCCGGCGAGGAGGCGCAAGCTACGGCCGCCGATCTTGCGACCGCCGTTCTCAGCCTGCACGCTGAACTAGCGGTGGACTATTTCGAGCTTCGCAGCGCCGATACACAGCAAAGCTTGCTGAACGCGACGGTGGATCAGTACGGCGATATGGTGAAACTCACGAAGGATCTGCTGAACGGAGGGGCCGCGCCGGAGTCCGACCTCATTCAGGCGCAAACGCAATTGGATACCGCGCGCGTGCAGGACACCGATATCGGCGTGATGCGTGCCGAATATGAACACGCCATCGCGATTTTGATTGGCAAACCACCGGCGGAGTTTACTCTCGCGGTCTCGCCGTTAAACCTGGAGCCGCCGGTCATCCCGGCCGGCGTCCCCTCTCAACTTGTGGAGCGGCGTCCCGATATCGCCGCCAGCGAGCGCCGTGTGGGAGAGGCGAACGAAGGCATCGGTATCGCTCGCGCGGCGTATTTCCCGAGCCTGGTCTTAAGTGCTACCGGTGGTCTGGAAGGAAGCTCGATCGCGAATTTGTTCGCTTGGCCTAGCCGGTTCTGGGCGGTCGGTCCCACTATGCTGGAGACGATTTTTGATGGCGGCCGGCGCCGGGCAACATCGGAAGGCGCCCGGGCAAACTACGATGCTACCGTCGCCAGCTACCGCCAGACCACCCTGGTCGCATTTCAGGAAGTGGAAGACAATCTGGCCGCGCTCCGCATACTGGAGCACGAAGCTGGGCAGCAGAAGGACGCGGTCGCCGAGGCCCAGCGGGGAGTTGAGATCTTCACAAATCGATACCAGCTCGGTGCCGACCCCTACCTTCAGGTTGTCTCCGCTGAGACGATCGCGCTCGAAAACGAGCGGAACGACGTCGATATCCTGCGGCGCCGTATGGACGCGAGCGTACTCTTGATCAAGGCGCTTGGCGGCGGTTGGGACGTTTCCAAGCTACCCCAGATCAGCTCCATGCGCTGACTTATGAGGCTCCTGGACGTCCTCTGGTGGCGATATTTCGACTCACTCAGCGAGAAGGGCGAAACAAGTTGCTCCGAGTCAGAGTCGAGGAATTGGTGGTTCGCTTGCAGAACATTCGGGTGATAAGGGAAGCGCTTGATGCCGAACACTAATGGAGACGCAATTCCTCTTCGACAATTCGGCCGCCACGACGTGAAGATCTCGGCGATAGGGTTCGGAGGGCACCATCTTGGAGATGCGCCTGACCAGAGCACCGCGGTTCGCCTCGTTCGGCAGGCCGTGGACGGCGGCATCACATTCTTCGACAACTGTTGGGAGTATCACCGTGGCAAGACCGAGGTTTGGATGGGCGACGGTTTACAGGGCCTGCGCGATCGTGTGTTCCTGATGACCAAGGTCTGTACGCACGGACGCGACAAAGCCCTCGCATTGCGCATGCTCGAAGAATCGTTGCATCGGTACCGAACCGATCATCTGGACCTTTGGCAGATCCACGGCGTGTGCTTCGATAACGATCCCGACTTGTTCATCCGGAAGGATGGCGCCGCGGAAGCGCTGGAACAGGCCAAGAAGGAAGGGAAGGTGCGGTTTGTCGGATTCACCGGACACAAGGACCCATCCATCCACCTGAAGATGCTGGCCACAGGTTTTCCATTTGACTCCGTGCAGATGCCGCTGAATGCGTTTGACGCGAACTTCCACAGCTTCGAACAACAGGTACTACCCGAGTTGAATCGCCGGGGAATCGCCGCGCTCGGGATGAAGCCCATTTGCGGCCATGGCGCGCCGGTGCAAAAAGGCGTACTGACCGGCGAGGAAGCACTAAGATACGCGATGAGCCTTCCGGTGACTACTACAATTACCGGGATTGATAAGCCGGAGGCTCTCCAGCAAGCGCTCAAAGTAGCGCAGGGTTTCGAGGCGCTGAAGCCGTCGGCGATGCAGGCGCTGCGCGATCGTTGCCGGCAGTATGCGGTCGACGGAAGGTTCGAACTCTACAAACTCTCGCTCCAATTCGACAACCCCGAAGCGCGCCTCGCTCACGGCTTTCCTCTCGACCTGCAGCAGGTTGAGGTGCGCGAGATGATCCGGATGGCAGACAACAGCGGGCATCCGTTCCCACCGACTAAATAATATGTCGCACGCGTTTGATGTAACCAGAAGAACCTTTGTGGAGGCGTTCATGCTGGGAGCCGCAGGCCTCGCAGCCCAGGGGCAATCCGGGGCGGAAATACCCAAGCGGCCTCTGGGGCGCACGGGTCTGGAAGTGTCGGCCTTGGGAATCGGCGGATACCACCTCGGCTCCGCGGACAGTGACGCGGAAGCCATCCAAATTGTGAATGAGGCGTTGGATGCCGGCGTGAACTTCTTCGACAATGCCTGGGAATATCATCAAGGCCTGAGCGAGGAACGGCTGGGTCGGGCACTCAAGGGCAAGCGGGACCGCGCCGTCGTGATGACGAAGGTTTGTACGCATGGGCGTGACAAGAATGTTGCCATGCGCCAGCTTGAGGAATCGCTGACCCGCTTGCAGACCGATCATGTCGATGTCTGGCAGATACACGAGGTGATCTACGAGAACGATCCGGACCTGATATTTGCTCCAAACGGTGCGGCGGAAGCTCTGCTCGAAGCAAAGCAACAGGGCAAAGTGCGGTTTGTCGGCTTCACGGGGCATAAAGATCCTTCCATTCATTTGAAGATGCTTTCGCAAAACTTCCCGTTCGACACTGTGCAGATGCCCCTCAACTGCCTGGACGCTACTTTTCGTAGCTTCGAGACCAACGTTCTGCCGGAGGCAAACCGGCGTGGCATCGCCGCTCTAGGCATGAAGAGTCTAGGGGGAAGCGGTGAACTTGTGCGTGAGGGTGCAGTTATCGTCACCATCGGACTGCGCTATGCGATGAGCCTGCCGGTTGCGGTGACTGTAAGCGGCATCGATTCCCTGAGCGTGCTTCACCAGAATATCGAGGTCGCGCGCGGCTTTCATCCCTTCAGTGCTGCCGAAATGCAATCCATCCGCGACGCATGCCGATTTGACGCCTCGGATGGTCACATGGAGCTGTTCAAGACTACCAAGAAATATGACGGAGACCTGGGGCGGGAGATGCACGGGTTCCCATCGAGCGTGGAACTTCCCGTGTGAGGCTGGAGGAAATCAATGAGCAAAGTAAAACGACTGGGTTACGTATTGTCCTTGATTGCGATCGGCAGCGCGACAGGGCATCCGCGGGAGACGGCCAGCGAATATGTCGCGCCGGAGCAAGCGGTCCCAAGGGGTAGAGCTCCCAAGATGCAAGTTGAATTGCTTAACCCTGGAGAACCGACGAAACAATATGCGGTTATCTTCTACCAGGGAGACGAGGCCTTTTCCGGACTACTAGAGTTTGCGGAAAAGTATCACGTTACGAGTGCGCATTTCACCGCTATTGGAGCGCTGAATAGAGCGACGTTGGGATGGTTCGATCCCCAGCGCAAAATGTACAAGAAGATCCCTATCGATGGCCAGCACGAAGTGATCGGGATGAGTGGCGATATCGCGCTGTATCAAGGAAAGCCCGTAGTCCATACGCACATGGTGGTGGGGAGTCCAGACGGAACAACGCGAGCCGGCCACGTTCTCGATGCGTACGTATCACCGACGCTGGAAGTCACGGTGACGGTCGATCCGATCACGATGAAGAAGCGCCTTGATCCGGACACAGATCTGACTTTGATTGATCCATCTTTGAAGTAGCAGTACTGTGTCGTCAGATGAGGTTGAAGACCATGAATGAGGTACGTGTGATCGCAAGATCCGTGGCGCGTAAAGGGAAAGAAGACCAACTCAGAACGCTGTTGAAGGGCATGTTGGTCCCCACGCGTGGCGAACAGGGAATGTAAGTCGTACGAGCTTTACGAGTCAGACTCGACGGGGCGCTTCTATTTCGACGAAACATGGGAAAGTCACGCGGCACTCGATAAACACATAGCAACGCCACACTTTATGCATCTAGAACAAACCATCGGAGAATTGCTAGAGGGCGCCCTTCGAGGTAAACATCTTAAAACGGACTCTGACCGGCGCTGTACCGGAGACCCTGACGACGTTGAACACGAGTTCGGTCTCACCAAGGAAACAAGGCTTTTCTAGAAGGTTTGCCTTTTGCCTGGAGTAGTCTCGTCTTTCGCCTTTCCATGACCTGTGAACTCAGCGGTCCGTGGTAGCAGTGTCAGCCGGACCACCGGGTCCGGCGGAGGTCCTTCCAGGGACCGCCATCCGCGTAGCGCTCCGGATAAAGGACCTTCGAACGAGGATCTTCCGCGGTGTCGAGTTGAAGGACCATCCATTTCGGATAAGGAACACCAGGATCCGACGCCGCGTCCAAGAGCTGGACTTCGTCGTCCGAAAGCTGAAGGTCCACGGCACCGATGTTATCTTCCATTTGCTCGGCATTCCGTGCAGCGACGATCACACTGCTGACGGCCGGCCGCCGCAGCACCCAGGAGAGAGCGACACGGGCCGGGCTTGCGTCGTGCTTACCGGCCACCTCCTTCAGCGCCTCCACGACACGGTAGCCCATCTCCTTGTCGAAGGGCACGAACGAACCTGCCTCCGCGAATCGTGTCCCGGCAGGAGCAGGATTGGCGCGGCTGTATTTGCCTGTGAGGAACCCGCCGGCAAGTGGGCTCCAGACCAGGATACCGATGTTATGGTACTCGGCGAATGACTGGAACTCGTATTCGAGACCCCGGCCGACGAGGCTGTAATACATCTGCGCCGTCACGTATTTCTCCAATCCCAGGCGCTCCTGCAGCATAACCGAGGTTGCCGCTTGCCATGACATGAAGTTGGAGAGCCCGATGTAGCGGACCTTGCCCTGGCGCACAAGATCGTCGAGCGTCCGCAACGTCTCCTCGATCGGCGTGTTGCTGTCCCATCCATGCACTTGGTAAAGATCGATGTAATCGGTCTGCAGCCGGCGGAGACTCCCCTCCACTTCGCGCATGATGTTCACGCGGGTCGCGCCGCTCCGGTTGAAATTCTCGCTCATGGGGAGACGGACTTTCGTGGCTAGGACGATCTCGTCTCTCACTCCCTTCAAGGCATTGCCCACCAGAATCTCACTCTCCCCGAGGCTGTACACATCCGCCGTATCGATGAAGTTGATTCCGCTCTCCAGGGCTACCTTCACCATCCGGGTTGTGTCCTCCTGACCGAGGTTGCCCATGTTCATCTTGCCGCCGAACTGCATCGTGCCAAGCCCCACCTTGCTCACAATGAGCCCAGTATTCCCCAGTTTGCTATACCTCATATCCCATACTCCTTCTATTGCAAGCGAAAAGTGCGACAGCGACTGCGAATGTCGCACCAATTCAACGCCATAATGTAATCCCATGAAAGCACCTACGATGCCGAACCTGGCTGTCACCGGCCAGGAGGTGTCCTGACCTGCACAACGCTTGGCAACGCTTGTCGCAATTAATCTTGGATTGACTCTTTTCACGGCTACCAACAGCTCCATATAGACTACAGTCTTATGGCGATGGTGGAGTACGTGTAGGCGGCAGTGTGGGGAAAGCGGAGGCGTCTACCCTACCGCCAGCCTTCGCAGCAGCTACAACAAGAGCAATTGTCTTCCAGATGCAGGTTTCAAGCTGTTCTGCGCCGGAATTCCTTGAGACCGAGGCGAGATAGCGCCGCCTTGATTGCCTCGGCACTGCCCCGCAAACCTTGTCGTTCAGCGTCGGACATCTCGGGTTCGAGCACCCGATGCACGCCTTCCCTCCCAATGACACTTGGCAAGGAAAGCGTCACGCCGAATGTGGGATTGTAGTAGCCGATGGGAATCACAGCCCTCTCATCGCTGGACGAACATCCTCGCCGCGGTGTTTGGCTTCGCTGTGGGGGTGTACCTCTCGACGCGAATCGTTAGGCCTTCTGAAGCCTTTGGAATTTGGTCTCAACGAGTGACGGTCGCACTCTGCCTATCGCTGATTGCGCATGCAGCCTTCCTGTCCGTTTGGTTCGCAGGTAACGGCCGGCCTTCGGTTGGCGTCGTCCCCGTTCTCCTCGGCTCGTGGGGTTTTGCGATGGGGATGCAGAGCGCCGCAGTTTGAAGGCTTCATGTGGACGGTGTGTTTACAACTGCTGCGACCGCAACCATCATATTCCTTGCGGGCGACCTCGCCAACTGGCCCGCGACAACAAAAGAGAGGCGGCGGCTTACAGGCGTGCTCGCCTCGTTGTTCGTCGGCACCACCGCCGGAGGCCTGCTCTCGGTCCATGCGCACATCTATGCCCCGGTCCTACCATTCGTGATCACGGTCGTGGTGGTCGCAACTGCAGCGTTCGCGTTAGGAAATCTTGACGCTGAGGGGGCAGAGGAGGCACAACCGTCGACGACGCAAACCTCTACCGGAAGGACAGGGCACAGGAGGTTCCCATCTCGGTCGCACGCGAATTGACGCAAGCGTATGGTCAATCGCCCCGCAAAGAACCAGCACAAATGGGTCCTAGCCGGCATCGGAGACCTCTGTTTGTGAGAAGCTTGTTCACCGTTGGATGAACGGGCATGCTCGCGGTCGGGATGCCCGGCATCGCCGTGGCCCAGGAAAATGGGCCGCCATCGAAAGGGCCGAATCAGGCACGCCCGCTGATCCACGGCCCGAGGTCGATCGATCAAGAGCTAGAACTTACCCCGAACCAGCCGAAGCAGATCAGACCCTTGCTTGAGGAGCACCATGACAGTATTCAGGTGCTTTTCGACGAGAATCCAAAACTCTCATGAAGACTCGGCCCATCTAGATCCACGCGATCAGCGACGAAAGACACCACCAAATTGAAGCGCTGGTGACCGAGCACCAGAAGCAACTGGCAAAAGCCATGCAGGAACACATGCGTGCTGGAGAAGAAAGCGGACGGCCTGCCTCTTCTTAAGGTGCGGGACAGTTGTCTGAAGCACTTCCAGAAATGCTCCGACTAAACCAATTACGACGACGAACGTGTTCCACAGGCACCGCAGCTTTTGCAGCACCCTGGCACGCTCCAGCGTCGGCTTTTCCAAGAAGTGGCACACACGCTGAATAGGACTAATCCGCGCGTCCACTCAGTGTACGGCGTGATTGAATCCAACCATACTCTACTTCCGGATATCGAGCTTCAGCGCCAAGGAGAAGCAGGCAGTGCGGATATTCCTTTATCAAGGCATAGTGCAGACTCGACGCTCTTGCGGAATTCGGCGCCGCTTAAATAATGGTGGGTCGATAGGAAAAAGGCGACCACGGCGTCTTCGTCTCGCTGCGCGATGGCCCGCAAATAGAGCACCATCGCGACAGCGGTGCCGCGGTTCGCGGGCTGATGACTTTGCGCCGATCCTCAACTTCGGCAAGCTGTTCGCGAAAGAAAGGCTGGTGAGCGCCCTCCCAGCCGTGCAAGACTCGTGCTGCCGGGGCCGAGAAACAGCGCGGCCTCCCGCTTGCCGATGAAGGAACGCAGGGGACCTAACCTCAGGAAGTCTGTCGACGGAACGACAAAGGTGACGCTTTAGCGACCCGACGTAACCACTTGCCAGATGCGCTGCGCTTATCACCGGCCATGAAGAGGCGCCGCTGACTCGCTTCGACGAACGCGGCAAAAACGGCCCTCGGATTGCTTCCAACATGGCGCATTAACTGTTTTCCCCTATGCGCATTCGCGCTGCCACGGAAGCGAGGAATAGCAACTACGATGAGAATGAAACAAAACGTCTGAAGTGAGCCCCGCTGTGGCAGCCTGATCACTGGATTTCGCAACCTGTAAAGAAAGGAAAATCGACATGAAACTTTGCTTCCTAACCGCGCTCGTCATCCTCGGGCTCACCACCACTCTTCTCCCAGTCACAATCAGGGCCTCGAGCACGGCCGGTTCCGGACTCGGGCCGGCCGATACGTACTTCGTGACGCAGACATCGCTCGGTACTCCATTTCAGGTCGATTCCGGCCGGCTTGCCGAAACAAGGGGGACCACCCGAGCCATTCAAAGCTACACGCAGCTGATGGTGAGTTCACACATCATTGTGAACAATGCACTAACGGCGATTCTGAAGGACAAGGCGCCAACGCCGCCCCCTACGCTTCTGAAAGCGGCCTACTCCACGATGGTTTCCACCCTTCAGCGTGAAAGCGGCCAGACGTTTGATGCCGACTACGTTGGAGGTCAGGTCAACTATCAGAGGGCAAATGCCGCTCTCTATCAATATGAGATTGCGAATGGCACGGACCCCGACCTGAAGGCCTTTGCTCAGCAGACCCTGCCAAAGATTCAAGACCATTTGGCACGCGCACTGAAGCTACAAGGTACTCGAAGTGAATAGAGCTATCTAATTGCGGGGCTGGGCAACCGAACTACGACAGTGGCAGTCGGCACTTAGAGAGCATCATCAAGTATCGCGATTGGTGGCCGCGATCATGTATCCATCGACGCGACGTATACGATCCGCACTGATCCGTTCAAACGCTCTTTCGAAGGGTGAGATCCAAGCCACACGACCCTGGCGCTGAGGTCGGTCGGCTCGCCCTCCGTGGTTTAGCTGAGCTTCTGTCGATAGTCGCAGGGGGCTGAATGAAGGCTTGGGATGAGTACGCTGGCCGGTTCGTCGATTGTCGGCCAACATCGCGTCGTACACCTGCTCAACACCGGCTGCAAGTTCGCCCCAAAGAAACCGGCGTTCCGTGTTGAGCGGACGACGGTCCCCGACTCCGCGTAGGTCTTCCGGGACTTATCCAGTTCGCAGTTTTCGCCTAACCCAGGGTCTCCTGCCTGGTTGTGAACGACGCCGTGAAGGTCGGGATGATCAAGTGGCGCGTGCCCCCACGGCCGTCGCTTGAGTTTGACCCGTGCTCGCTTTTGAGTGAATGCCGGACATTTACCGTCCGGTCGGTTCGAACCGGCCCTCCCGGTAGTCAATATTCGCTTGGCGGATCTGCTCTTCGGTATTCATGACGAAGGGACCCCGTGCCACGACCGGCTCGCGAATAGGGCGGCCCGCAAAGAGCAGCACGCGCAAGGGCGCAGTGCCGCCAGCGATGTTCACTTCTGAAAGGCCGTCGTCATCTGTTCGGGACAACCAGACTACATCGCCGCCGTGTACCGGCGATTGGTCACTGCCGATCAGGCCATCGCCTTCCAGCACGACTAGGAACGCGTTGTAATCGGCAGGCAGTTCCTGCCGAATGCGCGCCCCGGCCTCAAGGTGCACTTCGAGCATTGTCACCGGCGAGTAGTTCTTAGTCGGCGCGATCACGTCTCCTGACTTTCCGGAGAAAACACGGATTTCAGCGCCCTGCTCGCGCCGCAGCGGCAGATCGGCAGCGACCAGGTTTTGAGTTCGTGGTTCGACCATCTTGTCGGCAGCGGGAAGATTGACCCAGAGCTGCAGAGAGTGAACCGTTACACCATCAGGCGGCTGTTCG
>Ga0182024_10019604_pt1 | contig 12450 bp, 11 predicted proteins | sample P32metaG_FD_120480 | JGI IMG/M metagenome (GOLD analysis project Ga0182024, IMG submission 120480) | Permafrost microbial communities from Stordalen Mire, Sweden - P3-2 metaG (Illumina Assembly) | ecosystem: Environmental > Terrestrial > Soil > Wetlands > Permafrost | place: Sweden: Stordalen...
ACGATGGCTTCCGCGGTGGCGACACCCTTGGAAAGGCAGTTCTCGCGGATTGCCGGCGTGACCCAAATGACGTCGAGCAGCCTGCTTGGCACGACCAGTATCACATTGCAATTTGACCTGAACCGGGATATCGACGCCGCTGCTCGCGATGTGCAGGCGGCGATCAATGCCGCGACCGGGCAATTGCCTCCCTATCTTCCAAGCCTTCCGACCTACCGGAAAGTGAATCCAGCGGACTCGCCGATCTTATTTTTTCAACTGATTTCAGACTCGCTACCGATGGGCCGTCTTTATGACGTAGCGGATTCGATCGTGGCGCAAAAGTTCGCGCAAGTGAAGGGCGTGGGCCAAGTGAACGTCCAGGGAAGCGCTCGCCCAGCCGTGCGGGTCGAACTCAATCCGGAAGTGCTGGCGAGCTACGGCCTGGGCTTGGAGGACGTTCGTAACGCCCTGGCGCAGGTGAATGCCAACGTGCCGAAGGGGAACTTCCACAATGGAATGGCGAGCTGGGTGTTGAGCGACAACGATCAACTCTTCGACGCGAGCTATTACCGCCCGTTAATTATCGCCTACCGTCACGGAGCGCCGGTGCGATTGGTCGACATCGCATCGGTGCAAAACTCGGTCGAGAACATCTACGCGCGGGGTCTGGTCGACGGCAAAACGGCCATCCTCATTTCGATCATGCGCCAGCCCAGTGCGAACATCGTGGCCACCGTGGATGCTGTGCTCGCGATAATGCCGCTGGTGAGGGCTTCGATTCCGGCAGCGATGAGTCTGGACGTCGAACACGACCGCACCACCATGATTCGCGCATCGGTCACCGACATCAAGGGAACATTGCTCACTACTGTCGTACTCGTGGTGTTAGTGATTTTTGTCTTTTTGCGGGATCTTCGATCGACGATCATCCTGTCGATCGCCGTGCCGGTCTCGCTGGTAGGAACGTTCGGGGTGATGTACCTGTGCGGATATTCGCTCGACAATCTGTCTCTCATGGCATTGACCATCGTGACCGGCTTCGTGGTGGACGACGCAATTGTGGTGATTGAGAACATCAGCCGGTATCTGGAGGCGGGACTTACACCCTACCAAGCCGCTCTCAAGGGCTCCCAGGAGATTGGATTTACGGTCCTTTCGATGAGCAGTTCCTTGATGGCAGTCTTTATCCCGATCCTTTTGATGGGCGGAATTGTAGGACGCCTGTTCCGTGAATTTGCGGTAACGCTTAGCGTCGCCGTTGGCATGTCGCTCTTGGTATCGCTCACGGCGACTCCGGCGATGTGCGCCAGATTCCTGCGTCCACAGCACGAGGGACACCACAACTGGTTTTATCGCGTGAGCCAGCGCGGATTCGATGGCCTGCTGGCGGGATACCTGCGGGGACTGCGCTGGGTTTTGAAGCACCAGCTTTTCACGTTGGGTGTAACAGTTGGAACCGTGTGTCTCAGCTTTTTCCTCTATTACTACATTCCCAAAGGCTTCTTCCCGGAGCAGGATACCGGAGCGATCACGGGCGCAATCCAGGCGTCGCAGGACATTTCCTTCGAATCAATGGCGCAGAAGCAGCTCCAATTTAGCGATATCGTGCTGGCGGATCCGGCCGTAAAGGGCGTGACTTGCAACGTTGGCGGCGGACAGATGAATACGGGAAGCATGATCATTCACTTGAAGCCGCTCGAGGAGCGGAAAGTAGGCGTGATCGATGTGATGAACCGATTGCGACGGAGGCTTGCCGTCGTGCCAGGCGCCACACTCTTCATGCAGGCCCAGCAGGACATCCAGGTTGGCGGCCGCTTGGGCAATTCGCAGTATCAGTTCACGCTGCAAAGCGAAGATCTTTCCGAGCTGAACCATTGGGCGCCCCTCATGCTGGAAAAGCTCGAGACGCTGCCGGGATTGCGAGATGTCTCCACGGACCAGCAGGTGAAGGGACTGGAGGCAAACCTTGTTATCGACCGCGATACCGCTTCGCGGCTCGGGATTCCCGCACAGACGATCGACGATACGCTCTACGACGCTTTTGGACAGAGATTCGTATCGACTTTGTTCACGCAGATGAACGAATACCACGTCGTCATGGAAGTGGCCCAGGAGTTTCAGGAGAGTCCCGACGCGCTCAACCGGATTTATGTGCGTTCCTCGAACGGAACGCAGGTACCGATGAGTGCATTCACACACTACGAAGCGAACAAAACGTCCCTCGCGGTGAACCATCAAGGACAGTATCCGGCTATCACGCTCTCATTCAATTTGGCCCCTGGTGTCGCGCTGGGGGACGCGGCCACGGAAGTGGAGAATGCGGAAGAAGAAATCGGTATGCCCTCTTCAATCCATGCGAGTTTCCAGGGAACGGCGCAGGCGTTCCAGGATACGTTGAAGAATCAGCCGGTCTTGATCCTCGCGGCGCTGGTGGCTGTCTATATCGTGCTGGGAATGCTTTATGAGAGCTATATCCATCCCGTCACGATTCTTTCGACTTTACCGTCGGCTGGTGTGGGAGCGCTCCTGGCTCTATTGATTTGCCATATCGAGCTGAGCGTGATCGCGTTGATCGGAATCATCCTGCTGATCGGCATCGTGAAGAAGAATGCGATCATGATGGTCGATTTTGCTATCGAGACGGAACGCAAAACCGGGAAATCTCCCGAGGATTCAATCTACGAGGCATGCTTGTTGCGTTTCCGGCCCATTATGATGACCACGATGGCCGCTCTCCTGGGTGCCGTGCCGCTGGCTTTAGGCACCGGAACCGGCTCGGAATTGCGCCGTCCGCTGGGAATCAGCATCCTGGGCGGATTGATCGTCAGCCAGATGCTGACGCTCTTTACGACGCCCGTTATATATCTCTATATGGACCGTCTCGGCTTGCGGATTGCAAGGCATCGGAACGCCTCCGGCACAGCGACGATTCGGCCCGATCTTCAGCCATCTTCATTCAGCAACTCTCCAATGCTGTGATCCGTCCCTCGTTAAATCCACCTGCGAACTGCTCATCGTTCTCTTAGACCCGACCAGGCTGTCAATCATGGCTCCCGCCGCGGATGAAAGCACCTTCGCCGATTTTCTGATTGGGCGCTGCGGCACTGTTCCCGGATGCGATCTTTCGAATAACGCGGCAGACAGCAACGAAGCTAGCTTGGCCAACAACAGTATCGTTCGCAGTATCCACTGTCGCTACCGGGCACCTAGCAATTGACCGGGAAGGTATTTCGCCAGGAAAGCCCAGAGCTGTACGTAAGCGTCGTTCATCTGCGACTCGCTGAAGTTTCCGTGTGTGTTGGCCTGTATGGTCACCAACTGATTAGCCACATGAGCGTCTTCGAGCGCCTTTCGCAGTCGCACGGATTGATCGTATGGCACGTTCGGGTCGCCGTTGCCCTGGATCATTATCGTGGGTGGTAAGCCGCTGCGCACGTAGGTCAGCGGCGAAACGCTCTTGGCGATTTGCCGGCGATCAGGCTGGCTGCCGAACCAGGTCAACGCGTATGGGCGCGTATTGGGACCATCGAGAAGGTCGTTCCAATCGGTAATGCCGTACCAATCGAGGACCGCCGCAACCTTCAGGTCGTCATTGCCCGGGCATTGCCGATCGAATTCCGAGGAGGCCGGCAGATACCCCAGCATCAATGCAAGGTTTCCTCCGGCGGAATTGCCCATGGTTACGATGCGGTTGGTGTCAAACTTGTTTTCTTTGGCGTGCTGATAAACCCAGCGCAGGGCGCAACGACCGTCCTCAATCGCCGCGGGCGCCAGCGAGACTCGCGCCAATCGGTATTCGACATTCACTACGGTCCAGCCTTTTTCCAGAAACGGCAGGAAAGTAAACGCAGTTGCTTCTTTCGTTCCGTTAACCATGCCGCCGCCGTGAAAATAGAGCAACGTGGGGTGCACATCGGTGTTGTCTTTTGGCCGGTACACGTCGAGTTTGGCTTCATAATTATTGGCCGTCACATAGGTGACGTTGGGTGTGACTGTATAGCGGCCCGCCAGGTCCACGGCCCAGGATTGGGTCTCCGATAGCTGTTGACCATGGGCGGGAACTGCGCCGAATAGGAAACATAGCGCAGCGGCGATGAGCGCGAAACGATTCGATCGATCTTGCACGAAGTTCCTCCTCGCACGTCAAGCTGTGCGTACCGTTTCTTGAAATGTCTGCTTCGAGGCGCCCGTAGGCTGATCTATACACCAGAACCTCGCCGCACGGCAACTGAGTGCCACCGGTCTACTGCGCGTCACCAGTCGCTCGAATGCGGCGCAAACCCGGACTGCGCCGCGGGCTATTTACGTGGGCGAAGGCATTCACCGTTTGTGCGTCTTGCATAACGGTGATTTACATTGAGGAAGGATTTCCATGTAACGAAGAGCACATTCATACTCGGGTCGTTTTTCTGCTAAGCTGGCGATATTGGCAGGGTTGCTATGCCCGATGATTCATACCTGAGCACTCCCCGGTCGCGTTTCCGTACCGCGCTGGTGTTGGCCATAATAGCCGACGCCTTGCAGATTTTGATTTTTCCTCTGTTCGCGGAAGGCGCACTGTCGCCACTGGAGGACATCCTGGATTTTGTCGTGGCCCTGGCGTTAATTCGCATGATTGGGTGGCATTGGGAGTTCCTGCCATCGTTCGTCGGCGAACTATTGCCCGGCGTCGACCTGGTCCCGTTCTGGACGCTCGCGGTTGCCAACGTATATAGGAAATGGAAAAAAGTGGAGCCCGCTCCTGATACACAACCCGCATATTTGGAATTGATCAACGTGACGCCGGAACGGCATGCGGACGGGAGTTCGACGGGCGCGGGTTCGTGAACATTTGCCGGTATTGCCTTCGATCATGATTCGATACGCTTCCCGCCGGCCGTGCGGCAAAAGAAATCCGATTGAGCGTCGCGGTGCCCCAACGTCTGTTATTGGAAGCATTTGGTGCTCCAATCCCGCAAGCCGCCGTAGCTTGGGCGAACCCTGGCGAGCATCGACCAATCTGGACCATTTCGACCATGCTAGCTTCCACTTCCTGCCGACTCTGGCTGGCCGGATGCCGCAATGGCTTGTAAACGATCCGCAGCGGTCCATTTCGCCAAATACCAGCTTCACCTACGACGCAGCCGAAAATCTGACCAATGATGGGTCGCACAGCTACTTTTACGACGCAGAGAATCGCCTCGTGCAAATCGATGGCACGGCGGGCACCTGTTCGACGGCTTGTTACACGTATGATGCCCTAGGCAACCGGGCGGAGAAGGTCGTTGGAAGCACTGCAATTGAGTATGTTTATAATCTGTAAGGGAACGTTGCGGTCGATGTAAATTGGACTACGGGTTTTGGGCATGTCGTATCTGTATATGAATGGCAGCCTTTTTGCGGAATATACGCCGGGCTGGTGGCTCATGCCGAACACCTCAAATACCTATTTTATATTTCAGGACCATCTCGGCTCGACACGTACTGTGACGAATGTGAGCGGCACCGTGGTGGACTCGATGGACTACGCTCCGTTCGGCGAGCAAATCGGTGGTAGCAGCAGTACCACCCGTAAGTTCACGGGATACGAGCGAGACTCCGAGTCCAACCTCGATAACGCACAAGCCCGCTATTTCAGATCCGCTCAGGGCCGCTTCATGTCACCCGATCCGCTCGGGGATAGTGTCGGCGACCCTCAGAGCCTCAACCTTTATGCCTACGTGCGGAATAATCCTTTGACCCTGACCGATCCCAGCGGGATGCAGCCCGACGACGAATGTGAATTCGCGGAAGATTGCACAGCCATTGACATTAACATTCCAATCCAAATTGGCAATCCTTACCCGCCGAAGGCTCCCGTGTACGTTCCTGGCTCCGGCACCAAGACCAATCCCCCCCGCAGGGCGCCCCCGATCCGACGGGTGATCCTTTCTCCGGCGAGACGTTTGGGATTCCGAATGGCATTCAGCTTCCTGTAGGAAATTGGGCGTTTCTGCTGGGCATCCCGAATCCTTCGCCGTTTGTCATCGATAACTGGACCACAGATCAAAACGGCAATGTTATTGGTCAGACGCCAGGGCGAGCAACTTTGTGACACAGGCGGCATTAATTGCCAAAATCTATTCTGGAATGCTCTAACGCAAATTTGGGAAGGCGACCCTGACGCCATATACTTGTAGCAGCTTGCTACACAGATCGGCCGAGAGGGAGCTAACAATCAGTTCATATTTGGGACCTACGGTCTGTCGGTTCTAACTGGGGCGGGACGGTGGGCAGGCGCAACCTACGGTCCGGCTCTGTACGGCTTCGGACTTGCCAATTTCGCCAATATAGCTGATTGCGCGGAAGGTGCGCTATCTCCGAACCCCGGCGGTCCTGGATTTTGGGGTAATGCTTGCAATGCTGGTAGCCAAGCTATATCAAATCTGTGGAATAGGCTGAATTGAAACCAGTAGTTGCTAAGCATGAAGCACACGTACTTAGTAAGGCTAGGGTCTATCGGTGAGAAAGCTGATTCTTCAGCTCGTGTATCCTGACACGGTGAAGTTCAGGTGTCCCAATTGCGACGCAGAGATTCCATTCTATGCTGTAAAAATTGGATTTCGATCCGGGTGGGCGCAAGAATATTTTCGATGCTCTAGCTGCGAAACACTACTCAGCGTCTCAGCAGCATACGCCTGGACGGTTTTCATCAGCACATTGGTCACTTCAATTTTCATCACCTCTGTCCTTGGGCTGCGATGGTTCATTTTTCTACCCGCGGCATTCCTTATATGGCTGCTTGTCGTGATGGTCGGGGGAGGCTATGTTAAAGTTCTAATTCCACCGAAGATTAAGCAATATTATCCCGGGGATGATCTTTCGCTGATTCAGCGCAGGAGATGACCTTGTTTCGGTTCGGACGATTGTGGCTAGGTCGCAGCGCGTCTTGAACAGGGACTTGAGAGCCATCAACAGACCGAGTCATAACGCCGGAGTCATTCGATTCGTCGCTGTCGAGATTCAGCGGTTTGTGCGCCGCCGGGGCTCGCTTGACGTTTCCAGGCGGCGTATCCACTATTGTGAACTGTTATTTTCGCGAGGCGCTGCGGAATGCCGGAAGGTAAAGGACTGCTGATCGTCTACACGGGCCCGGGAAAGGGCAAGACCACGTGCGCGCTTGGGACGGCCTTTCGCGCGGTGGGGCAGGGGCTGCGCGTGCTGATGGTGCAGTTTATCAAAGGGTCCTGGCACTACGGCGAACTCGATGCTGCGAAGATGCTGGGCGATGATAAATTCGAGATTCTGCCGATGGGCCGAGGATTCGTTCGAGTGGGCGGCGCGGATACCGACCCGGAAGACATTCGCTTGTGCGAAGAGGCCTGGGAGTTCGGCCGCCGGCAAATCAACAGCGAGAAATACGATCTGGTGGTGCTCGACGAGATCAACTACGTGATCAGTTACAAAATGCTGGACGGCGAACGCGTGGCCGAAGCGCTCGTGCAACGGCCGGAACGGGTACACGTGATTTGCACGGGACGCAATGCGCATCCGAAGCTTGTCGAGGCCGCGGACCTCGTCACCGAAATGCGCGAGGTGAAGCACCCGTATACGAAGGGCATTCTCGCGCAGCGCGGGATCGACTACTAACGATATGACCTGGTTCAAGCGCGAGAAAAAGCCGATCGAAAAGCCGACGCCCGTTGACGAGCGCCGCGTCCGCACCGAGGGACTTTGGATAAAGTGCAGCTCCTGCCGCGCGATCATCTGGAAAAAAGACCTCGAAGCAAACTGGGAAGTGTGCCCGAAATGCGATCACCATTTCCGGCTGGGCGCCCGGCGCCGGCTTGAACTTCTGCTTGACGACGACCATTGGACCGAGCTCGATAGCGAACTCACCTCCAGCGATCCACTTCAATTTGTGGACACGAAGCCCTACGCGCAAAGGTTGGCCGACTCGCAGCAGAAGCTCGGTATGAAGGATGCGATTTTGACGGCCGAAGGGCTGCTCAACGGCAGGCCCGTGATTTGCTGCTCGATGGAGTTTGGATTTATCGGCGGATCGATGGGCGCGGTAGTCGGCGAAAAGGTGGTGCGGGCAGCGGAGCGCTCGCTCGCGCAGAAGCAGCCGCTGATCGTCGTTTCGTGCTCGGGCGGCGCGCGCATGATGGAAGGCGCCATCAGCCTGATGCAGCTGGCACGAACTTCGGCGGCGCTTGCGCGGCTCGATGACGCTTGTATTCCGTTCGTTTCCTTGCTGACGGACCCGACTACCGGAGGGGTTACGGCCAGCTTTGCGATGCTGGGTGATTTGAACATCGCCGAGCCCGGCGCGCTCATCGGATTTGCCGGTCCGCGCGTGATCGAGCAGACGATTCGCCAGACGCTGCCCGAAGGTTTCCAGACTTCGGAATTCCTTCTCGAGCACGGTTTTCTCGATGCCATCGTTTCGCGCAAGGAATTGAAATCGTATCTTTCGCGCGCGTTCGATTTCTTTTTGAACCCCGCATGAACTATGACGAGTCCGTTCGCGCCCTGATGGCGCTTGGCCGCGAGCTCGCGGCACCGAGGCAATCAAGGCTCGAAAGTTTCGGCCTCAACACCATCGCCGTGCTCGCGAAGGACCTCGGCGACCCGCAACTCGCGGCCCCTTGCGCACATATCGCCGGAACGAACGGCAAGGGCTCTACGGCTGCGATGCTCGAATCCATTCTTCGCATCGCCGGCCTTCGCACCGGACTTTATACGTCTCCGCACCTCGAACGAATCAACGAACGCATTCGCGTCAACGGCGCGGACATTTCGGATGAAGCTTTCGCATCGGCATGGACGCGGGTGCAGGACTCCATCGAATCGCTCATGGCGTCGGGCAAACTCGCGGCGCACCCGACTTTCTTCGAGTGCATCACGGCGATTGCATTTCTGACCTTTGCCACGCACGACGTGGATTTCGCCGTATACGAAGTGGGGCTTGGCGGCCGGTTCGATGCGACCAACATCGTGCAGCCGGAAGTTGCCGTGATCACTCCGATCGATTTCGACCACGAGAATTTTCTGGGACACTCGATTCAGGAAATCGCCGGCGAAAAGGCTGGCATCATCAAGCGGGGAGCATGGATCGTGAGCTCGGTCGAGCGGCCCGAAGCGCGCGCGGTGATCGCCAAAAAATCGAACGAACTCGATGCGCGGCTCGTGGAGGTCGACTCAGCGTGGCGAGTCGAGGACGTCGAGTCAACAGATGGCTATTACCGAGCCATGGCCAGAGGCGTTAACTCGCAAAAAGCGCTCGCCTTGAAGCCGGCGCTGCCGGGCCGCTTCCAGATTCGCAACGCGCTCACGGCCGCTACCGCTGCCCGGCTTCTGGCACAACGCGGTTTCGCGATTTCCGACGAGGCCATTGAGGGCGGCATCGCAACGGTCCGCTGGCCAGGACGGCTTGAGCGGCTTTCGGAGAAGCCGGCCGTTTATCTGGACGGCGCGCACAACCCGGCGGGAGCAAAAGAGCTGTCGCGATTCTGGGACGAAAATTTCGTGAGCCGGAGAATCATACTGGTGTACGGCGCCATGCGCGACAAGGCCGTCGACGAAATCGCCGGGGTCCTTTTCCCCCGCGCCGATACAGTGATTCTCACCGAACCGCGCCAGCCCCGAGCCATTTCCGTTTCCCTGCTTTCCGAAATGGCGGGCCACCTTGCGAAGCACGTGCTGGTGGTTCGCGACCCATCCGAAGCTTTGGAACGTGCGCTCGCAATGGCGTCGCCGGAAGATGCCGTGTTTGTTACCGGCTCGCTGTATCTTGTCGGAGAACTGCGCGCATACTGGAAGTCTGCTTCCCACCGCGCGGTCGAATAATCCTCACGGATGGTCACGGCACTCCGGTTATTGCTGGGCTCATGCGCCGATGTTAGGATTGATTGCATTATGAGCCCCCTGCCCGGCTTCCGACCTCGCATAGGCATCCCGTATCGTACTAGAAAAGAAGAGCTTACGCCTGACTCGGACAAACTCAAGCCGTATGTGGAATCGGTTCGAAAGGCCGGCGGCGACCCGGTCGAGGTCTCGCTCGCGCTTTCGCCGGAGGAATTGGCGCGGCTTGAGAAAACACTGGATGGAATCGTTCTGTCCGGTAGTCCCGCCGACCTTGATCCCGCACTTTTTCACTCCGGGAAGCATGCACGCACAGCCGCCGCGGACGCGGAACGCGAGAAAACGGACTTCGCTCTTCTGGAGCACGCATTCGCCGCACATAAGCCGGTGCTCGCAATTTGCTACGGTATTCAGAGCTTGAATGTTTTTCTCGGCGGCTCGCTCATTCAGGACGTTCCCGATGAGCTGCGTACGCCGGTGCAGCATGATTGGGATGATGAAACCGACCCGGAGACATTTCACAACGTGCGAATCGAACATGGGTCGCGGCTCGCGCGGATGGCCAGATCCGCCGAGGCTCGCGTGAACAGTTCGCATCACCAGTCGATTCTTGATCCCGGGCGCGACCTGCGCGTCGTCGCGCGCGCTTCCGATGGCGTGATCGAAGCCGTCGAATGGACCGGCAACGCAGACTGGGTAACGGGCGTGCAATGGCACCCGGAACGAATGTACGATTCGGATACGCTGGCGCAGTCGCTGTTCCGCAATCTCGTCGAGGCCGCGCGAGATGCGAAGGCGCGGTCGCAACCCGCGGCGGGCGAGCATTCGCTTTCTCGTTGATTTGCTGTTTTCCGAGATGGCGACCTATATGATCGGCGAAGTGATCAATGTGAATGGAGGTTCTGTCCTGTGCGGATGAAAGGTTGGGCCATCCCGCTTGCAATTCTTCTCGCCGGCGAGGGGATCGCACGATTGCCTCGACTCGCGGCGCAGGAAGCGCCCGTGCTGATGCCGGATCAAAGCGCGGCCAAGGCGAAGCAGATTTTGCAGCAGGGAATTCAGGCGTTGGGCGGAAGCTCGTACCTGAATGTGAAAGATGTGACGTGCACCGGGCGCCTGAGCCAGTTCGGCCATTCGGGCGAGCTCGAAGGCTTCGAATCGTTCGTCAACTACGCACAGCCGCCTTCCAAGGCTCGCACGGAAAATCTTCCTCAGCGCAATATCATTGAAGTCTATAACGGCGACAAGGGTTGGACGCTCGACCGCGGGGGTGTCTCCGATGCTCCTCCGACCGACCTGGCAAGATTCGAAGGCGATACCCGGAAGGAACTGGACAATATTCTGCGCCACCGCATTCAAGAGCCGGGCATGATTTTCCGCTATGCGGGCGCGGACGTCGTGGATTTGCACCAGGTGGACTGGGTGGAACTCGTGGACAGCGAGAATCGCACCATCCGGATTGCCTTCGACCAGGCCAGCCATCTGCCGCTTCGGAAGATCGTCGAGCTTCGCGATCCCGAAACGAACCTGAAAACCGAAGAGATCGAATATTATTCGAACTTTCACCCTCTCGACGGCATTCAAACGCCCTTCCAAGTCACGCGCGAGCGGAACCGCATCAAGATCTATCAGGTTTTCTTTGAAAGCTGCCAGTACAACACGGGCCTGGAGGATTCGCTCTTTACCCGGGAATCGCTTGAGGATCGCTGGGCCAAGATCGGCAAAAAAGGCAAAGACAAAAAAAAAGATAAGAACGACAAAGACAAGGACTCAATCCTGTTAGACTCCTCTTCCCCGCTGCACTCGTAATATTGTTCTGCACTGCACTCGTGTCGAAACCCTTATATCCGGTAACGGCATTAATCGGGACTTAGGAGGGCGGGCCACAGCTTTTCAATAATCCGAGCAGAGGTAAATCTTCTTCGGATCGAAACGCCACCCGCCCAATTATGCCGCCAGAAGGTTTTTGCAACGCTCAACACTAGCATCACGCGCGGTACTCCTCGTCAATCACTTGTTCCATCCAGTCGACAGCCTTGCCGTCGAGTTGCTCCTGTATGGCAATGTGGGTCATTGCCGTGACTGCCGTGGCACCGTGCCAGTGCTTTTCACCGGGAGGAAACCAGATCACATCACCGGGCCTGATTTCCTCAACGTGTCCACCCCAACGCTGTGCCCAGCCGCAACCTGCCGTCACGATCAGACTCTGACCGAGCGGGTGTGTATGCCATGCCGTACGGGCACCCGGCTCGAAGGTGACACTGGCAGCAACAGCACGCGCCGGGGCGGGCGCACTGAACAGCGGATCAATACGCACGGCGCCCGTGAAGTAATCTGTCGTCCCCTTGCCGGAGGGCTGTGAACCGATTCGTTTTATTTCCACTTTGTTCAACCTCGCCGATATTCAAAGATCGCTGGCACTTGATTGTATCCACACTTTGTTTCATAAGAAATCCCTAGCCGTGCGCGAACCGTTTTCAGTCGGCCAGCCGTATATTTGAAGTAGTACTTCACTTGTCCGAGTACGGCTGTGGATTCAATAGGTCGATGCAACACCATCTGATGTAAGTCTGCTTTCTGGAGGTGGCGTTGACATGAGACCAGGGAAACGGTTTGGGCTTTCTGCGATCGAGAAGCGTGACG
>Ga0182024_10019605_pt1 | contig 12447 bp, 8 predicted proteins | sample P32metaG_FD_120480 | JGI IMG/M metagenome (GOLD analysis project Ga0182024, IMG submission 120480) | Permafrost microbial communities from Stordalen Mire, Sweden - P3-2 metaG (Illumina Assembly) | ecosystem: Environmental > Terrestrial > Soil > Wetlands > Permafrost | place: Sweden: Stordalen...
ACCCGGTGCGGCAGGTCTATTCCGCCGCGCGGCTCAGCCTACTTTGGCAAACTGTGCCTGGAGCGCTCGAACATCGACGGCATGCTTTCCGCGCCTAGAACTGCTGCAGAACTGTCCCGACCATATTCCGCGTCGCATCGGAATCGAAGAGCAGCGCCGTATCCGTATCGATCACGTAGTAATCCAGATTGTAGGTTACGTTGGGACTCACCCCAGATATGACGGCCGTGCCGCGCCCCAGTGTGGTCGGCGCCGCGATGGTCGTCGTCTTGACATTTATCAAGTCGCCTGGAAACACGGCGTTGAAATTGTTGATGTCGATTGTGCCGGCCGTCGCCGCAGTCCCTGTCAGTTGCAGTTGCCCAGATACGTCTCCCTGTATCGACGCGATGGTGTTGTGGATGATTCCCGGAGCGCCCAGTCGGAATGAAACGTTTCCCGTAAACGTCGCGGGAGTTGCCGCTTGCATGAAGGCGCGGCCTCCGGCAATCGCGATGGTATCAATTTCTAGCAACAGGGCAGAATTCCCCGCCGTCGGATATGCCACGAATTCCGCCGTCGTCGCACTGTCTGTTCCGGGGCATGCTCCGCTCCCGAGTTGCAGCCGCAGGTCGATGCGTCCCGTGGTCGAATTCACCGTATAGGGGCATGTGCCTAAGGTCGTACCTCCGGTAGCCGTCACTGTACCGGCATTGTTGCTGTCGAAAACTCCGCCCGTGATATTCCCCGCGCCGTCGGAAGTGAATATCCCTCCCGCTGTATACAAACCCGCCGAAGAATTTCCACCATCCGTGAATGGATAGTTTCCGCTCGCTAAGGTCGCTGGCGAAAACGAACCGCTCGCCGCTCCCGTGTAGGCATCACCGCCCAGGTACGCAGCCGAGTCGTTTTCGACCAGCCGCAAGTGCGTGCTGTCCACCACGTAGAACGCGTACTTGATCGCCCCGGTGCTCGTGCTGGTCAGCGTAATCGTTCCGCGGCCGCTTCCCGGAAAAAGAGGATCAAACACGTATGACCCTGCGAGCGTCGTGTCGGACGCCTTGATCACTCCGTTGTCGTTCACGTCTAAGACCGCAGCCGAATTCGGAATTGTTCCGGTGCCTCCGCTCGTGAATCTTCCCGCAATTCCCAGCGGCTTGAACGAAGCGTCGGCCCCCGCCACGCGGAACACATACGGCCCGGAAACCACGCTCGGCGAATTGGAGAGCGCATCCAGATTCTGCTGATCCAGCGTTCCGCTTCCCGTAAAGTTTGCGTCGAATCGCGTCAGCAGGCCATGTTGGTTGGTCGAAAGCACGAACTGCAAAGTGCTGGGCGTCCCCTGCCCCTGTCCTGAATTGAGCGAGATCGTCCCACGCCCGTCCGGATTCACTATATATTGTCCGGCGATAGGAATCGGCGCGGGTGATGGTCCCGTCGAAAAACTATCCGTGTCCTGCACGCCGGTAACGATGTGCCCGGCGCCGTCAGCCAGAAAACTTCCCGCCGTGGCCAAAAATCCTGATTTATCGTTTCCGGTATACGAAAATGAAAACGGCCCCGAGAGTGACGCATCGGAATAAGCAATCGTCGCGATTGCCGTCGCTGTTACGGTTCCCTGCACCGCTGACACAGTCACCGTGCCGCCAGGTGGCGGAAACGGCGGAGCCGTGTAAAGCCCCGTGGCCGGATTGATCGTTCCGGGATTCCCGCCATCTGCAGTGGTCACACTCCAATTCACAGAAGTGTCGTTCACGTTATTGAAAACCGCGTTGAATTGAAACGTGCCACCCGCAGGCACCTGCGCGGTGACCGGATTTACCGTTAACCCCGCGCCGACGCCCACTTGAGCTGTCGCAGTGTTGGAAGTGATGATGGCAGTGTTCGTGGTCGAAGATGGTACCGCCGGCGTTGTCGCCGTGATGTTTACGATTCCGTTGTTGCTTCCTGGGACGTTTGCTGGAGCGGTATAGACTGCCACTTGTGCATCCGTGCTCGATGCCGCGATTGTGCCGGTCGCCGCCGTTCCGCCCGCGACTCCATTCACGAGATAGGTTATGACCGGCGTCGTGCTGGTCGCATCCGTCGGATTGGAAAATGTCACTGTTACCGAAAACTCGGTGGTCATGCCCACCGGAACCTGAACCTGCGTGGTAGGGCTCAGCGCAAGCGCCGTTACCGTCACCGTCCCGGATCCGCCTCCGCACCCCGTAACACTCCAGATACTCGCCAGCGCCAGTATCGCCAGCGCGCAGGCTGAAATTCTATTTTGCATTTACCGCTCCCTTGGTTTGGTTCGCAGCGAATTCCGCTAGCATCGCTTCAAATCACGCTTCAAAATTAGAAGATGGCTTAATGCCGTTAACACACTACGCGCGAATGTTTTCGAACGCACCCATACACTTTGTTTTCCACCTGCAATAAAAAAAGTTCCATTGTTTGAGCAACTTGCCCCGATAAAGGTTGCCAGACAATCGCTTCGCGAAGCCTGGCCCGTGCGTGCCCTCGGCGAATCGATCCCAAAATCATTCCGTCACATTAATAACATCGGACGGGCCGCTGTGCCAAATGCGCAACCCTCCACTTACATCGAGCTAAGCTTCGCGATCCCCGTTTTGAAATTTGTTCTGGCATTCATAACGGCTTCCATTTGCGTTATCATCATTACATCTTCACCGTCTGCATGTGTCGAAAGTTTTTAGCGCGGCCTGGCAGTACCGCGAACTTCAACCACCACGGAGCTAGTTTGAACAGAATAGTCAAGTTCCTGACCTCCTTCGTATCGCTCGCTATCCTTATTTTATTTGCCCAAGCGTCGCTTTCGCCGGTCCACGCGCAAGCCACTACCTGGCAGATCGACCCGGCTCATGCCAACGCCCAGTTCCGCGTCAGCCATCTTGGCATTTCGAACGTCCAGGGTGAATTCACCAAAGTAATCGGCACCGTCCAGCTGGACGAAAAGGACGTTACCAAATCGGTGGTCAACGCCACCATCGACGTCAGCACGGTTTATACGCGCAATGACGACCGCGACAAAGATTTAAAAGAGAATTTTTTTGAAGCCGCAAAATTCCCGACCATGACCTTCGTTTCAAAATCGATTATCCGCGGCGCCGACGGTAAGCTGCAGATGACCGGTGACTTTACTCTGCACGGCATCACCAAGTCGGTTACTTTCGCGGTGGATGGACCGACCGGCGCCATCAAGGACCCGTGGGGTAATCAGCGCCGCGGCGCCTCTGCCACTACCACAATTCGCCGCTCCGATTTCGGCATCACGAAAGATGCGGGGATGGTCGGCGACGATATCGCCATAGCCCTCGATATCGAAATGTTCAGGAAATAGTGGTGAATCGCTCCTTGATGCCGTAGGCGGAAAAATGTAAACAGGCCTCGTTCCTGGGGGGTTGGGCGGCTGGCGTTCTCCGCGCCGTGTCGTGTCCTGCCTAGTTCAAAGCAATCCTGAACTTCCGTAGAACACTTTCAGCAGGATAATGCCGCCGACGATGGCTGCGGAAATACTCAGCAGCGTGCCAATCAGAAAATATTCGGCAAATTGCTCTCGCTTGAATTCCGGGTATCGCGCGATCGACTTCGCCGCGAGGATCAGACCCGCTGTCGCCGGCGAATGTTCGAATAATGCCGAAAGTATCAGGAAGCGTTCCAGCCAGCCGATGAACATGCCGGCATTGCTCAGCTGCGCGTTCGATTCGCTCAACTTCAGGTCTCGCATCAACGGCTTAATCAGGAATCGTATCAAATACCCTGCGCCGAAAATCACGGCCACGTACACTACGAGCGCCAGCAGTATTTTATTGTCAGGCCTTCGTAAAATCCCCACTATGCGAACCATTTCATCCGCCGGCGGAGTTCCCGCAATCCACCACGCCGCAAGAAATACCGTCACCAGGTGTACGAGCTGATCGATCGAAAACGCCAACGCCCCGTCCGCCCTGGCGTGCCGCGCCCCCAGCGTAATCTTGCACCAGTCGATCCCGAGATGGATGGCCGTTAGCAGCACGATAGCGATCTGAAATCGCCACGAGAACAACATTCCGGGAATCCAAAAACCCGCCAGCGCGGCCCCTATCGCGTAATGAACCGCGCCATGCCGCGCGTATCCCCCAATCTTTCCCGCACGCTTTAAATTCACCATGCGCGCCGTCTGAAATACGAAATCCGTCAGCAAATGCGCTAGGTACAACGCCAGGCCGATCCGAATCATTTCCTGCATCCTTCCTGTCCTTTTATCCGTTGTACGTTTTTGTACAATTCCCCATACTTGTACGTTTTCGTACAACTACATCTTGCTCGCCCGGATAAGCGTGTCCATCCCCGTGATCGTTTGCTCGATTTGCCAGAAATAACCCCTTTTCAGGTTCCGTGAAACAGTCGAGCGGTCCAATCGCAGTATCCTGGCCGTGCTCCCGAGCTTGTGAGTTTTCCGGAATACCTGAATAGTATTCCACTGTTTACTTGTTATTCTCAGCAATAGAGTATCGTGCAGAGTGTAAATCAGATTTGCCGTAATATCGAATATTTCCTTATTCGAACGGAACGCGGTCAGTACGTCGTATTTCGAACTCCCCGCCTTGAGACTCTCGAGTGCCCGCCGCGCCTGCTGAAAGGCTTCCCCGCCCATCACATTCACGGGCGCCTGAATACGATTCGAGAGTCCGCCGAATCCTATTCCAATCCGCAGCCGCAACGGCCTCAAGTGCATACGCAGATCGAAAATAAGTTCCGGGATATTTATATTCGGCGCGAGTATCGTCTGGAATTCATCGCCAGCCGTGACGGCATACGGCAACCGTATCGCTTTCGTCCGCAAGTGCGCGCGCCTCGCAGTCTCGAGCCTCTTCGCCAACAGCGCGCGCAAATTCCGGCGACTGCTCGATCCCACCACATCCGCTATCAAGACCGCGTGCTGTTTTATGCCCATTGTACGTATTCATACAATTCTACCGATTTGTACGTTTTTGTACAACACCTACTTTCCTGCGCTCCCCCATCCCCCCCGCGCCGAAATCTCAATTGCTCCGTATCCTGGCCTCTCGCAACCGCACGTTGTCTTTCCAGAAACAATCCTCCGGAGCCTCCGCGACAACTGCCGCCTCGCGTGTTCTACTACTCTCAAGTAGGGGCAACTATCTTCTTACACCCTTACGCAGATCATTCCAATTCACACGAGGTGATACTCCGGATGAAAACTTCCGCCAGAATCGCGGCCATCGCAGTGGCATTTGCTTTCGTTATCCCGTTCGCGTCGCAGCACGTTCGCGCTGCGGGCAAGCATCCTGCGTACCTTCACGCTCTTTCCGATCTACGGGACGCTCGTGCCCATTTGCAACGTCCGGACGGCGGGGCTTTACATGCCGAAGAACGGGACGCCGTTGAGGAGATCAACCACGCCATCGATGAAATAAAAAAGGCGGCCATCGACGACGGCAAAAACGTGAACGACCACGTTAACGTGGACGCCCACATGTCTTGGAACGGTCGCCTCCACCAGGCCCGCGAGCTTCTGGATAGAGCTCACCACGATGTCGCGCAGGAAGAAGACAATCCCGGCACGCGGGGTCTGCAGAGCCGCGTTATCACGCACATTGATCGCGCCCATCACCACGTCGATGAAGCACTCGCCATCGCCGAGTCTCACTAAGCGCGAATCCGTAAAACCGCAAAATCCCTGGGCGGGCCAGCTGCAGTCCAGGGATTTCTGTTTTAACCGCCCTGCGCCCGCCTACCGGGAATTAAAAACGTCGAGCTGATTTGCGCGGAATCTTTCGTCTGCGGCGAAATGTACCAGCCCGTCCCGGTAATCGATCTTCATGTCGAGCTCGAACAGCATTCGAAACCCCAACAGTCCTGAAATTTCCGTACCCGCGCCGTCGCTGATGTGCGACAGATCGAGCACGAACAGGTCTTCCCTGTCCTGCTTGAAGTTCGCGAATTGTATTACGGCTTGCGACGCCCGATAGACTGTGTTTACTTTGCCGCTTACTCCTTCGATAGTTCTGTAATTGTCGTAGTCCGTACGAACCTTGGTTACTTCTTTCGCTGTGGCCAAAGACAGTTGGTTATCAAACGCCCCGGTGTCGATCAGGAAAAGTTTGGGTGGAGATGAATTGACTGAGGTCGGAATCACAAGATCGTGTCCAAACTCAAATATAGCCGTGTAATCCTTCATCTCGGGGGGCAGGTAGCGGTCATGCCAATGTTCTCGGCCAGCCGCGCTTGAATCCAAACTCAATTCCCCGGCCGGCTCGTCAGGATAGGGCGGCAGCTCGCTCAGTTTCAGCTTGTGCTTCGGCATATTGATATCGATTAGAAATTTGCGGAACACATCGGCGCCGATCAGTCCGTCCTCTTTCACAATCGATCGCTCTTTCAGCACGTCAACGACACAATTCTCGAATTCAAGATTGCCGATCCGAATCTTGTCGGCTCGCGCAATGTACGATGCAACCGAATGGTCGTCGCCGATTCCGCCCGTGGTCGTGTCGAACAGGCGCTTAACGCCTGCTTTCTCTGCCAGCCGTTGATCGATAGCGATGCCGCTCGCGCCTGTATCCAGCATGAGCCGCGCGGAAGCGCCATTTATTTTAACCGTCAGTCCATAGCCACGGATGTGCCCCGGTTGGTCGAGCATAGGTTCAAGTTCTGTGTCAGTCGCGGTTAATTTAGACGTGATGCGGCATCCGCTCGGTTCGTTTTCCCGGCTTTTCAGCGACTCGAGCCATTTCGTCATATCCTTCTTGGTTTCGTCGTCGTAATCTGCATTCGTGTCATTCAACTTTGCCTGTAGCGACTGGATCTTTTCCGGAATGCTCAATGTCTGAATGTAAGTGAAAGCGATCTCCGGATCGCTGGGATCGAGCTTGTAAGCCTGATCAATATTCGTTTTAGCGTGTTTCCAGTTCACCGAAGCAGCGTACACGCGGTACAGCCCCAAAAATGCCCGAGCGTCAAGGTCACATGCCAGAAGTGGCTTGCGAAATGTCGCAGCCGCTTGCTCAAGCTTTCCCTGCCGGAAATAGACTTCTCCCAGCGCCACAATCGCCGGAGCACGGTCGGGCGTGAGTTCCACAGCCTTCTGCGCCGCTTGCAAAGCCTGCTCGGGATCGTTTTTCTCCAAATAAACGCGTGCGAGTCCCGCGTATGCCGCTGCCGCTTTGGCGCCCCCGTCTGGCAGTACCGCGTTGTAGGCCGCGATCGCCTCATCGAATTTTCTCGCTCGAAACAACTTCAGCGCTTCCGCTATCGGTGCGTAAAGCGGAGGAGCGCTTTCTTCGGTGATGGCACAAGTCTTGTTGCCAGATGAACTCGACGCGCCAGCCGTGACGCCCGCACTTCTGGTCGCCGCGACGGTCGACGCTTGCTGCGGAGGCGGAGTAGCACTTTGCGAACCGTTTTGCGTGGGACTACTCGCCGCGGCCTGTTGCATTGCTCTGGCAGTGGGGACTGTGCTCGGTAACAACAGCGCGACCATACCAACCGCAGCCACTGTCCACATCCTCCGGATATCCATGGACCCTCCGCCACTACATTGCGCCACTGCCAAACGATCAATTACCGCCATGGCGAGAGCATTCGGAACGCGGTCGACATCCCGCCTACCCATCGCCTCAGCGCGCCATTTTGTCCAACGATAACTCCGTTGTCAATTAACGCTCATCGATGCCGTTCCATGCGGCCTCGTCGAGATTTCGCGCCTCCGGCTCCGACTCGCCCGGATTTGAACCTGCGATAGTCCGGTTCAGATTCCATCCTCAGTTTCGTTGCGGCTCAAGGACTCCCAGTCTATAATCCCGCTCCAATGGTTACGAACAAACTCATACTCCCACTCAATCGACCGGCATACTCCGCTTCACGCAGCACTCTCAGTCTTGCAATCTCTACATGCACATCCGTTGCTTTATCGCGTGCATGTAAGGCTGCCGTCCGATGACGCTTGCGGCCGGCAAAAGACTGGGGCCCTACGAAGTTATTGGCCCGCTTGGCGCTGGCGGTATGGGAGAAGTCTATCGCGCCAAGGACACGCGCCTCGATCGCACCGTCGCCATAAAAGTCTTGCCGCTGCACCTCTCCGCTGATCCTGACGCCAAGCAGCGTTTCGATCGCGAGGCGCGCGCCATCTCCTCACTCGCGCATCCCAATATTTGCCACCTTTACGACGTCGGACACCAGGACGGCATCGATTTCCTGGTCATGGAATTTTTGGAAGGCGAAACGCTCGCCACGCGCATCGCCAAGGGACCGATGCCTACCGAGCAGGTTTTGAAGGTCGGCACCGAAATATGCGACGGTCTGGAAAAAGCTCATAAGACCGGCGTCGTTCATCGCGATCTGAAGCCTGCAAACATCATGCTCACGAAATCCGGCGCGAAGCTGATGGATTTCGGCCTCGCGAAAAGCACCGTCGCCGTCGCGGTTCCGAATTCCAGCATGACCAGCCCGCTAGGCACTCCCCCGTCCGGCCAACCTCTCACGCAGGCTGGTGCAATCATCGGTACGTTTCAGTACATGTCACCCGAGCAGGTCGAAGGTAAAGAAGCCGACGCGCGCAGCGACATTTTCTCCCTCGGCACGGTTCTCTATGAAATGGCCACGGCCCACCGCGCCTTCGACGGCAAAACCATGGCAGGCGTCATGGCCGGAATTCTAGAGCGCGATCCTGCTCCGATTTCGAGCGTGCAGCCGTCCTCTCCGCTGCTGCTCGACCGCCTCGTAAAAACCTGTCTCGCCAAAGATCCCGACGAACGCTGGCAAACCGCGCACGACGTAAAACTTCAGCTGCAAAGCATGCGCGAAGTGGGCTCGCAATTCAGCGCCGCAGCCAGCGCCGCTACCACTGCTGCCGCAGCCGAAGCAGCCTCAGCCGCCGAGGCCGCGCAATCCCGGCGCAATCGCGCGCGCACTTTGATGCTCCTCGGCACCGCGCTGGTCACCGCTATCCTCGCCGGAGCGCTCGGCTACCTTGCGCACTCCGCAAGACCCGAAACCAAGCTCAACGCGACGATCACTCTGCCTCCTAATCTCCAGATAGAACCGTTCAATGTTTCTTTTGTTTTTTCGCCCGATGGCGAAAAGATCGCTTTCGCCGGTATAAACGAAAAGGGCACCAGCAGCCTCTATGTGCGGCGGCTTGATACCGAATCCCCACAACTCCTTGCCGGCACCGAAGGCGCTGCTTCTCCTTTCTGGTCGCCGGATGGTCATTCCCTCGGATTTTTTGCGGATAAAAAATTAAAACGAATTGATGTGACCAGTGGCTCCGTCGCAGTCATCTGCGATGCCCCAGCAGGCCGGGGTGGTTCTTGGAATTCCAGCGGCGTCATTCTATTTGCGCCATCGAACCAGACCGGCCTGTTCACGGTCTCCGCATCTGGCGGGTCAGCTACTCAAGTTACGACTATAGAAGACACCGCCAAAGGCGGAACGGATCGCGTTCCCTTCTTTCTCCCTGACGGCAAGCACGCCCTCTTCATTCGCAGCAGTCTGCAATTCACCATGCCCGGCACTATCTATGTTCTGGACCTCGCCTCGAAAAAAATCGACAAACTCCTCGATTCCGACAGCGAAGCGCAGTACGCCGAACCCGGATACATCCTTTTCTCCCGCGATGGCAATTTGTTGGCCCAGGCCTTTAGCGCATCCAACTTCAAGCTGAGCGGCGAACCAATCGTGGTCGCGCAACAAGTCGCCCTCAACGCCTATCGTCGCGCTTCTCAATTCTCGGTATCCAATACCGGAATGCTGCTTTACGCGCCGGATGCTGGCACGCGGTTGAAACAGCTCACCTGGTTCAGTTTGGAAGACGGTTCGGAATTGGCGAAGCTCGGCGAGCCCGTTCGTGTCAGCGATCTTTCGCTCTCGCCCGATGACCGGCGCGCTGCCGCCGTCATTTCCGCCGGAAAAAGCTCCACCATTACTGCGGACGCCGCCCTCTGGCTTTACGATCTTTTGCGCGCAACTTCCACCCGGCTGACCTTCGCTTCCGGCGCCTTTGAATTTCCGGTCTGGTCTCCCGACGGCCAATCGATCTTTTTTTCCAACAATCGCACGCCGGTGAGCATTTTAAGAAAATCCGCCGGCGGCGATTCCGAAGCGGAACCGATATTGGCGGACGGCATCTTCCGCGGTCTCAGCGCAGTCTCGCCCGATGGGCAATTACTGGCCACCGCAACTCAGGTTCCTCGCGATTTTCGCGTTGAGCTGCTGCCCTTAAAGCCTGACGGAAAGCCATACTCTTTCATCGCTCAGGATTCCAATGCTCGCGCGGGTTTTTGGTCGCCCGACGGAAAGTGGTTTTCTTACATTTCTGATGAGACTGGCAGATACGAGCTGTACGTCACGTCGTATCCCGACCACAAGGGCAAATGGCAAATCTCGAAAGAGGGTTTAGTCAGCGGTGGGTGGCTTAAGGCGCCGAATACTCTTGCTTACATTGGCGGTGACTCGAAGTTGTACATAGTAACCGTCGCTCCGCACGGTTCGGAACTCGATATCGTAAAAACCCGCAGCGTTTTCGGCGGCCGGCCGCTTCCCCAACTCCCCACGTTCACATCAGTGCCCAACATCATTACCAAAGATATGAAGCGAATCCTGCTTCCCCAACCCATTCAGGATAATTCGCAAAGCTACCTCACACTGATAACCAACTGGGCCGCGGACCTGAAGAAGCCATGACCCCATCGCGCAGCGCCCGGCAGGTTTTGTGGAACCTCGACCAAGTACTCTCGCGTAGCCCTAAACACCCGCACTACGCTTTTTTGGAGTGCGGCGGCTCTGCCGCCGCTTTTGACACGCTGCCCACTCCACCCAACCAATCGTACCCACCAAATATCGTTGTCATCCCGACAGAGGCGCGCACGAATTTCATGCGCCAACGAAAAACCCGCCTCCAACGATCCGGCTCCGCCTCCACTGCTCCGCCTCGTCAATCCGCCTTTGGCCGTCATCCAGAGGAGCGCGGCGACGAAGGACCTCTCTTCGATTCCAGCGTCATCGGTGCCGCTTCGGTTTTCGTTGTCATCCCGACCAAGCCGCGGACGCCTTTCCGCGGCGCCGAGGGAACTCTCTTCGATTGCGGCGTCGCCACAACCTTTCGATTCCAGAATCCGTCCAGCCTCCAGCGCACCAAAAAATCTCCATGCCTCTAGCCCCCGGCACCCAACTCGGCCCCTACGAAATCATCGGCCCGCTCGGTGTCGGCGGCATGGGCGAAGTCTACCGCGCGCGCGATTCAAAACTCGGCCGCGAAGTCGCGCTGAAAGTTCTTCCCGCCGCCTTCGCCGCCGACGTCGAACGCATGGCCCGTTTTCGCCGCGAAGCCCAAGTACTCGCATCGCTGAATCATCCGAACATCGCCGCCGTCTACGGCCTGGAGGACGGCTCCGCCGGCGACGACAAACCTCCCGAAGTCCATGCCGACCCGAACAGCAGTTCGCGCGCACTCGTCTTTTCCGGTACGCCGCCTGCTCTCGTCATGGAGCTCGTCGAAGGCCCTACGCTCGCCGAGCGATTGCGTCTGCGACGCCTGGACCTCGAGGATTCCCTTCCCATCGCGCGCCAAATCGCCGAGGCCCTCGAGGCCGCCCACGACCGCGGGATCATTCATCGTGACCTGAAACCTGCCAACATAAAAATTCGCCCTGACGGCGTCGTAAAAATTCTCGACTTCGGCCTCGCCAAAGCCATCCAGGGCGATCCCGCTTCGAGCGATCTGCAAAATTCCCCGACCATCAGCCACATGACCACCATGGCCGGAACAATTCTCGGTACTGCGGCCTACATGTCGCCAGAGCAAGCCAAAGGAAAACCTCTCGACCGCCGCACCGACGTCTGGTCGTTCGGCTGCGTTCTTTTCGAAATGCTTTCCAGCAAGCAAGCCTTCACCGGAGAAACTTCCACGGACATTCTCGCCGACGTGATTCGCGGCGAACCGCGCTGGCAGGAATTACCCGCGAATACGCCGCCGCGCCTCGCCGAGCTGCTGCGCCGCTGCCTGCAAAAAGATACCAAGCAGCGCCTTCAGGCCATTGGCGAAGCCCGCATCGCCATCGAGCAGACCCTCGCCGAAGTGAAGGTCATCGCGAATTCTTCCGTTGCAACGATGGCTGCGGCTGCAGGCGCCGCCGACTCCAGCGCCTCGACCATCACTTCTGCCGCCTCTGGTTTTGCGCAACCTGCTTCGGCCGCGATTCCTGTTTCACCATCGAAAAGCGCTCTGCCTGTGATCCTTGCTTTCTTTTTTGCGGCGCTTGCAGCGTGGTTCGCCTACAACTATTTCGCTCACCTGCCGAAATTAGCGCCCGCTATCGTGACCCAGCTCCTTCCACCCGATGGCGAGACGTTCGCCCTCACCGGTAACTACGCTGGTCCTCCGGCCCTCTCGCCCGATGGCCGCTATCTCGCTTTCGTCTCCGCGAATAAGGACGGTCTTCGCCGCCTGTGGATTCGTCC
>Ga0182024_10019606_pt1 | contig 12447 bp, 14 predicted proteins | sample P32metaG_FD_120480 | JGI IMG/M metagenome (GOLD analysis project Ga0182024, IMG submission 120480) | Permafrost microbial communities from Stordalen Mire, Sweden - P3-2 metaG (Illumina Assembly) | ecosystem: Environmental > Terrestrial > Soil > Wetlands > Permafrost | place: Sweden: Stordalen...
ACCTTCGTATGGGTCAAAGTCCGACCGCGAATGCATGCGGCTGCTCGTGACCTCGAACGGAAGTGTCGGATCGAAGACAACGAGGTCGGCGTCACTCCCAATCGTGATGGCGCCCTTCTGCGGCCACAGTCCGAACAACCGAGCCGGATTCGTCGAGGTGACCGCGACCAGCTGACCGATCGAAATTCGGTTCTTGGCTACACCCTCCGAATACAACATCGCGAGGGACGTCTCGACGTTCGAGAAGCCAGCCGGTATTTGGTCAAAGCGCAGCCCCGCCTCCATCTTCTCGCGCAACATCCAGGTGGTATGGTCAGTGCCGTAGACCTGTACCTCCCCGTTGGCGATGCCGGCCCACAGCGCGTCCCTGTCGCCAAGCTTGCGGAGCGGAGGCCAGCACACGTAGCGGCGACCCTGCCCATCCGGCAATCGATATTGCTCTTCGTCAAGGAACAGATAGGCTGGGCGCGTCTCTACGAAGATGTGTGCACCACACGAGCGCGCGTAGCGGATCACGCCGAGCGCCCGGGCCGAGGACAAATGGACGAAATACACGGGCATGTCCAGTGACATCGCATAACCGGCTACTCGCGCCACGGCGACTGCCTCGGCCAAGTCGGATCGGGCGATCGGCAAGAAGCGAACATCGACGTCTCCTCGCTGAATCAGCTCGGTCGTCTTCTGCTGGACGATGCAGTCTTCTTCGGCGTGCACGGTGACGAGCAGGCCGAGCTCTCTCGCCGCGGCCAGCACGGTCATGATCTCATGATCGTGCAGGCGACAACCTGCAACCGTGGTGAAGACTTTAACGCTGGTAACCCCGCGAGCCGCCAGCGATGCCAACTCATCTAGGATGCCGTCGACGGAGAGGTCGGTAACTACGATGTGAAACCCGTAGTCGGTGTAAACACCCGCTGCAGCCTTCGCTCTCTCGCGCTCGATCGTGTCCAGCAGCCTCTCACCCTGCCTTTGAAATGCATAGTTGACGAAAGTCGATATACCGCCGAAGGCGGCAGCAAGGCTCCCACTCACGTAGTTGTCAGCTGTGCTAGGCCCATCCGAATCGTCAGCGAAGTGAGTATGAACATCGATCGCACCGGGCAGAACCAAACAGTTGCTAGCGTCGATCAGTCGGGCACCACCGCTGGAAAGGCTCGGGGCTATCTCAACGATGTGACCGCCTTCAATTCCAATGTCAGCTTTGCACTGCCCCTCGACAGTTGTAACTGTACCTCCCTTTAGGACGGTGTCCATGATCCCACCTCACTTCGATCTAGACGGATCCGCTCTAGCCTACGACGTCGCTCACAGTCAACCGGTTGCTAACGGCGATGTTCGTCAGCGAAACTCGCACGAAGGGTGGGACCGAGAAGTAGGTCACATCGCTGCCGAGAACCGTAATCTGATTGAACCAGATCAGCGGAGCCAAGGGCACCACGTTCTGCATCATGTACTTCTCGAGAGCGGCCCAACAGGTATCGCGGCCGACACCGAGTTGAATGGCCTCGCAGTGACTGATTCGCAGGTCAAGACTCGGTATCCCCCCAGAGGGGTAGGGTACACTCATCCGCTTGGCCTGACCGGCAGTCAACCCGACCATGGAGAAGTTCCCGTTGCCGACAGCCGAGATCGAGCCGAAGAGGGCATCATAGTACGTCGCAGGGTCTGGATAGTCGTAAGTCCACCAGGTGCCTATTTGCGCAGCTATTAGTTGCTTCGGGTTCTCGATCGCGGTCTGCGCTGCCCCGCTTTCGAGCTCGCGTGGGAGAACCTGGATTCCGATCTTGCCGAGAGCACTGACGATGGACGCCTCCATGTCGGTGAACGGCGCGACGTCCTTGTTGATCATGATCAGGTTGGTGCAATACTTGGCGACGTCACATTTGCCGTCGTGCTTGGGATCATCCTTTGACAGCTTCATCTGCGCTTCGGCTGCCTCCAGATCGCCTGCACTGCCCGGGCTTGGATAGAGATCGAAATGGGCTCCGGGCACGTCGCCGAGCACAGCAGGCGGGATCAGGTGCGTCGAGACTGACCCGATAGTTGAACCCCCCCATGCTTGCAGTACAGCTGCTCTGTCGAGGATGAAATTGACCGCCCGCCGGACATGAATGTCGTTAAAGGGGGGCACAGTAAGGTTCATCTGGAAATACTCCGTGTCGCCGGTTGACACGGAGCTGATCCTATTGTGAAGGGAGGGGTTAGTGGTGTAGGTAAGAAGGGTCGTCTTTGGCGGATTCACAAAGTACGAAGCGTCCAGAGCCCCGCTCTGAATGCGGGCGAAGATATCAGAAATATTGGGGTCGATCTCAATGACAATCGCGTTCGGATAATTCTTTCGCCCCGACTGAAGATCTGTTGTCGCGTTGTAGTTCGGATTTCGCACGAGCACGATCTGCTTAGAGGGATTCATACCCGCCATCCGCTTGATCGTGCTGCACGACCCTATCTTGGCGCTAGCCGCACCTTGAAACATGTACGGTCCTGAGGAGATGACGTCGTTCCCATACGAGCCAGCCGCCAGAAAGCACCGGCCGACCGCGGGCGGTATCGGAGCGGTTGCGGGAAGGACAAGCCTCGAGAGAAAGTCGCCAGTGGCGTGGGTGAGGTGAAAGACGATCGTTGTCGAGTTTGGAGTAGTGATGCCAGAGACGGGCATGGGTCGTGGGGCCGTGCCCGTCATGCCGCTGATTACTCCGTCGTAATAGAACCCGTACTGAGCAGCGAGGGGTGCCGAGTTAATCCGCTCAAATGCGTAGACGATATCCTGCGACGTCACCGGGGTATTGACTGGCGGCCCAAACTTGACACCTGGCTTCAGGTGAAACGTGTAGACGAGTCCGTTGTCCGTCGGCGTGGGCACCGTGGTGGCAAGGTCGGGAACCAGCTGGAGCCCCGCCTGACCCGGTTCCAGCTTGTAGGTGACCAGCGTTCTGACCATTGCCTCGAGAGGACTCCATCCCTGGAGGGCATATTCACCAGTGGGATCCATGTTGTCCGAGAAGGCATCGCTCGGCTCCGCGAGGCGGAGTACACCACCCGCACTCGGTGCGTGGTTGCTAGCTGCGACTCCAGGGGTTGATGACGAGCTGCACGCGGCAAGGATTAGAGCTGCTGCCGCTGTCAGTGTCGCGAACCACGGCACCCTCGCGTTTCGCAAGTTCATCGCTCGAATACCTCCTTCGAGGCTCGCCTCGGGGCGTACTCCACGCGGCTGAGCGATACGGCTACACATGGCTCCGGCTCCGACAAGCCGCTCATCACCGGTCCCGGCTACCGAGCTAGATCCAAATAGAAGCGAACGTTGGCTGCATCCCCGCATCGTTCATATACCTGAACGCGGTTTCGGACGAGCACACGGGAACGGTAGCCTTGAATACCCGCGCTGTCAACGTCACTTCCGCTTCGGCACCGGACCCAACGGGATTGTCATGCGACACGCCCTCGAGACTTATCTGGTCGCTCGGCTCGGTCGTCCTCGACTCGACCGAGCCGCACGCGACGTCGAGTCCTAACCTCGCCGCGACGGGCAGACCGGCACCGTTCAGGCAACAGTGACGGCGTCGAGGTCAGCGTGTCGATCATCCAGCCAATCCAGATTCTCGGCCTCGCAAGGATCGCCATTCTGACCGTGACCGGCCACGGCAGCGCCGTCGCCGAGCACGGCGTGACGGGGCCAGGGAAATGACCCGCGCTGTCAGGATCGCAAAGGGGCCGGCTTTCGCCCTTCTCGTCGCCCGCGTCGGTGGCGTCCCGTAGGGCGCTGTGGCTACGTCGGCCTACCACTTCCCCACTCGCTCCCTAGCGGGGCAAAGTTCGCTGCCGTCGACCAGCACGCATCTCCGACCGGGTCCTCGTTGATGCGCTCGCTCGTGTCGTGTGGATCACCTGGGGGGCTCCTCTCGGCGTCGGTGACCATCGAGGTCCCGGCACCATGCGAGGACGCCGCTCCCGGCGTCTCGCCGCCGCCGGGCCGCTCAAGCCTCTCGTCGCCACCTCGCCGGCGCTGTCCTCCTGGCCGAGCTCGCCCTGCCGCCCTGACCCGTTGGCGAGACCGGCCATGTGCCGTGTTGCCGACTCTGGTCACGATCGGTGAGGACGACGACGGACCGTCTTCTCGAACCTCGAGGCAGGAGGACGGATCGCGATTGGGGGCGGCTCCGTCGCATCCGAGGTCGCCACTGTCGTCGCCCTCGAGCTCTCTTCCGCGAGCTGGGTCGAGTGCTGCGACCTCTACGACATTGGCGTCGGATCGGAACCGGATATGCGAATCCGAATCGCTGCACCACGCTCGGCTCGCTCGAAGAGGCCCTGCCGGCATTCGCGGGCCAGCACGAGTCCATGCGCGCCAGCTCGCCGGCAGCGGTGTACCGAGGGCGGCGCTCGCGCGCCTCAAGCTCACATCCGAGCAGTGGGCACCGCTCGTCGTCGTGTCGAACGCTGGGCGACGGAAGGGGGGCGGCGAGCAATCGATCAACTCGAGGACAGTCCGCCCCTCCCGCCGCCCACGGGGGACTGCGATCTCAAGGCTGGGACTGACAACACCACAGGCGAGCGACCCCGAGTAAGGCGGTCCTGTATCGCCAACTGATGCTGGCCGAGCCCGAAAGCTTGGCCGACCGCGCCCAACACGTCAGGATATTGACAAGAGTAGCTCAAGAGGCGAGACTCGCAATCCTCGATCAAGAGGCTAGGGGGTTCAATGGCGCACTCGCCCACAGTTGGCGAGGCACTTGTAGGCCTGTTGGAGGCTGTCGGGGTGGACACCGTGTTCGGAATCCCCGGGGTCCACACAGTTGAGCTGTATCGCGGCTTGGCCAACTCCTCGATTCGCCACATTACTCCTCGCCACGAACAGGGTGCTGGCTTTATGGCCGACGGCTATGCGGCCGTAACCGGACGGCCCGGAGTGTGTTTTGTCATTACCGGACCGGGCGTGACGAATACTGTCACGGCGATCGCCCAGGCATACCACGACTCTCGGCCCATGCTCGTGATCTCATCGGCCATGGACAGTGCCGAGCTCGGGATGGGAAGAGGCGGTCTGCACGACCTTCCCGACCAGCAAGCTCTGACGGCAACGATCTGTGGATTCAGCAAGATCGTCACTGATCCCGAAGAATTACCAGAACTCCTTCAGCGCGCGTACACGATGTTCGAAATGGGGCGGCCGCGGCCGGTGCATCTCTCGATCCCAACGGATGTGCTTGCACAACCGTCACCGAGGCTCGAGCCGCTTTCCATTGTTGTCGAACCTTCGGTACTAGACAGTGCTTCGATATCAGCCGCGGCTGATACATTGGCGCGGGCGAACCGAGTGATGATGATACTTGGTGGCGGGTCGCTAAATGCAGGGTCTGCAACAACGGCTATCGCCGAGCTGGTCGGCTCACCCATTGTCCTCACCGGGAACGCGAAGGGTGTCGTGTCGACCCTCCACCCGCTCTGTCTCGGGTGCTCCCTGCCGACGGAGGCGGTGCTCGACGCGATACGCGACGCAGACGTCGTTCTCGCCGTCGGAACAGAGCTGTCGAGCCTCGAGGAACTCTCCCTCGAGCGGGAGCTCGAGATCAGAGGCGAGCTCGTACGGATTGATGTCGATGCCAGCCGGCTGAGCAATCCCATCGCTCCCGGAGTGGGAGTGTGCGGCGACGCCTCGACGGTGCTCGCGGCGCTCCTCCAAGAGTTATCTCGACGTGACCTCGGTACGGTCGACGGAGTGGCTCGGGCAGGAGCGATACGCGACGCTATTCGGTGGTGGCCGCAGGTCGACAGCCATCGGCCGTGGATGGACGCCATCGGATCATCACTTCCTGAAGACTCGGTCGTCGCAGTCGACTCGACCCAGCTCGGGTACAGCTTGCACAACACGCTCCCGTGGAATCACCCACGATCGTGGCTCGCGCCCTACGGTTACGGGACGCTCGGTCCGGCGCTGCCGATGGCGATCGGAGCAAAGTCGGCGGTTGGGGGACGACCGGTTGTTGCCGTCGCAGGGGATGGCGGGGCGCTCTTCACGATCGCCGAACTTGCTGCATCAATGCAGCATCGCTTGCCCATCGTCCTGCTCGTGTGGAACAACTGCGCCTATCAGGAAATTACCGACTCGTTGCTCCGGGTTGACGCACGTCCTATTGGGACCGAACTGAGCTCCGTCGACTTCGCCTTACTCGGCAGAAGCCTTGGCTGCAACGGCGTGCGAGTGGCGACCCCTGACGAGTTGAGCAGTGAGATCACCCAGGCCTTGGCTACGAACACGACGACAGTGGTAGACGTTTCGGCGGCGCCATGACGCGCGGCGGCAGTGCGTATTCGGTAGGCCTCGAGGCGCCAGCGTCGACGGATTCGTAGCCGGGCACGCTGTCCCGCGGCCTCAGTCAGTTCAGCAGTCCGGCCTGAGTGGCGAAGCGATCTAGAGCGACGACCCAGCTCTCCCAGTAGGCCCGATCCGGCCGTTCCCCGATCGCGTCGACGAGACACGTACGGAACGCATCCCAATTACTTCCGGTCGCTTCGACGAACAAGACGGCCATCGCGTGGGCGCGGGCTTGCCACGGAGCCTCGAACACGAGGGCTCCGTTTGTTCGTGGGACCGACTCTTCGGCAAAGCCGGACGCCCACGCCTCGCTCCTGCTCACAGTCGCGCGACGCCGATCATCGAGGCTTGTGTCACGATCCCGGCAAGGGCGTCCTCCGACATCCCCTCGGTGTGGGCGGGCCGTATCGGCAGTACCAGATGGGTGCGGCTCTGAAGGTACACCGAGCAGCGGCGTAGGAACCTTTCGGTAGCGACGCCATCGCAGTAGGCCGCACGGCAGCAGCCGGGGACGCCCGGGAGCCTCCGGAAGTGACTTCAGACGTGACGATATGTGAATCGCCGGGCCTCTGCGGGCGCGCAGGATTCTCAAATGAGCCGGGTGTGTGGTTTGAGACTATGAGCCGGGTGTACGGCCGGGCGTATGATTATCTCGATCAATTTTGTCGATCAACGGGGTGTGCTCACGCACCCGAGGTCACATTCGCTGGACTGAACACCAAGCTCAGGACTACTTGATGGACTGGCAGAAACGTTCCGAACGATACCGGTCGGCTTTGCAAGCCCGTAGGTCTCACAGATCGACGAATCGACATCCAAGATGACGGGCCCGTCACCCGGGCCGGCACCGCCAGCCCAATGTCGGTATGCCCATTGTTCGGGGAACGGTGCTCGAGGCCCGGACCGCGAGTGGCGCAACCATCAGGGTGCGTGCACTCGCGGCGCCCACGCGCGGGAAGAACTTCCCGCTGGTCTGGGTGTGCTTGGAGGAGGAGTACGACCAGATGGCGCCGGACGCTCAGTACGACGCGATTCCCTGGCCCCTTGACGCGGTGAGCGTCCTGGAACGGACTTAGCTCTGTCCCGTCAGTGGCCGGCGGCTGAGCCGGTTCCCGGCCAACTCCCGTCCGACTTCTGCATCCGCTTGGTGTCGGTGATCTCGCGGTTCGAGTAGCGCTAGTCGAACTCGGCCAGGGTGCATAGCTGCCCCCTTACCGTGTTTGTAGGCCCGTGTCGAGCATGATGCGGGTGGGAAGTCCGGCGGTGCCGGTATGGCTCATTGCCCCCTGCAGCTGTTGATGGCCTGGGGGGTGTTGCCGCCGGCACGGTCGGTGCGACGACCTCTGATGGGGACATGCGACTTGATCGCTGATTCGTAAGGTGGATGACGGCGAGCGCACCATGGACGGCCTTCCCGAAGATATGACCGGAGACGAGGAAGGGAACAGCAAAGTTGGCGACACCGGAGCAGGTGGATGTGTGGGTCGGTCTCGACGTCGGCAAGGAAGAGCACTTCGCTGAGGTCCTCGACGACCAGGGCGAGCGACTCTTCGCCCGGGGCGTCGTGAACGACCAGGCCGCCCTCGAAGCCTTGTTGGACCGGGCCGGCGAGCATGGCACAGCCGGTTTGGTGATCGACCAGCCCGGCTCGATCGCCCAACTCGCCCTGGCCGTCGCCCGATGCCGACAGGTCCCGGTCGCCTATGTGCCGGGTCTGGTGATGCGCCGGGCCGCGGACCTGTATCCCGGTGAAGCGAAGACCGACAAGCGCGACGCGTACATCATCGCGGATACGGGCCGGACTCGACGCAAACAGGTCCACTGGCTCGATGTCGGCTCCGACGAACTGTTGGACCGCCTGAAGGTCCTCAACGGGTTCGACATCGACCTGGCCGCCGATCAGACCCGCCTGACCAACCGGCTCCGTGACGCCCTGACCAGCGTCTCACCGGCCGTGGAACGGGCTTTGGGTGCTCGTCTACATCAGGCCGGAGTGCGGGACCTGCTGGCCAAATATCCGACGCTCACCGCCCTCAAGACTGCCGGACGGGCCCGGATCACCAAAGCAGTCAAGGGCCGCTCGCCCAGGCTGGCAGACAAGGTCGTCGACGCCGTGATGGCCGCCCTTGACGCCCAGTCGGTGACCGTCCCCGCTGAGGTGACACTCGGGAGGGTGATCGCCGAGCTCGCCACCGAGCTTGACCGGGTCTTCGCCCGCCGCGACGCGCTGGCCGGCGAGATCGAGGAGGTGTTCATGGCCCACCCTTTCGGTGAGCTGCTCTCGTCTCTCCCCGGGATAGGTCCACGGACCGGGTCTCGGATCCTGGCCGAGATCGGCGACGGAACCCGGTTCGCGGACGGCAACAAGCTCGCCTCCTACGCCGGGCTGGCCCCGGTGACCCGCCAGTCCGGCAAGTCGATCAACGGTGAGTCGCAGAGCCGACGAGGCAACCACCGCCTGAAGAACGCCATGTTCCTCGCCGCGTTCGCGTCCCTGCGCTCCCCGGACTCCAAAGCGTTCTACGACCGCAAGAGGGCCGAAGGCAAGAAGCACAACGCCGCGCTGATCTGTCTCGCCCGACGACGCTGCAACGTCATCCTGGCGATGCTCCACACCCGTCAGCCATATTGCGTCCGCCACAAAGACACCCTGGAGTGTTCTGATCTCGCCGCCGCTTGAGGCCGGCAGAACCTGGGAGGCTGGCAGCATGGTCGAACCCCCCTCCATCCGTCTCCTGACGGCCGCCGACCTCGCCGGCCGCGACCTCACCACCCGAGCTCCATACGCCTACGCCGCGGTGGCCGAAGGAGCCTTCACATTGGTGCTGACCGCCGGCGCCTGCCCGCTCGACGCCGACGGCTCCACCGTCGCCGCGGGCGACGTCGCAAGGCAAGCCGAGCAAGTGATGACCAACCTCGAGCAAGCCTTGGCCGGCGCTGGTTCCAACCTGACCGGCGTCGTGAAGACCACGGTGTATGTCGCAACCACAAGCCGATCTGATCTCCTAACTGCGTGGGAGGTGGTGCAGCGGCGCTTCGGCGCCCACGCGCCCCCGAGCACGCTTGTTGGCGTCACCGTGCTCGGCTATCCCGACCAGCTCGTCGAAGTGGAAGCCACCGCAGTCCGCAAGTAAAAACTGCCTTGACAAGAACATGGGGACACCCCCCGGGGGGGGCTTCGATGGTCTCAACGCAGCCGCCCGTCACGAGGATCAGCGCTTTGCGGCGGTTGTATTAGGGCGAGGCGACTCAGGTCAGGACGCCAACGCCGTCCCGACGGTCAGCAGCCCCGCGCACGTACCGGCGTGCACGGTCGGGACGTGGTGCTCGGCGCGGGCGTGTCCTTGTCAGCGCGACGGCGTTGTGGCCAGCATGCCCCCGCAGAGTTTGGTGGTCAAAACGGCTTGCGGCTCAAGCCGACTAGCTGGTCGTGCAACCGCTCCAAGCCTGTGAGCTGGACTTGTGTGGCGGAGGAGGAGGTGTCTGACGTCGGGGCGGGCCGCGGCCAGCTGGCGGAGGATGGCGACGGCTTCGTCGATCACCGTCAGGGCGTCTTCGGACCGGCCGAGGTCGCTCAGCATGGTGGACCGGTTGTTGAGCGAGCTGGCCAGGTCGGGGAGGAAGGCGTCGGGGCGGGCGGTGGCCAGCTGGCGGTAGATGGCGACGGCTTCGTCGATCACCGTCAGGGCGTCCTCGCGCCGGCCAGCTTGCCTGAGACGAACAGCGAGGTGGATGCCCAACATCGCGCGGGCAGGAGCATCAGTGGTGGCATCGAGACCCATCTGTGTCGCTGCGATCGCGACGTCGAGCAACGAGTGGCTGTATTCAGGTAGGGAGTCGACGACCTGAAGGACGATGCCAGCCAGCTCGGGAGTGGCAACCGCGTCGAACGCGGTACTGATTAGCTGGCCGCGAGTGAGGTCGGCCTGCTCGGCGGTATCAAGGAGTAGCACTCCGATCTTCGCGGTGAGGAGCGCTCGCAGCGCCGCTCGGACCGTCTCGTAGCGTGTTGCCGCCCGGCTGAGACCGTGAGCAGCCGGTCGATGTGTGCCCCGAGGTCGACATCTGCGAGCGTGGTGCCGAGTGCCGGGAGCTCGCCGAGAACCGTAGCGACGAGGTACTCGCCGAGTCGGTCGGGTTCGAGCGGCTGGATATATGACCCTTCTGTGCTGAGCTCTTGCAACCAGTGCGTGACGAACACGGCGGCGTTGTCATCGAGGCCGGGCACTGCTAACAGCGCAGCGGCAGCCGACCGCTCGTCCTTGGTGGCGGTGAGAGTCGCCACCGCCATCGCCCGCCGGCGCGTGATCCTGTCCGAAACCGCTGGCAGTCCCATCATGGCTGCAGTCGGCTGCCAGAACCGGTCATCCTCCCGCCGGATGACCTGCTCCATCAGCTGATCCGAAATGCTGCCACCACCACCCGACCCGCTGGCGGGGTCAACCGCTGTGAGCGCCTGGAGATGTACGAAAAGCAAGGTCGCGAACGTCTCATCGGACAGGTCCGGGCTGGGCACGGCTGGGCTGACTCCGAGGTGCCTGGCGATCGGCCGCACAGCAGCTGAGAAGGCGACCTGGCGAGGACGGAGTGCCAACGTCAGGGGTGCAAGCACAACTGCGTTGGCCTCGTCAAACACCGGGCCGGCCTCTGAGGCGAGATTGGGGAGGCTGTCCCACCAGCGGCCGGCGTGACGTGCCAAGAGGAGGAGGCGAATCGGACCGGATGCGAACCGGGATCGAGTTGCGAGGTCGATCACCTGCTGCGTGCGCGCATCCGCGTAGTCGACCACGTGAGCTTCCGACCCTCACGAGCCAGCATCTCCTCGATGTCGCCGACTGTTGCCGACGATGCGAGGAAACCCGTGAGCCAGCCCTGGGTCGCTATCGTCACTGCGAGCTCGGCCGCAAGGCGCGTCTTTCCTTGGCCACCGGTGCCCGTAACGAGCAGGGCAGACAGCTCTTCGGGCTCCACGCACCAACTGCTCAGTCGGTCGAGCTCTGCCGCCCGCCGGCGAAGGGGACGAGGCCGTAGCTGGCATGCAGGAGTCGCACCGACTGGCGTGCCCGTCGCGGAGGTGATCGATACGGTTCGACCAACCCTGCCGGTTGATCGGCCATCTCCAGAGCGACGGGGTCGACGTCCAATGCCGTCCACAGATTCACGTCCCCGACGGCGTTCGCGAGGGTGACGACCTTGAGACGGTTGCCTGCGAAGTTCGCCGCATCAACGGCAACGACCCCCACGAGCCAGGGGCCGCTGAAGACCGCTGCTCCGGACATGCCCGCCCAAGGGCTCGTCGCGCCGCCCGCCCACACCGGCGTCGAGCCCCACAGGTGCATCGACATCAAGTCGCCTCTCGCCACTGTCGGCGGGTGCAGCTCGCCACGGGCGTCCTCAGGGTCCCGGATCGGGAATCCCTGCGGGGAGATGCGCACCCGCCGCGCGTCAGGGAAGCCGGCAGTGCGTGCTGCGACCGGATCGGCGCGAATCAGACGTCCCCACCGCACCCTCAGCCCCGGCGTACCGGCGATGCCCCCCTGACTCCAGCTCGAGAACCCCAAGATCAGCAGAGTCCGACGCGTGGACAAGTCGGGCCCCGACCCACTCGTCAGAGCCGACGGGACGCACCCACCAAGCAGTCGCCTCGAAGCGCCTAGGGTCCACGACATGCCGAGCAGTCAAGACACGCCGGTCATCGATCACGAACCCGCTGCCCAACTCTCCCTCCGTCGCGTTCTCGCTCGCGAGGGCAGCCACTTCACAGACCCGAGGATCGACGTTCCAGGCGCTCATCGTCGCCACTTTGTCGTCAACCGAGCTCACCGGCTGTTCCCACGTTCACGTCGCAATCGGGCCTGGAAGCAAGATGCGGCGTCAACGTGAGCTTCACCATGTGGGTCTGATCCCGCATAGACGAACCCTTGGCTCCCAATGTCACCACCCACAGCCTGATCCCCGCTTCAGCGCCGCCCTCATGAGTGACTCCGAGGTGAAACTCCAGCTCCACCGGGTCCAGGCGGAACTGTAAGTCCTCGTTCTCGGCCGACCTCATCGCCGCCGTCAGCTCCGAGCGCAACGCCTGGATCGTCTTCGCGAGAGGAGCCCAGCCTTCCGGGTGAGCCGCAGGTGCG
>Ga0182024_10019607_pt1 | contig 12446 bp, 10 predicted proteins | sample P32metaG_FD_120480 | JGI IMG/M metagenome (GOLD analysis project Ga0182024, IMG submission 120480) | Permafrost microbial communities from Stordalen Mire, Sweden - P3-2 metaG (Illumina Assembly) | ecosystem: Environmental > Terrestrial > Soil > Wetlands > Permafrost | place: Sweden: Stordalen...
CGATTGCCAATCCTTGTACGGACTGAGCGCGAACTGGAAAATGACCACCGGCAGGCTTGCCATCGGCGCGTTGAGGTTCGTGCTGCCGAATTGATTGTTCAAAGAGGTGAACAAGAGCGGCGCTGTTTCGCCGCTGATGCGGGCGACCGCCAGCAAAACGCCGGTGACCATGCCGGCGCGTGCCGCGCGGTAGCAGATCCGCATAATCGTCAGCGAGCGAGGCATGCCGATCGACGTGGCGGCTTCGCGCAAGGCGTTAGGAACGAGCGTCAGCATGTCCTCGGTCGTGCGCACCACGACCGGTATGACGATCACGGCGAGCGCCACGCCGCCGGCCAAGCCGGAAAAGTGGCCCATCGGCGCGACCATCACTTCGTAGATGAACAATCCGATCACGATTGAAGGTGCGCTCAAGAGAATATCGTTGATAAAGCGCACGACGCTGGTCAATCGATCGTAGCGGCCATATTCGGCCATATAGGTGCCGGCCAGGATGCCGATTGGAGTCCCGATCGCCACTGCAAGGCCGGTAAGGATGAGACTGCCGATAATCGGGTTGAGCAGCCCTCCGCTCGCGCCCGGCGGCGGCGTCATTTGCGTAAAGACCGCGAGCGACAAGCCGCCAAGCCCGTGCCACAGCAGCACGCCCAGAATCAAGACCAGCCAACCTAGGCCGAAGAGCGTAGCCGCCAGCGACAACGCCATCGCGATTGCGTTGCTTCGGCGGCGGGTGGCGTAGCGCGCGCTCATGGCTTTATCCGATCCGGCGCTCGATGCGCAGCAGCATGTAACGGGCCACCGCAAGCACAATGAAGGTAATAACGAACAGGATCAATCCAAGCGCGATCAGCGAGGACGTGTAGAGATCGCCGACCGCTTCGGTGAACTCATTGGCGATGGAGGCGGAGATAGTGGTCGCGGGGGCAAGCAAGGAAGCCGAAATCCTGTGCGCATTGCCGATGACGAAAGTCACGGCCATGGTCTCGCCCAGGGCACGGCCGAGGCCGAGCATCACCCCGCCGATGACTCCAACTCTGGCATAAGGCAGCACCACGTAGCGCACCACCTCCCAGGTCGTGCAGCCGACGCCATACGCCGCTTCCTTGAGCACCGGCGGGACTGCCTCGAAGACGTCGCGCGAGATCGAGGTCACGAATGGCAGCACCATAATGGCGAGGATCAATCCGGCGGTGAGCATGCCGATGCCGTAAGGCGGTCCGGAAAACAGCGGCGCGATCCCCGGCACGTTGCCGAGCGTTTCGATCAGGAATGGCTGCAACGTCTCCTGCAAGAACGGCGCGAAGACGAAAAGTCCCCAAATCCCGTAGATGATGCTGGGGATGCCGGCGAGCAGCTCGATGGCGATGCCGATCGGCCGCCGCAGCCATTGCGGGCACAGCTCGGTGAGGAAGAATGCGATCATCAATCCGACCGGGACCGCGATCAGCATGGCGATGAACGAGGTGATGAGGGTCCCGTAAATCGGCGCCAATGCGCCGAATTTTTCGGTGACCGGATTCCAACGATCGGTGGTCAGGAAAGCGAAGCCGAAAGCCCTAAACGCCGGCAGCGACCCCTCGATCAATGCAACGATGACGCCGCTCAGGAGCAACAGCACCGCGATGGCGGCGGCCCGCGTCAGTTGGCGGAACGCGGCGTCGCCGAGCCGCAGACGATCGAGGACTTTGGCGTGGGTCCCCGTATGGACCGACACCACAGCTCCCTCCCGCAGGGCTAGTTCAACCACGGATCGCCTCCGGGCCGGCTCCATCGAGGCGCTCCTTCAAGACGTCCGGAAACGCCTACTTCAAACGATCCGCCGGCCGCCGCGCAAGGGCCCTGTGCGGCAGACCGGCCACTGGATAAGGACCAGGCACCCGGTAACAGCGGTGCCTCGCCGGATGTCCTAATGCGCCATCGCACTGGTGTGGAGCGGCTTGCCGCTTGTGTCCTTGATTTGGTCAGCCCAGACCTTTTCAATTTCGCCGACGACTTTTTTAGGCATCGGCACGTAATCAAGTTCTTCAGCCATTTTGTCGCCCTTGGCATAGGCCCAGGCAAAGAACTTGAGCGCCTCGGTCGCCGCCGCGGCATCGTCCGGCTGTTTGGGGATGAGGATGAACGTCGCCGCCGTCATCGGCCAAGACTCCGCGCCTGACTGATTGGCCAAGATCACTCCGTAACCCGGTACTGAAACCCAATCGGCGTTGGCGGCCGCGGCCTGGAAGGCCTCGCTGGTCGGCGTGACGGACTTGCCGGCCTTGTTCACCATTTTGGTGAAGACCAGCTTATTCTGCAGTGCGTAGGCGTATTCGACATAGCCGATCGAGCCCTTGGTCTGGCTCACATTGTTGGACACGCCCTCATTGCCTTTGGCGCCGATGCCTGCCGGCCATTCAACCGACGTAGCGGATCCGACCTGCGATTTCCAATCGGCGCTGACTTCCGACAAATAGTAGGTGAAATTGAAGGTAGTGCCGGAACCGTCGGACCGGTGAATGATCGCGATCGCCTGCGACGGCAGCTTGGCGTTCGGGTTGAGCTTCTTGATTGCCGGATCGTCCCAGTTCTTCACGGCGCCGAGAAAGATTTCAGCGAGCGTCGGACCGTCGAGGACAAGCTCGCCGGGCTTCAACCCTTCGATGTTCACCACCGCTACGATGCCGCCCATCACCATGGGAAATTGCACAAGGCCGAATTTATCGAGCTCCGCGCCCTTGAGCGGCGCGTCGGTCGCGCCAAAGGTGACCGTCTTCGCCTCGATCTGTTTGATTCCTCCGCCAGAGCCGATCGACTGATAGTTGAGCCCGATGCCGGTCTCTTTTTTGTAGACGTCGGCCCATTTGGCATACACCGGATAAGGAAACGTCGCGCCGGCGCCGGAAATCTCGACGGCGGCCGCTGGAAGAACGGTCGCGGCCAGAAGCCCGGCGACGGCAATTATTCGCAACTGGTTCACGGCATGCTCCTGTCAGCGGAAGTTGCGCGACGCAGGCCCTTACCCCACGCCGACTTTCGGTCCCGATCGGGACCCTTCATGTTGTTCGACGTCTTTAGGCAACGCGCCGCGGCGAAGATTGCTTGATCAAAACAGACCCGCAGCTGCGCAATGCGTAGCTTCGGCACGTCACCGTTCTATGAGCCCAACATGACAATTGGATGACAATGCAACACTCTGATATGTCGAGTAATTTAGCCGCCCGGCGGAGTGTCGGCGGTGGGCAAATAAACGGTAAAGGTGGCGCCCGCTCCCGGCATGCTTTCGATCGATAAGCGGCCGCGATGCCGATTGAGAATGTGTTTGACCAACGCGAGGCCCAGCCCGGTGCCGCCCTGGGCTCGGCTCTCCCGCACGTCCACCCGATAAAAGCGCTCGGTCAGCCGCGGCAGATGTTCCGGTGCGATTCCCGGCCCGTAGTCGCGCACACCGACGCGGGCTTCCGCCGCGCCCTCGGCAGAGCGGCCTTGCATCAAGGTGATGTCGACGCGCTTGCCGGGGGCGCCGTATTTGAGGGCGTTCTCCACCAGGTTCTCGAACAAGCGAACCAGCTCATCGTGGTCACCGGGAACGGTCAACGCATTCGCCGCCTCGACGTGAACGGTCACGCCGCGGTCACGCGCCAATGTTTGGAGACCGTCGGCCACTTGGCGGACGATCGGAACAAGATCGATCGGCCTGTCCGGGCGCCGGTGCGCATTGAGCTCGATGCGTGACAGCGACAAAAGATCGTCTATGAGCCGTGCCATGCGCCGCGCCTGCTCTTGCATGATGCCAAGGAAGCGGTCGCGCGCCTTGGTATCGTCGCGCGCGGAGCCTTGCAAAGTCTCGATGAAACCGGAAAGCGCCGCCAAGGGCGTGCGCAGCTCATGGCTGGCATTGGCGACGAAATCAGCGCGCATCTCCTCGACGCGCCGCAGCGGCGTAAGGTCGTGAAAGGTCAGCAGCACCAGATCGGGCCGGCCCGGATTCGACACACGCTTTACCGGCATCACGATCAATTCGAACAAGCGGTCGAACGGTACGCGCTCGGAATATTCCACGCGCTGCTCTTCTCCGCTGGCATAGGCGCGGCCGATGGCCTCGATCAGTTCGGGCAGCCGTAACGCGAGCGAAGCCGGCTCGCCGAGCCGCAATGCCGGCGCAAGGGAACGCGCGCGATCGTTAAGCGCAACCACGCGCCCGTTGCCGTCAAGCGCAATAACCGGATCCGGCAGGCCGGCGACGACGGCGTCGAGCGGCTCGCCCGCGCGCTCGGCGATCGCCACCGGACGGACCGTCCGCGCGACCTCCGCGCCGCTGCGCAGGGTGAGAAAAGCTACCGCCACCACGATGACAAAACCCGCAACGGCGTAACCGACGGCCAGCGCGTTGACGATCGCCAAGCCCGCGAACACGACCGCCGTCGTCACGGTCACCAAGCGGACGCTGCGCCACGCGCTCCTTCGCGGCGCCATGCGATCTTCATTCAAGCTCATCGGACCTATCCCCGCGGCGCCGTCCGCTCGCGTGCCGGATCAAGCCAAGTCTTCTGGGTCAAGTCTTCCCGATCAAACTACGTCGGATTTTTCGCGCACCAGTCCGCTCGCATTGCTCATCGGCGCTGCAACCGGCCGCGCCAGGCGCCGTGCCGCACGGCGAAGCAAAACTTCGCGCGTTCCCAGGATCGCCAGCGAGATGACGAAGGGAATGATGTAATAAAGCAAACGGAACAACAGGAGCCCGGCCAGCAGGTCTTCCTTGTCGAACTGCCACAGCGCAATCATCATGGCGGCGTCGAAAACGCCGAGTCCGCCGGGGGCATGGCTGGCGAAGCCGAGCAAGGTCGCGGCGACGAAGATCACGGCGACCGTGACGAAGCCGAGATTCGGCTCGTCTGGCACCAGCATGTACATGGCGAGCGCGCAGCACGACAGATCGAGGATGCCGATCGCGATCTGAACGAGGGTCAACGGGCCGCCGGGCAACGACACCTGCCAGCCTTCGCGGCCAATAACCCGCGGCTTGACCCAGACCCAGGCGACGTAGGCCGCGAGTAACGCCAGGACAACGAGCGCGAAAACGCGGTTGAGCCAGAGCGGCAGTTGATCGATGGCACGCGCCGCCTGCGGCGCATCGAGAACGCCGAGGCCGAGCACGGTGGCATTGCCGAGCCAAAAGGTGAGCCCGGCGACGAAGCAGATCTTGGTGACTTCGATCACGCTCAGGCCCCAGGCGGAATAGATGCGATAGCGCACCGCGCCGCCGGAAAAGACGCTGGCGCCCACATTGTGCCCAACCGCGTAGCTGGTGAAGCTGCCCAAAGCGGCGACGCGATACGGCACCTCGGAGCGACCGATCGTGCGCAGTGCAAACAGATCGTAGAAGGTGAGCGTCAGATAGCCGGCGGCGACGAAAAACCCGGCGATGCTGAGTGTCCGCCAGTCGGTCGCTTCGAGCGCGTCGAGCAGTTCGTCGAGATCGATATCGTGCAGTATGCGATAGAGCACCGCCACGGCGACGATGATGATCGTTACGCTGAGCGCCACACCTAATCGACTGAAGCCGACTTTTTGGTTGAAGAAGTGCGCGGCGGCGCGCAATCTCTTCAGCATCCCGCGCTCCAGACCGGCTGTTCGTGCATCGAATCAACCGCTTCGTTCCGCCACCCAGCCGCGCCCCACTAGCAGATGTCGCGTCCGGGCGCGAGTGCGGTGCAAATGACCGTGCAAATGGCCCCTGGGCGCGCTGTTTGGCCACGGTCAAAAAACCATCGCTCGCAAGTACACCACGTCGACAAGGACGGCTTGCCGTCGGTTTCCGGCAGGAACGAGGCGACGCAAAAATGCGCCGCTGCGCGGCGCTATTGGGACAAGGCCCACTCGCCATACGGCCGTCGTTTAACAGCCATACGGGCCGCGTCTAGTTTAACAGTTGACGAAACACGCCGGCCCCGCTTGGTACTGTCGACGATTTTTCCCAAGGATCCTTAAGGGGAGGAACGGCGAGAGCGGCTGCACCTGCGCGAACGAAAATCTCCGCGTGCACGTCTACCTTATGAAATTTTGCGGAAGCTTGAACCGCCGGATCGTCATGGACTAAGAAAGTTCGATTATCACTTGGAGAGGAAAATGCCCGAAAAAAATCTCGAAGAAATCCTGAAGACGCGCAACCCGGTCGAGATGCTGCGCAATTCGCAGCTCGGCGCCTATGTCTATCCGGTGGTACCGGCCGAATTCACCAATTGGCGCGACGAGCAGATCGCCTGGCGCAAGACCGCGGTGCTGTACGACCAATCGCATCACATGGCCGAGATGATGGTCACCGGGCCGGATGCGTTCAAATTCATGAACTATCTGACCATCAACAGCTTCGCCAATTTTCCGGTCAACCGCGCCAAGCAGTTCGTGCCTTGCTCCCATGACGGTTATGTCATCGGCGACGGCATTCTCTTCCATCTCGGCGAGAACCAGCTCAATTTCGTCGGCCGCGCGCCCAACGTCGATTGGATACAGTTCCACGGCGAGACCGGCAAGTTCAACATCAAGATGGAGCGTGACGACCGTTCGCCCTCGCGGCCCGGCGGCAAGCCGGTGACGCGCCGCCACTACCGCTATCAGATTCAAGGCCCCAACGCCTGGAAGATTCTCGAAAAACTCAATGGCGGCCCGATCCCCGACGTGAAATTTTTCACCCTGGACGCGATCAATATCGCGGGCCGCAAGGTGCGCTGCCTGCGCCACGGCATGGCCGGCGCGCCCGGCCTCGAAGTATGGGGTCCCTATGCCGAAGGGGAGGAAATCCGCGCCGTCATTCTCGAAGCCGGCAAGGAATTCGGCATCGTCCCGGTCGGCGCCCGCGCTTACGCGACGAACACCTTGGAGTCGGGCTGGATTCCCTCGCCGCTGCCCGCCGTCTATACCGGCGAGAAGCAGAAGCCGTTCCGCGAATGGTCGAAGCCGGATTCCTACGTAGCGACCGGCTCGATCGCCGGCAGCTTCGTCTCCGGCAATATCCAGGATTATTATTCGACGCCCTATGAAATGGGCTACGGCTCCTTCATCAAATTCGACCACGACTTCATCGGCCGCGAGGCGCTGGAGAAGATAAAGGACAAGCCGCATCGTCGCAAAGTGACCTTGGCCTGGAACGCCGACGACGTGGCCAAGATCTTCCGCTCCTTCTTCGAGCCGGGGATCGAGAATTACAAGTTTATCGACCTACCGCTCTCGAATTACGGTTCGGCTTCGTTCGATGCGGTCAAGAGTGGCGGTAAGACCGTCGGCCTCTCGATGTTCAGCGGCATGACCTGGAACGAACGCCAGATGCTGTCGCTCGGCATCGTCGATCCCGACGTCAAGCAGGGCGACGTGCTGACGCTGGTGTGGGGCGAGGAAAACGGCGGCACCAGGAAACCCACGGTCGAGCGCCACAAGCAGACCGAAGTTCGCGTCAAGGTCGCGCCGGTGCCTTACGCCCGCGATGCCCGCGAGACCTACGGCGGCGGTTGGCGCCTGCGCCAGACTGCTTGAAGAATGGTCGTCATCGCCGCAATCTCCACTCCCGCTTGGTGCCAATGTCGAGAAACAAGCCGCCGTTTCGCGCCGACGTGGTCGGAAGCCTGTTGCGCACGGCGCGCTTGAAGGAAGCGCGCGGCAAGCGGGACAAGGGCGAGATCAATGCGGCTCAGCTCAAGGAGGTCGAGGACCGCGAGATCGAGACGATCATCAAAAAGCAGAAGGAGGTCGGGCTGCAGGTTGCGACCGACGGCGAGTTCCGCCGCTCGTTTTGGCATTTCGACTTCTTCGGCATGCTTGACGGCGTGGAAACCTGCGAGCTTGACCACGGCATCCAGTTCCACGGCGTCCAGAGTCGGGCAACAACCATTCGCATCAACGGCCAGATCGGGTTTTCCGATCACCCGATGATCGAGCATTTCAAATTCCTCAAGGCGCACGCCAGCGCTGTGCCGAAGATGACAATCCCGAGCCCGGCCATCCTGCACTTCCGGTTGGAGCCGGGCGCGGTCGACACCAGGTTCTATCCCGACCGCGACGCCATCTTTGACGACCTCGGCCGAACCTATCGGCACGCCGTGCGCGCCTTCTACGACGCCGGCTGCCGCTATCTGCAATTCGACGACACCGCCTGGGCCTATCTCTGCTCGCCGGCGGAGCTGAGCAAGGCGCGCGAGCGCGGATTGAACGCCGATCGCTTGCAAGAGGACTATGCCCGCGTCATCAACCAGGCGCTCGAAGGCAAACCGGCCGACATGGTGATCACGACGCATGTGTGCCGCGGCAATTTTCGCTCGGCCTGGATTTCCGAGGGCGGCTACGAGCCGATCGCCGAGATCATGCTCGGCGAATTGAACTACGACGGCTACTTCCTGGAATACGACACGGCCCGCGCCGGCGGTTTCGAGCCTTTGCGCTTCCTGCCCAAGGGCGACAAAATCGTCGTGCTCGGTCTCGTGACCACCAAAAGCGGCGAGCTGGAGAAGAAAGAGGACGTCAAGCGGCGCATCGAAGAGGCGACCCAATATGTCGCGCTCGATCAGCTCGGCCTGTCGCCGCAATGCGGCTTTGCCTCGACCGAAGAGGGCAATGTGCTCGCCGAGGACGAGCAATGGGCAAAGCTGAGGATGGTCGTTGAGCTTGCCGACGAAGTGTGGCACTGAGCGGCGCGATCGCAACGGATCATCCAAGCCGCCGACGCTACCGCCAAAGCGCCGCCCGCGCCGCGCACTGTTAGGAATTTAAACCGCTCACCGGCAGGCGTGGCCGGCCAAGGAAAAAAGCCAAAGTCCGGCACTCGCCGCCGATGACAAAGTCGACGCGGTGACGTAAAACTTTACTGACTGGCCGGCGTAAATTTGGGCAAAAGGGGTAGCAGATGTCGACAACGGAACACACCATGCCGGATGCCAATCGCCTCTATATCGGCGAGGGCGTCACCATTAAGGGCGAAATTTCGGTCCCGGATACCCTGGTGGTATGCGGCGTACTCGAGGGCGACGTGGCGGTGGGCAATCTGATCGTCGGCGAGACCGGCGCGATCAAGGGCAGAATTACTGTTGCCGAGAACGCGGAGATTTCCGGAAAGGTCTACGAGAAGCTCGACGTCAAGTGTCTGTTGATCCTGCGCTCGACCGGCCGCGTCGATGGAAACATCAGCTACGGCTTGCTGCAAATCGAACAGGGAGCCAGCATCGCGGGTGGCCTTTCCTCCACCGATTACCGGCCCGACCAGAAGCCCCCGAAGGTTGAGCTCTATCCCCGCGAGCAGAAGTCGCAAAAGCTGGACAGTTCGCGAGGGTCGAAGCAGGGCGGACTTTCGCCTTTGGAGCCGTTACCCACTCCCGCAACACCTCCCGGGCAGTAAACGCGGGGCCGCTCGAACTCGACCGACAGTCCATCCGCTGGCTCTCGCATCTTGGCGACTCCGCGAGCGTCGCAATGTCGCCAATTGAGCGTTACGTCGCGCGCAACGCCTAGATCTTAGGCATCACCGAGCCGCGGCCACCCAGCCGCTTGTGCACGCGGACCATCAGCGCCATGGCGAACAGCGGCGTCGCCAGGTTGACGATCGGGATCGAGACGAAGGCGGCGATCAGCAATCCCCCGACATAGACGGTCGCGGCGTGGCGCTTGCGCAGCACTTTGGCCTCGGCCGGCGGCCGAAAGCGCATGGCGGCGAGCTTGAAATACTCGCGCCCGAGCAGCCAAGCGGTGGCGAGAAAGAAGATCACGACACCGAAACCCGCAAACAGCAGGAACGGCACGGCGCAAACGTAGACCGCGACCGCGAGCAGCGCGGTCTTGCCGCCTTCGAGAATCGCATGCCACAGCGGCAGGCGCGTACCGGGCGGATCGCCGGGATAGTTCACGCGCTCGACCTCTTCCGCGATCTGGTCGGCGAAGAAGCTGCCGACGATCGCGGTCACGGCCGGCATCAAAAACACGCTGCCGAGGATAATGCCAAAACCGGCTGCGACCGAGAGCAGCCACGCGATCGCCGTCGCCGGCAGATGCGCATGCGGGCCGAAACTTTGCTCAATCGTAGCGCTGCCGGCTCCGAGCAGCCAAATAATCAGCCGATCGAGCGCGATGGCGACAACGAAAATGAACGCGAGTGCAAGGCCGATCGATTTCCAAAGGATTGCGCGCAGCAGCGGCGACAGCATCTGGCTGAGCGCTTTGGCCGCATCGTCGAGCATGTGGTCCCCTGCAAAAAGGCAGAGGTAACGACGCGGATCGGCAAGCACAAGCGGACCATGGCGTTTGCGCGTCAAGCGCCGTTCGGGCAATCTGCGCAAGCCGCCAGCATTTGGAAACCATGCCGCGCCTGAGCCGCCGCTCCTTCCTCGCCGCCTCGGCCGCGCTTGCGGCGCGCCCCGCGGCCGGCGCGGTAACACGCGCGTCTGCCGAAGTCGATGTGGTCATTGTCGGAGCGGGCGCCGCCGGGATCGCCGCCGCGCGCCGGCTCGCGGCCGCCGGCCGAAAGTTCGTATTGCTGGAAGCGGCCGACCATATCGGCGGCCGCTGCATGACCGAGACGCGAACCTTCGGCGTGCCCTATGACCGCGGCGCCCACTGGATCCATGCACCCGATTTCAATCCGCTCGCCAAGCTCACGCCGCGGCGAGGAATCGAGGTCTATCCGGCGCCGGCGAGCCAGAAGGTAAAAATCGGCAGACGCTATGCGCGCGAAGGCGAGTTCGAGGATTTCCTGGCGTTGCAGGTCCGCGCCAACCGCGCCATCACCGACGCGGCGCGTAAAGCCGACGTGGCGTGCGCGCAAGCAATGCCGAACGACCTCGGCGATTGGCGGCCGTCGATCGATTTTCTCCTTGGCCCGTTCGCCAGCGGCAAGGAGCTTGCGCAAATGTCGGCGGTCGATTTCGCGAAATCCGCCGAGCGCAACACGGCTGCGTTCTGTCGCCAGGGTTTTGGTGCGCTCATTGCTTCCTTCGCCGAGGGGATCGCGGTCAAGCTCTCGACGCCGGCAACGCTCATCGACACGAGGAGCAACGTCACGGTGGAGACGGCGAAAGGCGCGATCGCCGCCCGCACCGCGATCGTGACCGCGTCGACCAATGTGATCAATTCCGGCGTCATCAAATTCACGCCCGAACTTCCCAAGCGCCAGCTCGACGCCTTCGCCAAGCTGTCGCTTGGCACCTACGATCACATTGCGCTCGAACTCGCGGGCAACCCGCTCGGCTTCGAGAGCGATGATCTGGTGTTCGAGAAATCGACCGATGCGCGCACCGCCGCGATCCTCGCCAACGTTTCCGGCACGCCGCTTTGCCTGATCGAAGTCGCCGGCGCGTTCGGCCGCGATCTGGCGGCGCACGGCGAAGCGGCGATGGTCAATTTCGCCGCCGAGTGGCTGGCCGGCCTTTACGGCGCGGACGTGAAGAAGGCGATCAAGCGCTCGCACGCCACGCGCTGGAATTATGAGCCTTGGGCGCTCGGCGCCGCTTCAGCCGCGGCACCGGGCTGGCATGGCGCACGCCGTACACTTATGGAGCCCGTGCAGAACGCTCTCTGGTTCGCCGGCGAGGCCGTTCACGAGACATTGTGGGGTACGGTCGGCGGCGCCTGGGAATCGGGAACGCGTGCCGCCGAAGCGGTCTTGCACCATCTCGGGCCGGTGAAGGAAACGCCGGCCGAGCCGGCGGCGGCACTCAAGAGCAAAGCGAAGGTCCGGTGACTTGAGGCCGCGCCAAACATCGTGCGCGAGGAAACACGCCAGGCATATGCCACATGGTGTAGCCACTTGATTTTGTTATCGCGATTAGCGATATCGTTCCATGAAGCCGATTCTCTTCACGCTTGCGGCCAGTCGGCAATGGACAAAACTAACTACGCAGATCCGCCGACGTATTGATGTTCGTTTGACGGAGTTTGCCGCGAGCGGAAAAGGTGACGTAAAACGGCTCAAAGGTCGTCAAGGTTCGCGGCTGCGAGTCGGTGATTGGCGCGTTATCTTCTATGAAGAGGCCGGTTCTATCGTCGTCGTCGCAGTTGGACATCGACGAGAGATATACGACTAAGGAGAAGTCATGAACGTTCGCTTTCAGAAGACCGCCCGCGGCGAAATCGCGATAATGCCGCGCAAGGAATACGAAGCGCTCGTTGTCAAGGCTGCCGAAGCCGATGAGGATGCCGGCACGGCGCGTTTGGTGGCGCGCGCACGAGGCGAGATCGCCGCCGGCGCTCCGTTGTTGCCGAAGCATGTGATCGATCGCTTGGCCAAAGGAGACAATCCGGTGCGGGTATTGCGCGAATGGCGCGACGTGACGCAGCTTTACCTGTCATTCAAGACCAAGCTCAGCCAGAGCTACATCTCCGATGTGGAGACGGGACGGCGGAAGGGGGCAGCGGCCGCACTTCGCCGCATCGCCGACGCGCTTAAAGTGCCGCTCGATCTTCTCGTTTCAGCTTGATCCAGTCCTGCGCTC
>Ga0182024_10019608_pt1 | contig 12446 bp, 7 predicted proteins | sample P32metaG_FD_120480 | JGI IMG/M metagenome (GOLD analysis project Ga0182024, IMG submission 120480) | Permafrost microbial communities from Stordalen Mire, Sweden - P3-2 metaG (Illumina Assembly) | ecosystem: Environmental > Terrestrial > Soil > Wetlands > Permafrost | place: Sweden: Stordalen...
AACGGGTTTTGCAGCCCGGCGCTGTTATTCGGCGAAACGCCGGAATCAACCGGAGTAATGCCGCCGGCCTCGATGAAACTGCCGAAGCCCGACAACGTGACGGAACCAATCGCGGGGCCCATATCGCCACCGGGCACGCTCGGGAGAGTCCCGACATTGATCTGATAAATGAAGGTCAGCCCGTTCGCATCCGAATTGCCGACCGCCCCGAGACCCGTGACATTGGCGTCGTTGTAGTTGCTCAATACCCAGGTCGTAATCGTTCCAACGACCGTTGAACTGACAGTCAGATTCTCCGTCTCGTAGGTATCGACGATCGGCGTTGCGTGGAGGGTCCCGGACGAAATGAGTCCCCAACCGATAAGGCTGACTGCCACCGCCGCGGCGTTACGAATTTTGGTCATTTTCATGTAGATACGTTTGGTTGGTTGCTCTTCTTTTGATCGAACCCTTTGTCGAGCGGTCCGTGCATTGAATGGCACCTCCATGTAATAGCAACCGTCGTGCCATGCAAATTCGAGTAGCTCTAAGAGTCTCCATATAAGTCACTTATGATTTACGCGAATCCATCGTTTCATGAGCAGATTCGGTAAAAGTGTAAGGTTGTCCGACACATCCTCCGTCTCCATGCGTTTTCACTCCCCGTCCCTCGGCTTTTTCCGCATTAGCGAGCCAAGGAGCTTCGCCTTCCGCGCCAGCTTAGCCACCAGCTTCCCGTAGTCCCTCGGCTCAGTCCTTTTCAGCAATCTCCAGGTCTCGACAAACAACCCCCCCCGCCGCATCCAATGCCGCATCCGCTGCAACCGCGCGGTGTCTTTTTCCGCCAGCCAGGGGAAGGTCCTCTGCTTCGCGGCGGGCACCGGCGGAATCGCAAAGTTAAGCACGTACGCAAGCCGGGGTCCGCCGGACACATTCGGCCCCGCCGCGTGGAGTGTCCGGCCTGTGTGGATGGTGCATCCGCCCGCCGGCAGGGGACAGGAGACGGCCTGTGCCGGGTCAAAACCTCCCGAGCACTCGAGGCCGTGCACGTGCGTGTCATTGTTGGGCGACTTGTGGGGGAGCACGTCGGCGCGATGCGTGCCCGGCATGAACATCATGCAGCCGTTGACCTCGTTAACCGGCTGAAGCGGCATCCAGATGCTGATCTCCTCGTAATCATAATCCGGGTTGCGGAATGCCTCGTCCTGATGCCAGGGGGTCGCCGGTCCGTTAAAGGCCGGCTTCAGGAGCGTGTGGTCGCTGCCGAACCGCATGTCCGGACCGAGAATTTGCTGCGCCAGGGCGGTTGCCCGCTTGTAATACTCCGTCTTTCTCAGGCTCTCCGCATAATTGTGCGGCGCGATGATCTGCGGAAAATTCGGCGCGTTAGGATCGTCCTCGGCGCCGGCGAAATTGAAATGCGCCCCCTCCTTGTGGCCGGCCTTCACGTCAAAAAGTCTTGTGATGACCTCGCGCATGAATGCCACCTCGTCCGGCGTGGCCATGTCCTTGAGGGCGATGAAGCCCTGCTCGCGGAACTGATTCAACTGCGCGCCGGAGAGCAATCCCGATGGTTCCACGGCGCTCGGGGTATTCTGAGCGCTGTCTGAGGCAGTGGCAACAGCGTCGCCGCCTTGAGTGCCCTCATTAACTGACAACATAGTTGTCTCCCATGGGTAGGTGAATGGTTTTCATAGTAATCGGGAACAGGGTTAATTAAAGACAATTTTTGGGCGATTTGCCAAAACGCGGCGCCGCCATTACCCCGGCGTGACGGTCATTTCTTTTGAAGCTCGGCCAGCACCCGGTTTGCCTCGGAGAGCTGCGGCTCCGCGAGGCCCGCGGATACCGCCTGCTCGAGGGTTTGGCGGCTTTCCGGCTTGTTTTTCATTTCCCAGAGCGCCATCCCAAGGTCGTAGAGAGATTGGGTATCCAGCGGCCTGATGGCCGCACTTTCCTCGAGGAGTTGTGCCGCGTAGGAATATTCCTTACGCAGATAACTGATATCTCCGAGCACCGCGGAGACGTCCGGATCATCCGGAAGCGCATTGTGAGCCTTCGATGCCAGGTCATAGGCCCTGGCCTCATTGTCCGGGTCCTGGAGATACAGGGAGGCAAGGTCTTTCTGCGCGAGGGAGAAATCCGGGAAGTGCGCCAGGACGGTTTCGTAGTCGCCTTCCGCACCCTTTTTGTCTCCCCGGCTGACGCGCAGCCGCGCTCTCGCCATCAGCGCGGGAACATATCCGGGAGTGGCTTCGAGCAGTTTTGAAATCTGACTTTCTCCGGCGGCAAGGTCATTGGTGTTACTTTCGAGATCGATCATCCCAAGGAACGTCCCGGCATCCCCGGCTTCCGGGGAACCCGGCGGCGCCGCCTTTGCCACGCGTTGCATGGCGCTTTGGGCCTCGGCAATTTTTCCCTGGCTATAGGCCGCCCACGCAAAGTCGTACAGCGTGGCATGGATGTGGGCATCGTCCTGGCTCGAGTCCATAGCTCGCTGCAAGGATGTGTAAGCCATCGAGTAATCACCCCGTTGCCACGCGGCCTTGCCAAGAATGCCGGCGGCGCGGATGTTCGAGGGGGAGAGTTCCCGAACTTTCTTGGCCAGTTCGAATGCCTTGTCCGGATTGGCCAGCGGGCCGGCGTTCAATTCCGCAAGGTCCAACGCCGCCGAAATCAGCACGGGATTGCGATCGAGTGCCTCTCCGTAGGCGGCCGCGGCCTTGGCCCACTCGCCCGCAGCCGAGCATGATTTTCCAAGCGCAACCAATGCGTAAACGTCTCCTGGATGAAGCTTCAAGAAGGCCTCGATCTCCCCGCGGGATGCCGCGCCGGATTCCACCTTGTCCATGAAGACGAGCCGGGCTGGGATGTCCGCCTTGCCGCTGAAATCACGGGAACCGCCGGCGGCTGCCTTGAGCGCCTCCCGCGCCGCATCGGGATCATCCATCATCCATTCCGTCATACCGAGGTGGTAGAGAATTTCCTCCTGAACGGGTGGCTTCGACGCGCTCTGAAGCAGATGGGGCAAGGACTGGCTGTATTCGCCTTCCCTATAGAGAATCCAGCCGAGGGTGTCCGCGACGTTGGGGTCGTCCGGCAGCACCGCCAGCGCTCGCTCGGCATAGCCCTGGGCTGTGGCAAGGTCCTGCTCCTCCGTGGCGTAGATATAGGCGAGATTGTTCAATGCCGCAGCCGAATCAGGTTTGAGCCCGAGCACTTTCTTATAAGCATCAAGCGCTTTCCCGGATTGGCCGGTGGCGTCATATAATTTGGCGACATCCATTCGCGTGATAATATCCGCCGGGCTTTTTGCGAGGAATGTCTCGAGTGTCTGGATGGCAAGGTCCGGGCGGTTCCGCGCGGTATAGGTGTTTGCAAGATAGTGATATGCTATCAATAGGTTCGGGTCCTCGTCCAACGCCTTCAGCAAGGCCGTCTGGGCATGGGGCCAATCCTTTTGGGTGGCATAAATTTTTCCGAGAAGATACTGGGCCATTGCCGAGCTGGGTTGCAGGGCGATCTGGTTCTGGACGCGCTTGAACGCGGCGGTGTAGTCGCCGGCATTGATATCCAGGTCCACGAGTTGGAACGTCGGCGTGAGGTCAAGCGGCGCGAGGGTTTGCGCCTGCTCGAATGCGGCCCGGGCGTCAGCCGTATTTCCCTGATCGAGGAGGGTCAATCCCAGCATTAAATAAGCCTGGGAATCCTTCGGATGGCTCTGGATTTGCTTGCGCAGCACGTCCGCGGCATCGTCGAACTGCTTTAATGATCGATAAGCAGTCGCAAGCAGCGTGTTTGCGCGGCTAAGCCACGGGCGGTCTTTCAGCAAGCCGAGCATCGGCTTCACCACGGAGGCGGGGTTGCCCAGCCGCAGATTGACCTCCGCCTGGAGAAACAGGGCGTCCGTGTAATTGGGACTCTCGGCGACGGCATGATTCAATGCGGTGAGGGCGTCGGGGTCATCGCCCTTTTGCAGGCAAGCCAGCGCGAGATGGTAATTTACCGTCGGCATTCCGCTGAATGGATTGCCAAGCTGCTCGAGGTCCGTGATGGCGCTGTCGGCGTTGCCTTTCGCGAGCCAGACCTCTGCCTGGAGGATGTGGGCGTCCAGGTCCTGGCCATCCTGCGCGAGCGCCTTGGCAACCAATTCAAGGGAATCGTCGAGGTTCTTCGCGGTGAAAGCCATCCGCGCCCGCAACACCCAGGCCGGCAGATAGTCGGGCGTTGTGGCGGTGATCTGGCTCAGCATTGATTCCGCCTTGTCTGGCGCTCCGGATAGTAACTCAAATTCCGCATAACTCAGCCGGGCCACGCCGTGGGATGTCGAGAGATCGGCGGCGGCTTTGTACTCCTGGGCCGCCGCCGGCAGGTTCCCCTCGGAGGCGAGCGTGGCGGCAAGGGTCAGATGAGGGTCGGGAGAGTGAGGATCGAGAATCGCCGCGCGGTTCAACGCCTTTATGCCGTTCGCCCTGTCGCCGGTGGCAAGCAGCAGGTGGGCCATGGCCATTTGCCACGATGGGCTGTCGGGATTGGAGATTTTCTGTAATTGCTTCGAGGCGTTGTCCGCATCGGCGCGGGTGCGGATGGCTTTGCAGAGCAGCACGATTGCCTCCCCATTGCCGGGGTCCTTGTTGAGGACTGTCTGCGCCTCCGTTCGGGCGGCCGCCGCGTCTCCCAGGGAGAGGAGCCCCTCCCCGAGCCTGACACGCGCTTCCATGTTGTCTGGCGCCAGGTGCTGCGCCCTGGAAAGGTATCGAACCCCCTGCAGGATGTCCCCTTCTCCGATCCAGATTTTGCCCAGTTGCAGATAAGCAATCGCGCTTTTGGAATCGATCCGGAGGACATTGATATATTCTATCTTCGCGGAGGTGTAATCTCCGGCGTTGAAATAGTCATCGCCCCGCTTCATATGTCGTGCTTCCTTTGCCGCCGGAGTACAACCGGAGACAAGAAGCGCGGCGAGCAATGAAAGGAAGGCGGGTCTGAAGAAGGGGAGGGGAGTTCGCATAAGTCCGTCTTTAATCCCTGGCGATGCCAAGTTTTTCCATCAGTTCGTAAAAGGTGGGCCGGCTGATGCCGAGGTCAACCGCCGCGGAGCTGATCTTGCCCGCGTGCCGTTTCAAGGCTTGCCGGACCATCTCCCGCTCGAGGTCTTCCCGCGCTTCCTTCAAGGTCGTTGGCGGCAGGTCTTCGATGAGCTGGGCCAGTTCCAGGTCGTCCACCCCGATGCGTTTGCCTTCGGCCATGATAACTGCCCGCTGCACCCGGTTCTGCAACTCGCGGATGTTCCCGGGCCAGGGGTACCGATTGATGGCCCGGAGGGCGTCCGGGGCGAGGGAGAGGCCGGTGCGCCCGTTCTGTATCGCGTGACGGTGAAGGAACTCCCGGGCTATCAGGCTGATATCTTCACCGCGCTCACGCAGCGGAGGGAGGCTGACGGTAACTACCGCGACCCGGAAGTAGAGGTCTTCGCGAAAGGCGCCGTTTTTGACCGCGGCTTTCAAATCCGCGTTGGTGGCGGCGATCACCCGCGCATCGCTCTGGATTTCCTGGCGGCCACCCACGCGCTGGAACCGGCGATCCTGCAGGTAACGGAGAAGCTTCACCTGGATAAGGGCGGGTAACTCCCCGATCTCATCCAGGAAGAGCGTGCCTCCCTGGGCTGACTCGACGAGCCCCTTCCGCTGGCTGTCGGCTCCCGTGAAGGAGCCTTTCTCGTGGCCGAATAACTCGCTCTCGATAAGGTTCTCCGGGATCGCGTTGCAATTGACGGCGACAAATGGGCCGGCGGCGCGGGCGCTGCGGCGGTGGATGGCCACGGCGGCTGCTTCCTTGCCCGTGCCGCTTTCTCCAAGGAGCAGCACGGGCGCGCTCGACACGGCGACTTTGCGCAAGGCTGAAAAAAGTGCGTGCGCCTGGGCGCTCGTGCCTAACATCCCTTCGAATTGCTCGGGCTCCTGGTTCTGTTGTAAGTCATGGTACTCCCGTTCGAGTTGAGATACATAAAAGGCGCGCTGGAGCAGGATTTTCAAACTATCCAGCTCGATCGGTTTGCATAGGAAGTCATACGCACCGGCGCCGACGGCATGCAAGGCGTTCTCTTTCTCCCCCTGGCCGGAGATGATGATGACCTTTGCATCCCGGTCCATGGTTAGGATCGCGGAGAGCGCGGCGAGGCCTTCGCCCGGGTCATTCGGGTGCGGCGGAAGACCCAGGTCGAGAAGAGTCACCGGGGGACGTTGCGACCGGAAGGTTTCCAGCCCGGATGCCCGGTTCGCGGCAAGGTGGACCTCGTAATCCCCGCCGAGCGCCCACTTCATCTGGGTGCGGATTTCTTCGTCGTCGTCAACGATGAGGAGTTTCTGTTTTGTCATACGTAAGGCCGGAATGGCAGGCTGACTTCAAAGGTGGTGCCTTTGCCTGTCTCGCTTTGTACAAGGATGTTACCGCGGTGCGCCTCGACAATCATTTTTGATTGGAACATGCCGATGCCGGTTCCCCGTTTCTTTGTCGTCTGGAACGGGCGAAAGAGGGAATTCTTGATGAAGGATTCACTCATGCCGCAGCCGTCATCCACCACGCAGACAACCGCGCGGCCTTCCCGCTCGCGCGTCCCGACGGTGACACGGCCGGTATCTCCCACGGCGTCCGCGGCATTCAGGAGGAGATTGGTGAAGACGATTTGCAGGGACTCGCCATCCGCCATGATTTTGGGGATGGGCCGCAGTTCCCTGACTACTTCCACTTTCGGGAATGCTTTCATCTCTTTGAGCGATTCCGTGAGTAACTGATTGAGATCGGTCTCGGTGGGATTCAGGTCCAGCTTGTTCCGGAATACGCAAAGCCGTTCGATAAGCAGGTTAATCCGGTTGGTGGTATTGCCTATTCCCCGCAACGCATCCGCCCGGAACACGGGATCATCAAAGTGGACGGGAAGGTTCTTTAACATCAAGCCCAGGCTTGAGGCCGCATTCTTCAAATCGTGGACGAAGAATGCCGACATCGTTTGAAAAGCCTCGATCTCCCGGGCCTGCGCCAATTCCTCCGACAGCCTTAGATTGAGAAGCGCGGCGGCTATTTGATCGCCGATGCATTTGAGCAAATCGAGTTCTTCCACGCTGTACCGCGCGCCGTTGACCCGGTCTGCAAGAACGGCGATGCCGAGCGGGCGGTCGCCGGCCATCAGGGGCAGGCCGATGCGATTGCCACCCTCGCGGAATTGGCTTGGCGTTGCCCGCATTAATTCGGCCGCCCAGGCTTCATCCGATTTTTCCAGATTGAATGGACCGGCATGCCCGCGCAGGCCGGAAAGGAACGTTTCGGGAGCCGGGAGGTTTGCATGCGGATCAATGGGCATGCCTTCGCCAATGGCCGTGGACGCACCTACGATCAGGCGCTCGGCTCTTCTGTCCAGGAGCCAGACAGTGACGGAGAGGATATTGAATGTCTCGGATATTAACCGCGCTGAGGTGAGGCAGAGGGCGGGCTGATCCATGACGCTCGCCATGCGCTGGGTGAATAATGTCCATATCTTGCGGATATCGCGCTGGGAGGTTTGAAAGTGGCGGCTTACAAAGTGGCGCAGGTTGAGGCGGAGCCGCTCGGAGAAGATCAGCACCGCAAGCGCGGCGATGCCGAGCAGGATGAAGAAGGCCTGGAGTTGAAAATGCGCCGTGCCGCCAAGATAGGCGACAACCTGTGCCAATACGCCAACGATGAACAGGTAACCTCCCGCCAGCAGTACAGTGATGGAACTCTCCATGACGGCATGGGAGGGATAAATCTCTATCTCGGCAAACCCGCTTCGCAGATAGGCGGTGGCCACGAGGATGCAGCCGATAAGAAGCGATGCGCTATCAATGCCGGCCAATGCCAGGCTGTGGCCGGAGTAAAGCAAGGTCTCGCTTTCCGTATAAAGCCGGGCGCCAAAGACGACGGCGAGGCCGAGGACGAGGAATTTGATCCTCCAGCGCATGGTGCCGACCGCCGCTCGGAACGTTTTCTCCAGGTTCATCAGGATGAGCACGAAGGCGCTTAAAAGGAGGACGTCGATGGCCTTCCCCGCGGGAGTCGAGTGAATCCAATCCGCCCTGGCGAAGGGGGCGTGGGACGGCGGCTGAAGGACGTGCCCGTGACAAGCGGCGGCGATGCCAAACGGGAGGAGCAGGGCGGCCACCAGCGGCAGGCGCCAGCGTCGAAGGAATTCCAGGTAATTCCCCCGCGAATAGGTGACGCTGAAGCCGAGCCAAAGGACCGGAAGCCCGCATTTCGCCAGCAGAGCCCAGGTTTGCCACCGCACAAGGGAGATCGGTCCCGCGGTGCCCTGGCTGAGCGCATTGAAGATGCTCTCGACCGAGAGGAGAATCATCCCGCCAAAAAAGCACCAGCTCGCGACGGAGCGGCGCTTCCGCGCGAGCATGGCGATGGCGATAGCGCCGCTCATCAGGGCGGGGGCGAAGGCCGGCATCGTTTCGAGGTTCATTCTAGCTGGTGGAGGGGGGTGGGGCGGTACGGGGTGTTTTCACGAGTGAACTTGGCCATACGTATTGATGCGCATACTCGGTTGGCTGGGTTCTTCCATGGTCATTTCCCGAGTCCGGGGATGATCGCCAGTGTGGATTACAAGTACCTCTCCGAAAGTGAGATAGCAGTTGCGTAAAACCCGGACATTCGTGGCGTGGAAGCGGTCGGAAACGGGAGAAAATGAGGGGTTCTACGCCGGGGCCAAGGCACAAATGGTGCTTATAAAAACCATATGTACCATAAACACCGTATTGCAGCGACACGTTGGCCCTTCGTGTTGCGCTCTCTGGCCGTGCTCTGCGGCTTTTGGTGCTCTCATCTTTTCGCCCTCTCCGTGACGCTCAATTGGGACGCGGATGCGGGCCCGAATATCGTCGGCTACCGGGTTTATTATGGGACGGAAAGCGGCGTTTATACCCAGGCGGCTGATGTTGGCAATACCACCTCCGCCAGCATCGCGAACATCGAGCCGGGGAATACATACTACTTTGTGGTGACCGCGAGCAACGCGTCGGGATTGGCGAGCCACCCTTCCAGCGAGGTCAGCTTCGAGACCGGCCCCCTGGCTGTGAACGACACCGTGCTGCTTGTATCGGCATCGTCCGTGGTCATTGACGTATTGGCGAATGACAAGAGTCCTGGCGGTACTCCGCAGATCGCGCAAATAACCCAGCCGAAGTATGGGTCCGCCGCGATCAATGGAGACAACACGATCACTTACACCGCGGGCGCTAACTTCCCGGGGACCGACTCGTTCACATACACGCTCAGTGACGGCAACGGCGGTTCCTCCACCGCGACGGTCACGGTTAGCGATAAGGGAACTTTCAACGGCTTGATTTCCAACGCCTCCCCGGACATGGCGAACATGGGCCGTCTGCGGATTCAATTTACACATACCGGGGAATTTACGGGGAAAATGACTCTTGGCGCGCTTACCGAGCCGGTTTCGGGTCTGTTTACTTCGGCGGGCGCGGCGACCAATGTCCGGATCGATGGCGAGCCGGCGGCGGCATTGACGCTGAATCTTGACCCTGGGACTTGTCAGATTACCGGCAGCATGGCGGCTGAATCAGGCGCCCCATCCACCATCGCGGCGTCTCTTGACGCCTTTTCCACCGGCACTGTTTCTCCGGAAGCGGGTTCTTACACTCTGCTCTTGCCGCCGAATCCAGGTCCCGCGGCCGCTGGCAATCCGCCGGCTGGAACCGGGTTCTGCAAGATGCTGGTGACTGCGGACGGGCTGGCCAGCGTGACGGGAAGACTGGCGGACGGCACTGTGCTCAATACCGCCGCCGCCATCACGGCTGATGGATCGGTTGCGCTTTATGTGCCGCTGTATGGGGGCGGGGGATTTCTTTCCGGTGTGTTGAAGTTTGAATCCGTGACGACCAGCGGGTCCGCAAGTGATATTGACGGTACTCTGGAGTGGCAAAAGCAGGAGGTGCCAGGTGGACGCGCACGTTTTTCGGCGGGCTTCGATACGACGATCAATGCTATTGGCTCGACCTATTCGGCATCTGACGCGGCCGGGACGATTGCGGACCTGTCGCCCGCGGCTCAGGGGCAGGCCGGCGTTACGCTTTCCGGAGGCGATCTTCTCGCTCCTGTTACTGACGATGTTACATTGGTTGCGCCCGGATTGTTCAGGGAGCAAAGTCCCGTTAAACAGGGCGTTGTTATTCAAATCAACCGGGCAACGGGGCTTTTCACCGGAAGGTTCCTGGACCCGGCCGGCAATACCTGGCGGCTACTGGCCGGGGCGGTGTTTCAAAAGCAAGGGATCGCGGCAGGCTTGTTTCTGACAGGGACATCCAGCGGGTCGGTCCTGCTGACGGGCGGAACCACCAATTGACCCTGTACGGGTCCGGTTCAGAAAAGTTGCTCCGGGACGAAGATAATATCCCCGGCCTGTAAGTTTACCGCGGGAGTCGGAACGCCGCTCATCGCCTTTCTCAAGTCGAGGAAGATGCTCCGGTGCTCTCCGTTCACAAGCCGGATGATCTGCACCTTTTTCATATCGGCGTCAAAGGTGAATCCGCCGGCAATCATGATGGCCTCGAGGGCGGTTATGGGACGATCGCAGGGAATGCTCCCCGGCTTTCCCACGGCGCCATCCACGATGATTGTGCGTTCCGCGCTGCTTTCGAGCGTGATGGTGACCGCGGTGTTCTTCAATTGATGCTTGTAACTGTCCTGCAACTCCTGCTGAAACGCCGGAAAGCTCTTCCCCGCTGCGGTGACCTCACCGATCAGCGGCAGCGTCAGTTTTCCATCGGGCCGTATTCTCTGCGATTGGTTGAGTTCGGGCGCCCCGGCAAATTCCAGCCCAATGACATCGCCCGGCACCAGGATTGCCGGCGTTTGCGCATCGATCTGGTTCTGGAATCCTGCCGTGGACGGCGTGGTTTCGCAGCCGCCGCCAAGCAGAACCAGCGCGGACGCGAAGATAACAGACGGTAGCGGGCGGAGCGCGGCTTTGAAATAGGACGATATCATTAGGGCATCGGTTTTCGGACGGTTTCTTCGAGGGTATGGGGACTGCTCATGGGGTTGCAAGACGGAAGCGTGAAGGCCCGTGTTGATTTTGGGCTCGGTTCCCTTGGTATTTTTCGCTCTCCTCTGCAGAGCGCCCAAAGCAGCAGAAATAGCGGCGCCAGGGATAGGACAAAGAATATAGGTCCGCCCTGGTGGTGGATGGGGCTGTCGATCATTTGCGGGCCTTCGTGGACACAAAGCCATCCCAGTACCAGCAACCGGAATCCATTGCGCACCACGCCCAGCGGGATGGAAAATGCAACCAGCAAGGCGCGGCGCCAGGATGTTCTTAGAATGAGATGGGATGCCACAAGGCTGGCAATGACAAGTATCAAGCTCGAGTGAATCCCGCTGCATTCCTGTGCCACGCGGATGCTGATATCCGGGAGTTGGAACACGGTCCCGTCTCGCAAGACCGGGATGCCGGCCATATCGAAGAACAGGGAAGCAATCTCCGTGGAAGCCAGTTTCGACGCTGTCTCCAGCCATTGCACGGCGGCGTCCGGCAAGGGAACCATAAGGAAGAGGAAACCTATGGGGAACGCTGCTCCGGCCATCCACTTGCGGCCCAGGAATAGCAATCCGCCGGCGGCCAGCAATGAGACGAATGCCAATGCTAGCAGGGAGAGGGAGTCGTTTTCGCTGAGCGATTGATGCCGCAGCCAATAGGATGCGAGAGCCGTCAGCCCCGCCGCTGCCGGGATAAATGCCCAGCCCGTCGAGGACTCATAGGCAGCCGATAGGGACTTATGCCTTAAATGGAGAAGATACGCAGTAATAAACGGGATGAGAAGGATGTAAGAGTCAAGGTCGTTCCCTGCCGCATACAATGCCAGCGAGAATAACGGGCTGGAAAACGCCACGGTCATCGCCGCCAGAAATGCCAGGAGTGCCCACTGCCGCCGCTTCTTTACGGGGTCAGTCTCATGCCCGGCGGTTGTCGAAGTAGAGTTTGCGACTTTCATGGCTGCGGCTCTTTGGATCATGCCTTCCAGACCTGACCGCTGCGTACCTTTGCGGTAGCCATCGCATTCCGCGTATCGACGATGCACGGCGCCCAGTCCGCGAGTTCCTGATAATTCACGCATTTGTGGGCCGTGGCGATAAGTACCACGTCAAAACCTGCGATCGTCTCCCTGTTCCACTCCACGGATGTTACGCCCGCCCACTGGGGGTGCTCGCGCGTGGGACGGATCACGGGCACAAACGGGTCATGGTACTCGACAGCCGCCCCGCGCCGCTTGAGCTTCTCCAGGAGCCGGTAGCTTGGTGATTCCCGCTCGTCGTCAACGTCCGGCTTATACGCGAGGCCCAGAACCAGGATCCTGCTTCCGCTGATCGGTTTCTGGCGGGCATTGAGCGCTTCCGCGACGCGCCCGACCACATAGTCCGGCATCCCGGTA
>Ga0182024_10019609_pt1 | contig 12446 bp, 17 predicted proteins | sample P32metaG_FD_120480 | JGI IMG/M metagenome (GOLD analysis project Ga0182024, IMG submission 120480) | Permafrost microbial communities from Stordalen Mire, Sweden - P3-2 metaG (Illumina Assembly) | ecosystem: Environmental > Terrestrial > Soil > Wetlands > Permafrost | place: Sweden: Stordalen...
GCGCGTCGGTTCGGGACTATATAACGGCAATCGATCTGCTAATTTAGAGAACGCCGCAAAAGACTCGCGCCCGTAGCTCAACTGGACAGAGCATCAGACTTCGGATCTGAGGGTTGGGGGTTCGAATCCCTCCGGGCGCACCACGTCCCGACGCGGGTCTCGCGCGTTTCGAATATCTCACGCGGGTCTGCTGACTCCCCTCTCTGACTCCCCGGAATTTTTCGTGCGCGCATTCAGATGGCGGAGTGAAGGCTGGTTCCGTGACGATGCGTGACAACCCGCGACGATGTCCCTGGTGGACCGAAGCGACACCCACGACGTTTGCGGACGCCGCCACCTTCAGGGTGAATAGGAAGCGCGTCCAAGGTGGCCGAGGACCGCGCAACGGAGCATCACCTGCGACCCGGCACCGGAGGAACGCGGGCTGCAGCGGAGCCACACCGCGCAGCTTTCGATCTGGCGCGGTGGGCCCTGCGGCAGGTTCAGAGCTCCCGGATCGATCCAGCAGTCTGCGCGTCCAGTGGCAGTCGCGTGTTCGGGGCCGAGGGCTCGCCGGCAAGGGAGACTTTTCCTCGAGACGACGATGGCCCTGGTAAACGCTTCGGCATGAGAAGCGGCCTGAAATTGCGGCTGGCAATCTGCGCGCTGTCCACGGTCTCTGGTGGACAAGGCTATGCTAGTTCAGAGCGGCTCGGAGCATCTGAGTTGAGCCCGAATCATTCGCGCTGGCACAAGCGCTCCTTTTCATCATTCGGAAGGCTCCCCAAAAAGGCTCTTAGTCATAAACCGGCAAGGCAGATACCGGAATACCCTGCGTCCACGATTTTCCTTGCTTCTGCTCGCACTCCTCATTTATTCCCGGTCCTGCTATTCTCGCCAAGGACTGCGGCGGGGGGAAGCTTCTGATATCATCCTGTTTACGTGACATATGCGGTTTCCCGACTCGTCCTTCGATTCCGCCGATGTGAAGTGGAGGCGAGACTTTGGGTGCAGCTGCTCAGAAATATCCGGTAGGGAGCCTCGTCCGAGCGCGGGAAAGGGACTGGATCGTTCTTCCCTCGGAGGACGGCGAGGTCTTGAGGGTCAAGCCAGTAACCGGCTCAGATGATGCGTCGGTCGGTCTGTTCCTGCCATTAGAACAAGGCGACCTGAAGTCGACGTCTTTTTCACCCCCAAGTCCCGAAGTCGTCGGCGATCCAACTGCGAGCCGGATCCTCTTCGACGCTGCCCGATTGTTACTCCGCAGTAGTGCGGCGCCGTTTCGATGCGCGGGGCGCCTCTCATTCAACCCCCGCCCGTACCAGTTTGTGCCACTGATCATGGCGCTGAGGCTCGACCCAGTGCGTGTTCTCCCGATATCTCCCGCCCGCTCTGCGCCAGACGCACGCCGTCCCTTCGGTCGGGTCCCAGGCCGCTCCGCATTCTTCGAGCGGCAGGACGGGGCGTCTCCTTGCAAGCGAGATATATTTCCTGGTCGCAGAACTCACCGAAGAACTATTGCCCTCGTATAGGCGCGGATGTTTTCCTGAAAGTTCACGATGGACGGTACACGGGAGGCAGTCGAGCGATGCACGGTAGACCTCGAACACTAACTGACGTTCATCTCAAGGCTAGGTGGGTCGAGGCTTCATGCATCCGGCTGAAGCGCGACGGAAAATCATTTCGGGAAATTGCAAGACAACTGACGGCGGCCGGATGTGGCGACAGCGAGGTTCTCAGCCGACTACCGGAGCCGGAGTTCGTGTTCCCGCCGGGCTACCGGATCTCACCGAAGGCCTGCCACAAGGCCTTCAGGAGAGCGATGTATCGGCTGCCGAACCAGGAGGCGGCCGAAGCGATCCGGCTTGAGGTGCGGCGTTGCGAGGAGATGTACACGAGACTCACCGCGGGGATCGAACTTGGAGACCTCGCTACTATCGACAGGGCGCTCCGAATCCTGGAGCGCAAGGCGAACCTACTGGGCTACAGTGGTGAAGGAGGCGGACGCCGAGTCGAATAGCACGACGCATACATGGGCGGCGGCGACGCGACGACAGCGGTTACACGGTTCGATAGTACGGCTTCCAGTGCTCGGCTTCCAGTGCTCGACGAACTCGGAAGAGTGCCGTCGTGTCAGGAGGATATATACGGGAAGCCGCGGACCGGCTAATACCCACCGGCACCGCGTCGTCACCCTCCGGACACGAGCGTCACAGCCGTTAGGAATGGCCAACAGCACCGGGAACCCACCCCTTACAAGCGGTTCGGGGGAGTCAGCCTTGGGAGTCTATGAGCCTGCCTACGACGGCAGGTCTGCCGGAGGCCACGTCCGAACGTAACGAGAGCGCCGTGATTCGTACACCAACCCTCAGGTCCCAAATCTGAGGTACGGCACCCGCAGGTGAAAAGGAATCGAAGTTCCGGGTCGCCCGCGAATACAGGGGGTGTGACGCTGTGACGCTGGTGACGACATCCGAGCCTCCCTTCGCCGCGCCCCCCGCTGCCCGCGCACGCGTGACACCGCTCCTTTCCTTCGAACCCAAGGAGGGAAGGGGACTTCGTCATGAACGTCACGTTTGAAGCGAGAACCGTCGCCCGAATTCGCGGGCGTCGCGAGTTTTCGCCTTCTCGTGACAGTTCGACCATTCCGGGCGGCCGTCACCGACCGTCATTCATCGTCACGTACAATTCATCGTAGTCACGACTACGGACTAGCGTCGACCCTCTTCAGGATCGCGACCCTGTGCACGTGCAGTCCAATCACCATGGCGACGATCGGCCCTTTTCCTCTTTGCGGCTTTGACTGCATATCGGCCGTTTCCCGGTTGCCCTTTCGATCGGAAAGGACGCAAGGTCGGTCATTGCTTTGTGACGGCCGCAGACCAGCGATAGACCCGCGCTCGCTGTAGCTGTCTATTCGCCGCTTTCCGATGAGAACATACGCAATACTCGCTTGATGGTATTGGCGTCCTCATTCCGAATCCGCTCGAACACTTTGTCGCGCAGGCTTTGATCTGGAAATACGAATAGATCTCTGACTTCGATGTCCAGCGCGGCAGCGATCTTTACCAGCGTGGCGACCGTCGGACTGCCCTTTCCACGAAGAATCTCGGAGAGATGTCCCTTTGAGAAGCCTGTCTCCAAGTAGAAGCGATCGAGGGAACGGTACTTCTCTTGAATGAGGCTGCGCACGCGCCTCCGGAAGAGCGCCTCCACTTTCATTCGTGGTCGGGTAGCAGAGTTCGCTTGACTTCACGTTCGGACTTCCGTACGTCAGTTAACGGGCGGCTCGCGCCGCCGGCCGATGAAGAACCAGTACGCGGGCGACGTCAACGATTTTCGAAAGTACGCGATCCTTCGCGCTCTGGCGTCTTGCAGAATCAAGATCAGCATTTGTTGGATGTTGACTGCCGACGACAGTGGGTCCGACGGGAGGAGGGTGCGCTATTTACAAGAACCGAAAACATGGGCCCGTCTAGACCCCGAGCTCTATGCTTCTCTGGGAGAATCGATTGCTCGGACCCGCACTCGTAGTGTGGCAGATATTGAGAAATGCGTATTGCTGGACGGGTTTCGTTTTTACGGAGATCCAGTGCCACCAGATCGCACGAGGCGCGCAGCGTTTCTGACTGCGCTGCTCGAGAAATCCTCCGGTACCGCCGATCTGATCTTTTTTGATCCGGACAACGGAGTTAGGGACCGGCGCTTCACGCGGAGTCCCTCTGAAAAGCATCTTTACTGGCATGAGGTGACGACTGCTTTTGCTTGGGGATTCTCGGTTGTTTTCTATCAGCACTTTCCCCGGTTACCGCGAAATGAGTTCATCGGGCAGGGAGCCAGAATAGCTGCAGCGCGAACAGGTGCGACGTGCATCTATTCATTCCAAACCCCCGATGTGGTTTTCTTTTTGATTGCGCAGGACCGCCATCGAGAAAACCTTAGCGCAGTATCGAACGCCCCGGCTGGCTGGGGAGAACAGATTAGAGTCAGGGTCCATTCCTTCGGATCGGTTCGACTAGGGATGGGGCTTTCTTAGGTGGTCGCAAGCTTCCGAACTGCCTGAACTGCCAGAGAAGATGTGCGACCGTCGCCGCATTTCGCCGCCGAGCGCCCAGAATCTCGTATCTTCCTAAAATTCTAAACGCTCGCAAGTTGCTCAACCGTGAGACGCCAAGCGGTCTGGGTTCTTGACATTACACATCTATCCCAATACATTAAATGGCAGATGCGCACTGATTGTATGCAAGAATTGACAGGTTCGAGGGACTCTATGCGAAAGCGAGAAATTTGGCTGCCGGACAAAATCGATCAGATGGCCCTAGCCCAAGCCCGGGCGAGAGGTATTGATATTTCGGCGTTTTACGCCGGCTTGCTCTCCGACAATCTCTTGAATGGCCAACCTGCAGAATCGGGAGCTCGTGGTTCCGCGTCCGAAACCAGTAGCTCGGAAAGTCCGATTAGCGCGGCGATCGCTTATCCAACTGTCGAGCGCACAAGCGAAACGGTTGATGAAGTGGGTGGGTTTATTAGAGACCCCAACGATCCTGACCGTCCCTACGTTGAATGCGAGTACGGATATTTTAAGAAGGTCGCACCCGGAAGGGGCGACTACATACTGACGGACAACACCGGCGAAGATCCCGATTCCTCGCCCCCCGTCGCCGGAACTTTTGAAGAAGTCGGATCTGGACAAGGCGACTACTCAATGATGGCGGGTTTTTGCACCCTCCAGTTCGACGTGGCCAAGATTTTCCCCGGCTTTCCTTTCCGCTCAGTTCGCTACGCACAACAGGTCGTCAACGAGGCGACTGAAATCCAGGGCGTTGTTGCCAGCGCATATAAGCAAAAGAACGGTCAAACGATCGGAATCGTTTTCAGGCCAAACTTCCTGATGATCGAAGCGCTCCTGCAGCGAAAATCCGGAATCAGGGTGAGCATCTACGGCGAGCCTGAGCAATTTCCCAACAGGCCAAGCTCGCTCGGCCGTGGCCGCGGTCGTTACAGCCGAATCGTGGTTAGCACCGATGAAGACATCAAAAAGCTGTTGCCGTTGGTGCGTCAAGCTTACGAACTCAAACTTGGACCGGCGCCTGACGTGGTTGAAATTGGTTAGTAAAAGTTCGGACTAGCGGCCGTAAGCGCTGCGACCTGGGAGGAACCATGAGATCAAGTGACTTTGACAACTCGCCGCGTTATGCTGCCGTGCCCTGCGGAAGGCGGCTTTGCTCAGGTTGCGGAAAACATTCCGCAGGCTTCTTATTCCGGGGGCGATTCAAATACGACCATCAGCACGACCTCTGTATGCGATGCTACAGAAGCGCGATGTCGATGCGGAGTGCGATGACTTTCGAATCAATGTAGTTGGACAAGTAGCGGAAGTGGTTCCTCGAAATATTTCAGAGGTTGCCCAAACATACCAGCGACGAGCAGGCATGAATCCGACCGAATCCCTCTGGCTTGAGTATGCCCTGGACGTGCTGACGCGTGGCGGCGGTGCGATGAACTGCTGCGTCAGCGGCCAAACTGATCGAATCTCGCGCTGGCCCGGGTATCTCGGACCGGACTACGCAAGCGGCCGGGTGCTGTTAGTTGGCGCCGTTCATAACGAGGCTGACATGGACGCGACGCCCGAAGTCCCCGCAATCGGTGACGGGGCTGTGGAGTGGATCAATGGTCATCGATCGGATTCGGACTATCTTGCCATGTTGCGAGTCGAGTATCCCAGGGCGATCAACTTCTGGTGTCGCAATGGCGGAGGTGTGTTTAGGAAATTCACCGAGATTCGCGCTGCGCTTGGCGTCTCGCTTGGGCAATGTGCGATTTCGAACATCGCGAAGTGTACGGCGGTGCGCGGAAGCAAGAAGTATTGCGAGTCGATCAGCGCTTGTCCGCTGCGCTTTCCACTGACTGACCTGATAGCACTGCTGGATCCGGTGATCGCGTTCATTGCGTGCAACGACACAAACGCGCGGATCCCGGGAGTGGGATCTACCTCTACGCGACGCGTGTACCGATTCCAGCAGCTCAATTCACTTGAATACGCGACCAAGCGGCGGCGCGAGGTCTGGCTGCGGGAGGCGGCGGACTTCTACCGCACGGCCATTAAGCGTCCACGCGCTGCCATCTGAAACGCGTCCTTGGCCCTCACCAAACCGGGCGCCGCCGCCTCTGCGACTTCGCGGCCTTTACGGATTCCCACCCTTTGCAGCTCGGAGTAAGGCCAAGCCTTGGCGCTTTAGATGCTGCACTCTAGACTTCAGATAGTGGATCTTACGGCCGTCGCGGGCCATCCTCTTTTGTGCGTGCACCGAACCGACCATGAGGACCCGGCCGGAGGCGTACTCGGCACCGAGGCTAACCGGTCCAACGCTGTATTTCGCTTGAGGCGCTGGCAACACATCAGACCTCCGTCTTGGTCAGGACTTTCCAGGCATAGTTGAGCCAGCGACTTTCGCAGCTCGCTTGATCGTTCGTGTTCATCTTCAGAGACTATTGCGCGCGATCGGCCGCAGATGATTTTTTGGAAATCGAGATCTCGTTGATGATGGTCAGGCTCAACTACGAAGAATCGGCTGCGATCATCTGCATTTTAGGCACCGTCGCGGCAGATGCAAAGCGAATCGAGGCCGCCGACCCAGCAGGGTGGGCGACGCATCTCGAAACGATCAATTCATTGGTTGCGGACTTCGTCTATGACTATGACCAGATTGAGACGCTCGAAGGCAAAGAAGCAGCCGCTCTTCGATTTCTCGTAACAAGCATCGAATTTAAGGGCGCAACGGAGCCATGGGAATGCGCGGGGATGGTCCGGCTCCGAGCGAAGCTTGGTCCGATTGGCAAACGCCGACGCTAAGGGAGGAAGTGCCGCCAGCTCCTGGGAAATCTCGACGGAATACTGCTGGTTACTCAATCCCTCCAAAGTGTGGACGGAAACTCTACGGCCGATGGCTCAAAGTCAGCGCCAATCTCCTTAATCAGAAAAGAATTGCCTTTATGAAATGCGATCGTGTGTGTAAATGTATGCCCAACTTCGCAAGAGAACGAGATCACAACGCAAGAACCGCGTAAGCGATTTTCGCTGCGACTATGCTGGACAAAGCCGTAGTCCGTTTGATCAGTCCCACGGCCATTCACGGTTACAGTGAGACCACCTTGGTCGATCGTTACAGGACCGATCCCGACAAACTGGCCTCCACATTTCGGGCACCTCACCATCAGCTCGTTGTTGCCACTAACAAGTAAGTCAGCAATTCCTCTTGTTTCATCGCTCCACCTCGATTTTTTTAATTCGCAACTTTGGTTCGAACATTATCGAACCGGCATATTCACAGCTCAGAAATCTCTCGGCGGCTGTGGTCGGTCCTTTGGCCGCTTTGCGCCCTTCACTGTTGTGAGCGTGATCCTACGTCCTTCATGATTGCGGTCGCGTTCGACCGCGACGCCCACGTCCCGAAGGGCAGGTGTTATTCGTCGTAGTGCGGTAGATAAACGAACAGGCGTCGACGGCCAATCGCGTCGCCGTCTTGTCGGCTCGTCGACCAGTATATTGAGCAATGTTAACAGCTCTCCAGCGCTTCCTGACCAACCGGGAGGGGTGCCGGGAGGCGCATTCAACAGCTCCTTGAAGGCCAGTTCTACAATTAGCGGTCCAATAGGGCTTGCCTCGACACTTAGGTCACGCGCTGCCCTCCGATTCGCCATATAAGCTGTGATAAATTCGTCGCCGGTCCAACCAAACGCCGGCATCGAGGCCGCAGCCCATCGCGCGAAATCGAGCATCCGGGGTTTCTGCGAGATACTCACCGTCTTGACGTTGCGCAATGCGCAGGCCACGCCATCAAGCAAGGCGCCAAGGATCTTGGGTTGCGCGGCACGAAATGAAGCGTAAAACTCGCTTTCGTCGCGCAAAGAATCCTCGGCGATTTTGAACAGCTCAAGCAGGACGGATCGGTCAATAAAATCTTCTCGGGTAGCCAGTTCCGCGATGCCTGCTAGGATAAGCGGCCGCAAAGCTTTGAACGTCTCCTGTTCTCGATCTGAGTAGAGTCGACGAACCGCGAATGTTCCGCCGGTGGACAAGATACAGAGGGCGTCGCTGGTTTCGGCACGCATGCCGCTGAGATTATCAAAGCTGAGAACGTAGTTTTGGTCGGCGGCGATCGCTAAATCGCGCGGGTCGCGAGGTAAAGCACGCAGCGCGACACCGGCGGGATCAATTAGAGAGCGCAGCACCATAACCATCGTGCTCTTGCCTGTTCCTTGCTCGCCGTTCAAAACCAAGATTGGCTGCGGGTGCTGCTGATGGAATGCCCCGACTAAACAAGCAATCGCTAATTTAAATTGTTCAGGCCCGCAGCTGATGAACGGACGCAGGTCGTTTATGTTGCCGCCCGGTTCTGGCCTTGGCATCGAAGACATCGTAGGCGTGCGACGGAAACGGATCGGCATATTCTCTACCGGCCCGACCCGCCATCCGTCAGGTGTGATCTCCACGGCTGTGCCTTCTTCGTCGCCGAGATCCAGGAAGATCTTTCCCTCGGGAAGCTCCGCGACTCGGAGGTAAACGCGTTGGTCGGGACCCTCAAGTGCAATTTGTTCGAGTGTCAACCGTGCGGTTGCGATAGAGTCTTGCCGGATGCCTTTGCCGGTTTTCCTGTAGAATAAATTCGCTGCCCAGCGATCGAACTCGTGCGATCGGAGTCTCAGCGTCGACTCGCGCTCCCCGATCTGCACCACCGCATAGGGCTCGTCAGCGTCGTGAATCAGTTGAGCGTCCGCGCACACGAGCTCAATGAGAGATGGCATTTTTTGAGAGGAATCACCTCTTTGTCTCCGTACTGAACGCAGCTCCAACCATTCAGCGAGCTTCGACCAGATCTTCGGGCCAAGAATGTCCTTGAGGACTCGTACGCCTGTAACAGTCTTGCCATCCGCGACACGCTTTGCACTGGTGGAGATCTCGATTTTACGGTCGCCTAGCTTTTCGTCGCCTGCGGTTCTCGCAATCGGCAAGATAAACTCCGAGACTTCGTCATCTTCCCATCCTGCCTTCGAGAGCACACCAGCCAGAGCTAGTATGAATTTGTGGCGGTTTCCGTGCGGCGGATAGTGCCGGGCGATTAACGAGGCAGATGCTAGCCTTCGAGCAAATTGCTCAAGCGACAGCTGCGTGATGCTAGCCGGTTCGCCCTCGGCCGCCCATTCGACCCGTTCTCCGCTCGGATGGACTGATGGCGGAAACATCGTCTGCGTGCCGTCACCCCGCATTTCGAGTAACATGCAACCGTCGACACTTGGGTCAGCATAGGAGTGCGTCCGAATCTCTTTAATCATTTGGGTCGACCACCTTGAACAAGCGATGTGAACGAGGTTTTCCCGGTCGGCCAAAGATGGCGTCCGTCCTCGGCAAGAATTCGTCGGCCATTGCGACCGCCTCTGGCGAATCTAAATCAATATCGACGAGGCCACCGGAGACCCGACCCATGCGTACCCCCACGTTCGCCTTTGAAGGGAACGCGTTTTCGATGACTGCATCGTCAAGTATTTCGTTTTGCCAGCCGGCACGTACTGCTTTCTTGGCGCCTGCTTCAAGGGGAGTGGGTTGCCAACCTCTTCGGCGGTAGTTCAAGGCTGCAGCTAGGATCTCATTCCTGCCTGTTCCTGCGCTCATCCTATTTACCTCGCTCGGGGTTTTCGTTTGCGAGGCGTTCGATCTCTGAATGAGGGATACGCAGCAAGCCGCCCACTCGGACGGCGCGAATTGCGCCGCGACTAATCAGGTCGTAGATAGTCGTGCGCGAGCAATCGAGAAGTTGCGCAGCGCGTGCCGGCTTGAGCAGAACACGATTCGCTGGAGAGGCCGCACCGCTCTCTTCAGTGTTTAGCTTCATCACATCACCTCCACATCCGCATGCCTTTCAAATATTGAATCACAGGCTTCCGAATGATGTAATGGTGTGAGAAGTTTATGCTATGTACATAGAATCATGAAGAAAAACGGGCTGGACCATTACACGGAAAGAGTCGAATGGCTTTTGAAGTTCGCTCAGCGCGAGGACTTAGCCGCATTGAAAGGAGCTCCGCTCAGGCGATTGAGCTCAGAAGTATTGCAACGCTACCGATATGGAAACAGACGGCTTCTGACCGCTCGCGAGATCAATGAACTGGCTAACGCACTACTGGAAAGATTGAACTCGTCAGCGGGAAACAGAGACTACAGAGGCTCCGGAATTGACTACATCGTTATGAGATGGCCCCCGCACACCAAAGCCGGGCGGTTCGAGTTTCTAAAGTTAACTATGCTCGCAGATTTGGTCGAGGAAAATCCAAATATAGGCCGCTGTAAGCGCAGTGACTGCAGCCGATTCTTCATCGGCCCGAAACGTCAGCAATATTGTTCCGATCCATGCGGAAACCTGAATCGCGTTCGCGCATACCGTACAACGCTGAGTGACAACAAGAGGAGGGCGGTCCAAGCGCGAGCCTATCTGCGCTTATTGGAGAACCAAGGCAAGGCTGCCCACGCGAAGCAATATCGGACCCGGCTGAAACAGGAAAGCCAGGACGTATGGACTGTTCTAGAAGAAATCGAAAAGGGCAGGAAGTAGTTCCACATGAGAAGATTTAGAGAACGGGACGGAGAGGGCAGGGGCGTAACGATGCGTGGAGCAGGTGAGGGTTCGATCATGCGCCGCCGGGACGGACGCTGGATGGCGCGCTTGGAGCTGGAGCGCATCAATAGCAAAAGGCGTCGGAAGTTTATCTACGGCCGCACCCGCGAGGCGGTCGCGAACAAACTCGCCGAGGCGCAGGTCGCGCGTCACAACGGCCTGTTGATACCGATCGGCAGGCGGACCGTCAAACAGCACCTGCGTGAATGGCTCGACATCATCAAGCCGCCGCGGGTCCGGCCGCGCACCCATCAAGGCTACGAGAATCTTTGCAAACTTCACCTTGAGCCGCACATCGGCAACATTCAGCTCAAGAAGCTGGAACCGGCTGCGATTCAAAGCCTGCTCAACGCGACGCTGCGGTCGGGTAAGTCTCCTCAGACCGTGCGACACATCAAGACTGTCTTAAGCTGCGCGCTCAACCTCGCGTTGAAGTGGCGGATTATCGCCTACAACCCTGCCGCGCTGGTCGAACTGCCGCGCCGCGAACGCGCCGAAATTTGTCCCCTAACGCGCGAACAGGCGCGCAGGGTGCTCGACGTGGCCAAAGATTCTCGGCTGGAAGCGATGCTTACGGTCGCGGTCCGTCTCGGCCTGCGGCGTGGCGAACTACTCGGACTGCAGTGGCGCGACCTCGACCTTGATGCGAGGACATTGGACGTGGTCCGAGCTGTTCAGCGCATTCCGAATCCACCGATCGCCTTGCCTGTTCCGTCGCCGACTGCGGACGCGGCGCTGAAGACCCCAGGCTCCAAACTCGCTGTGTCGCCGCTCAAGACGAAAGGTTCTCGACGCAGCCTCGCGTTGCCCGACGAGGTCATCCGCGCTTTGCGGGTCCATCACGTGCGTCAGCTGGAGGCGAAGCTCGCGGCCGGAACCGAGTGGAAGGACGGCGGCGGCTGGGTGTTTTCCAACATCGTTGGCAAGCCGATGGAACCTCGACTCGTAGATCTACGCTTCAAGAAACTGGTCAAGGTCGCGAACAAAAAACTGCGGGAGGACATCGACCAGCAGCGCTTGAGCGATGAGGCGAGAACCAAGCTGTTCGACGAAACCAAGATTCCGGCCTCGGCCCGCTTCCACGACCTGCGCCACACGGCCGCGACGCTTCTGCTCGAAAGCGGTGCCGATTTGTTTGAGGTGTCACGCCTGCTCGGTCATTCAAGCATTTCGATTACTGCGGATATCTACGGTCACTTCACGACCAAGATGCGTCGCGGCCTTGCTGACAAAATGGACCTCTTGGCGCTCTGATCACAAGATCGCTGCCAAAGTAGTAAGAGCCTCGCGCACGTGACGATGCGCGACGGCTGTGACGACGTCGCGGGCGTCCACACCGTCACGAGAATGCGAAGAACCGCGACGCCCGCGGATGCGGGCGACCCACTTCCGGATCGGCGCGACGACCGTGACGGCGTCCTCTCCCTTCCAGGGATTCGAAGAAGAGGGCGGCGTCACGCGAGGCGTGTTATGTTCTCGTCAAGAGGCAGGCTCGAATCGCGTCACTGGCGTCACGGCGTCACGCTCTCTCGCCCCCATGATTTTGCTGACTCCCAGGCTTGACTCCCCTTCGCGAGCGTCGCCAGTTGCCGCGTACGTCCGCCCGTTCGAGAGCCGCTTGTCGGACCGACAAGGAAGGTATCTGGCGACACCCGCGGACGTTACTATTCTAGCCTTCGGATCTGAGGGTTGGGGGTTCAAATCCCTCCGGGCGCAACCGTTAGGATTGCTCGCCCCTAAACTCGCGCCGCCGGCAATGCATCGGCACAAGACTTCCTGGCATCTTTCAGCGTGATA
>Ga0182024_10019610_pt1 | contig 12445 bp, 12 predicted proteins | sample P32metaG_FD_120480 | JGI IMG/M metagenome (GOLD analysis project Ga0182024, IMG submission 120480) | Permafrost microbial communities from Stordalen Mire, Sweden - P3-2 metaG (Illumina Assembly) | ecosystem: Environmental > Terrestrial > Soil > Wetlands > Permafrost | place: Sweden: Stordalen...
CGACAGCGAATTCTCCATGTCGTCTTCGTCGTAATCGCCTTCGGCCGCGGACTCGGCCGGGTCCTTTTCCTCGCCCCCGGCGGGGGCTTCGCCCGCCTTGAACGGGGTCGCGGCGGGGGGGGCTGCCGGCGGCGCCACCGGCTGCACGACCTGCAAATGCGGCGCGCCGGGAACCGGCACGGCGCCGGGCACCACGGCTTGCGGCACCGGTTTGCCGTCGGGGCCGATGATCACCGGCACCTGCATCTGCTTGGCGTCGGGGCCGGCGTAGGTCGCTTCCAGGTCGATGATGTCGCGCAGGAAGACTTTGCCGTCGTTCAATTCGTCGCGCCAGATGATGACGGCCTGGAACGTCAGCGGGCTTTCGCACAGCCCTGCGATCATCGCCTCGCGGCCGGCCTCGATGCGCTTGGCGATGGCGATTTCGCCCTCGCGCGACAGCAGCTCGACCGAGCCCATCTCGCGCAGATACATGCGCACAGGATCGTCGGTGCGCTCGGACGGCTCTTTCTTCTCGGTGGTGGCCAGCGCCTTCTGCTTGGTCTCGACCACTTCGCGGCCGGTGTCGTCGTCGTCATCGTCGTCGTGCTCGTCGGCGGCCTTTTCGGTCTCGCCATCCTCGCCTTCGGCGTCCTCGGTCTCCACCACGTTGATGCCCATCTCCGAGAGCATCGCCATGATGTCTTCGATCTGTTCCGGCGAGGTCGATTCGGACGGCAGCACGGCGTTGAGCGCGTCGAAGGTGACGAAGCCGCGCTTCTTGGCGGCCTTGATCATCTTCTTGACGCCGGCGTCGTTGAGATCGAGCAGCGGCAGCGGGGATTCAGGCGAGCCGTCGGCTTCCTTGTCCGGGGCCTCTTCCTTGACCTGTGCCTTAGGCTTGCTCGCCATCTGTTTCTCCTGAACCTTCTTGGCCGTGCTTTCGAGGCGGGTCAAAACAGCCCTCCTATATATAGGCCATGGCCAAAAGGGGCCGCGCCAGCCAGGCGCCGCCCCGAATCAGGTCGCCAGTGTCGCCGGAACCCGTTTAGCTCCGATTAACCCTGTTAAACCTGCGGGATTCGACCCTTCTTTCCCGCCGGTCCGGCATTTCAGAACCCACCAAAGGGCCCCTGCGCGGTCATGCTCATAAGCTACGGGCGCCTCGGCCGGAAGAGGCTCCGAAGCCCTCGATCAAAGCTTCGGTTCCGTCCATGTTGGCCAGGCGGGCCTTGACGTCGCGGAGCCGCAAATAGTTGCCCTCGCTGGAATCTTGGCCGAGCGCCTGTTCGGCGTCCTTAAGCTCCCTAGTTAGTGAATGCCACTGCCGATGCAAGGCGACAAGCTGCTGCCAGGTCACCAAAACGTCTTCTGGCGCCGCATCCGGCCGGGCGCCCCATACCGACTGGGTGGTGATCGAGGCGGCGACGCGGCCCATGACCTCGGTGAGGCCGCGCTCGGCCAGTTCCGCCCGCACCGCCTCGGCGTCGGCCGCCGCGGCGTGGGCGGCGATATCGACCAAGGCGCTTTTGAGCTTTTCGGCATCGGGATGGCGGAACTCGAGCGAGGCAAACTCCTCCAGGTGGTCGTGCAGCAGCCAGGGATAATTGAGCGCCGCCTGCAGGATCAGCGCCTCGCGCCGGGGTACCGACGTGCGATGGCCGCGATGCAGCGGGCCGGAAGCGAGCTGCTGGCTGACCACCACGTAGGGCGTGTTTTTGCCGCCGGTTGCGGGGCGTTGCGGCGCGCCATTGCGCGGCTGCCAATTGGAGTTGCCGCGCTCGCGCCAAGGCTGGCCATAGTTCTGGCGCTGCCCGCGCTGAAAATTGCCGCGCTGGCTTTGCGCCGGAGCGAAGAACTGCGACAGCCGCGCGCTGAAATCCTGCCGGTAGTATTTTCGTACTGAATCATCGGCGATGCCGCTGGTGACCTCGTTGATGCGCGCCTCCAGCGCCGCGCGCCGCTCCGGCGAATCGAACGAATGCCCTTCGGTCTCGCGCGCCCATAGCATGCCGGCAAGCGGGCGGGCGGCACCGATCACCTCGGCCACCGCCTCGCGGCCGGCGGAGCGCACCAGATCGTCGGGATCCTGCCCTTCCGGCAGCAGCGCGAATTTCAGGCTCTTGCCCGGCTTCAGACGCGGCATGGCGAGTTCGACCGCGCGATAGGCGGCGCGCAAGCCCGCCTTGTCGCCGTCGAAGCAAAGCACCGGCTCGTCCGCCATCTTCCAGAGGAGCGCGAGCTGGTCCTCGGTCAAGGCGGTGCCGAGCGGCGCGACGGTGGCGGCAAAGCCTGCCGTTACCATGGCGATGACGTCGACATAGCCTTCGACCACGATGATCTGCGCGCCGTCATGGGCGGCCTGGCGCGCGGATGCAATATTGTAGAGCGTTGAGCCTTTGTGGAAGAGCGGGGTCTCCGGCGAATTCAGGTATTTCGCCTGCGCGTCCTTCTCCAGCGCGCGGCCGCCAAAGGCGATCACCCGTCCGCGCAAGTCCGTGATCGGGAACATCACGCGGTCGCGAAAACGATCGAACGGCAGCGGGATATCGTCGCCGGAAACCAAGAGCCCGGCTTCCACCATGTCCTCGACCGGAATGCCGTGGCTGCCGAGATGCTCCGTTAGCGCGAAGCGCTCATTGGTCGCGTAGCCGAGGCGGAATTTCACTTGCGGTGCGGCATCGAGGCCGCGGTCGGCGAGATAGCCGCGCGCTTTGGCGCCCGTTCGGCCCGACAGCGTTGCCTCGAAGAATTTCGCCGCCAGCTCCATGACGTCGTGCAGCGTCTTGCGCCGCGCATCGCGCTGCTCGTCTTCATGCGAGACTTTCGGCAGCGGCACGCCGGCCATTTGCGCCAGCCGCTCGACGGCCTCGGGGAACTGAACGCCTTCGGTCTCCATGACAAAGCCGAAAATGTCGCCGTGCTTGCCGGAGGAGAAATCGTGGAAGAAGCCCTTTTGATCGTTGACCGTGAATGAGGGCGATTTCTCCTTGTTGAACGGCGATAGCCCGATGAACTCGCGGCCCTGCTTGCGCAGCTTCACGCGGCGGCCAACCACCTCCGACACCGGAAGGCGGGCGCGCAGCTCATCGAGGAACTGGGGCGTGAAACGCATTGAGTCCTGGCACGCCTCGCGGCGCGCGGGTTCGAATTGGACGGTTTGGCCGAATCGGTCGCCCTATCATAGGCCGGCAATTTGAGAGTTTCCGAGGCGCGGGCAGGAACCTGCGCCGAACGCCACGATTCGGGGCGTTTTCCTAGTTATCCACAATCGGGCATCCTATACCGATGCCTTGACGATCTTGAAATACGATTGTATATACATAGACAAACTATCTCTCTATGAAAGAGTTTTCCGGATTCGAATGGGACGACAGCAAACGCAGGGCGAACATCGTCAAGCATGGCCTGGATTTCGCCGATGCCGTGGAAGTATTCGAAGATCCAAAACAGTTTGCATATCGGTCGCCCCATCCAAACGAAGAGAGATTTGTATCAATCGGAATGGCGCGCGGAAGACTGATTGCGGTCGTGTTTACGCGGCGTGCAAACAAGGTTCGAATAATTTCCGCGCGACCAGCCCGCAGAATCGAACGAGTGCAGCATGACCGCTAGGAAAAAAAATCGAGAGCACATCGTAACGCTGGTGGCCTCGCTGCCGGACGGCACGCATGTCGTTGAGCATCCCAACGGTCAGCTTGAACGCCGGAAAAGCGAAACCGATTGGGCACGCATCGACGCGCTCATCGACGCGGAAATCGAAGAAGCCGTCCGCAACGATCCCGACGCGGTGCCGCTCGATTTCAATTGGGGCGACGCCCTTCTCGTCATCCCGCCGAAGAAGAAACCGATCTCCATCCGCGTCGACGAGGATGTGCTGGATTATTTTAAGGGCGAAGAGCCAGCCGGCTATCAGCGCCGCATGAACGCCGTGCTGCGCTCCTACATGCAGCAGAAGAAGGCCCCGAAAAGGCGCGCGAAGTAGTCCCTGCGGAACAACCATGCTTTTCCTCACCACCATGCCTTTATGGCTATCGGGCCTTCTCCTGATTGTTCCTACAACCGCGCTTGCCATGGCCGGACCCTATGTGGTCCGCCGTTACATCGAGCTCAGCCGGCTACGCACCAACAACGAGATCGCCGGCTTCAAGTTCGCGACCGTAGGCGTGCTCTACGCGGTGTTGCTGGCCTTCGCGGTCATCGTCATATGGGAAAAGTTCAACGAAGCCGACAACGTCGTCGCCAAAGAGGCCGGCGCGGCCGCGACGATTTATCGTTTGTCACACGGGATCAACGTCGAGGAAGGAGCGGCGGTCAGCAAGGCGCTCACTGCCTATCTGACGGCTGCAATCACCAAGGACTGACCGGCGATGCAACTTGGCAAGGCAAGCCCCGTCGCCAACGAGGCGCTCAACGGTATTTATTCGACGGTTCTCAAATTCCACCCGGCCGACAACTCCGGGGCGATTCTTCTGGCCGAACTGCTCCGTCAGGTCGATCTTGTCAGCGAGGCCCGCCGCGCCCGCCTTGTCACGGCCAACGGCATCGTGCCTGGGATCGTTTGGCTGGTGCTCTTTGGCGGCGCCGCGATCACGATCGGCTTCACGTTCTTCTTCGGCGCGGAAAATCTCCGCGCCCAGTCGGCGATGACGGGGGCACTGTCCGTCTTGATGTTTGCCGGGCTGCTGACGATTGTCGCCATCGACCATCCCTTCGCCGGCCAGGTGACGGTAGGGCCGGAGGCGTTGATCGCGGTCGTCGACGATTTCGGCGCGGCACCCCGGCACTGACTGTTTTGTTCGCCGCTGTCATGCGATTCTACTGCGGCAGCAGGCCCGACTCCTTCACCACCTGCTGGGCGCCCGCGCGGCCGGTCTTGATGTCGCGCGCGAATTCCTCCGGCGTATTGAGCGCCGGCACCAGGCCGCGGCTGATGATGTATTTCTCGCGGAACGCCGGATCGCTGACCACCTTGACGATCTCGCTATTGAGCTTGTCGACGATCGCCTTCGGCGTGCCAGCGGGCGCGAACAGCCCATACCAGGTCTCCGACGGCGTGCCTTTGTAGCCAATGTCGGCGAGCGTCGGCACGTCCGGCAGTTGCGGCGTGCGGATATTATTGACCAGCGCCAGCGGCATCATTTTGCCGGCCTTGATTTGCGAGATGACGTTGCCGAGCCCGAACAGGCCGATCGGCGTGGTGCCGCTGAGGATGGCGGTGACCGCCTCGCCGCCACCGCGGAACGGCACGCGCACCCAGTCGGCGCCTTTGTCGCGCTTGAGGCTGTCCATATAGACCACGCACGGGATCGATGCGGTGAGATAGTTCAGCGTGCCCGGCTTTTCCTTCGACACCGCCACCAACTGATTCACAGTCTTGGCGCCGAGCTGCGAATTCACCACCAGCACCTGGATCAGGTGGAACAGATTGACGATCGGGGTGAGCTTCTCCGGATTGAACGGGATGCTCTTATAGAGGAACTGGTTGTAGATCATCGTGTCGGCATTGATGATTCAGATGGTGTAGCCGTCGGGCATCGCGTCCTGGCAGGAGCGCACGGCGATATTGCCGGCGCCGCCGGGCTTGTTCTCGATGATCAACGGCTGGCCGAGGCGGCTCTGCAGCGCGTCGTTCAACACGCGCATGAAGATGTCGCTGATGCCGCCGGCGCTCGAGGTGGTGAAGACGCGGATCGGACGGTTGGGATAGTCGTCGGCCCGCGCCGAGCCCGCCACCAACGCTAAAAATGCCGCGAACAAGAATGCCATTCGCACGAGAGTCCTCCCCGATCGATAGCCCCCTATCCGGCGGGCCGATTGAGGCGGACTGTAGCGAAGGAAATCGACGCCGTCATCGCCCCCGCAAGGTCAGCCTTCGACGACTTCGTCGGTATAAACCTTGAAACCGCTGAGGATCGTGCGCCCGAAGCTGGTCGAGAGCGGCACGTCGGCGGCGTCGCGGCCGCGTCCCATCAGGATGCGCCCGATGCGCGGCTTGTTGTGGCGGGCATCGGCGGTGAACCAGCGGCCGGACAGGTAGACTTCGAACCAGGCGCTGAAATCCATCGGCGTGTCGTCGGGCGGAACACCGATGTCGCCGAGGTAACCGGTGCAATAGCGCGCCGGAATGTTCATGCAGCGGCATAGCGTCACCGCCAGATGGGCAAAGTCGCGGCATACCCCGCGGCGCTCGGCGTGTACGTCATGCGCGCTCTTGGTGGCGGCCGCGAATTGATAGCCGAAGGTCACGTGATTATGGACGTAATCACAAATCGCCCGCACCCGCCCCCATCCGGTCGGCGCGTCTTTGAACAGGCTCCAGGCCAGATCCATCATGCGATCGATTTCGCAGTAGCGGCTCGGCAGCAGAAATACAATGACGTCGTCGGGCAGGTTCTCGACCGGGATTTGCTCGGCGTTCGGCATCTCAGTGTCGAGCAACCCGCTGTCGCGCACCGTCGCACGATTGCTCAGCACCGACCGACCGCTCGGGATCACCAGGCGGCCGCACCAGTTGCCGAAACCGTCGTGGTAGTAGTGGATCGGCGTCGGCGCATCGCAAACGATATTTTCCGGCGCCAGCAGGTCCGCCACGCGCGAGGGATGAACGCTGAGCATCACCACCATGGGCGTGGGCTGCGGCGCGGCATACGCGATGTCGAAGCCGATCTTGATCAGCATAACGGCGCCTGCGCTCGCCTAGGGTTACGCCTGCGCGATGACATCGATGTCGACTTTCATGCCGATGGAATCCGAACGCAGCCCGGTATAGGTGCCGCTGAGCGGCAAGGCCTGACGCGGCTCGCGCGCGACCGCGACGCGGATGAGATCGTGGTTGCCGACAATGCCGTTGGTCGGATCGAATTCGACCCAGCCAGCGCTCGGCAAATAGACCTGCACCCAGGCGTGGGTCGAGCCGCCGCCGACGCGCCCCGAACTGGCGCGCACGTGCAGGTAACCGGAGACGAAGCGCGCGGCGAAGCCGAGCGAGCGCACGGCCTCGATCATGAACAGCGCGAAATCGCGGCAGGTGCCGGTGCCGAGCTGCAAGGTTTCCAGCGGCGCCTGAACGCCGGGATCGGTCCTGCGCCGGTAGCGGAACTGTTGCTTGATCGCGTGGGTGATGTCAGTCAGCAGGTCGCGCGAGTTCGTCGGCGGGTCCAACGTGACGAACCGGCGCGCCCACGCCTCGATCGTGCCGTTGGGATCGGGATATTGCCGGCTGATCGAGCGCCACAGGTCCGGCATCTCCTCCGGCTCGTACTGAAACGGATAGATAAGCCCCGCGTCGCCGTGCGGCAGATCGATGCCGAATTTTGGTTCATGGTCGATCGTCGCCTCGCTTTCGAACACCAGGCGATCGGACTGGCCTTCGAATTTCGCGATGCCGACGCTGTTGCCGAAAACGTCGTGGATCCAACGCAGCGAAACCGGCGCCGGATCGACGGTCATGCGCAGACCGATCACCCGGAGATCATGGCTGTCGCGCGGCCGCAGCATCACGCGGTGCTCACCGAAGGACACCGGCTTGGCGTAGCGATATTCGGTCTTGTGGCGGATCGTCAGCACTGGCATGTCATTTTTATAATGTTTCGTAGGCCGTTCTGGCCGTCCCGGTTCGACGCTGCCCTAGCGTAATAGCAAATCGGCGGGGCCGCTGGTCAAATGGTGAGCAGCAAATGCCGTTTGGAGAGGCAGCGAAAATGAGCCCGGCGGCGGAGGCGCTTCTGGCGCCGGATGAACCTGCGGCCGCCATCGACTATCGAGCGACTGGCGCATCGCCGTTCCTGCTCGTTTGCGATCATGCCGGACGGCGCATCCCGCGCTCTCTGCACAATCTCGGACTGGCGCCATCCGATCTCGCACGCCACATCGCCTGGGATATCAGCATTTCCGACGTCGGCCGTGCGCTGGCCGACCGCCTGGACGCCTGCCTCATCATGCAGCCCTATTCGCGGCTGGTGATCGATTGCAACCGGCCGCCCGGCGGCGCCACGTCGATTGTGCCGGTAAGCGACGGAACGCCGATCGCCGGCAATGAAAATCTGTCCGGGCACGACGCCGCACTGCGCTTGCGCGACATATTCACGCCCTATCATCGCACGATCGCCGACGCGCTCGACGCCAGAGCCAAGGCGCGGCGGCAATCGATTTTGATTTCGCTGCACAGCTTCACCCCGGTGTTCGCCGGCTCCGTGCGGCCCTGGCAGACCGGCGTGCTTTATCATCGCTATGGCGCGCTGGCCGAAGCGCTGCTCGCGCTGTTGCGCGCGCCCGGCGACCTGGTCGTCGGCGACAACGAGCCCTATGACGTGACCGACGACACCGACTACACCATCCCCGTGCACGGCGAGCAGCGCGGCATTCCGCATGTCGCGATCGAAATTCGCCAGGATTTGATCGCTGAGGAAGCCGGCCAGCGGCAATGGGCCGAGCGGCTGGCGGACCTGCTGCCGAAAGCGGCGGCGAAAATCTAATCAGCTACTGCAGCTTCGCCTTCACCATCCCGCTCACTTTCGCTATGTCCATCTGCCCCGCGTACTTGCCGCGTAACGCGCCGATGACCTTGCCCATGTCCTTCATGCCGGCGGCGGAAGTGTCCTTGATCGCCGCTTCAATGGCGGCGGCCATTTCGGCTTCCGACATTTGCTTGGGCAGATAGGCAGAGATGATGGCAATCTCCTCCTGCTCCTGCTTGACCAGGTCGGCGCGGTTGCCCTTCTGGTACAGCTCGACCGATTCCTGGCGCTGCTTGATCATCTTCTGCAGCACGGGCAGCACCTCGGCGTCGCCGAGCGGCGGCTTGCCCGCCCCGCGCGCCTCGATGTCGGCATTCTTGAGCGTGGAATTGACCATTCGGAGTGTGGACACCGTCCGCTCGTTCTTGGCCTTCTGAGCCTCGGTCAAAGCTTTATTGATGTCGTCGCGCAGCACGGGGGACCCTTTCCTGGCGTGTTCCTTAATTGGCGCCACGCGGCGGCGCCTTTCTCTCATTCTAGGCAGGCGCGAAGCCGAGTGCGAGGCCCAGCCGTTGGTTTGATTTGGATCAAGATAGCAACGTCAGATTAGACGAACGTAAAGGCTTATATTTTAAAAGTAGTCGAATTTTATGGCGCTCATCACCGAACGGATCGATCAGACCCCCCGCATTCCGCCCGCGTGTCGCCGCGCGGTACTGCCGGCGCCCCGCAGCGTCAAGATCGAGATTTCTCCGCGCTGCAATTACCGCTGCGGATTTTGCGCGCTGCGCACGCGCGAGGAGCAGCCGCGGTGGGACATGGACTTCAGCCTTTTTAAGCGCATCACGCGCGACATGCGCGAGGCCGGCGTCGAGGAGATCGGCGTCTTTTTCCTCGGCGAATCGTTCATGAACCCGCGCCTGCTGGTCGATTGCGTCCAGTATCTGAAGGCCGAGGTCGGCATGCCCTATGTCTTCCTGACGTCGAACGCATCGATGGCGTTTCCGGACGCCGTCGAAGCCTGCATGAAAGCTGGGCTGGACTCGCTCAAGTGGTCGGCGAATGCCGCGGATGCGGCTCAGTTCGAGCAGATCATGGCGGTATCGGGCAAACCTTTCGACCGCGCGCTCGGCAATATCGCGGCCGCCTGGGACGTGCGCGCGCAAAAGGGCTACCGCACCGGTCTCTATGCGTCGTCGATTAAATACGACGGCGGGCAGCAGCAAAAGATGGAGGCTCTGCTCGAGAGCAAGGTGAAGCCTTTTGTCGATCAGCACTATTGGCTGCCGCTCTATTCCATGGGTGCGTTTGCCACCGTGCGCGAAGCCGAGCTTGGTTTCAAGCCGACCGCCGGCAATCAGGGGCGGCTCGGTGCGCTGCGCGAGCCGTTGCCGTGCTGGTCTTTGTTCACCGAGGGGCACGTCACCGCTGAAAGCAAGCTGTCCGCGTGCTGCTTCGATGCGACGTCGAATTGGGAATTGGGTGATGGGCGACCTGGTCGAGCAGCCGTTCATGCAGGCCTGGAACTCGACCAAGTTCACGCAGCTGCGCGAAGCCCACCTGCGGAAAGACGTCCGCGGCACGATCTGCGAAAATTGCGTCGCCTATAGCTGAGCATTTCCGAAAGCTCGCCTGCCTCGGCAAGCTCCGATTTACGGCCCCGCCAACGGGCCATGCAATTTGTGCGGAAAAGCCGGAGATTGGCCGCACAAAACTGCGAGGCGATGGTTTACAAAAGGCGGCAGATGCGCAACTAAGTGGCCATGACCCAGTCGAAAGCCGCGCCCGCCGGGATTTCCGGTGACGCTTGGGCCGAGCCCAAGCCGACGGCGCTTTTGGTGCTGGCCGACGGGACCGTGCTGGAAGGCTATGGCCTGGGCGCCACGGGTACCGCGGTCGGCGAGGTCTGCTTCAATACCGCCATGACCGGCTATGAGGAAATCCTCACCGATCCCTCCTATGCCGGGCAGATCATCACCTTCACGTTCCCCCACATCGGCAACGTCGGCACCAACGAGGAAGACATCGAGAGCGTGAATATGGCGGCGCGGCCGGGCGCCTGCGGCGTCATTTTGCATTCCGCCATCACGCCGCAGTCGAACTATCGCGCCACCCGCAATCTCGACGACTGGCTTAAAAGCCGCGGCATCATCGGTCTGTGCGGCATCGACACCCGCGCGCTAACCGCGCTGATCCGCGAAAAGGGCATGCCCAACGCGGTGATCGCGCACGCGGCCGACGGCAAATTCGATCTCGCCGCGCTGAAGAAAGAAGCGGCAAGCTGGCCCGGCCTGGTCGGCATGGACCTGGTGCCGATGGTGACCAGCGCGCAGCGATTTTCCTGGGACGAGACGCCGTGGGTGTGGGGCCAGGGTTTCGGCCGCCAGAGCAATCCGGATTTCCACGTGGTCGCCGTCGACTACGGCATCAAGCGCAACATTCTGCGGCTGCTCGCCTGCTCCGGCTGCAAGGTGACGGTGGTGCCTGCCAAGACCTCGGCCGAGGACATCCTGGCGCTAAAACCTGACGGCGTGTTTCTGTCGAACGGCCCGGGCGATCCGGCAGCGACCGGCGAATACGCCGTGCCGGTGATCAAGAAGCTGATCGACTCAGGGACCCCGACCTTCGGCATCTGCCTCGGCCATCAAATGTTGGGTATCGCCGTCGGCGGCAAAACCATGAAGATGCATCAGGGCCATCACGGCGCCAATCATCCGGTCAAGGACCTGACCACCGGCAAGGTCGAGATCACCTCGATGAACCACGGCTTCTCGGTCGACAAGGACACGCTGCCGAAGAACGTCACCCAGACGCACGTCTCGCTGTTCGACGGCTCCAATTGCGGCATCGCGCTGAAAGACAGACCGGTGTTCTCGGTGCAGTACCATCCGGAAGCGTCACCAGGCCCGCGCGACAGCCATTATCTGTTCACGCGCTTTGTCGACATGATGCGGCAGGCCAAGAACGGCACAAAGCGCAAGATTGCGTAGGCACCAAACTCCGTTCGTTCCCGCGCAAGCGGGAACCCAGAGTCACACCGCAAGGCATTGGTTTTGGCCCCTGGGTCCCCGCTTACGCGGGGACGAACGGAAGCGGCTGGCGCATAAGCGTTCACGCAGCTAAACAGACGCGCATGTCCGACTGGATCAGCTTCTACGATTTCAAGCATTCGGTGATCTACGTGAATGCGCGTCACCGCGACGTGCATTACCGCACCATTGCCGAGGACATCCGCGCTTACGTACCCTCGCCTACCGCTCAAGTGCTTGACTACGGCTGCGGCGAAGCGGCGTCGTCCGATCTGCTAGCGGCGGCGGGCAGCCATCTAACGCTTGTGGAGGCCGCGCCCAACGTGCGCGCCGCGCTCGCCGCGCGCTATGCCGGCAATCCGAAGATTTCCGTGTTTACGCCCGAGGAGGCGGCGGCGCAGCCGGCGGGCTCGTTCGAGCTGATCGTGCTGCACTCGGTGGCGCAATATCTCACGGCCGCCGAACTCGACCGGCTGCTGGGGATATTCCGCCGGCTGTTGAAAGCCGACGGCATGCTCATCGTCGGCGACATCGTGCCTCCGAAGTTGGCGGCGCCGGCCGCCGCGCTGGCGCTGCTGCGCTTTGCCGCCGCCAACGGCTTCTTCTTTGCCGCCGTACTCGGACTGATGCGGATTTTCGTGTCGGATTATCTGCGGCTCAAAAAAACCTTCGGGCTCTCGCATTACGACGAGGCGGCGATGCTGGCAAAGCTCAAGGCCGCCGGCTATGCGGCGACACGCGCGAACCGCAATATCGGCCACAATCCGTGGCGGATGACGTTTCTCGCCCGGCCGGCGTGACGGCCCGTCACGCCGCCTGCGTCGAACCGCCGACATGGCTTTGCTTGCGCAGAAGCTCGGTGAGACCGGCTTGGCTCAGGGGCCGAGCAAAATAATATCCCTGGCCCTTGTCGCACGCCCATTCGCGCAGCAGCGCGGCCTGCTCGGCGGTCTCGATGCCTTCGCCGGTGATCGACAG
>Ga0182024_10019611_pt1 | contig 12445 bp, 8 predicted proteins | sample P32metaG_FD_120480 | JGI IMG/M metagenome (GOLD analysis project Ga0182024, IMG submission 120480) | Permafrost microbial communities from Stordalen Mire, Sweden - P3-2 metaG (Illumina Assembly) | ecosystem: Environmental > Terrestrial > Soil > Wetlands > Permafrost | place: Sweden: Stordalen...
CGCCTCGTTGACGTTTGTCCCGCTTGATTTCGAGCACCAGACGCTGGCAGAGGGCCTTGCCGATGCCGGATTCGACGCAAGCGTCCCGGCCTGCTTCACGTGGCTCGGCGTCGTCCCGTACCTCACGCGGGAAGCGTTTTGCGCCACTCTCACCGCCATTGCGGCGCTGCCGCCTGGCACGCAGGTCAGCTTCGATTACGCGCTCGCGCCGCACACGCTCAGCCCGCTGCGACGGATGGCGCTGAGCGCTCTGGCAGCCCGCGTTGCCGCCGCCGGCGAGCCATTCAAGCTTTTCTTCACGCCGGAAGAACTGGACGGCGAACTGCACAGCGCGGGCTTCCGGCGCGTTGAGCAGGTGGACTCGACCGAGCTGAACCGCCGCTACTTCAATGGCCGCGCCGACGGGCTCAAGCTGAGCGAACAGGGGATCGGAAAACTGGTGACCGCGTGGGTGTGAAACACGGCTCGGCTGTGACACTTGCAAAACTGTCCCTCGATCCTTCTTTCCGGCGCCACGCCCGGCGTAGAATCCATCCATGTTGAAGAAGAAGCTGCTGACGCTGGCGTGCGCGGTTGGGATTCTGTCCTTCGGGGCTTGTTTCGCGCCGATTGAGCGGCCTCCCATCGCGCGTCCCCTGGCCGGCGCACGCATGATCCTTGTCACCGTAACCAATGCATCGCCGTCTCACTCGCTCGATTCCGCCGCGTTCGCCAGCGCAATCGTCCTCCAGCTCAACGGCGATTATCACGAGGGATTCCAGCGCGGGTCGATCAAGGCCGTAAGCGAGGCGCCACCTGGCGACGCAGATGCCACTCTGAACGTAATAATCCTGAGCGAAGGCGCTCGCAAATATCGTGAATTTTTGTCGTCGGCGTCGAGCTGGAATATTTCCATCAAGGTTTCCGCAACTCTGGTGGGCAGGGATGGCCGCGTCATCTGGAGCGACGGCAACATCGCTCTCTCCGATCGCTACCCGGCGCAAAGTGGGAGCAGCAGCTTCAACTGGGAAGCGCTGAACCAAAACATGGTCGGGATGCTGACGTTCGCTTATCAATTCGAGCGGAGGATGCTTTATATCAGGCCGTGACGCCGCCCGCCGCGGCCCGTCTACAATAGACCCAGCATGACCCGCCGCCTCATCGCACTGGCTCTTGCCGCGCCGCTCGCCGTGCTCACCGGCTGCGGCTATCACGCCCTGGGCGCGGCCACGCACCTGCCGCCCGACGTGCACACGCTCGCCGTGCCGGTGTTTGCCACGCGCACCGAGGCCTACCACACTGAGACCGTCATGACCGACGCGGTCATTCGCGAGTTTGCCTCGCGCACCCGGCTGCGCGTGACCCCAGACGCCGGCGCCGACACCGATGCGGTCCTGCACGGCGTCATTCTCGCCGAGACCGTCGGGCCGCTGACTTACAACTCGTCCACGCAGCAGTCGTCCAGCTTCCTCATCACGTTGGTGGTCTCGGTTACCCTCACCGGCAGAGACGGCAAGGTGCTCTACGAGAACAAGAACTACACCTACCGCCAGCAGTTCCAATCCACCACCGACCTGCCCACGTTCCTCAAGGAAGATCCCGCGGCCATCCAGCGGCTCTCCCGCGAGTTTGCCCGCGGCCTGGTTGCCGATGTGCTGGAAGGCTTTTAGGCCTTTGACCGCTTGCAAAGATGGGTGCCCCAGGTCTCGATTTTGAGACCTGGGAGACCACGAACCTCAACTGGTCGTAGCACTCTCTACAAGAAAAAGCTCTCAAATTGCAAACGGCGCGAAGAAAATCTCCGCGCCGTTTGCGTTTCCCCTTTCGATCCGCCGTGCCTACCAGTCGGTGCTGTAAACCAGCTTGTAGGCGTTCACCGTGCCGATGCCGGTGGCGAAGTCCCAGCCTGTTTTCGCCTTGTAGGCCGGGGCGTAGGCGGTCTTCGAAGTAGATAGCACGCCAGCGGTCACGCCATCGAGGTAACAGTTGTGGGTCCCCGTGCAATTCAGGTCGATATCGCCCAGCGTCACGTCGCGGAACACGCAGCTTGCGCCCACCGTCTTGCCCAGCGATGAGTTGCACGCCGCGCTGCCGGTGGTTCCGTACTCATCCCGCGCAATCTTGTAGTAGATCGTATTGGGGTTGCCCCACCGCTTGGCCGTCTTCTCATTCACCAGGGCCTGGATTCCGGCCATGATGGGCGAGGAGAAGCTGGTGCCGCCGGCTCCCTCCCAGTTGTCTGGCGCGCCGGCGCAGGGCGCGCCGCCGTTGTTGGGATCGCTGAAGCAGTACGGAAAATAATGGCCCCACACGCCATTGGCCGCGAACAGCGACACATCGGGAATGTCGCGGACGCCGTCCTTCGGATTGCCCAGCACCGATTGCCAGGCCGGCTTGGTCCAGCCCTTGCAGGTGCCGCTGGTTACGTCGTTGATCGTGGGCACGCCCGTGGCGCAGTTGCTGGGCCCGCCCGAGCCCGCCCAACTGTTGAGCAGGCCATCCTGGTTGGCTAACGAGGTGTTGCAGAAGCCCTCCTCGCCGTAAGGAACCGCGTAGCCCAGAGACTTTGACAAGAGCACGCTGGCGCAGGAATCGTTCCAGGGAATCTCGGGAATATAGCTCTTGGCCGAGCCGTAGGCCGCGGTGTTGGTTGCGCTCCAATAAGTGGAATTGTCGTTCAAATAGCTGTCGGCAAAATCGGTGCCGCCCACGGCGACGTTGTACGGGGTGGATGAGAACCCGCTTACCGCGATTCCATGCGTGGCCGCATTGCCAGGGGGGGGATCGTCTACGTCGCATGCGGCCGCGCCCTCATCGCCGGCAGCCACAAACACCGACACGCCCTCATTCACCGCCTGCTGGAACAGTTCGCTCATCGACTTGTTGCCGGCGGCGCCGTTGTCCGATTCGCAATCGCCGTAGCTGATGCTCACCAGGGCGGGCGCGGGGCTGGCCGTGGTCGCGCTGTTGAGCAGATTTTGCAGCGCGATCTGTCCGCCCCACGTGGTCACCGTGTTGTCGCACGCCGCCAGTTCGATCCTGGCGGCGGGCGCGGCGGCCGAGGCGTATTCGGCATCGAGAATGGCCTCGATGTCGTCGCCGTCGATGTTCACGCCGGGGTTGGCGCAGTTGTTGGCGCCCGTCTTGGGCGCGGGATGCACCTGGACAAACGAGCCGGCCGTATAGGTGCTCAGGCCGAATGTCTTGCGAAACGTGGTCCAGTCTGCGGTCGAGTAGACGTTCGTGTCTTCAATAACCACGATCGTCTGGCCCTTGCCTCTATAGCCGGCCGTGAACAGCGGATTCAGGTTGTAAATGGTCGCCAGGTCAGCCGGGGTCACCGCATAGTTCTCATATCCGCCACTCGAGAATGTGTACTTCGCGCGCGGCTTGTTCATCGGCCGGGGACGGAAGTCGTGCAGCGACACGATGCCCGTCACCACCGGCGCAAGCGCCGCCGGAATCCGCGGATCGCGGTTGTTGGCCACGTGCTTCACGCCGTTCACATCGTAGGAGTGAATCTCGGTCGAGAATGCCTCGCGCACCTCGCCCGCCGTGCCGCTGAAGTCGATCGTCATCCGGTTGGTGTAAACCGAATTCACCTTGAAATCGTGCAGCGTGAGCCAACCGGTGACGGCATCGATGTCCTGCTGCGCCACGCCGAAGCGCGCGCCAAACTCATCCGGCGTGAGCCACTTGTGGTAGTTGGGCGAACTCTTTTCCGACAGGCTCTCCGTGTAGGCGTCGAGCTCCTGTTGCAGCTTTGCAGTCCGCTTCAGCAGCAACTGCATGTGCTCCATGGGCAGCGAGTCGTCCACCTGTCCAAGATCGTTCTTGGCGTCGGCTTCCGGCCGCGTGTTGCCGGCCAGGGTGACGCGTTGCGTTTCGTCGATCGGTCCCTTCACCTGCGCCTGCTCACCGCTCGCGGCGAGCGGCGCAAAACAGGCCAGGCCGGCAAGCAGCACGGCGCTGGCAGGGACACGGAATCTTTGGGAGAGTGGAATTTTCATGCGGCGCCTGATCCTTCTTTATGCTGGGATGTGCCGATCGCGAGAGCCGCCGGTGCAGTGCCGGGTAGTTTCTCGCGGCCTATATTGGTCAACAAGGCAGGAAAGTCTTGACGGGTGGAAGGGAACCTGCATTGCGTTCAAGATCAGGTAGTCCGAGCCGCCTCTTTGTGATGAGTCTATCTGAGAAGTTAGACGGCTGCCAATGCCAACCGGCGCAAGCGGTGCAACTTTGGTTCCTTCGTTGGCGTGGGCGGCTGGCATGGGCGGCCTGGGAACGGTATTCTGGAGCCGGATGGCATTAGGAGCCCTTTGCGCAGAATGCCCGGAGGAGTTCTTTAAATCGAATGATGGATCGAGACAACCCGTCGGGGCCGCGCCGTTGAGCGCCGCGCGCTGGGGCGCCGGCTTTGCCTCGCTCGCCCGCTTTGTGGCCGAGATTGAGGCCGCCGCGGCCGGAAGCGGCCCTTTGCGGCCCGGCTACGTGCTGGCCGGCGATGAGACTTTTCTCCTCGACCGCTGCCGGGCTGCCGTCCTCAAGTCCTACGTCCCAAATGACTTAAGCGACTTTTGCCGCTCCGACTTCGACCTCTCCAGCGCCTCGATCTTCGAGATCCTCGATCGCGCCCAGACCCCCTCGCTCATGGCGCCGTTTCAGGTGATTTTCGTGCGCAACGTGCGCCAGCTCTACACCCGCGGGGCAAAAAAGGATGAGTTTGCCGCGCTCGATCGCTACTTCCGCTCGCCCAACCCCCAGGCGCTGCTCATCTTTGTGGCCGACTTTATTCGCATCCCAGCCGATATTCGCCGCATGGAAATGGATGACAAAAACCGTTTTGAGCGCCTCACTGAGACCCTCGGCGAGCACTGCGGCATGGTCGAGCTGGCCCGCGTCACCGACGAGGACGCCATGCGCTGGGCCGTCACCACCGCCCAGGAGGCCGGCACGAAGCTAGATCCGGACGCCGCCCGCGAGCTCGCCGACTCGCTCGGCGCCGACATGATGCTGATCGCCTCCGAGCTCGAAAAGCTGCTGCTCTACACGCTGGGCCGCGGCCGCATCACGCTAGGCGACGTCGAAACCATGGTGCTGGCCGCCAAGCAGCGCTCGCTCTACGAGCTCACCGACGCCATCAGCGCCCGCGACCGCGCGCGCGCCCTGGCCCTGCTCCACGGCCTGCTCAACAGCTCCGATTCGGGCGAAGACTCCGCCATCGGCCACCTCTACATGCTGGCCCGCACCTTCCGCCAGATGCTGGTCATCCTCGAAAAAAACGTGCGCGACTCGCGCGCCATCTGGCAGGCGCTGTGGCAGGGCTTCCGCATGCCGCCCTTCGCCGCCGACGATCTGATCCGCCAGGCCCGCCGCTACAAGAGCCGCCGCGAGCTCACCCGCGCCCTGCGCCTGGTGGCCCGCGCCGACATGGAGCTGCGCTCCTCCCCGCCCGACAAGCGCCTGGTGCTCGAGCGGCTGGTCTACGAGCTCGCCTCCGAGCCCAAGCCGGCCTCGACGCTGTTCGCCTCAGCCCAGCTTTCGTTTGAAGGTTGAGCCAGCTTCCTGCCCGTGGCTTCAGAGCCTTACGGTACTTTCATATTCGATCAGAAAGTTTGCCAGCTTGCTGTATTGCGGGCCCACCAGCGACTTGACCATGAACCCGGAGATGTGGCTCCGGTAGGCCCGATCCTTGTCCGAGTCCACGTCGGAAGTGGTCAGCACGAAGACCATGGTTTTCGTGAGATCCGCGTCGGAGCGCAGCACCTCAAGGAACTCGAACCCGTTCATGCGCGGCATATTCAGATCCAGCAGCACCACCAGCGGCGCATCGATGTGCTTGGTTGGGCTGGCGCCGCGCAGGATCTCGATCGCCTCCTGCCCGTCCTCCGCGGTGGTGAAGGGAAAGTTGGCGCCCCCGCGCTTGAGGCCGCGGCGCACGCACTCTCTGGTCACGTCGTCGTCTTCTACAAGAAGAATATTCATCGCGTCATTGCTCCAATCCTTTTATGGCAAACCGCGGCCACCAGAAGCGGAATGCCGTACCCCGTTGCCATTCATTGGCTTGGACTTCAATCCGGCCCCCGTGGGCCTCGACCAGCCGTTTGCTTACCGCCAGGCCAATTCCGCTGCTTTCGCCGCGGGCGTTTGTCGCCAGCGTCTGAAAGATGCGGAAGATGCGCTCCTGGGCGATCTTCGGAATCCCCGGGCCGTCATCGGCCACCGTGAATAGGCAAAAGCGATCGTCTTCCTCTGCCGTGACCTCAATGTGTCCCTCGCCGCGATCGTGGTGCTTCACCGCGTTGCCGATCAGGTTGCGCAGAACCGTTTCCAGCGGCGTCTTCGCGGCCTGGAAGGGAAGCACATGCAGCTCCGCCGTCACGGTGAATCCGGCCGGCATGGGCTGCATCTCCAGAATGCCGTCCAGCACCTGCCGCGGATCGACCGTCGAAAACTCCGCCGAGGCCTTGCCGGCGCGGGCATAGGCAAGCAGGTCGCGGATCAGCCGCTCCATCCGGCTCACCCGCACCTGGATGCGGCCCAGATTGTTCTTCACGCTCTCCGGAGCGGTGTCCCCAAGGTCCTCGATCACCCAGTCCGCCAGATCGGCGATGCCCCGCAACGGCGCGCTCAAATCATGCGAGGCCACATGCGTAAACTCCTCCAGGTTGCTGTTGGCCTGGCGGAGCTCGAGATCCATCTTCTTCCGCAGGGTGATGTCGTTAATGGTGGCCAGCACCATCTGCTCGCCCTTCCACACCACCGGGCTCAGGACAATCTCAACCAGAACCTCCTTGCCATCTTTGTGCAGGGCGGTGAGGTCGCGATTGGCGCCCATCGAGAGCATTTCGGGATGCGCTCGAGAGGCCGCGGTCTTTTGCGGAAGCCCCTCCCGGAAGCGCTCCGGAATCAACTGTTCCCACGGGATTCCGTGCAATTCATCCGGCCGGTATCCGAGAACCTCCTCAATGCGGGGGTTGGCCATTACGATGCGGTTCTGTTCATCCACCATCACAACGCACGGAGATGCGTCGAAGATATTCTGGAAGGCGGTTTCAAGCCGGATGCGCTCCGAGATGTCGACGAATGAAGCCAGAGTTCGGGCCCCGTCCGGCAATTCGAGCTTGTTCAGTCCGATCTCGACGGGAAACTCGAGACCGTTCGCGTGGCGGGCAAAGAGGTTATGGCCGGCGGCCACAGAGCCCTTGGCAGCCGTCGCGCCGAATTCCCACCGCATGTCTTTGCGCTGCCTGTGATAGCGCTCGGGCAGCAGGAATTCGATATTCTTGCCCAGCATCTCTTCGCGCGTAAAGCCGAACATGTGCAACAGGTGTTGGTTCACGTGCTCGATGCGGCCATCGAGGCCGGTCAGGACAAAGCCGGTGGGGGCGGCATCGAAAACCTGATTGGTAAGACTCTGTGTTTCCAGACCGAACACGGTGCGGTACTCCTCTTGCGCCGTAATCGATATTGAACCGGAAGCGAATCGTGCGAAGCCGGCCTGCGCGATGGCGGATGCCTGAGTCTACCCCCGGCTTCATCGTGAAGTACAACAAAGATCGCATCGATTTGCGTCATTCGGCGGAATCGGTCCCGGAATGGATAGGGCGTCCTCATTGCGGAACTCATACGGTCGAATCCATGGGCTCTTGCTGCGCTTCTCCCCCGCGTGCGATTCACAAATCTCCTGAGTGGCTCAGCTTGAAGGGTACGGGCTTCAGCCCCTGAGTTCGCCACCGGCCTTCGCCGACCTGCGGGGAATGAAACCTCTTCCTTCCAAGCGCCGCTAACCTGCTAACTCGCCAACCCCGCGTCAGCGGGGCCAACTCGCCGCATCGCCTCCAACGCCCTTTTCAAATTGGACTGCGCAAATTGCAGAACGGCCTGAAGCTTGTTTCTTATCAAGGATGCATTTCTTCCCATATGCTCGGAATCTGGCCTCTTTCCGCAGCCTGTTTAGCCCCTGGGGGAAATCCCAGCTCAAAATGATCCATTACCCTATTCCCCGGCGCATTGCGACTACCTGGAAGTCTCATCGAGTACAGCGTGATCCAGGAATGAAATCGTCGGCATGCCGTGGCCCATCAGATCGAATACAACGATCTCGTTGCGGCCCTTTTTCAGCCACGGCGCCGGAAGGTAAAGCGCTCCCTGCGGCCCGACATTCCAGAATCGCCCCAACGGCCGCCCGTTGATCCACACCATGCCCTTTCCAAGCGATCGCGTGTCGAGATAGGTGTCGGCTGGCGCATTCACTTCAAATGCAGCCTTGTAGAAACACGCGCCGGAGCAGGAGCCCGGCTTATAGGTCAGCGAGCTTGGGTTCCGCATTGGAAGCGGATAAATCTGCCATCCCGTAAGCACGGCGCCGGCAAGTGTGGCTTGGTGAGTAATCCCCGCGCGCTCGTGCGTAAACTGGCGGCCAAAGTTCACGCGGCCCGTGTTCTCGACCAGGATGTCGAGCTTCGCGTTGTCATGCGCCACGCGAAGGTCAAGCGCGGATTGATTCAGCCGCCGGTCGATCGTGCCGGACAACACTCCATCCACATACACCTGCGCATAGTCATGCAACTCGTCTATCTTCAGTTCACCGCTCTGCGCGTGCGCAATGTTGGTGCGATAGAGAATATAACCGTAGCTCTGCCCCACATCTTCCATTGAACGTGCTTGTTCGGATGCGATCGGTCGCCCAGAGTGCGCAAGGTTCTCCCACAACGAGGTCGAGCGGGCAAGCTTGATGGGCTCCAGCACACCTACAGGCAACGGCGCGGGCGGCTCTGGGAGCGTCCGGTGAGTAACTCCGCGGACAACATCGCGGAAGAGAGTGAACTTGGGCGACAACTCTCCGCCTTCACTCACCGGCGCGTCATAGTCGTAACTTGTCGTGTCAGGCTCATAGTTGCTTCCGTTGCTGTTGGCCCCATTCATCCATCCAAAACTTGTCCCGCCGTGAAACATATATAAATTCACTGAGTAACCTTGCTCCAGCATCCGCTTCAGTTCCGCAGCCTCGGCCTTGGCGTCAGTAACATGATGCTTGTCGCCATAGTGATCGAACCACCCGTCCCAGTACTCTCCGCACATCCGCGGCCCGTTGGGACGAAGCTTCGCAAGCTTCGCAAATTCCTTCTTAGCCTCGCCGCTGCCGAAATTGATCACCGCGGGCAGCTCCGGCAGCGAGCCGTTCTCCAGCTCATCCGCGCCGTCCGCGGTATATAACATCGCCTTGTCGAAGCCGGAATCCAGCAGCAAGTGATGGACCTGTTCCATATATGCGTGATCCGATCCGAAAGAGCCGTACTCATTCTCAACCTGGACGGCAATAATCGGCCCGCCGTTCCCGCTCTGCAAGGGCGCGAGTTCCTGGCCGAGCCTGTGCAGCCAGCGTGTCACGGCCGCGATGAACGCGGGGTTTGAGCTGCGCACCTCCATGCCGGGCTCGCGCAGCAGCCATGCCGGATAGCCGCCAAAATCCCACTCCGCGCACACATACGGACCCGGCCGCAAAATCACGTAAAGCCCCTCCTGCTGCGCCTCGCGAATGAACTCGGCAATGTCGTTTTGCCCTGCGAAGTCAAACTCTCCCGGCGCAGTCTCGTGCAGGTCCCAGAAGACATAAGTCTCCACGGTATTCAGACCCATTGCGCGCGCCTTGCGCAGCCGGTCGCGCCAGTAGGCTCGCGGCACGCGCGCATAGTGGATTGCTCCGGAGATAATCTGAAACGGCTTTCCATCCAACTCGAAGCGGTCTCCGTTGGCGCGAAGAGAATGCGCCTCCCGCGATTGCGCACTGGCAATCATGGCAGTGAGGTTATAACTCAGAACTAAAAGCGCCGTAGCAGCAAATAGAGATCGAGTACGCATCATTTCGTGACACTCCTCAAGGTACTTCAAGGCCCGAGCACTTATCCCACCTGTTATGGTCTGGGATCGGCTTCCAGCGTAAGCACCTGGAACGCCGCCAAATGGAAAGTGACCGGCTTGCCGGCATCGAGCTCGATTGCGGGTTGGGCAGCGTCGGCCGCCCAGGGGCTTCGCGCGACATAGCGGCGCGCCGCTTCTGAAGGCAACTCAAATGCCTGTGCAACGTCGATCGTAAAGTCCTGGGTCTTTGCGCCGGGATTGCGCAAAGTGAGAATCGCCTTCTGCGGCGACCACGCTGCCCAGCCATATACTTCGAGCCATCGCGGATCGCCGCCCACCCAGTGCGTGTCGACTAATGTTGCCGCGTTGCGCCGCGCCCACTTGGCCGCCTCTGCCAGCACATCCCAGTTCGCATCGGTCAGCAGCGACGGGGTAATATATAGCTCCTGCAACTGCGTTCCCGTGCCGAAGTAAGAGTGCACCTCGTTGGCAAAGTCTCCGCCAGGATCGCTCGACAAACCTTCAGCCTGTTTCGCATAGACAATGCCGTGAAGCATAAGTGAGTTGAGAGGGTACAGCGTTCCGGCTTCGACCACATGCTCATAAGTTGCCCCGTCCCGATAAGTAATCCAGCGCTCGCGGGCTGTGCCCACGCCGGCAAAATCTGTATCGTCGCCTCCGCGCCATGTCGAGTCCGCGTACATCAGCCAAAACGGCGACGGCCACGTACCCGACGTCAAGTTGATATAAATGTCGGGCTTCAATTGGCGAAGGTCGCCAATCAAGTGAATGGCCGCATCGAAGTCGGAATTGAATGCGCTGCCCTTTACTACCTGGTTAACATTCCCAGTCCCATCCAGCTTGAATTGATTGACTCCATACTTAGTCACCATCTGAGTTACCGCATCGTGAAAGAGCGCGTAATACTTCGGACCGGAAAGCGCAAGCCCGTTGTTCACGGTCTCATAACCGCCTTTTCTTGCCGTCGCAAGCCGCCTTTGCTTGGCGTGGGCATAGCCGCCCCACGGCGATAACCACACCCCCGGAGCGGTGCCGTACTCGGCAGCCGCTTTGGTCAGCGGCGCAAAGCCGTCTTTAAAATCGGCGCGTATCTTCCAAAGATCGTCAAGATCGTCCCAGCCGTCATCGAAGAGGTAGGAGTCAAGGACTACTCCGCGTTTCTTGTTCAGTTCTTCGCCAAAGGTGTGAATGCGATTGAGAGCCTGCTGCTGCGTGTAAGGGTTCTCATAACCGATATCGAACCAACTGTTGTAATGCAGAAAAGTACGATAGGGATGCGCGCGCTCGCGCTCAATATAAGTAAGGAAACTACGCCGCATCTGGCCCGCGGACGCAACACCGACCACCGATGAATATTCCTGCGACCGGCCCGCGCCAATCGGCACTTCGCTGATCAGTTCGCTCACCGCATGATCGCCCACCACACTGCTCTCGGCCAGCGGCGACTCAAATCCAAGAAAGAAATTGCGCACCACCAGAGGAGATCCCTTCACCGTACCGGCCACTTGAATTCCTTCGGAGTGAACGTCAATCATCGCGACCGCGGCAACAGCAACCGGTTCGCCGCCGGCAGTGATCGTCAGGGTTTGACGAATGTAGCTCGAGCCCCGGCGCAGGATAAGCGCCCAGTCCGCCTGGAACTTTCCCGCTGGGTCGGCAAGAGCATAATGAACCGCTACGCCCGGCACGCGATCGGAGAAACGGGAAGACGTAGCATCGAGTGCGAGCTGCTGCACTCGTGCCGAACCGCGCATCAAAAGATCCTGCGCGCGCAGGACGCCGGCAAGTTTCGCCTCGATCGAAAATGGCGACCCGAAGTGAAGGGTAGTTCCGCTCTCCAATCCCCGCCCCGTGTCGCCGAAGGCCGCCTTGTCGTGAATCGACACTCCAGTCAGCCGGCCCTCGCGAATTTCCCAGACTGCCGCGATGCGACGGTTCTCGAGCGTGCCGCCTGCCTGCCCATTGAGCGAAACCACCGCATCGCCCGCGTCGACAATTTGCGACAGAGCCAGCCTCGCATCGAGAGATACAAGACTCACGACGAACAGCGCGACTTTGAGAGCAAGCTTGATTGTGATGAACTGCGGCCGTTGGGACACCATCGCACTCCCCCGAGACTTCAGGTAGAAGTGTATCCGAGGCGGCCGCGGGCTTGCCGCGGCTCATCGCACCTCGAAACTGGATGAGCCATGAATATATTGACTAAGACTAGATATAAGTTCGAGCGGATAAGTAAGTATGCGAGTCTAGTTCCGTGATCGCAAGATGTAAGAATCGCTTGAGGAGTAGCGCCGGTCTCTAGACCGGCTGTCGTGCGGGCGTCCTCGCCCGCACTCGTCTCCGAAAATGTTACCGACTCATGCGGCCATGACATGAGGTGACGTCGCAAACCTGCCTGACCTACTTAACTATGTTGCATTATCGAGCCGCTTAACTTACTCCGCGCTCGTTCAGCCACGGGCCATAATGCCGATCCAGCCCTTCAAAGTGATCGAGACACCACTCGCGCAGAAAGCTCAACAGCGGGCGCATCGGCACAATCTCCCCATGCTGCACCCAGTGCGCCGATTCCAGCATGTGA
>Ga0182024_10019612_pt1 | contig 12444 bp, 17 predicted proteins | sample P32metaG_FD_120480 | JGI IMG/M metagenome (GOLD analysis project Ga0182024, IMG submission 120480) | Permafrost microbial communities from Stordalen Mire, Sweden - P3-2 metaG (Illumina Assembly) | ecosystem: Environmental > Terrestrial > Soil > Wetlands > Permafrost | place: Sweden: Stordalen...
CCGGATCCCAGCATTGTTGGGCCCGAAGTTTCAACCATAAGCTGCTTCCCAGCTTAAATGCTCAAGTTTGAGCAGGTTGTTTTGGGCGGAGCACAAGATTCCTGTCATTGAGATCGATTAACCCACCAGGTCAGGAGTGCTGGCCGACTTATACCCAAACTGTTTAAGGGCCAGCTTTCCTTTAGCCGTTGTCAAAGGAGACACGTTGCCTTTGCAATGGCGGCAGACGTATGTTCTGGTGGCCATGCGCCAGAACCCATAGAGCAGGCCGGGAAGTAATAATAAGGCCCAAAGTACCAGCTCAATTTGCAGGCTGCCTTTGGTAATGAGCTCAGGAGCGCTACGGGAGCCGCAGGATTCACAAATATATTCAGTTCGCATGTCTTTATGATAGGCAGATTCTGTCTTTGCTGTGTTTTAATAGTTCTTAAATCGTTTATACTGTTGCTCAAACCGGAGCATTCGAGTTTTCCGATGCTGCGGTTAGCCTCTGGCACAACAGGATGCCATGGGTTCGTTGCCAGACCCGACCTTTTCCAGCAGACGGGAAGCTTGCTTCTCCTTGTAAAGATGCGATCCCATTGCCTTACTTGGGTCACTTATTGTGCGCGCCACACGGTTTTAGAACCGATGAGTGTCAGCCTCTCTGTCCAACGGAGTCACTGCCTTCGACTTGGGGCTGAGCATTCGAACTTGGAATCCGGCCGAATTGAGTTCTCCAAGCAACTCATTACGGTGAAGGGGGCGCTCAACGTAATAGCCGCTTCAGGGTCTCTGGGTGGACGCATAGTATCCATTTGTGGTGGTTTCGGCACGCCACTGGGGTACTGAGCAGTCGGCTTTGTAAACCTGCCTGTACCAACGATTTATCTGAAGAAATATTGCTAAAAAGCTTGACCCCGCACAGCAAGCATTGTACCACTGAGCCTTAAAATTATTTTTTATGATTGCGACACAAATAAGGCAGAAAGATGCGGTCTTTTACTCTGTGGCGTTCCCCTCTGAGGATTTGCTGGCTAAAGTTCGGTTTATCAGCCGTTTTTATGGGGAGGGCGAAGAAATCAAGCCGGAGGAGGTTCCGGAAAACGATGATGTGGCCCAATTTATTGCGCGGGTGGAGCGGCATGATAAGGCATTTCAGCGGGCGATTTCCAGGAAAAAGGTGAAGGAGATCCGTAATTTTTACGAGACCGCCATCTCGCAGCCTCCGATCCCTGGGACGGTTCTGCTGTTCACTCCTGAGCGGCTGAATTTCGAGCCGCTTTATGCAAACGGCACTGTGGGGAACCTCACGGATCCTGCTGAACAGTTTCTCATCATCGACGGCCAGCATCGGCTCGCGGCGTTGAAGTTTTTCGAAAAAACCCACCCTGATGATGCCAAGTCCATTTATGTGCCCTGCATCATCTTTGACGGGCGCAGCGACGATTTTGCCACCGAAATGTTCGTCATCATAAATAGTACGCCTACCCGCATCAACAAGAGCCACCTGATCGACCTCTATGAGCGGGTCTCCTGGGCTGAGCCCGACAGGCGTTTTTCAGCGCGCATCGTCGAAATGCTGTACAGCCAGAAAGACAGCCCGCTGCAATACCGCATCAATCGGCTGGGAGGTCGCAGTAGCAAAGAAAAATGGATTCTGCAGGCTGAACTTTTTAACGAGGTCCACCGGTGGGTGAAGCAAGCGTGGCCGGCGATAGAGAAACGGGGGACCGACCGGGTATCTGCGAATTATTACTATGGCATCCTCCGAGACTTTCTCAAAGCGTCTGCGCTGACGTTCGACGAGGTCTGGGGCAAAGAGAACTACATGGTGACCAAGCCCGTAACCTTGAAGGCTTTGGTGCGTGTGGCCGCCGACGTGTCCGCGAGTGACGCGGATCCGGAGGAGGGACGCCTCGAACGCTGGGTCAATTTGCTGGCTCCGTGGAGCAGCAGGGCCCGGGAATTCCGCAGTGAGGGCTTTTACGAGCGATTTGCAGCCAAAGGCCAGGTCGAAAGGGTTACCCGAATTTACCGTGAGTTGCTTCGTTCCCTTGAAAAGCAATCGACAGCCAAAGAACGCCAAGCAGCTTAGTGAGGTTACTCGGCTAATTTCCGGCCTCCACGGTGGTGGGCAGGCCGCGGCGTCTCAACAACTTGTTCCCCTGATGAGCGTTTTGAGCGTGAACCCGATAGCGTCTTTATGCGGCGTGTAGATGGTTCCCTCAGGCGGGGTGCCCCAGAGGAACACTGGTGGGTCCGGACTCAACCACCGCAGCCCAAAGCGCTCCTGAGCCAGCTTGCGAAATGCGCCAGTTGAGAAGTCTACAAGCTCGCCGCTGTCGGGAAGGCCGACCCAAACATGCATCTCTGGCAGGTGTCCGGCGGCTACGGATGCCCGACTTTCTGGAGATCCCGGGGACCATAAAAATGAAAAATGCGTAGGATTTATGCCATCATCAAGCTCCGGAGGAACCATTTTCCATTGCATGGAGCCAGCCTGTAGAACTGGTCTGAGCCCGGCTTGCTGCAACACCTTCATGGTAACCTGGCCCCAGTAAAGGCATGAGCCGGTCTCAGCCTGTTCCTCACCATACCACTCTTGGATCTGGTGACGTGCCTTCTCGTAAATCTCCCTTTTTTCCAAGAGGTTAATGTATCGTGGAGGTATCACCAGCGGCATTCATTGAGTTTTCGAGGGCGTCGCATTCCGCGGATGTGAGCAGCAGCGTTAGAATCGCTGTACGGATGAGTTTTCCAGAACAAATCGAATTGCTGATCCAGGCGCGACCCGGCCCGGGCTCAACCGTGTAGTAACAGATGTAATGAGATCAAGTTTGTGTCGTGCCCTGGTAGGCTATCCGGTCTACTCGCGCCATGTTGCCCCATGGATTGGGTGCCAAGCTGCCAACCTGAATGTTGAGAATATCCTCGCTTTCAGGAATGCGAGCAACGGCTGTCTTGCCGTTCTTGGTAATGGCGCGTTCTTTCAAGACTGCTGGCTGGGCTTTTCAGCTCTGCGCAAGCCGACGGACTGGGCAATGTCATCAAACTCTTGGGGTTCGACTTCGTCCAGCGTTTTTCCCTTGCTCTGGAGCTTTTCATTGATCTTGATGACCTTCTCGGTCATCTGCTCGTGGGTGGGCTTTGTTCCACCGACGAGCTTGAAGTTGGGACCGGTCGTGATGCGTTTGTGCCCGTCCGAATCAAGACCAACCCCAACGATTACTCTCTTGCGTTTGCTCATGAGCTTAATTGAGCAGATGTCTCTTCTGCCGGTCGAAACCAACCCTTGCCGGGGATGCGGACGCCTTGGGTGTAAACTGCTTTTAAAGTTGATCCTTGGAAGGATAGACGATACTCGTTCGACTGGTACTGCTCGTAATTCGATGGTCCTGCCATCTTCAATGCGTGGTTGACTTCTTGCTCGGTGACCTGTTGCCAGCCGGGGAGCGGAATGGCTGCCACTTCTGCGATAAACTCCTGCAGAGTTGCCATTCGGCAGGCCGGTTGAGGTTTCTCCTTGAAAAACAAATAAACCGCCCCGTTTGCAGTATGGGTCCAAGCTTCGCCGTTGGCAAAGTAGCAGCCGAAGGCCGGATGAAATTCCATGATTGCAGGAGGAACAACTTCGAGCATGTCTGTGTAAAACTCAGCAGGGCAGGGGAGCCAGGAAAAATCTCCTTTGCGAAATGCTTCCTCGGCGGTGGCCCAGTATTGATTGGTGCTCATGGAAGTATGGCCGTGTAGAAATTTCTCAACTGGAGGAAATCGTTTTGCCTTTTATCGTGACAAGGAAGGCGGCCAATTCATCCAGCTTCCCCTTTGGAATCTCCACGACGACCGTGTGGACGCTCCTCTGCGCGCGCCACTTCTTGAACAGGGCAACCAGGCTGTATCCTTCGCCGTGCGTGGGGTCCTCGCCCTTGCCTTGGTACAGGATGTTTGCTTCGAAATCATCGAGGTTGAATAGCTGCTCGGGTTCAATGGCCACATGGCGTTCTGGGTTGGCCGGGTCCATTTTCAGCGTTTGCTCCCAGAGGTCGTCATTTTTGTCATCATAATACCAATCTGCTTCAGGCTGGGGCCACCCGGTATTCATGAAGTCCGCGAGTTCTTGGGCTGTGACTTTGCCCTCTTTTGCGCTGCTCATAAACTCTATTTTCGCCGGATTTTACGATGGTATCAGAAAATTGCCACTACATTCACCAGTGCCTTGTCAGGCTTAAACGGAAGGAGATCGTGGCAGATGCTCCGTTAATTGCGCAGCGTCTGCTGCGCACGATGGAGACAATTGATAACCGATTCCAACTCGTTCCACGCATCGACCGGTTGCTCGGCTTCATCGAATGCGGCCGCAATGATTCGGGCTATGGCGTCTTCTGGATGCACTCCGGCAGCCTCCAGTGCGTTGGCGATAAGCTTGGGCTTGTCCATATTTTGTGTTTGGCGACGCACGATCACGCCGGCGGACTTAAATCTTCTCCACCATGTTCTCGGCCGTGCGTTCCGGATACAGTGCCAGAGCGTGGTCGGAATCACCGTCACCATCAGCCGTCACGAGAACTCGGAGATCCCCTTTGGCATCCAGCCCGACCAATACATCCCCGATGGCTTTTCCATCCTGGAAAGCCCTGACAGCCATTTCTTGGTAAATACCGCGATCGCCGGTCGGTTCCGCCCGCAGGGTGATTCCCTTTGGGTTCTTGCCTCCGTTCATTGCGGGAAATTCAATAGAGTTGTTTCCACGAAAAGTTTCTTCTTTTATCTTGTGGGCGCCTTCGCCTTTCTTGTGTTGTTTTTTAGTACTCATACCACGTCAAGGCGCTTTTCCTGACTAACTGGCAACCGCCGGAGCCGTCGGAGGCAGCGAAAATTTGCTTCCGGTTCTCACAAGCTCTCCTTTTTTGGCCGCGATGTAGAACTTGGATTTGAAGCTGCCCATGGGCGTCTTGCCTTTGGCCCCCATTTGCTCCACATGAGGCTTGGCGGCTTCACAGGCTTCCTGGATGGTGATCGGACCCTTCGCTTCACGCATCACCTGGAAGATGATGCTACGATAGGTTACTGTAGTTTTGGTGGCTGGGGTTTCGTTTCCTGATTGATTGCTCATGGTGTTTTTTGTTTGATCAGAAACTGTAACGGTTGGCGTCTCGAACCTCTCCACGGCCTCGGTGGCCTTCTCCATGAGATCGAGAAGCTCGTCAATCGGGAGCAGCTTAACCCCCAGTGTTGGAGACGATATCTCGATGGTCTGTACGTCTCGCACGATGGCGGAAACATGCTCTGGTTTCATGATCTTTTCATTTTGTTCGGCCAGCTTTTTAAATGTTTCAAGCTGGCTGAGAAACGAGCAGGTTTTGCTGTCCATACGTCTCAGTACCAACCATTATATTGCACATTGGGGCAAAAAAATACCGACGTGATTACCCGCTACCTATCGAAGCCCATCTACCCCCTTGCGCACCAGCTCTGCACAATGCGTTTTCAGGGCTTCGCGATCTGCATCCTCCCCATCCAGAACACAGGCAAAACGTCTGAGCAAATTGTTGTCAGGATTGGTCTTTGCCAACTGGTAAACCCATGGGCGCAGTTTGGCGATTCTTGGCTGGAACTTCTGCTGGTAAGCAAAATAGACGTCAATCAAGCACGCGAACTTGAGCGGTGTTTCGATTAACTCTTTGGGGTAGATGGGCGATAGATTTCCCAGGATAAAATCGAATGGCTTCTTGCCGCCTTTCCAGTAACGCTTGATCGCGTTTAAGGCGCAGTACTTGAACAGGTCCTCGCCGGTCGTCCCCAAGTTGACCGGGGCGGTGTCGCCCATTTTGCTGGTGAGATTGCCGTTTGACAGCAAGGAATTCAAGTCGCGGAAATTGAATTGGTAGAGGCCAATATCCGAGATCTTATCGCTGGCGTACTTGTTGATGCGACAGGCAGGACAATCAATGGTGCGGTAGTCGGCGGCCCGGAAATGTCCCTCGAACACATTGGTTTGGTCCTCTATAACTTCCACCACCTGGAATTGTTGGTTTTGGAGCTGCAGAAACTCTCGGGTGATCTCCTCCTTGGTCAGTTTTGGCTGCTCGCGGCCGTCCTCGAAGGCTGCAAGGTCTCTGGGCAGCCAAAGCGCAGCCGCGTAGGGGAACGCATTGCTGCCATGAGTCGCAAAAGCTCGACTGGAGAAGATGATACAAGTTTCAAGGCGATAACCAAAGTTGGCCAATCGGCCGTAGAGTGTGGGTTTGAGCAGGTAGGTCAGGGGGTGCAGAACAGCTACTGCCCGCGGTTTTAGGAGGAAATAAGCGCGCATGAATGCGACGCCTGAATCTTGGTTGTCGACCCGCGCATCCATCGGTGCGTGAACTTGGCTTTTGGATTTGCGGCGGTTTTTTGATGTCCTGTCATTGTAGGGCGGATTCCCGACGATCACGACACGCTTATCCTCGGGAATGTCAAACCGTGCGCGGTCGACACATGCCAGGGAATCCATCTCGACCATCAATTTAAAGCCCATTTTCTTCAAGATTTGCACGGCAACCGGATCGATATCAAATCCGTAAAACTCGTTGCCGGCGAATTCAAACGCGAAAGCCCCACACCCGACGCAGATGTCCAGAACTAAATCGCTAGGATTGAGAATGCCCTTGAGCAGTGCTCTTACCAGACGAATGGCTCCTGTCGGAGAGTAGTATTTGCCCAATGATGACTTCTTCTGATCTGGCAGCATGTGCGTGAAACGGTTCCCAATGAACTTTTTCACTGCGTTTACATCGTTTAAATCGTACTTGGCTCTTACCCCATCGAGCCAACTTTGTTCAACTCGCGAGAGAGCTTTTTGTGTGTCGTCTTCGAGCGAGAGCACTAAAAGAACGGCTACGTTCGCATCCAAGTCTTTTGGGAGCTTGTGGAACACATCGGCAAGATGCTCGCTGATTGGTAACTTTTGATTCATAACTCCTTTTGTTCCGTTTTCTGTTCGACGAACTTTTAGTTGGGAGTCTTGCGATCACTAAGGGATGAATGCAGAAAAGGCTGTAAAAACTGCAGGAGTGCGGGAGTCGCGGAGTAAGAGTGGTAAAAGCAACTCATGACGAACGTTTGCGAGTCGTAGCGTTAAACGCTTCAAACCACAGACAAATTTAAGGCGCTTTGGTGCCAAAGCTTTCGATTTCTAATCCATTTTGAATTGCCAGCATCCAGTGCCTGAGGCAACTCCCGATGCCGCACACCGTTGCAAAAGCAGCCCAAGCGGGTATTGGGCTCCATTTGGATGAGCACTGCGCCGAACGGGATAGACCCTATCCACACTGGGATGTACTTGAGGTTCAACGCATTAAGTGGTCCCAGCGTGAAATCGAACTGCTCGGCAAAAGGCCCGATTCGGTGGTGGCCCGGATGTTGGGCCGAACCCGCTATGCGGTGCAATTGAAACGCCATTCGTTGGGCATCCCGCAGTGTTGGGAGAATCGCCGCGCTTGGATGCCAGCGGAAGACGCCCAGTTGGGGACGATGCGGGATGCTGAACTGGCCAGAAAGTTGAAACGGAGCGTGTCGAGTGTGCGGACCCGCCGGAACGACAATACGAGCATTCGTTTCATCCGAACTCCAAAACGGTGGTCTCCAGGACAGCCCAACACCGAGAGGCTAAACGCAGAGTCACGCTCCCGGTCCCGTGTCCGTCTCGCTGCAACGGAAAGGCTCGCCCTGTTCCATCGCCCGTTCACGCACCGCTGCTAAAACCGTGCTGGCCAGCCGGAGACCAACCCCATGCTCTGCCAAATCGGAAGATTTCTCTGAAAAATCGGAAGATTATCGGAAGATTAGGACTCCGGGGATTTCAGCCTGAAATGCGTGGCGCGGCCTTGGCCAGCCTTAACAAGCAATTTCCGTTCGACTAGATCAAGGAGGTCTCGGTTTGCGGTGTCGTAAGTCACGTCGAAAGTTTTGCGGCACCAACCGCTGGTGACCGCGCCTTCCCGTTGCACCTGAACCATAATTTTCTTTTGCCGTTCGTTGAGTTGGGCTTCAACGGCAGGGGTAATGAATCCAACAGCACCCTCCGGGAGCTTCAGCCGCTCGTAATTCCCGTTCGGACCTTGGAATGTAGCGACGAAGTAGCCGTCCTGTTGCGCGTAGAGTGGAGCGTCCAGTCCGTGGTTGAGCATCGCGTCGCGCATTCGGGCGAAACCGCTGCCGCGCTGTTCCATGAGGTTCATTGTCGCGAGGGCCTGGGCAATCACGGAATTGCGGGAGCAAGGACGATAATTGCCTCGACGGAGCTTTGCCAGTGTCAGGGGTGACGGCGGATAACCGGGGCTGGCCACGACAATGCGGTCGGAAAAAACTTGGACGCCGATTTTGCGGCTGGCGTCCTCGTAGTTGCGGTGTGCGACCGCGTTGACGAGGGCTTCGCGGAGCGCACGCTGCGGGTATTCGTCCAGCGTGATATTGTTGATGCCTACGACGCGAGTCGGATGGAACGTGTGTTTGTCCACAAATTCCATAATTTGGTCGATGGCCTTGGGTAGGGCGGCATTGACGTTGGCCTGGCCACGCGGTTTGCCGGAGATTTTCGTATCGGCGTAAGCATCAACGAGGATTTCGCATTGGGGGTAACGGTCGCCCGGACGGATGCCAAAGAGCAGGAAACCGGCGGCGGTGGCAAAGTGGTCACCCTTATCGCCCTTGCGCCAAAGCAAGCCGCGTGTATGAAGCGCCTGGCAGATCGGTTCATCGAAAACACGCAAACCGGGACTCTCCACCACTTTGGCCGCAAAGGCTCCAACTAGTTCCTCGTCCAAGGATTTCCAATGGATTTCACTCAACGGAGTGGACTCAAAAGGTGACGCGGCTTCGATTAGTTCTTTACCGCCAGCGGCTTCCTCGCTGGAAGGCTCGATCTGAAAACTATCCTTGAGTAATTGGAGCAGGGCACGGCGGACCTCCGCCCGCAAGTCAAGGCGGTCAATGAATCGCTTGTACGTGTGCTTGTCATTCCGAATTTCGGCAAAAAATGCTTTGGTTTCGGGTGCGCGTTCGTCATCAACAGGGTTTTCACCCTTGATGAAGATGAGCGAAGGCAGGCCCAATTCTTGTGCGTGGCGGTATTCGTGGTGAGTGGCCGACAACGAACCATCTGGTTTGCCGTATTCTTTGTGGATGAGGAGCAGGTAAATTTGGCAGCTTTCGAGGCATTTCAGGTAAGGCTGGCTCAATTTTCGGGCCGGCGCTGGCTCCTTCTCGAACAAAACGGGTTCGCAATGTTGCAGAAGCCACGGATCGGTCGTAATCAGCGAGGCGACGGCAACCCGTTCATTTTCCAACTCCTTCTGAACCGAACTTACGAAGACCCGCAGCTTGCTCATCTTGGGCCTCCCGCATCGCAGGAAACGGCAGCCGCTTCCGCGCCAGCGATAAACCGGATACCGACAATATCCAGTCTCTTGACTGGCTGTTGCCAGATTCTCCCTATTTTTGCGCGTCCAGCGGTCATACGTGAATATCCAACACGGCCCGAAAATACCATGATGAGGAACGTCTTGTCACGAGTTGAGGAAGTCGTCGTCTGTGCCGGAAGTTTGGTCGTGGCGGGAACATCGAATCATAACCAATTCCCTTTGTACCACGAGGAGATTTCGCCGTCCGGCTCCAACGGCGCAAGAACAGTTCGTTTGAATCCGCGTTCACAATGCACCAGAACGCACTGGTGTTTTTTCAAATGGCGCAGTTCGTAGGGCTTGATTTTGTGCTCTTCGACGCTGGTGTAAGTGCGCGAAGGCATTCCACCGGAAAAGCCGCGAGTGGTCTGTTGAACTTTCCGTTGTCCAAGGAAATCGGCACTCTCGACCGCCCCGGCCAGTGGCCAGTCTGGCATCAATAAACGCATCTGCGGCACCACGATGTCGGGGCCTTTTAGTTGCAATTGTCATAAATCTATCGCGAATCACAGCGTTAGACGCTGCCAACCGCAAGCGATTTTAAGAGATTTTTTGAGGCGCGCTCTGGCCGTCGACGCATGTGTCGCAAGACGCAGTTGCCCTCACGTCAAAATACGGTCAACATCTGAACCAACAAAATCCTATGGGCTTTCGATTCAGTCGTCGTCAATCCATCTACTTTTTCCGATTCCGTTTGTGAAGACGGCTGGGAATCGACAGGCTGAAGAATGTGTTCCCCTTTTGGACTTCCCGAATCGCGGAGCACACACTGTCAGCGGCGGTTTGTTTGAGCAGATAGCCCATCGCGCCGGAGTTGGTCGCCTCTTCGACATACGCATCATCATTGTGCGCCGAAAGTATGAGCACTTTGGTGGTGGCGGCGGCGGCTTTGAGAATCTGGCGAGTGGCCTGTAAACCATTGAGCAGCGGCATTGCAATGTCCATCAGAACTAATGCGGGACGAAGCTTTTTGACCATGGCCACCGCCTGACGGCCGTTTTTCGCTTCGCCGACCACTTCAAGATCGTCTTCGTGGTCCAGTATCTTTCTAAATTCCCTGCGCACGACCCCGTTGTCGTCCGCCAGTAGGACAGTGATTCGTTTCATGGATACTGTTACGCGACAACATTGGTGCTCAATTAACGTCATTTATTGTATGTCAGTTGCCTCACTCCGTCTATGGGGTGAACAACCCATGTCCTGCTATCCCCACAAATTCAAAGCACATTGGCGCATTACGGCGTTTCCGCGCCACTTGTCGCATCTCCCGGTTGGCCTTGGACGCCGTCTCGGCTTGGGAGTTGGCTGAATCTGTTTCGCAGGCGGTTTATTGACCCAGTGAAATCGCCAGGAGAACTGAGGCTGAACTTGCCAACTGGGGCGTAAACGGATTATTATGCGCATGGTATCATGACATATTACCACGCAACAACACGAGAGAAGTTGCCGTCTATTCAACGCTGGGGTCTTGGTGGTACCCGGAACGTTCAGAAGAACTTCGACTGCTTGGATGGAGTATACTTGGTCGCCGATCCCATGCTTGCCCTCGGCTTTCTGATTGAAAAAGCCCTGGGCGGGCCCTTTTTATGTAACACACCAAAGGACTGCGTTGCTGCCTTCGTGGTGATCGTTATTGATGGAGCCAGAATCGACGAGAGACGCCTGAGTGTTGATCCAAACATCAAGAAGGAAGGTTTTTGGATCTTTAACGGAATAGTAGATGTGGCGTCGATGCCCGTAATTGATGCAGACCAGGTGATGCAATTCAGCAGGGCCGCTGAGAAGTGAGGGGTTAACTTGCGGTGGCAGTAATCTGGTTCAAACTTGAGCATTGCGGTTTTGGCGGCTGCAATCCGTCAAAATGGGGATTGCATCTTTAATTGTTGAATTGTTGAGTTACAATTATACAGCCCTAATGGCGAAGCAGATAGACATTCGGAAGGTAAAGACAGCCGGTTCTGAGCACTACGAAACGGTAGCTGAATCTATGCCGATGACCTATACGTGTCACCGAACTTTGGAAAGTGTTTCGGCGAGCTTTTTCGGTCCTCTTGTCATCCGTTAAGCAAAACGCGCTACGGTTCAACCCCAAAACGGCGAACCCCGCTGTTTCCAGCGGGGCTCGCTTGTTAAGCTTGGAGGAACATCCCCCACTCGGGGATCTGATGGACGTTCCGGAGAGTGGCAGTAACCGGGACCTCGTGCGGGCGCCGTGGAGTCGTCAACAGCCTGAGTCCAGCCTCCTCCGGCATCCGGTTGGCCTTCCTGGCGTTGACCTCCTTGCTCGCCCATACCAGGTTTTCCCAGGCATTTTTGCCGCCTCGAGAGCGAGGCACGACGTGGTCGAGCGATCCTTCCCCTGGGTTGAGCACCTTTCCAGTGTACTGACAGCGGTTGCCGTCTCGCTCACGGATGCTCTTGGCGCACAGCTTCGGGCGCTTCTTGGGCACCTTGGCGTAATTGGCCAGCACGATGACCGTCGGAATGCGTACGCCACCGTGAATGGTGCGGACCGCTCGGTCCTGCTCCCGCACAGGCAGCGTGATCCATTCCTCCCAGGTGACCGGGCGGATCTTGTTCGCGCCGTCGATGTCCAGGGCAGTGGCCACACTCGTGGCCAGCTGAGGAAATACCTCTTCCGGCGTGCGGATGTTAATCGCTTGCCAGGCCTTGTTGAGTACCAGCACAACATTTTGTTGTAGTATGCTATTCATAAATCACAACTCTCTGACAATTATAGTGTTTGTTCTTAGTTGGAAATCATATACACAGCGTCATAAGTCTTTGCGCATGTAAATGCGCAAATCTGCCGCTATCCGAGCGGGTTCCAGGCGTGACACAAGTGACTGTGGCGCCTTGAACGGGCTCGGACTTGGACACGCTTCCGGGAACTTCTGCCTCAAGGCAGGCAGCGTGCATCTGGGTGTATCGCCAGATTGGGGGTGAAGTTGATTCCAGACCTGCTGCCACGCCGCGCGAGCCTCGGCATCTTGCAATGCCTGCGCTTGGCGTTCTTCCTTCC
>Ga0182024_10019613_pt1 | contig 12444 bp, 15 predicted proteins | sample P32metaG_FD_120480 | JGI IMG/M metagenome (GOLD analysis project Ga0182024, IMG submission 120480) | Permafrost microbial communities from Stordalen Mire, Sweden - P3-2 metaG (Illumina Assembly) | ecosystem: Environmental > Terrestrial > Soil > Wetlands > Permafrost | place: Sweden: Stordalen...
GACGCCATCAACAATGTTCGTGGCTGGTGGTCAGCGCTTGCAACGCGATTCGCCGCCGGCGAGGGGACTCCAGGCCTCGTCATGTCCGGCCATGTGCCGGGCATCCACCTCATCTCACGCGCGTGCCAAAACGGAGATGGCCGGGACGAACCCGGCCATGACGTCGCAAGATTGTGCCCGCGCTTCGAGGGCTCGGCGTGCCGCGCCGAGCGCCTCGGGGTGACGGCCCTATCAATCCAGCGGCTCGACCTTGACCAGCTTGTGGTCGTGGTTGGAGCCGACCCAGAAGGTTACCGGTGCCGTCGAGTTGTCGAGGAACACCGTGCGCATGTTGGTGTCCGACGGCATCAGGTATTGCTCGGTCTCGCCGCTCTTGGGATTCATCCGCACCACCCGGTCGGTCGACATGGTGGAGGCCCACAGTTCGCCGTTCTTGTCGAAGTTCGCCCGGTACGGAAAGGTGTATTCGGGCAGGCTGTACTCGGTGAACTGCTCGGTCTTGGTATCGAACAGCGCGACCTTGCTGGTGCGATATTCGGTGACCAGCACGCGGTCCTGGTCGTCGATTTCCATGCGGCGGTCGCGGGCGTGCGGCGTCGGCGTGGCGAACCAGGTCACCTGGCCGGTCTTGGCGTCGATCTTGCCGAGATGGCCTTCGGTGAATTCGGCCATCCAGAGATTGTTCTTGGAGTCCGACATGACCTGATAGATGCCGGCGTTCTTGACGCCCGGCAGCTGGTCGGTCGGGTGGAATTTCTCCCACTGGCCGGTTTTCAGATCGACCCGGAAGATGTCCTGGGTGCCGACGCTCTTGGTCCAGACCTTGTCGTCGACCTCGTAGTGCAGGCCGGTGAAATTGAGCTGCACGCGGTCATCGTTCCATTTGGCGTCGAGCGGATAGTATTTGATCTCGCCGGTCTTCGGATCGAGGCAGCCGAGCGCGCCCTGGTACATGGTGTCGAACCAGATCTTGCCGGTGGTATCGAACTCGATGCTCAAGAGGCCGACCGGGGCGTCGGGCTTGAAGGTCTTGATCGGGTATTCGGTCAGCTTAAGCGTCTTCGGATCGAACTTGCCGATCGCCATCTCGCCGAAGTCCGAATACCAGACGCTGCCGTCGTTATCGACCAGGATGTCGTGCGGCTCGGTGGTCGGGCGGCCGACCTGATATTCGGTGGTGATCACGTGGGTCGAGCGCCCGGTCGGGCGCGGCAGCGTCTTGAGGTCGTAGGCCCAGTGGTCGACGGCGCTCAGATTGATGCTCGCCAGATATTCGGCGGCCTTGCGGTACTGCTCCGGCGTGCCGGAGCGGGACCGGTCCAGCATCGGCTGCGGCTTGACCGGCTGGCTCACCGCGCCATAGCCCTTCATGCGGGTGATCACCTGCGCCCACTCGTCGGCGTTATGGGTCGAGCGCACGATGCGCTCCATGGTGTGGCAGCTGGTGCAGTCGAGCAGGAACGCCTTCTGCTCCTCGGTGCCGGGAATGCTCATCATCCATTCGGCATTGGTGAGCTGGGAGGTGAGGTCGCGGGTCTTGTCGAGCTTGAGATCGACCGCGGAGGTCTTCTCGCCGACCACGTCGGTTGCGGCGGGCGCCGCGAGATCGTAGCCGACGGCGCGGATGGCGAGCGTGTAGTGGCCGGGCTCCAGGCGATTTTCCGGGAACGCGTAGTGGCCTTGGGCGTCGGTGATGACGCTGGTCCAGACGATCGAGCCGTCCTTGTGGGCGGTGACGACGACGCCTTCCATCGGTCCTTCGGCAGCCGAGGTGACCTCGCCGGTCAGCGCCGCGGGCGCCGCATTGTCGGCGTGCGCCAGCGCGCCTTGCGCCAGCACCAGCGCACTGACGCCCAGGATGTAAGTTGATTTCATCGATCGCTCCCTACGATGATTTTATTATTGTTGTGCAGCGGACTGGCGCGGTCTTTGCGATGGACCGCGAGTTTCGGGTGTCCGGGCCGATTCCGTGCTCATTGTGCGCCCGTCGCGGCCGGCCGGCAAGCCGCCGTGCCGGCATACTGCCATGCGGATCTCAGGCGAGGCGGCGCAGCGCCGCGTCGAGGATGAGGCCGGCGAACAGGATCAGGCCGGCGTCGCGGTCGGACTTGAACACCGCGAGGCAGTTGTCGGGATCGTTGGTGTCGAGGCGGACGATCTGCCAGGCGAGGTGGGCGGCGAAGGCGACAAGGCCGAGCGCAAACACCCAGCCAGCGTGGGCGGCAAGGCCGGCGGCGCCGATGAGAACGACGGCCACGCCGTAGAATAAAACCAGCATCGGCTTGGTGCGCGCGCCGAACAGCAGCGCGGTCGATTTGATGCCGATCAGCGCGTCGTCCTCGCGGTCCTGGTGGGCATAGATCGTGTCGTAGCCGATCACCCAGGAGATCGATCCGGCGTAGAGCAGGAGCGGGGCCAGGTCGAGACGGCCGAACGTGGCCGCCCAGCCCATCAGCGCGCCCCAGGAAAACGCCATGCCGAGCACGATTTGCGGCCAATAGGTGATGCGTTTCATGAACGGATAGACGGCGACGATGGCGAGCGAGGCGATGCCGAGTACGATGCTGGAGTCGTTGAGCATGATCAGCACGAAAAAGCCGACAAGCGATTGCAGGATGAGGAACAACGCCGCCTGGCCGACGCTGACTTGGCCGGAGGGGATCGGTCGCGAGCGGGTCCGCTCGACGCTGCCGTCGAGATCGCGATCGACGATGTCGTTCCAGGTGCAGCCGGCGCCGCGCATGGCGAAGGCGCCGATGAAGAACAGCACCAGATGCAGGCCCTTGGGACCTTGCGCCCGCGCCGCGACCGCGGCCAGCGCGGACGACCACCAGCACGGCAGCAGCAACAGCCAGGAGCCGATCGGCCGGTCGAGCCGGGCGAGCCGGAGGTACGGACGCAGCCAGGCCGGTGCGAGGGTGTCGACCCAATTGCCGGTCGCATCCGCGACCGAACCGGCCGCTCCGCTCATTTGGCCAGCGGATTGCCGGTGAGGGTGTCGAAGGTTCCGGGGCCGGTCTTGGTATTCTTGGCGGTGTCGAGGGTCGGCGTGCCGATGGCGTCGCTCAAGGTCGGGATCTTCGGCTTCGGCGCCTCGGCGCAGACCGTGTCGCGGAATTTCATCGTTTTCTCGTGATTGGCCTTCGAGGCCGTCACCGCCTCGGCCGGGACGCCGCACCAGGTCTGATTATCGGTGAGAAATTTCACCACCAGCGTTTCGGCGGCGGCGAAGCGGGTCACGGCCGTACACATTTCCTTGCGATCGTGGCTCTTGCTTGCGGCCTGGACCACATGTGCCTTTTTCTCGGCGTCGTCCTTGAGCTTCAGAAAGTCATTGCACTGCGGCGCGCCGATACCCTGCGCCGAGGCGCGGTGCGGCGCCGTTGCGGCAGCAAGGATCGCGATGCCTGCCGCCAATGCCGTGGCGATGCTTCGATGCATGGTGGTGCCTTCCCGGTTGCCGACGGCGACCGCCGAACGTTTAACCCGACCCGATGCTTCGGCGCCACTACAGACGCGTCGAATTCGGCGACAAGGGGGCAGAAGGGTCCGGGCCATGGGTGAGGGGGTGCGACAAAATGAGAATGCGACGAGAGAAGGACGCGGCCAGCCGATGGGAGGGCGGTGCTGGCGCTTCGACCGGCGGAACGCTAAAGCCGAAGCGCATTTGACATTACTATAGCGCTATTCGGCTGGCGTGCCCCATGCCCGACTACGAATTCCGCAGTCCACGGCTTTATGTCGAGGCGCCGCTCGAGGCCGGTGCCGCGGTCGCGCCCGAGCCGGCGCAGGCGCATTACCTGACCACGGTGCTGCGCCTGAAATCCGGCGACTCGGTCCTCCTGTTCAATGGCCGCGACGGCGAGTGGCGCGCCTCGATCGAGGTGAAGAAGCGCGCTGTCGCGCTTGTGGTCGGCGCCAAGACGCGGGAGCAGACCGCGCCCGGCGACCTGCATTATCTGTTCGCGCCGCTCAAGGCTGCGCGCCTCGATTACATGGTGCAGAAGGCGGTCGAGATGGGGGCGTCGCGGTTGCAGCCGGTGCTGACCCGGCACAGCCAGGCGGCGCGCGTCAATACCGGGCGGATGCGCGCCAATGCCATCGAGGCGGCCGAGCAATGCGGCGTTCTTATGCTGCCCGAAATCGCCGAGCCGGTCGGGTTGGCCGGGCTCCTGGCCGCCCGCGACCCGGCGCGCTGGCTGATCTTCTGCGACGAGGCTGCCGACGTCGCCGATCCGCTGGCCGCGCTCGGCGGCGTGCCGCCCGGGACGCCGCTGGCGGTCCTCATCGGACCCGAAGGCGGCTTTGCCGCGGACGAGCGGGCGGCGCTGCGCAAACTGCCAAACGTCGTCCGCCTCGCGCTCGGCCCGCGCATCCTGCGCGCCGACACCGCCGCAGTGGCGGCGCTCGCCGTGGTTCAGGCGGCGCGGGGCGATTGGCGGTGAGGCCGTCCGGGAAACGCCGGCTCAGTGAATCATGCCCGGCTTGTCCATGCAGACGAAGCTGATGTAATCGCCATAGATGCGATGCACGCTGGTGACGTGGGACAGCCGGCCCCAGCGCGCGCAGTAGGCTTGCACCATCTGCGGATAGACCCCTTCGAGGGTCGGCGAATACGGGATGATACCGCCGGTGTCGTTGCCGGTGATGTACGGATAATAATCCGGGCCGACGAATGTCGCCCGCGCCGCACCGGCCGCAGACACCGTCAGCGTGACCGCCAGCGCAATTTTGCATAAACCACGCATCGCCTCAGCCTCCCGCAAGCGCGAAAAGCTTAGAGGGTCGCGCGGCCAAATGGAAGCGTCGGGGTCCGGTCTCGCGCGCTCACAGCATCGAATAGGCGCAGGCCACCATGCCGACCGGCCGCCTGTCGTGGGCGCACAACAGCATGACGCGGCCGAAGCTGGTATTGCGGCCGATGCGCACGACGCGGGCGTCGGCGACGATGTCGAAATTCACCGGGCGCAGAAAGTGCGTGGTCTGGTCGATCGAGCTCATCGGGCGGTAGCCGTTCCACGCCGCCGAACAGGCGATCACCATGGCGGTGTCGGCGAGCGCCATCAGCGCCTGGCTGCACACCACGTCGCCTATGCTGCATATCCGTTTCGCAAACGGCAGGCGCACCACGGCGCCGGGCTGCCAGTCCGGCAGCGCGCCCGGCGGGCGGGCCGCTTCGACGCTCTCCACCAGCATGGCGAGATCCTGCACCCAGGCCGGAAACACCTTGAGCATCAGGCGGCTTGCCGCCTGCAGCCCGAATGTCGGCTCCGCGGATAACAGTCGATGCACTTCGCCCATAGCCATTCTCCCCCAGGCCGGACCGCCGATCGCGGCCGCTCAAGCCTCTTGCGAGACCATCGCCGGCGAGATGCCGCCCGCCGGGCGAACGCCGTTACCGAACGCGCGCCCTGCGTCCGCTGCGCCAGCGAAGGAGGGAAAACGACTACCAGGCGACTGCGAAGGGAGTGAGGATGAGCCGGGTCGCGGCCAAGACGCCTCACACCCCGCTTACACACGAATCAATACGTGATTGTTAGCACAGTGCAAAACGCTTTGCCGCGCCTCTTGTGATAGCCGCGGCTGCGCGCGGCCCGCCGCGTTGCGCCATTGTCACGTCGTCCGCTCAAACGCCGCGGACGGGCTCGGCCGCCCTTGACCGCTAGACACTGGCGCGGCACGGTTGCGGGAGCTTGGCGGAAGTGCGGGAGAGGGGTTATGCGCAGCGCCGTTTTCGGCCGGTTAGCAGGCATGGCGCTGGTATTGGCGCTGGCTTTGGCGCTGACGGCGGCATCATCCTCGCAATCGCGCGCCGCAAATATCTTCGAGAAGAACTTCTGGCTGTCGGGGCCGCGCTATGACCGCGTCATCCCGGCCTGCGATTACCCGCCGGCGCTCGACCGCATCATCGCCAATTTCCACACCAAGGAATACCGCTTCTGGAATTCCGACCTGCGCATCGTCGGCGTCGAAGACATCAGGGAAACGGCCGTGCTGCCGTGGGGGGCGCAGTCGATCCCGCGCCGATATTGCAACGGCGTCGCGGTGATCAACGACGGCACCAAGCACGCCATGACTTACTCGATCGCCGAAGACACCGGCATGATCGGCATGGATTGGGGCGTCAACTTCTGTGTCGTCGGCATTGACCGCAACTGGGCCTATAATCCGGATTGCCGCGCCGCCGGATCCCGATAGGCGTCGCCGCCCGGGTAATCGCGGAGTTCCTGGAGCACGCGCTCGCGCAGCCCGGTGCGATCGCGCACCCCGCGCTGGGCGAACTCGATCACTTTCCTGGCAACTGCGTTGGTCTCGGGACGATCGCGGTCATCGCTTAAGCCGAGCGCCCGGCACACGTCCGCATAGGCACTCGTCATCATCGTGATCGCTTCAGGTTCGAAAGGCTTGTTTTTGTAGAGGCGGTAGATGGCCATGTCTGGTTCACCGTTTGGCTTCACCGTCTGGCGTCAACCGTGCCGACTGACGGACAGTTATGTGCCCGTGAGCCCATCGTCGAGATGTGGATAGCAGCTATGTTGTTCTTGATATGTTCACATGACCTGTTATGCTAACGTCTACGTCCAAGTCTCAGGTCCCAGGCCTTGAGACCGATGGCGTGATGAGGGTGCCCATGGTCCGTTGCTTTGTGCGCGTTGCGTGGGTTGTTAGCGTAATTGTCAGCGTGGTTGTCAGCGTACTTGCCGCGGGGTCGATGCCGGCGCCGGCTCAGGACCCGCGGCAGGATCAACCCGGCCAGTTCGACTTCTATGTATTGTCGCTGTCGTGGTCGCCGTCGTTCTGTGCCGCCGCCGCGGAGCGCAATGGCGGCCAGGCTTATGGCATTCAGTGCGGGCCGCGGCCCTATTCCTTCGTCGTGCACGGGCTGTGGCCGCAATATGAGAGGGGCTTTCCGGAAAATTGTCAGGTGCCGTCGCCACGGCTCTATCGCGGCATCGTCTCCTCGATGCTCGATCTGATGCCGGCGCCCCGGCTCATCTACAACGAATGGGACAAGCACGGCACCTGCTCGGGGCTGTCGCCGCAGACCTATTTCGACACCGTGCGCGCGGCGCGCGGCGCGGTGAAGATCCCGCCCGACTATGTCGATCTCCAAGCGCCGCTGACCGTGGCGCCGGCCGCGGTGCAAGACGCTTTCGTCAAGGCCAATCCCGGATTGTCGCCAAACGCCATCGCGGTCGACTGCGACAACAGGCGCCTGACCGAGGTCCGGCTCTGCCTGTCCAAGGACCTGCAATTCCGCGACTGCCCCGAGGTGGTCAAGCGCAGCTGCCGGCGCGATCAGGTGGTGATGCCGCCGGTGCGCGGCGGCTGATGCCGCCGGGTTCGGCAGCATAGAGCGCGGCAAGCGCCACGCACGGCACATAGAGCAAATCCGCCGTCGCCTTGGCGTCGGGATTATCGGCGCCGGATGCAAACAGCCATGCGAGGCCGAAGCACCACGCCACAACGACCGCGAAAGCGATCAGAAATTTCATCGGACGATATCCATCTCGACTTGCGTGACGCCGGCATCGAGCATGCCGAGCGCGCGGCAGCCGCACCATCCCCCACTTGCCTCCAGCGCCAGCGCTGCCATAATCTCAAGGGTAGAAATCTGGGAGACTGGCCATGGAGAGTTGCGATGCTTCGGCGGACGGTTTTGCCGTGCCGCCGGCCGAGTTTATGAAATACGTCTCGGGGGATCCGAGCGAAGATGTCTTCTTTCGGATCGGGTCCCAGGTCGTCGATTTGATGCGCCTATATAAGCTGCGGCTTGAAGGGGCACGCTTTCTCGATGTTGGCTGCGGTTGTGGGCGCGTGGCGCGGCTTCTGGCCGGCGAGAAGCTACGCAGCTACCGCGGTTTCGATCGGCACCATGGCATGGTGGCCTGGTGCCAGCGCCACATCGCGCCGAAGGCGCCAGGGTTCGAGTTCCTGGCTGTGGACGTGCAGAGCCCTTACACAAGCTGGGACGGCGACAGCGGAACGGTGCCGGCAGCGGAGTTCGTCTTTCCCTATCCGAGCCGCTCGTTCGATTCCGCCCTACTCGCTTCCGTCTTTACCCACATGCACTTTCCCGAAATCGAAGGCTATCTCCGCGAGCTTGAACGCGTGATGGACGTGAACGGCAAAATCCTGGCGTCGGTGTTCATCGCCGGCGGCACGGCTACGGAATGGTTCCTCAATTTCGCCTACACCGATGAGGAGTTCCGCGCCGCTTTCGACCGCGCGCGGCTCAAGGTCTCGACGCATCAGCCGGGCGAGCACGCCTGGTATGTGCTCGCCAAAGCCGCTTAGTGCGAATTGCAATTAGTCCTTGGGCTTTTCCGGCGCGGGCGCGTCTTTTGGCTTGAGAGCTCCAATCTGCTTTTGCAGGGCCGCGATTTGCTTTTGGGCCATCGATAATTTGGCTTCCGCCGATGCCGCCTCGTCCAAGGCGCGATCACGCTGTCCGGCGATTGCGTTGGTGGCCTCCTTTGCAAATGACAAATCGCGCTGCGGTGCAGGCGGTTTGTGCCATCGCCGGCGTCACCAACAGCAAAGCGACATTATGAGATTTTTCATCAGAGAACCCCATGGATTTTGACGACGCCGGACGAAGGAAATCCGCCGACGGCGTAATACAATTGAAGCGCCGCCGGCGCGGCTGGTGCGCTAAAGCTTCCGGTCGATGAACTATCAGCACGCCTTCCACGCCGGCAGTTTCGCCGACGTGCACAAGCACGCCGTGATGGCGCGCATCCTCGCCCATCTGCGCCTCAAGCCGGCGGCATTTCGCGTACTCGACAGCCATGCCGGCGCCGGCCGCTACGATCTGCTCGGGCCGGAAGCAAGCCGCAGCGGCGAATGGCGCGACGGCATCGAGCGGGTCTGGGATGTCATGCAGGCGGGAAACGGCAGCGAGGCGGTGCGCGCACTGCTGGCGCCGTATTGGCAGATTGTCGCCGCGCTCAATCCCGGCGGAACGCTCCGCAGCTATCCGGGCTCGCCGCTCATCGCGCTTGGTCTGCTGCGGCCGCAGGATCGGCTGATCGCCTGCGAGGTCGAGCCGCGCGCCGGGGTCTTCCTCAAGGCGGCGTTGCGGGCCGATGCCCGCGCCAAGGTTGTCGCAATCGACGGCTGGACGGCGCTCGGCGCCTATGTGCCGCCGCAGGAGCGGCGGGGCCTGGTCGTGATCGATCCGCCGTTCGAGGAGGCCGCCGATTTCACCCGGCTATCCGGCGCCGTCGCCGCCGCGCATCGCAAATGGCCGACCGGCATTTACCTGCTGTGGTACCCGATCAAAGAGCGCGATGCGCCGGATGCGCTGGCCCGGCGTCTGCGCCGGCTGGCGGTGCCCAATGTGCTGCGCAGCGAGATCCTGCTCGGCCCGCCGCGCGCCGACGCCGGCCTGGTCGGATCCGGGCTGATCGTCATCAATCCGCCGTTCCGGCTCGATGCCGAGCTCGCCGCGCTGCTGCCGGGGCTTGGCAAGATCTTCTCCAAGGCGGCCGCTTGCCGCCTCGACTGGCTGGCCCAACAACGCTGACCGAAAGCGAGCAAACGGTCAGCGGCCCACTTTTCTACAAACAAAAATTGGTCTAGCCTTGTGGCGCTGGCTTAGACGTTCCGCCTCCTGTGGGGGGCCGGCGGAGTGACTGAGGCCGTGTTCGGCTTGAAGCTCTTTGCCCGTGTGGATGTCCAGCCTAGCCGCCGTGCCGTGGGGGCCGGCGGCGAAGCATACCACGGGGGAAGGAGCTGCTCGATGGCAATGGCAGGTACCGTCAAGTTCTTCAACGGTGAGCGCGGCTACGGTTTCATCAAACCCGACGACGGCGGTCGCGACGTGTTCGTCCACATCACCGCCGTTGAACGCGCTGGGCTGAAATCTTTGATCGAGGGACAACGCATCAGCTTCGACGTTGAACCTGACAAGAAGGGCAAAGGCCCCAAGGCGGTCAATCTGGTCATTACCGGCTAGATTGGCGGTCGTCGCACCGCGTGGGAGCGCGGCGCAAACGTGACATCGCGCGGCCGTTCGGCCGCCGTTGCTTGTGGCGTCGCCTCGGTTATCGTCCCGCCGCAACAAGCTCGCAATGATGGTGCTGCCATGATGATACTGCGTTCCTCGCCGGCCTCGCCGTTCGGGCGCAAGGTGCGGATAGCGATTGCCGGGCTCGGCTTCGACAACGACGTGAAGATCGAAGCCGCCGACACCAGCGACGCCAACGACAGCGTCCGGCGGCAAAATCCGCTCGGCAAAATTCCGGTGCTTGTCGCCGAGGACGGCACCGCGTTCTACGACTCGCGCGTCATCCTCGATTATCTCGACAGCCGCGCCGGCGGCGGCAAGATCGTGCCGCGCGACGCCGCCGCGCGGCTCGGCGCGCTGCGCCTGCAGGCGCTCGGCGACGGCATTCTGGATGCCTCGATCCTGTCGGTCTACGAGAGCCGCTGGCGCGCCGCCGAAAAGCACGAACCGAAATGGCTCGATCATCAGGCCGGCAAGGTGGGCCGCGCGCTCGCCGCGCTCGAAGCCGCGCCGCCGCCGCTCGACATGCCGGAGCGACTGCCGCATATCGGGCAAATCGCCATCGCCTGCGCGCTCGGCTATCGCGACTTCCGCTTCGGCGGCAGCTGGCGGGGCGAGCATCCGAAGCTGGTCGCCTGGCTCGACGATTTTTCGAGCCGCGTGCCGGCGTTCGCGGCGACCAAGCCGCCGGGTTAGATCGGTAAGATCGGTTCAGCTCGACGCGATGGCGCCCTGGCGCCGCGCCCCCGCGATGGTCAGCAGGACCGCCAGCGGATCGAGCACCAGCACCAACAGCGCCGTGATGAGCCGGACCGTGCCCTCGGTGTCGTCAGAGCCGAACAACTTGGCCAAATAGAGCGCCGGGCCGGTTTCATTGGCGACACTGGCGCGCTGCGCTTCGATGCCAGCCTGCTCGACCCGCAGATTGGACAGCCGCTCGGCGGCCGCCTGCCGCTGCGCCACCAGTTCGTCGCGACTGCGCGACTGATCGGTCATCAGCGCCATGGCGAGCTTGGTGTGGCCGTGCGCCGTCGAGGCTCGCACCATGTCGTCGAGTTGGACGAGGCGGCCGTCAAAATCCTGGATGGTGGCTTCGGCCAAGGCGATGCGTTGCGCGAGAGGCGCCGCGTCGCGATCGATGGCAAGCGAGGCGGTGACCTGACGATCGAGATGCGCGCGGCTCAAAAAGCCGAACGTGCCGACCGCGCTCAGCGCCATCAGCAGCAACACCAGAACGAGCAGCGGCAAGCGCAGCAGCAGCGGTGCGGTCCGCCATTGCCGCGCCAGCCACGCTACGGTCACCAGCTTGCCCGCTTCCAGGACGCCGGTCATCACCATGACCGGCACCGCGGCGGCGGCAAAGATTGCCGTCATGCCGGCGATGCCGAAGAATCCGGAGACCGCGGCCAGCGCCGCGGCGACGACGAGGGCCGCAGCTGAAAGCACCGCGCCGGGCGTCTTCATGGTCGGCTCGGATGCCGCCTGCGGCGCGATCGAAAAGTCGATCGTCTTGGTGCGCAGCCGCTTGCGCCGCTTCGCGACATGACGGCGGTGCCGCTTTACGGTGGCGGAATCGACCGACTTGCGCCGCAGCTCGGCGATGTTGGTGATGACGGGACTGCTCTTGGCCATGCGGTCAAGCTACTTGATTCGCCGCGTCTTGGAAGAGATTGCGGTGAATTAGAAGCTCGCGCGACAGTGGCCGCGATACGAATCACTTCGCGCTGGATTAAAATGCCAGCAGAACACGATTGGGGAGGCTTAAGTCATGAACGTACTCGTCTTTGCGTCCCGCAAAGGTGGCTCGGGCAAAAGTACATTGGCCGCCCACCTCGCCGCGCATGTGCACAAGCCGACGCGGCCGTGTCTTCTCGTCGACAACGATCCGCAAGGCTCGTTGGCGCTGTGGAATACGCTGCGCGGCGACGATGCCCTGCCGATCAAACCGGTGAAGCGCGGCCTGGCGGACATTCTCAAAGCGGCGAAGCGTGACGGTATCGAGTGGGTCTTCATCGATACGCCGCCAAACACCTCCGTGAGTGTGACCGACGCCATTCAGTTCGCCACCCTGGTGATCATTCCATGCCGACCGGGCATATTCGATCTCGACGCCGTGCAGGAGACGATCGGTTCCGCGCGTCGCGCGCGCGCGCCCTATGCGGTGGTCATCAACGGGGCGCCGCCCAAGCGTCAGGACGCCGAGTCGCCGTCGGTGACGTCGGCGCGCGAAGCGCTCGCCAAGCTGCAGGTTCCGGTATGGGGCGGCCAACTCACCCAGCGGGCGGGTTTTTCACTGGCGCTTGCCCAAGGCGAGGGCGCCAAGGAATACGACCCCGGCTCGGATTCCGCCGCCGAAATCGCGCGGCTGTGGCTCGCCGTCGAAAAATCGGTGAAGGCAATTCACAGCGCCCGTGACGGCGCCGGCATGCATC
>Ga0182024_10019614_pt1 | contig 12444 bp, 12 predicted proteins | sample P32metaG_FD_120480 | JGI IMG/M metagenome (GOLD analysis project Ga0182024, IMG submission 120480) | Permafrost microbial communities from Stordalen Mire, Sweden - P3-2 metaG (Illumina Assembly) | ecosystem: Environmental > Terrestrial > Soil > Wetlands > Permafrost | place: Sweden: Stordalen...
CGCCGCCTCGCAGGACGCCGTGACCAACGGCGAGGTGATGGTGCGCAGGCTGTTCGGGAACCGCATCCCGCTGCCGTCGTTCAACGACGTCCAGGGCCAGATCTCGAGCCGCGTGACGGGTCTGGTCGCCGCGACGCTGGCGTCGCTGGGGACGATCCTGGTCGACGCGATGAGCGCGCTGATCATCGGAACCTCGGCGCTGATCCTCTCGGTGTTCTTCCTGCTGCAAGGGCGCGACGTGCGCGACGGGATCGTCGCGTTCATCCCGCCGGCGCGCCGCGCAAGCGTCAGCGCGCTGATGCACGAGCTAGCCGAAGTGTTCGGCCATTTCGTCGCCGGTCAGGCGCTGTTGTGCACGATCGTCGGCGCGATCGTCTGGCTGCTGCTCGCGCCGTCGCATTTCGCCTTCGCGCTGCTGGTCGCGGTGATCTGCGCGATCGGCTACGCGATCCCGTTCGTGGGGATGGTCGTCGCGCAAGTCGTAGCTGCGCTGTTGGCGCTGCCGCAGGGCACCGGGATGGTGATCTGGGTGACGGTCGCGATCTTCTGCGTCGCGCGCGTCTCCGACAGCATCCTGGTCCCGCGTATCATGGCGCAATCGGTCGGCGTCTCGCCGATCACGGTGATGTTCGCCGTCTTCGCCGGCGGCGAGCTGTTCGGGTTCCCGGGGCTGATCCTGGGCATCCCCGCGGCGGCGCTGATCAAGGTGCTCTTCGGCTACTTCGTGCAGCCGTACGTCGTGCGGATCCAAACGCAGAACGAGAACCTGGCGACGGCACACGGCGGGGTACACGTCGACGTCTCGATCGACGAGGCAGCCGATGCCGCCGCCTCCGAAAGCGTGATCGTCGCCGTCACCCCGGCGCCGAAAGTGGCGCGCTAGCGCCGGTTAGGCTTCGCGCTTCATCGCTTCGGGCGCGCTGACGCCGCACAAGCGGAGCGTCGTCGCCAGCACGGTCTTGGTCGCAATCGCCAGAGCCAGGCGCGCGGTCGTCACGGTCGGATCGTCGCCGAGCACGCGGCACGCGTCGTAGAAGGCGTGGAACTCAGCCGCCAGGTCGCGGGCGTACTTCGGCAGCCGGTGCGGTGCGCGGCCGCGCGCCGCGCCCACGACCATCGTTCCGAAGTCGGCGAGCCGTCGCGCGAGCGCGAGCTCGGCCGGAGCGGTCAGCGCGTCGAGCTGCTCGCCCCGCTCGGCGGCCGCCAGTGCAGCGGGATGCGAGGCATGCGCGTTGCGCAGCACCGAGGCGATCCGCGCGTGCCCGTACTGCACGTAGAACACCGGGTTGTCGTTCGATTGCTTCTTCGCCAGCTCGAGGTCGAAGGTCAGCGGCTGATCGGTCGAGAGCATCACGAAGAAGAACCGCGCAGCGTCGACGCCGACCTCGTCGATCACCTCCTGCAGCGTGACGACCGTCCCCGCGCGCTTCGACATCGAGAGGACCTCGTCGCCCTGCTTGAGGGTGATCTGCTGGGCGAGGATCACCTCGATCGCACCGCGACGCCCGTAGGCCTGCGCGAGCGCGTCGAGCCGCGCGATGTAGCCATGATGGTCGGGGCCCAGGATGTCGATCACGTGATCGGCACGCTGCAGCTTCGCATAGTGATAGGCGATGTCGTTGGCGAGGTACGTCGGCCGGCCGTCGCTGCGAATGACGACGCGGTCGTCTTCGTCGCCGAAATCCTTGGCGCGCAGCCAGGTCGCGCCGTCCTTCTCGTAGAGCACGCCGAGATCGCGCAGCCGGGCGATCCCGGCTTCGATCGCGCCGGCGTCGTGGAGCCCCTGCTCCGATTGCCAGAGGTCGAACGTCACGCCGAAGCGCCGCGCGACGGCCTGTTGTTCGGCGACGATCGCGTCGCGCGCGAACGTCGCGACCTCCTTCCACGCGTCGTCGGCCGGCACCGTGAGCCAGCGCTCGCCGTCGAGCCCGCGCAGCGCCTCGGCGATCGGGATCACGTAGTCGCCGGGATAACCGTCTTCGGGGAACGGATACGCCGGATCGAAGAGCTGCCGGTAGCGCGCGTAGACGGAGCGCCCGAGCGCCTGCATCTGGGAGCCCGCGTCGTTGATGATCCACTCGGTGAAGACGTCGTAGCCGGCGTGGCGCAGCAGCTTCGCCAGCGTGTCGCCGACCGAGAGCGTGCGACCCTGCACGACGACCAGCGGACCGGTCGGGTTCGCGCTGCCGAACTCGAGCGAGATCCGCTCGCCGAGCGGCGCGCCGCGGCCGTAGTCCGCCCCCGCGCGCAGCACGTCGCCGACGACCCGCTGCCAGAACGCCGGGACGAGCCGCAGGTTGATGAACCCGGCGAGCGGCGTCGCCTCGGCGACCGTCGCCCGGACGGCCGGATCCGCCAGCGCGCGCTCAACGATCGCCGCCGCGATCTCGTTCGGCTTCGCGCGCGCGACGCGCGCCATCCCGAACGCGACGTTGGTCGCCACGTCGCCGAACTCGGCCCGGCGCGGCGGCTCGAACTGCACCACCGGCTCCGCCTGCGGCCACAGCGCGCGCGCCGCGCCGGCGAAGCGGGCCGCGAGCTCGTCGAGGGACAGCAGCGTCGATTCCTCAGTGGTGGTAGGGTTCATCGCGGGCGATCTTCGCCGCCCGGTACAGTTGCTCCAGCACCAGCGCCCGCGCCCACTCGTGGAGCAGCGTCAGCGGCGAGAGCGACCAGCGCACGTCCGCCCGCGCCAGCAGCGCTTCCGAGGCACCGTACGTTCCGGCGACGACGAGCGTGAGCCGCGCGATCCCGCGATGCGGCAGCGCCTCGATCCGCCGCGCCAGCTCCTCGCTGGAGAACGACTCGCCCCCGCGCTCGAGCAGCCACACCTGGTCGCTCGGATCGAGCAGCTTGAGAATCGCCTCGCCCTCGGCCCGCATCGCGCGCTCCGGATCGCCGCCGTCGGCCGCCCGCACCTCGACCTCGTCGAGCCGATGGTACGGCCGCAGCCGCGTCCGAAAATCGGCGATCGCGTCGGCGACGTAGCGCTCGCGAACCTTCCCGACCGCGATCAGGCGAACGTGCATGCGGGGCCCGTTCGCCGTATGCGGTCAGCTTTCGGCGTCGTCGATCCAGTCCGGATCAGGTCGTCGCGGGCGCTCGTGCAGCCTGCACGAGCACGGCACGCCGTGGACGGCCGCCGCCATTCCAATGCGCCGAGCATCGGTCCGTAGCGGATGCTGCAATCCAAAGCCCCACGCGGGAAAGTACACACGTCGCGCCTTCCACTTCATCCGCGTTTCGTCACCGCGCCGCCGACTGCGTTTTCCGCCGATCATAACCCCTCCGGCAAAAGAGCAAGAGGGCATCGTAGCGGAGTGGCGCGCTTCTCGTCAAGCCTAAGTCGGTATCGCTTCAGCCTCGCTCCAGAGCGTAGCCGTCGGGGCCGCTGACGATGCGGCCGGCGAGCTCGAGTTCGGTGAGCAGCGGGAACAGTTCCGCCGGCGCGAGGCCGATGCGGTCGGCGAGCGAGCCGGCGTCGCTCGCGCCGTTCGCCAGCGCGGCGAGAACGCGGCGCACGCTCGGCGCATCGCCTGGGAGCGCGGGAACGCGGCGTCCACCGCGCGACGGCGGCGCGACCGCGTACGACGGGAGCGCGGCGAGGACGTCGGCGGCGTCGCGCACCAGCGTCGCGCCGTCGCGGATCAGCGCGTTGCAGCCGGCGGCTTTGGCGCGGTCGACGTCGCCGGGGAAGGCAAGGACGGGGATGCCGTGGTCGGCGGCGTGACCGGCCGTGTTGAGCGCGCCGCTGCGCTGCGCGGCCTCGACGACGACGACCGCGTCGGCGAGCGCCGCGATCACCGCGTTGCGGGCGAGGAACTGCCACGGTACCGGTGCGTTCTCGGGCGGGAACGGTGAGACGACCGCGCCGCCCGACGCGACGATGCGCGCGCCGAGCTCGCGATGGTGCGGCGGGAAGAAGTGCGCGTGGCCGCCGCCGAGGACGCCGATGGTCGGCGCGCCCGCCGCGAGCGCGCCTTCGTGCGCCGCGCCGTCGATCCCGAGCGCGAGGCCGGAGATGACGCAGACGCCCGCGCGTGCGAGCGCTTCGGCCAAGCGCCGCGCGCGCCGGCGGCCGTCGTCGGAGGGCGCGCGCGTCCCGACGATCGCGACGCATGGCGCGGCGAGTCCCTCGAGCGAACCGGCTACCCATAGGCCCTCGAGAACGGTCTCAGCGAGGCGCTCGGCGCACCGGCCGGCGATTGCGTCGCGCGGGACCCAGCGCCGTTCCCCGTCCGCCCGTACGTCCGCAAGAAGCTCCACACCGTCCGTTCACGCTCGGCTGCCGCCCCGGCAAGGGGAGCGCCGCCACCAAGGGATTCCGTGGCGGCCCCCGTATGGGCCGGTGCGACTACCGCCCCGACCAGGGTCGGCCGTACCGAGGGAGATACCAAGTAAGCCATGGCAGCCGAAGCGTACTGCGTCAAGTGCAAGACCAAGCGTGAGATCAAAGACGCGCAACAGATCCAGATGAAGAACGGTCGCCCGGCGACCGAAGGCAAGTGCCCGGTTTGCGGGACGAAGATGTTCAAAATCGGGGCGGCTTCCTAGCCGATCCGCATACGGGGCGCGTCCGTTCGACGGACGGCGTCCCGGCTTCGTTTTCGCGGCGATACGGGCTATACTGGACGCGCACCCACAACCGGTAGGGGTGCCGCCTCCGGAGAGGACCTAGCCGACCTGCTCTGCCCGCATTGCCGCAAGAACGAGACGCGCGTCGTCGACTCGCGCGACGACGACAACTCCGTCCGCAGACGGCGCGAGTGTTTGGGGTGCAAGCACCGCTTCACGACGTACGAGCGGATGGAAGCCCCGCGCCTGTTCGTGGTCAAAAAGGACGGGCGGCGCGAGCAATACAACCGTGATAAGGTCCTCTCGGGCCTCCGCCGGGCCTGCGAGAAGCGCCCCGTCTCGGAGATCCAGATGGAAGAGGTCGTTGCGGCGATCGAGCGCGAGCTCTTCGCGCGCGGCGAGAGCGAGGTCTCGGGGAAGCTGATCGGCGAGAAGCTGATGGAGGCCCTGAAGGTCGTCGACGAGGTCGCCTACGTCCGCTTCGCGAGCGTCTACCGCGACTTTCGCGACGTCGCCAGCTTCCGCGCCGAGCTCGAGGGACTGCTCGCCAAGTAAGCCCGGGCGGAGCCCGGAGCTAAGGACCGCGCCCCGCCGGTCGATTGCGTACTCATATGGTCCTTTCACGGCCGCGGTTTGCGCTGCTCGAAGCCGGCCGCTTGACCACGCCGGGGAAGGTGCTCGTCGTCCTGCTGACGCTGTGGGCGCTGGTCGTGGTCATGCCCGACGCGCTGCGCATCATCCGGCCGCTGGGAACGCTCGGATTCTCGGCTGACAACGACGGCGCGATCTACAGCGTCGATGACGGCGGTCCGGCCGCGAAAGCCGGCCTCAAGGCGGGCGATCGGCTCGCGCTGGACGTGATGTCGTGCCGGCGAGGCGGCCCGGCGTGTGCCCAACTGCTCTCCGTCTTCGGCGGGATGGGCGGCTTGCAGTACGTCCGCGCCGACTCGTCGATCACGCTCTGGATTCGCGCGCCCGCTGGGGTAGCGACGGATCAGCCGCTGCGGCGGGTGACGATTGCGTCGCAGCCCGAGGAGCACGGAGCGACCCAGACGGACCGCACGTTCTGGCGGCTCGCGCTGGGCGCCGATGAACTGGGGGCGCTGGCCTTCATCCTGTGCAGCGCGTGGCTGTTGTGGCGCCGGCCGTGTACGATGACCGCCGGCTTTTTCGCCTACGCGCTGTGGTTCAATCCGGGCCAATATTTCGAGTTTTACTCGTGGCTGCAGGGACATCCGGTCGCGATCTTTGCGCAGGAGACGCTTCAGGCCGTCTTCCAGTCGGCCGGCTACGTCGGCTTCGTCGTGCTCGCGCTGCGCTTTCCGAACGACATCGCGCGGCCGCGGCTGCGTTGGGTCGTCGCGGCGCTGCCCTGGCTCTTTGCCGTGCTGACCGTCCTGCAGTTTGCCAGCTTTCTCAACGTCTTCGGCATCGGTACCGAGATGATCACGCGGGCCTCGTACATCGCCGGCTGGAGCGTCGACGCCGCCGTGCTCCTCTATATTTTGCCGGCGGTCTTGCGCGACCAGCCGCCGGAAGAAAAGGCGCGAACGCGATGGCTGCTGACGGGGTGCGTCGTCGGACTCTCGGCGTTCATCTTTGCCGACTTCAACGAAGCGACGACGATGTCGCCGTTCACCATCTCTGAGACGACGATCAACCTGCTCTACTTCGTGAACGTGCTCACGCTCGCCGTCGTCATCTATACGATCCGGCACCATCGGGTGGTGAACGTTCGGCTCGCGCTGACCCGCGGGATCGAGCGCTTCGGGATGTGGGCGCTGGTCGCGGCGCTGGGCGCGTACCTGATCCACCGCATCGACGAGCAGCTCGGCAAAGAGATGCAATGGGGTGAGCTCGCCGTCTCGCTCGGTCTGGTCGGCGCGACGCTGGTGTGGGAGCGCGTCCAGGAGTTCGCAATCGAACGGCTCGACGAAGTGCTCTTTCCGCGCTTTCGCCGAGCGATCGAGGAACTGCACCATCTGGCGCGGCGCCTGCGCGACGTCACCAGCATCGCACACGTCGAACGCGCGCTGACCGAGCGGCCAGTCCGCGCGTTCCGGATCAGCTCCGCGGCGGTGTTCCGCCGGCACCGCTCGGGGATCTTCCGCCGCTATTCCGCCCTCGGCTGGTCCTCGCGAACCGTGCGAGAGCTGCGACCGACGGGGGTGCTGTTCAGTGAGTACCTCAAGGACGGCGTGCATCCGGTGCGGTTGCGCGATGCGTCGTGGGCGACCGGGGCGCTGCCGGACGGCGTCGCGGAGCCGACCGTCGCCGTACCGATCCGGGCGTTCGGACGCCTCCATGCGATCGTGCTCTACGGCGCGCACGCCTCGGGCGACGATCTGAACGGCGAAGAGATCGAGGTGCTCGCGGGGCTGGCGGCGTCGGCGACGCTCGCGTACCAATCGACCGAGGCCGCAGCCCTACGCCGGCAAGTGAACGCCTTGACGCGCGAGCGGACGCCGGCGTAGCGGCGCTCCTGCGAACACCGGCGCGGCGGCAGACGAAGAGTCGTAGGGCTCGGCGTCCAAAGCCGTCCGCGGTGAGCAGGTTGGGTGAGGAACCGGTCGTCGAGGTCAGAATTCTCGACGAGCGCGTTCGCCAGTGGGGCGTTCCCCGCTATCAAAGCGACATGGCCGCGGCGATCGACCTGTTCGCGTGCATCGACGCGCAGCTCGTCCTGCTGCCCCAGACCGCCGCGCAGCTCATCCCCTCGGGAATCGCCCTTCACATCGGCGACCCGCAGATCGCGGGCCTGATCGTGCCGAGGTCCGGCCTGGGACACGGCAAGGGCCTGGTGATGGGGAATCTCGTCGGCCTGCTCGACGCGGACTACACCGGGCCGCTCATGATCAGCGCGTGGAACCGCAGCGCGGTTGGGTCCGACCCGATCGTCATCAACCCGGGCGACCGGATCGCGCAGTTGATCTTCGTCCCGATCGTGCGGCCGCTTTTTCGCGTGGTGAGCGAGTTCTCGAAAGAAACTGAGCGTGGAGCGGGGGGCTTCGGCTCAACGGGTCACGCGATGCCGGCCTAAGAAGTCTGCTGAGTATGGCGAAGGCGAACGAGTGCCTGCTTGCGCGGCTCGCGTCGGCCGGTTCGCGCGGCCGGCGATCGCGGTGAACGTGTACGTGGTCGGCGGCGGCGCCGTTGGGACGTATCTGGGCGACTTGCTGCAGGGTATCGGCAACCAGGTCGTCTACGCGCCGCGTTCGCTCGATGCGGTCGAGCCGGTCGACGCCGACTTGGTGCTGGTGACGGTGAAGGCGTACGACACGCCGGGCGCGATTGAGACGCTTCGGCGCGCGCTGCGGGAGCCGAGCGCGACGACGATCGTCACGCCGCAGAACGGCGTCGGGAACGAAGAACAGCTCGCCGCCGCGTTCGGCGCCGAGGCGGTCGTCTCGGCCGCGCTGACCGTCCCCGTCGACCTCGGTCCGAACGGCCGCGGCGTCGCGGCCAAGGGCGGCGGGATCGCGTTCGCGCCGGTCGGCGGCGCGAGCCCCCACAACTGGCTGCTCGCCGCCTTCGGCGCGACCAGCCTGCCGACGACGGCCGTCCGCGACTACCGCGCGCTCAAGTGGTCGAAGCTCGCGCTCAACATCGTCGCGAACGCGACCTGTGCGATCCTCGACGTCCTCCCCGAGCGCTTGGTGCACGAAGACGACGTCTTCGCGCTCGAGATTCGGGCGATCCGCGAAGTGCGCCGGACGATGAAAGCGCTCGGGATCACGCCGATCGATCTGCCCCGCTACCCGGTCCGCGCGCTGCTCGCGATCGCGACGATGCCGACCCCGATCGCGCGCAAGGTGCTCGCCGGCCGCGTTGCGAGCGCACGCGGCGACAAGCCGCCCTCGCTGCTGTTGGACCTCCGCTCGGCCAAGCACCGCACCGAGGTCGAGCACCTCAACGGCGCGGTGGCGCGCGCCGCGCGCGGCGCCGGGATCGACGCGCCGATCAACTCCGCGTTCGCGCGCGTCCTCAGCGACGTCGCGCACATGCCGCAGCTGTGGGCCAAGTACCGCGAGCGGCCGGAGGCGCTGGTCGCCGAAGTGCGGGCTGAAACCGGCCGTTCGCCGTCCGCGTCTAGCGACGGGAAAGGCGAGGTGGAGGCATGAGGCATCCCAACGTTCCCGAAGCGCTCGACGGTTGGGCGATCCTGCACCGCATGTTCCGGTTCGACCGGCGGCGCTGGGACGCGCTCGACGGCGAGCGGCGCGCCGCGATCGAACGCGAAGCGCATGGCGCCCTCGCCGCGCTGGCGCGCGATGCGGACGCCGATCTCGGTTTGGCGCAGCTCCTCGGCCACAAGGGCGAGCTGATGCTCACCCACTACGCCCGTTCGTTCGACGCGCTCGGCGAGGTGCAGGCGCAGGTCGACAAGCTCGCGCTGCGCGACTATCTCGAGCCTTTGGAGTCCTACGTCTCGATCCTTGAGCTCGGCCTCTACGAGCACACCGCGAAGATCCACGCCGAGCTGCGCGACCGCAGCCTCAAGCCCCACTCCGACGACTGGAACGCCGCGTTCGACGCGATGATGGCCGAAGCGGCGAACGAGCCGCGCAACGCCGGGCGCCTGTGGGCGCGCATCCCGCGCCGCCGCTACGTCTGCTTCTACCCGATGAACAAGAAGCGCGACGGCGCCGACAATTGGTACAACACGCCGTACGACGAGCGCGCGAAGATGATGCTCGAGCACGGCAAGATCGGCCGCTCGTTCCACGGCCACGTCACCCAGGTGATCTCGGGCTCGATCGGCTTCGACGACTGGGAGTGGGGCGTCGATCTCTACGCCGACGATCCGCTGGTCTTCAAGCGGTTGGTCTACACGATGCGCTTCGACGAGGCGTCGTCGCGTTTCGGCGAGTTCGGCCGCTTCTGGACCGGGATGCAGTTCTCGACGGCGCAGCTCGGCGTGTTCTTGGCCGGCGATGCGTCGCCCGCGCTGCTCGCCGACGACGCGGCGGAACCCGCCCTGCGCTGATGCCGTTTCAGGGTTTCGACCACATCGATCTGCGCGTCCCGGTGCTCGGCGTGGTCGAGGCGTTCTACGACGCCTTCTTCACCCGGCTCGGCCTGACGCGCAAGGAATACTCGTGGGTCGAGTTCGGCGGCTCGTCGTGGACCGACGCGACGCCCGAGCGCTACAACACGGTCGAGTATTCCGAGGAAGGCGTCGAGGGGCGGGTCGCGCACTTCATCGGCATCATCGAGGAGCCGAGCGCGCAGCCCGCGCGTGGACGGATCGCGTTCGCCGTCGACGCCGGCTCGCTCGACGAGTGGGCGCGCGTCCTGCCGGAGATGGGCGCGCGCGAGATCGAACGCGGCGACCCGTCGTATCAGGCCGTGTTCTTCACCGACCCGCTCGGAACGCGGCTCGAGGTCTGCGCCCGCCGCCCGCGTTCGTGAAGCTCTCCGCGCCGATCAAGCGCGATGCGTTGCTGGCCGTGTGTTCGCTCGCGCCGCCGGTCGCGGAAGGCACCTGCGCGTGGTGCGCAGCGGAACTCCCGCCGCGCCGGCGGACGTGGTGCAGCGACCGTTGCGGCGACGCCTTCTGGGCCAACCATTGGTGGTCGGTCGCGCGCTCGACCGCGAAGCGCCGCGACCGCTATCGCTGCACGCGCTGCGGGACGCGCGGGCCGAAGCGGCCGACGGTTGCGGCGCTTCGCACCCGCCCCGCGTACTTGAAGGCGATGCGCGCCTGGCGCGCGCAGAAGAAGGTCGGCCGCCTCGAGGTCAACCACATCGACCCGTGTCTGGGCAAGCACGGCCAGCTCTCGTGCGCGCACCACCTCGACAACTTGGAGACGCTCTGCCTGCCGTGCCACAAAGAGCATACGGCGGCGTCGCGCGCGCAGGCGTCGGATGAAGCGAAGGCGGGAAAGGACGGAACATGACCACGACCGCCGCTCCGGCCGCGTCGATCGAGACGCGCAATCCCGCCACAGGCGAGACCCTCAAACGCTACGAGCAGCACGGTCGCGCCGCGATCGACGCCATCCTCGACGAAGCCGCCGCCGAAGCGGTTCGCTGGCGGCAGACCTCGTTCGCCGAACGCGCGGAGCGCATGGGTGCCGCCGCGCGAACGCTGCGCGAACGCAAGGCCGAGCTGGCCGCGCTCGCGACGCGCGAGATGGGGAAGCCGATCGCCGAGGCGGAGGCCGAGGTCGAGAAGTGCGCGACGGCGTGTGAGTGGTTCGCGGAGAACGGCGAGGCGCTGCTGCGCGACGAGGTGATCGCGTCGAACGCGACCCGCAGCTACGTCGCGTTCCGGCCGCTCGGCGTGCTGCTGGCGATCATGCCCTGGAACTTCCCGTTCTGGCAGGCGTTCCGCGCCGCCGTTCCGGCGCTGACGGCCGGCAACGTCGTCGTGCTCAAGCACGCCTCCAACGTCACCGGCTGCGCGCTCGCGATCGAGCAGGTGTTCCGCGCGAGCGGGTTCCCGGCCGCGTCGTTCCGCACGCTGCTGCTCGGCGGCGCGGCGATGGAGCCGGTCGTGCTCGACGACCGCGTCGCGGCGGTGACGCTGACCGGGAGCGAAGCGGCCGGCTCGTCGGTCGGCGCGCTCGCCGGCCGCGGGATCAAGAAGACCGTGCTGGAGCTGGGCGGCTCCGATTACTTCATCGTGCTCGCCGACGCCGACCTCGAAGCGGCGGCGGAGATCGGCGTGAAGTCGCGCTACCAGAACGCCGGACAGAGCTGCATTGCGGCGAAGCGCTTCATCATCGAGGAATCGATCTACGACCGGTACGTCGCGCTGTTCGTCGAGAAGGCGCGCGCGCTCAAGGTCGGCGATCCGATGCTGCGCGATACGAGGATCGGGCCGCTGGCGCGCCACGATCTGCGCGACGACCTGGCCACGCAGGTGCGCGACACGGTTGCGGCCGGCGGGAAGCTGCTGCTGGGCGGCGAGCCGATCGCGGGCCGGGGCGCGTACTTCGCCCCCACCGTCGTCGGCGAGGTGCAGCGCGGGATGCGCATGGCCGATGAGGAGACGTTCGGTCCGGCGGCGGCGATGTTCCGCGCGCGCGACGTCGAGGATGCCGTCGCGCTCGCGAACAGCTCGCGCTACGGCTTGGGCGGCAATCTCTGGACGCGCGACCTCGCGCGCGCCGAGCAGCTCGCCGGGCGGCTGCAGTCCGGCAACTGCTTCATCAACGGGATGACGGCGTCCGACCCGCGCCTGCCGTTCGGCGGCGTCAAGAAGAGCGGCCTCGGGCGCGAACTCTCAGTCTTCGGGATCCGCGAGTTCGTCAACGTCCAGACGGTCTGGATCGGTCCCGTCACCCCGAGCTAGACAGGCTCGGGGTGACGGCTGGGGCGAAGGGCTCGGCGATATGGCGCACGATCATCCGCTCACTTCGGTCCTCGGCGATGGGATCGTGCAGATCCGTCTTCCGATGGCCGGCAACCCGATGCGCTACATCAACGGGTACCTGCTCGACGACGACGACGGCTTCACCCTGGTCGATTGCGGCTGGAAGGCCGACGACGTCCTTGCCGCGCTGCACGCCGGGCTCGCCGAAGCGGGTCGCACGCTCGCCGACGTGCGGCGCCTGCTGATCACGCACGTGCACTTCGACCACTACGGCCTGGCGGGGACCCTGATGCGCGCCGGCGTCCCGATGCTCGGGATGCACCCCAAAGATTGGGAAGCGGCGCAGTACCACCTCACCGATCCGGGTTTGTTCGATCGCGAAGCCGATGCGTGGATCGCTCGCAACGGTTTTTCGTTCGCGGGCGAAGTCGAGGACGAGCTGCACCACCACCGCACCGAGCTCACGCAGCCGACGCATCTGCTCGACGACGGTGCGGTTATCGGGCGCTTGCGCGCGATGTGGACGCCGGGCCACACGCCGGGTCATC
>Ga0182024_10019615_pt1 | contig 12444 bp, 10 predicted proteins | sample P32metaG_FD_120480 | JGI IMG/M metagenome (GOLD analysis project Ga0182024, IMG submission 120480) | Permafrost microbial communities from Stordalen Mire, Sweden - P3-2 metaG (Illumina Assembly) | ecosystem: Environmental > Terrestrial > Soil > Wetlands > Permafrost | place: Sweden: Stordalen...
CAACTATAGGCGGACCCATTCTCAAGAATAAGCTGTTCTACTTCGCTAATTTCGAGTACAACCCGATTGGCCTGTCGGCAGTTCCCGGTTCTCCCCTGGAAGCCCCAACCGCGGCCGGATTGACCGCCATTGCCGCGATTCCCGGCGTCAGTAAAACGAACCTGGGTGTATTCGAAAAGTACGTGCCCGTTGCTCCTACGAATAACGCGGGTTTCCTGCCGGTCGCCGGTGTCAACGTGCCGATCGGCTTTCTTTCTTTCGCATCGCCAAGTTTCGACAACAACTATAACGCTGTCGGCTCGCTCGACTATAACCCGGTCGATAGCGATCAAGTCCGGTTCCGCTATATCTACAACCGTCTTACCGGAATCGACACGCAAGCCAATCTGCCTGTTTTCTATGCGAACGCCCCCAACAACAGTTACTTCTTCTCGCTTTCGGAATTCCACACGTTTGGGTCCACTCTGCAAAACGAATTCCGCGCCGCCTTCAGCCGGAACTTTCAGCAAATCGGCGTCGGCAGCCAAACCTTTCCTGGGCTGAGTGCATTTCCGAACCTTCAGATTGACGATCTGAATACCCTGCAAATCGGCCCCGACCCGAATACCCCCAGCGGCTCTATTCAGAACCTGTTCGAGTTGCAGGATAACGTAATAAAGGTTGCCGGCAAACATACTCTGAAGTTTGGCTACAGTTTCACGGACGTGATCTTGACTAACTATTTCATCCAGCGCGTGCGCGGAGACTACGATTACGTCACCTTCGCTCGTTACTTGCTGGATCTTCCGCCGGATGATTTAGGCGAGCGCAGTGCCGGACCGAATGCCGATCCGCTCGGCTTTCTGGAGAACGCCGCTTATGTCAATGATGATTTCAGGGTCAAGTCGAACCTCACTCTCAACCTCGGGTTGCGTTATGAATACGTAACCATGCCGGTCGCTTCTCGCACGCAGATCTACAGTGCGCCCGCCAACGTTCCGGGCGGAATTACGTTCGGCAAGCCGGGATTCAGCCCTAACGATTGGTCGCCGCGTGTCGGCTTCGCTTATTCGCCCGGCAAATCCAATACGTGGGTCATCCGCGGCGGTTTCAGCCGGTCGTTCGACGTGACCTACGGAAATCTGAACGCCAACTCCGCTCCTCCATTCTTCCAAACCACGCAAGACGTGCCCGTGAACGACAACACGCCCGGGTTCCTGGCCAATGGCGGCCTGGCAGGCATATCGCCAGGTCTGCCGACTACCGCCGCCGGCGCCCGCGCGATCGTCAGCTCTTATACTTTCGGCGGCCAGCGCCCGTATGCACTGACCTGGAACATGGGCGTCCAAAAACTGCTTGGCAAGGACTACACTTTCGAAGCGCGTTATGTTGGAACCAAGGGCGTCCACCTGTGGAACCAATCCCGTCTGAACATCGATCCTTTGGTAAGTCCGTCGAATTACATTCCGACGTTCTTTAGCATGCCGTCAGCTGCGACGCTTGCCTCCCTCACGAAAACACTCGGTGGCGTGGAATCTTATATCGTGCCGGGTGGCACCGCAGCCCTACCGAATAATAATCTTGCCGCCTTAGGCTTCGACAATAACCTCGTTGCGTATGCACCGCAAGGCTATTCATCCTACAACGGACTCGCCTTGCAACTCACGAAGCGATACTCCAACGGCCTCTCCTACATCGCGGCCTATACTTGGAGCCACATGCTGGACGATGCGACCGCCACCAACTTCTCAACGTTGTTGACGCCGCGGCGCGCCCAGGATTTCCAGGATCTCGGTGCCGAATGGGCCTCTTCGCCCCTGGATCGCCGGCAGCGCTTCACGTTTTCGCCCATCTATGATTGGAAGGCGTTCAAAGGCCAAAGTTGGGTGATGAGGAACGTCGTCAGCAACTGGACCATCTCCGGCACATACACCTTCGAATCGCCCGAATACGCCACGGTCCAGAGCGACGTGGATTCTAACCTCAATGGTGACTCGGCTGGTGACCGCGCCATTATCAACCCGGCAGGCCAGGCTACCGCTGGAAGCGACGTGACAGGATACAACGCGCTTGGTCAAGTTTTGCCGGCCGGCAGTCCCGGTATTGTCGCGTATGTCGCAAATAATCCTAACGCGCGTTATGTTGTCGCGGGCGTCGGCGCGCTTGCAAACGGTGGACGCGATACCTTCCCGCTGAAGCGTACCAATAATATCGACCTGGGGATCCAAAAGCGCTTCAATCTCACTGAGCGATTCCGTTTCGATATTGGTGGCGAGTTCTTCAATGTCTTCAACCACGCGCAATACACCGGCGGCTACATCAGCGACGTATCGAACAACACCTATATCGGCAGCCGCAATGATCTCGTGCCCAGCAGCCCGGCCTTCGGCCGCTTCGACGAGTTCTATAGCAGCAACTCCAGACAAGGCCAGCTGTTTGGCCGAATCGTGTTCTAATCGCGCCTCACCAACCGCCAGGCCGCTCGCTCTACGGGCGGCCTTTTTCATTTTGCCCTTGCAAAAAAATTGTCAGATCCATATCATGGACCGAAGCCACTAATCTGAGTAGTGACAGAAGTTCAAAGCTATAATGTATAAGCCGGCCCTGATCCTCTGGGGAATAGCTCTATTCTTCACTGCGTCGCTTTGGCGCCTCCAAGCCGACGAACTCATCGCACGAATCCACGGGACTGTGACCGATCCCTCAGGTGCCGCCGTCCCCGGCGCCCAAGTCAGAGCTACCAACACCGAGACGCACGTCTCCGCCACCGTTCCCTCCGCCGCCGATGGAAGTTTCGAGTTCTTGAGCCTGCCCGTCGGAACCTATGACGTGAGCGTTACCAAAGCCGGCTTTCGCGTCTTCACCACCACACAAATCCTGTTGCTGCTGAACCAGGTGTACGAACTTCCCGTGATGCTCGAGATCGGCCCGCTCAGCGAATCGGTCCAGGTGAAAGCGAATCCAGTGCAGGTTGAGACCGAAGTCACCCAGCTCGGAACCGTCATCGATCGGCAGCAGATCCTGGATTTGCCGCTGCTTAATCGCAACTGGGTGACGCTCGAAGAGCTCGCTCCCGGCGTCATGTCGCAAAGCGACCGATACGCATCGTCATTCGCCACCGACGGCAATCAAAGCCAGCAGAACTCCTTCCTCCTGAACGGCGTGGATGCTACGGACCTGCGCATCAATATCCCGGAGTTTTTCCCCAGCCCGGACGCTCTCGCCGAATTCAACCTGATCACCAGCACCATCAACGCCGAGTACGGCCGCAACTCCGGCGCCATCATCAATGCAATCATCCAGAATGGGACCAACCAATTCCACGGAGACGCCTTCGAGTTCTACCGCGACACGTTCTTAAACGCACGCAACTTTTTCCAAAACACCGCGCCCATCTTCCATCAAAACCAATACGGCGGAACCCTGGGCGGACCTGCCTGGAAGAATCACACATTCTTCTTCCTCTCCTACCAGGGAACCAGGAATCGAAAACCGGACACTAACGCGTCTTCTAATACCACCACGGTTTTTACCCAGGCTCAGCGAAGCGGTTATTTTCCGGACATCGCGAGCTCCAACACTCCTTCCCCCATTCCACTCATGGGCGAGAACGGTGCGACCTACGCGGCCGGTACGCCTTACAACGTTCTCTTTCCTACCGGCCACATTCCCACCGCGGATTTCAATTCCATCTCCCAGAAACTTTTGAATGCCTACGTGCCGCTTCCCAACCTGGGGTCGAATCTCTATTCCTTCAATCCCACGCAGATCGGAGATGAGGAACAAGGCATCGCCCGCATTGACCATACCTTCAGCGATAAGGATGCTCTCTGGGGTACGCTGCTCTTCGACAATGCACCGACTACTCATACCCTGTCGTTCTTCGGCGCGAATGTGCCCGGTTTCGGTGAACTCGACACCTCCGCATCGAAGATGTTCATGAACGCTTGGAATCACACCTTCAGTCCAACGGCGCTGAATGAGTTTCGGCTCTCCTTCGTCCGCTATAACTCCAAAACTACAGCTCCGGTGAATCCCACCCTGCCTGCCTCGCTTGGATTTACCGGCATTACTCCGCAATTCAGCGCCAGCGCGGGGGCCCCCGCCATTGATGTAACCGGGCTTTTCAATCTGGGATTCAGCCCTTATGGCCCGGTGCCCGATATCAACAACACCTATCAGATCAACGACAATTTCTCGAAGGTCGCCGGAACCCACACTCTCAAATTCGGCTTCGCCGGACGCCGCTACCAGGTGACGAATCCGTATGAATACGCCAACAGCGGCATGTTTAGCTTTAACGGCGCGGGGAAATATAGCACGGGCGATCCCGGCGCGGATTTCCTGCTCGGCATTCCGGATTCCTATGTGCAGAATAGCGGCGGCTTTCAGGATTTTAGGACTTACGAATACTACTTCTACGCGCAGGACAGTTGGAAGATCAAGCCCGATCTGACGCTCAATTACGGCATTGGCTATCAGATCGATACGCCTTTGGTGAACCAATACTTCAACCAGTTGGATAAGAACTGTTTCCGGCCCGGTCAGCAATCTACCGTGTATCCCACCGCGCCCGCCGGCCTGCTGTTTCCCGGCGATCCCGGCTGCTCGCCGTCCGGCTACTACAATCACTACGACCATTTCGCTCCGCGCTTCGGTTTCGCCTATGCGCCCGATTGGGGCGCGCTCAGCGGCGGTAGCGGCAAGCACTTCGTGATCCGCGGCGGCTTTGGAATCTATTTCGATCGCACCGAAGAGGAGTTGGGCCTGCAAGATCTGCTCGACGCTCCTTTTTCCCTGAACTCGATCGGCGCAGCCAGCTTGGGCGGCAGTGCCAGCCCCAGTTTCGCGAATCCGTACGTTGACATAGCCAGCGGACGAAGCGTGCCAAATCCATTTCCCTTCACTCCCCCTGCGCCGGGACAGCCCGTGAACTTCTCGCAGTTCTATCCCCTGGACATTAACGTAGTCGACCCCAACTTCACCGATCCGTATTCGATGAATTTCAATCTGAACGTTCAACGCGAGCTTCCCGGATCGATGATCCTTCAGCTCGCCTACGTCGGCGCTCAGGGTCGGCATTTGGAGCTGGTATACGAAGGAAATCCTATTTCGCCGGCGGGCCAGGCCGCCTGCGCCGCTGATCCCGCGTGCATCGCCAGCCGCGCCAGTCAGCACGTCGATTATCCCAGCCACGCGCTCTATGAACCCGGCAACATCTTTGCTTCCGTCGGTACGCAGGGCACCCGCGGAGTATCCAGCTACAACTCCTTTCAAGCCAGCTTGAACAAGCGTTTCAGCCATGGCCTGACGTTCTTGGCCGTCTATACTTGGAGCCACTCCGTTGATCTTGGTTCCAGCTACGAAGACAGTGGCACCAGCTCTTCAGGCATATCTCGCGCCGTCAATCCGTACGATTTCGCGCTGAGCCGCGGCGACTCCTCCTATGACGCGCGCCACCGCTTCGTGGTCAACTACAACTACGAGCTGCCTCACTTGAGCTCGCGCTGGAACAATGAATTTTCGCGCACCGTGGTGGATGGCTGGCGCATCTCGGGCATCACCACGCTCCAGACCGGCTTCCCCATCACGGTCGGCGACACCGGCTACCGCTCGCTTAGCTGCGACGGTTATGTCTTTTATAAGTGTTGGGACGCTCCCAATGTCAACGGCCCGGTCGCTACCTACAACCCGGAAAATTCGGTCCTCGTAAATACGACCAAAAATCCGGGCAACACCACGGCTCTTCCTTATTACTACTTCAACCCCAACGCCTTTAGCCTGGAGCCCTTCGGCACGCTGGGAAATGAGGGGCGAAATAATTTTCACGGGCCCGGCATCAACAACACCGATCTCGCTCTCATAAAGGAAGTGCGGTTCGGCGAATATCGCCGCATCGAATTGCGCTTGGAGTCGTTCAATACCTTCAACCACACGCAGTTCCGCTTCAACAGCAATATCATCTCGTTTCAGAACATCAACAGCAGCAACTTCGGTCAGGTGCTCACGGCCGCCCCCGGCCGCATTGTCCAACTCGGAGCGAAGATCTACTTTTGATCGGCGTGCGAAGGCAGCACATAATAGCCGCGGCGCGCGCGCACCTTCAAGCCCGTTTTAGCGACCCTCACGCGCAGCCTCCGGTAAGCGCCGTCGCGCGTCCGATTGCCGGGCGCGAAACCAATGGCATACTGGCTGCGCATCTCCTCCGCGATGGTTTGAAATATTTTCGATAAAGGAACTTTCTTCGCGGCCTCGAACATCCGGCCGCCGGTCGGATCGGCCAGTTCTTTTAAGAACGAGCAACCCGAGAATTTCCCTTCGTAGCAGATGCCGTAGGCGATCGTATCGGTCGATTGCAACGCCCCAATCGCCGTATCGGCGTGGTTGCGGCTGCCGTTATCCAGGCCATCGGAAACCACCACCATCACCTTGCGCCCCCCGGTTCGCTTCAGCTTCTCATTCGCGGTTTGATAGACCGCGTCATAGAGCAGCGTGGAAGGCACCGGCCCCTCCAGGGGCAACCCGTGGAACGGAACCGCCCGCAGCCGGGCCAACGCCATGCGCAGATACTCCGGCGACGACGTGAAATCCTGCCACTGCACAATGGTGCTTGAAAACCCCAGCAAAACCGCCTGATCGGTCGGCCTGAGAACGGATCCTAGAAACTCGAGCGCCGCGCCCTTTTCCTTGTCGATGAACTCTCGCACGCTGCCGCTGACGTCCACCAGCAGCGCCACCGTCAATGGCAGATCCGAGTCGCGCGCGAAATACCGAATGGGCTGCCGTCGCCCGTTTTCAAGCACCTCGAAATCCTCCTTGCGAAGGTCTTTCACCAGTGCTCCGCGTTGGTCGTAAACCGTGCAGAGGACGTTGACCACGTCCACGTCCACCTGGATCGGCGTCTCGGGATCTTGACCTTGCGCAAGGCTTGTGGCTATCGCGAGAAACGCGAGTGGAAGCAAGGGCGGGCCGGATAAGAACGTAACTACCGCTGCAGGTGATGATCCAGATTCAACAGCCGATGCCCGTCGTCGTCCTTGCATGCTGGCGATTCTTCGACCGGCTCGTCGGAAGGCTTCACCACGTGAGGCGCCTCGGTCCACGGTTGCGTAAGCACGTTCGGATCGTCGACGGTCACTTGATAAATCAGGTTCGCGCCATCCTTCCAGAACCGCTCCACCACGTGCATCGCCGCCGTGTGGAAGTAGCCGTCTTCACCGAACCACGAATCGTCGACAAAACCGATTGAGTCCACCACCAGCGTGTCACCTTCCCAGTGCCCCACCGAATCGCCGTAATAGGAGGGATTCGGATCCTTCTGGTGCGGACGGCCATCGGTGGGAATGATGCGGTAAGGGTCGCCGGAGATGTCCTCGTAGAGGAAGATCACCTCGCCCGGCAGTTGAACGATGCGCCGTGGAGGACCGATGCGTGGCGTCCCTGGTCGGCCGCAGTAGAACACTCCGTCCAGCTTGCTCTCATTCTCACTCAGGTACGCCACCTTCGCCTGATACTCGGGCTTATAGGAAGGCCTGGGAGTCCAGGGCAGCGCGTCTTTCGCCTGATTCGGATTGCTGTAACGGGCGCTCTGATCGGCCTTCTCCACCGTGACCTTCCCATCCACGACCTTCTTCACCGGCCCAGGCGGCAGACTTATGGCAAAGCTCCAAACGCCGCTCAGGTCGGGATGGCCGTCCGCCGTCCGATGGACGGTCGCCTTCGCCGAGCCGCCGGTCTTCTCGTCTGCCGAAGCACTCCCGGCAATTAATAAAGCCGCCCCCAGGGCGCATATGGCGATGTTTTTCATGGCCTGATCGCATCCTTTCCGAAGGTCAGGGTGCTCCCCTCGGACTGCCGAAATCTTACCATAGGAGGTGCTTGAAAACAATGGTCCCTGAGACTGGGTATTGTCCTAAATCTGCGTTGGTCTCATGACTTTAGCGTTCAACACCGCCCACTCTGCTCGACACTTCTCCTCGGTCCAGTCGTTTTCCTGGTACGACCGAAGAAAGAACTGCCGGTGTTGATGGTATTGTTCCGGCAGAAGATGCGGCGGCGTGATTTCTGCTCCCCTTTGATTGGCCATTTTCTCGATTGTCAAGCTTTCCTCTGAGCTCGAACCCTCTGCAATTCCTTCGTTGAAAAGATCGCAATGACCAAACTCATGGATCAGAACGGAAGTCATCACATCCCAACCATACAGCAGGTAAGCAACACTTGAGATTTCGATGACGCGGTCGTGCCCGTATTTCTGTGATCGTCCGGCTCGCCACGCCCACCACTCGTAATCAACAGAGTATACTCGTATGCCTTGTGAGATCACGTATTCGTTGGTGTCGAGGTATCGCTGTCTGTGGCGGCACTTTTCGGACGCATATAGTGGCTGAAAACATGAGAAGCAAGACTCCACCATTGCAGGCAATGTGGATCTGAGCTAGTCGTCAATCACTTCTCGTCGTCCTTATAAACGACGGTGACTTTCACCTTGAAGTGGGTGTCACAAGGGCCGCAGTTCTTACGTCCCTTTGGAGAACCCTCGTGCCCCCGACAGGGCAACGTTGTTTCGAACCCCGTTTGTCTTGATTCAACAACGGACCATCGGATCAAGTAATCCAAGTCCAATCCGCCCCCGTAGCATCGTGGATTTCGGCAGTTTATGGTAGTGGGGATGTTACTTTCTGTGTAGACTTCAAGCCAGTGGGTTTGGCCGTGCATCGGCTCGAATCCCTCCCCGTCCGGGCGCACCTCCACACGGATGCTCTTCACTTTCGGATACGCTTCACGGAAGTTGTTAGTCGGCTTAGCAAAGAAAGGGACGTTCAGAGCCTTCACATCTGATAGCTTCATACGGCGTGCCATGTCGATCAAATCTCCTCTGTGCCTTAGCACTCCTTCACTTCTTGAACGTAAGTCGGCGCCATCTACGTTACATCAATCCCAACAACCTTCCATGCCTTCCCGTTCCAGGAACTTCGCGACTGCGGCCAAAGTTCAAACGCTCCCCTGCTCAGGATCCTCGGATTCCAGCCCCTCCAGCGACTCCGCCGCCCGCGCGTACCGCTTCAACACCGTAATCGACGCGCCCGCCGAAAAACCGGCGTAGCGCAGCCGCCGGAACGCCGCCGCCAGGTTCTTTTCATCCGTCAGAAACTCCCCCAGCCGCTTGCCGCGATACTTGCGCTCCAGAAACTGCTCGATGAGCTGTGCTTCGTTCGTATCGCGATAAGCCGCCTCGGTCACCTTCGCCGCCAATTCGCCGGCCACCCGGCGCTGCCTGAGATCGCGCAGCACTCGCATCTTTCCCAGGTTGTTCTCCAACCGTCCCGCCGCATAATTCTCGGCAAAACGGCGATCGTCCAGGTAACCGGCGTCCTTCAAGCTCTGAATCACCGCGTCCACGTCTTCCCGCTCGCCGCGCCGCCGCAGCTTCTCCCGAAGCTCACCCGTCGAATGGCCCCGCACCGCCAGCGCGCGAAGAGCCGCGTTCATGAGCTTTTCTTTGTCAAACACTTTTGCCTTGTGGTGCGTCATTATTCAGGACACTATCAGATCGTGGACTGCTATTGTAAAAGTAGCAGGGCACCGCATCAAGAAAGGACTCAACCATGGAGGAAGACAACAAATTTTCATATTTTTTCCTGGGCCTCGGATTAGGAGTAGCGGCCGGGCTGCTTTTCGCTCCGAAAACGGGAGAAGACACGCGTAACTTGATCCGCTCCAAAGCCGACGAGGGACGAGAATACCTGAAACAGCGCAGCGTGGATCTGAAGGAAACGGCCAACGAGGCCATCGAGCGCAGTAAGAACACTGTGACTCGCCAGCGCGATAACCTCGCGGCCGCCGTCGAAGCCGGCAAGCAGGCCTATCGTGACGCGGTAACCGGCAGCTCCGCCAACGCCACCGAGAGCCTCTAACACAAAACTGAGACTTCCCCATGGACCAGACCACATTGCTCTATGTGATGACCGCCTTCGTGATTATCGCCGCGATCGCGCTCTGTATCCAGGCCGGTCTGCTCGCTGGAATGTACAAGGCCACCCGATCCATGCAGCAGTCCATTCAACCGCTCATCCCGAAGGTGGAGTCCCTGATCGACGCCACCAAAACCACCGTGGAACAAAGCCGCCAGCAGATCGCCGAGATCACCACCCGCACCAACGATATCCTGGATTCCACCAAACGCCAGCTCGCCATGGTCGAGGAAGTTGTGTCGGACGCGAGCGCCCGTGCCAAAGTGCAACTGGAGCGCATGGAAATGGTTCTGGACGATACCGTCAGCCGGGTTCATGAGACCGTGGCGGTCGTGCACGGCGGCATAATGCGCCCGCTTCGGGAAGTAAACGGAATCGCCATCGGCCTCCGCGCGGCTTTGGCGTTTCTGGCCCGCGGGAATCGCCCCAGCGTCGACCGCGTCACCACCGACGAGGAGATGTTCATCTAAGTTCTTCTTCCTCTGCTTATTTCCCGATGTCACATTCGGTACCATAGGTACTGTACTGAGCGTTTTGATTAATTCCTTTGTAGAATTGAACTTATTTCCGTTATGATCTAGAATCAGTACGTCATAGTACTAGGGTGCCACGGACAGTAAGCGGGCGCTAGGGTATCCAGCCGATGGATTTCGTGAGCTACCTCGGCGATAGTAAGGCAGGTAGCAGCACGTATGTTGTATAGAATCAGCACTTTATGAATGAATCATGACGCGCCTCTAGGGCGTCTGTAAAGTGCAAGTCCTCCTCCGGGGGCTTTTGGAGGAGTTATGGATAACAAAAAGATGGCAGGCACCGGTACGAAGCTCGCGCCCAATCACACTACTAGCACCACCACGAACACCACGTCTGATGGGCGCACTGTAGTCGACGTCCACGAGCTGCTCAGCAGGCCAAATGTTAAAAAGATCATCGACGAGATCAGCAAGACTCCGTTGGTGCCAGATCCGCTCGAAAAAACCTCCAGCAAGGAGTAAAATAGTGGGCCCCCGTGCCCACGAATCTTCTCATCCTCCCACTGTTAGGCGGCTTTTTATTCGTTCACATCAATTATTATTCTCGTTTTAGATCGCAGCAGCTCGAAGGGTACCGCCTCTTGTTAGAATCGGCAGTCGCCGGTGTGGCTTTGGTCTGGATTGCACGCATTACAACGTATGAACTCGGATTTTTTATTCCAGGAGCGTGGATTAGGCGATGGCACGATTTCTTCCCTGTCGATCTTTCCGGAACTGCTGCTGGCGCGTTCCTCCTGGGGATAACCCTTCCATGGGCGGTCAATTTTTTTTACAAAAGCGGAAAAGCACTCGATTTAGCTGTTCAACGTCACGGAAGTAACCTGCTGCGCTTGCTGCGTTCCGCCGCAAAGCATGAATGTCCCGTCATGCTTACTCTTGACAACCGCAAAACATATGTTGGTTTTGTGGTAGAAGCCCCAAATCTACAATCGGCGGACGTCTACGTTCAAATCCTGCCCTTATTAAGCGGGTACCGGGATCCGAACGATTTGAGACTCCGGTTCACATACAACTATTCACAGGTTTACGGTGACGGCAAAGCAAACCCGCAAGACTTTGTGATCATACTGCGAGCCGAGAACATCAGGACGGCTGGCTTCTACGATCCAAAAATTCCAACCTCGGCCTTCGACCTTACGGCGAAAGATGGGCCATCACCGGATGTCCCTCAAGAGCGACGTCAATGATCTTTCGCTGAACCGACGCTTAAAGTGAGCTACTCCTTATACCCTACTTGACAACGCCCCGCTAAGGTTTGATAATGGTTGGTAGCTAAATAAAACCCGGATCCCACATCCGGAGGAGCGAGGTAAGATGAGCAAGATCATAGGGATAGACTTGGGGACGACCAACTCTGTCGTGTCCGTCATGGAAGCCGGCCAAGCGGTCGTCATTCCCAACCAGGAGGGCGGTCGAACCACCCCCTCTGTCGTCGGATTTACCAAAACTGGCGAACGCCTGGTCGGCACGGTGGCCAAGCGGCAATCCGTCACCAATCCGGAAAACACCATTTATTCGATTAAGCGCTTCATGGGCCGCCGCTTCGATGAAGTCAACCAGGAAATGAAGCTGGTGCCGTACAAAGTTGTCCGGGGCGACAACGGCGACGCGCGCGTGGAGATCAACGGAAAGCAATACTCCCCCCCCGAGATCTCGGCCATGATCCTCAACAAGCTGAAGGAAGCGGCCGAAGCCTATCTGGGCGAAAAAGTCACCAAGGCCGTCATCACCGTTCCGGCCTATTTCAACGATTCGCAGCGCCAGGCCACCAAGGACGCGGGCCAGATCGCCGGCCTGGAAGTGATGCGCATCATTAATGAGCCCACCGCTGCCGCGCTCGCCTATGGGCTCGACAAGAAAAAGAACGAAACCATCGCGGTCTACGATTTCGGCGGCGGCACGTTCGACATTTCCATTCTGGAAGTCGGCGACGGCGTGGTCGAAGTCAAGTCCACCAATGG
>Ga0182024_10019617_pt1 | contig 12442 bp, 10 predicted proteins | sample P32metaG_FD_120480 | JGI IMG/M metagenome (GOLD analysis project Ga0182024, IMG submission 120480) | Permafrost microbial communities from Stordalen Mire, Sweden - P3-2 metaG (Illumina Assembly) | ecosystem: Environmental > Terrestrial > Soil > Wetlands > Permafrost | place: Sweden: Stordalen...
CCGCCGTGGAGGCGGCTCCAGTAATTGGCCAAAAGGCGCATCTGATCGTCGGCGCTGTAGCGATGCGAAGCGCCCATGAACAACTCGCGCACCTCCAGGCTCATCGCCGTTTTCAGCACCGCATGCAGCGGGTTGTTCGTCGGCACGATCAGCGGCTTGACCTCCTTGCCGGCCTTCTCCGCCCGCTCCAACACGGCCGTCATCAACTTCTGATTGTAAAAGTCCAGCCCCGCCGGCTCCGGCAACCCGCCCCCGACCGGCGCCAGTTTGGCCGTCAGGACGATGAGGTCGGTCGTCGCCGGGTCGGTGTCGGCCAGCGCCTTTTCCAGCATGAACAGGTTGTGATCGGAGCGGATCGACACGAGCCGGCGGTACGGCTTCTTCAGGCCGAGGGCCGCCGGCGTGATCTCCGCCGCCGTCTCCTGATTGAACTGGTCCAGGTGTTGATGTTGCGCCCCCCGCCGCCGGCCCTCATAGTACCGTTCGGAGACCCAGAAAATCGTAAAGAAGACGGCGGTGAACGTCAGGCCGGCGACGGTCGCGGTCTCTTTGGTGAGCAGGTTGGCGACGGCCGACGCCAGCAGGATCAGCAAGATCAGCGTCAGCCCGATGGGGACTTCATACTTGCCGACGCGGACGTTGAGCGGCACCTTGGCCGCGCGCGGCCGCGGATCTTTGAAGCGCAGCACCACCATCGCCAGCGCCTGGAAGACGAAGCTCCAGACCACGCCGAAGGCGTAGGCCTCGCCCAGCAGCAACACGTCGCCGCCGCTGATGACGATGGTGAACAGCTGGAGGCCGACGATGAGGTAGAGGATGCGATGCGTCGTGCCGTACTTGGGGTGCGGCTTGAGGAACCATTCCGGCAAGACGCCGTCCTCGGCCACGCGGTTGAGGACGCCGTTGGAGCCGATGATGGCCGTGTTGACCGCGCCGGCCAAGATCAGGCCGCCGACCACGACGACGAGGGCGTTGAGGGCCAGCTTCGCCCAGTGCGGGCCGTAGACGTGCATCGCCAGTCCGGCCAGCAGGTTGTCGGAGAACTTGGCCATGCGCACGTCGGCGGGGATGAGCAGCACGGCCAGGAAGCTGACCCCGGCCGTCAGGACGACGCTGTAAAGGAAGACAATAAAGGCCGCTTTCTGGAAATTCGGCAGCTTCGGCGACTCGACCTCGCGGTAGACCTGCGCCAGCGTCTCCTCGCCGCTCATCGCCAAAACGGAATGGCCGAAGGCGATGAACACGCCCGCCAGGCCGATCAGGCTGAGCCAGCCGTTGCCCCGAAGGGAGCGGACTCCCTGGCCGAACGACGTATGCTTCAAGAACCCCAGCGGATCTTCCGTCTCGCCGGTATCCGGGTTGACGCGCGGGATGAGTTGTGGTTCCACCGGAACGCTGTTGACCGTCCCGTCGGCGGAGTGGGACGGCCCTTTCTGCACCGCCAGCGTGACGAGGCACCAGCCGATGAGGATCACGGCCATGATCGTGGTGACGACCATGATCTTCATCGCCTTGTCGCTGGATTCGTGGATGCCGATGATGTTCTGGCGGAAGAAGTACAGGGTGACGGCGCAAGCGACGGCGGCCGACCCCCAGGCCAGCCACGGCCGCATGACTTCGCGGATCGCCTGCCGCCCGGCCTCGTCCCCCGGATGCACGGCGACGTACAGGTAGATTTCGAGGAGCAGGCCGAGGACGTATTGGCCGGCCGAGACGGAGCTGATGGGGCCGGTGAGGATGTAGTCGAACATCAGGGCGGAGACGGCGATCTTGGCCATGAACTTGCCGAGCGCCTCGCGGACGACGCGGTAGACGCCGCCGCGGACGAAGAGGGTGCAGCTCTCGATGTAGACCGAGCGCACGGCGTAGCTGAAGACCATGACCGCGAGGATGAACCACGGGGCGGCGGGGCCGATGGCCTGCTCGACGATGCCGCCGATGTAGTAGGCGGTGCTGGCGAGGTCGCAGAGGACGACGGCGGCGGTGCGCCAGTAGGAAATGAACGTGAACATCACGCTGGTGACGATGATCACGTTGGCCGTGCGCCGCAGGGTCGGGGAAGTCGGCGGGGTCGATGGGGCGGTCATGACAGGAGCGTCCGTGGCGGCCCGCCCCCGTAGGCCGGCCTGGTTTAACGATTAGAGTAGGGCCGGCGCGACCGGGACGCAAGCGCGGGGCCGCCGCTTCTCCTTGCATCATTCCGGCGATCCGGTTACGCTCGCCCGCACACCGACGCGCCGAACCGGCGGCGCGTCTCCCCCAATACGGCAGGGAGGCCGCGAGATGGCGACCGTTTCCTGTGCCCCCATCCCATCCCATGTCGGCCCGCAGGGCTGCACGGTACGCCGCTGGCCGCCGGTGCCGTTGCTGGCCGGCCTATGCGCCTTTCTGTTCTTTTACGGCCTGGGCGCCGGCGAGTTGTACAAGACGGAAAGCCTCCGCGCCATCGTCGCGGCGGAGTTCCTGCGCTCGGGCGACTGGGTCGTACCGCGGCTGTACGGCGAACCGCTGCTGACGAAGCCGCCGGGCGCCTACGCGGCCATCGCCCTGGCGAGTTGGCCCTTCGGCGGCGTGACGGAATGGACGGCGCGGCTGCCCTCGGCCGCGGCGGCGACGCTGGTCGTCTTCCTGGTACACAACTGTTTTCGGCGACATTTCGGAGCGCTTGGCGGTCTGGTCGCGGCCGCGGTACTGCCGGCCTCGATGATGTGGCTGGCGGCGGCGCCGTCGGCCGAGATCGACATGCTGCAACTGGCCTGGGTGGCCGGGGCGGTGTTGTGCTTCGTCCGGGCCGTGGAACGCCGCGAGACGGGCGGCCGGCGGGCGGAATGGCTGTGGCTGCAAGCGGCGCTGCTGTGCGTGGCCGGCGGGGCGCTGACGAAGTGGACGGCGCCGGCGTTCTTCTACCTGATGGCGATCCCCTTTCTCCTGTGGCGGCGCCGGCTTTCCCTGTTATGGAGTTGGCCGCACCTGCTGAGCGTGCTTGTGGCGATCCTGCCTTGTTTGGCCTGGACGGCGGCGGTCGTCTGTCGCGTCGGCTGGGGACCGCTCACGGACACGGTGAGCCGTGAGGCCTTGCAACACCTGTCGCCGCTGCACCATGCCCGGCCGTACCCGTGGGGCGAGGTTGTGACGTTCCCGCTGCTGTTCCTGGCGGCGAACCTGCCGTGGTCGGGGGCGGCGCTGCTGACGCTGCATCCGGGGTTCGCCCGGCTGTGGGACGAGCGTGGCCGGCGGCTGTTGCAGGCGCTGCATTGCTGGGTGTGGCCGAACCTGCTGTTCTGGAGCGTCGTGCCCGGCCACCATTTCCGTCATGGGCTGCCGTTGCAACCGGGGTTGGCGGGGCTGGCGGCGATGGCGTGGATCGCCTGGCTGACGGGGCGATGGCGCTGGCCGCTGCCGGGGCTGAAGGCGGGGCGCGTGTTCGTCGGCCTGCTGGCGGCGTGGCTGGTGGTGAAAGTGGCGTATGTCCAGGTCATCGTCCCGGATCGCGAGGGGGGTCGGTCGGCGCGGGCGACGGCGGCACGGATCGCCGCGCTGGTGCCGGAAGGCGACGTTTTATATTTGTGCGATCTCAAAGACGAGGGAATCCTCTTTTATTACGGCCGGCCGGCGCGGCGGGTGGGCAGCCTCCGCGACCTGGCAGGGATGGGGAAGCCGGTGTATTGCGTCCTGACGGTGGAGGAGTGGAGGGCGCGGCCGGGCGCGGCGTTGCTGTGGTTGCGGGACGAGCAGGGCGACCCGATGGTGCTGGCGCGGACGGCGGCCGAGTGAGCCGGAAACTTCCGCCGGGCGCGGGAGGCTATTCCACCTCCGCGATGATGTGGTCCGGGTCGCGCGGGTAGACGCGGTTGTTCTTGCAATCCACGAGCATGTCCAACGTCTCCAGCACCACGGCGCCGATCAAGGCGGTGGTACGATCCGGCTCGACGATCGCGGTGAACGTGCCGCGTCGGCCGAGAAACTCGATTTGGACCTGTTCAACGAGCGGCCGGGTCGTAGTCCGACGGTCGGCGTAGCGGACCACCACCTCGCCGGCCCCCGGCAACGCAAGGCGATTCGCCACGTCGGCGGGCAGAACGAGCAGGGCCGACCCGGTGTCCACCACGCCCGTCAACTGAAAACGGCGGACCTTGTCCGGCGCCAAGGCCCCGCCTTCCGCCATTTGCAGATCGCGGTTGTTCACCACCATCAACTCGATTTCCACTCGCCCCATGACTCGCCTCTTTTGCAAATAGGATCAGTCATTCCTCTTTTTACGCCGGAGGGCGCCCCAAGTCATCCTGGCGGCCGAGTCCTTGCTTCTCCAGTGGGAGGGGACGCTCTCCGGGCATGGATTTTGCACCCGTCTTCGCATAGAATAGAATATGTCCGGGGAAGGGTCGTATGCGTGGAACCATCCACCACACGAGAGGAAATGTCATGCGAACCGTTCTCACCCGCGCCGCCGGAATGATCCTGGCCGGCGCACTGGCCTCATCCGTCCAGGCCGCGGACGTGCGGCCGGCCGCGGCGCCCGTCGGGCCGGAAGTCCACAAGATGGTCATCCTTAACGGGCCGACCTACACCGCCCACTACTTCTCCGTCGGCCTGTCCACCAGCGACCAGGCCGCCCTGCGCGACCTCGAAAGCGCCGAGAACAACGCCGACTACGCCGAAGACTTGCAGGCCCTGCGGCGGCAATACGTCGCCGAGGAGCTGACCCTGGCCCCGCACCGCGCCGCCGTCCAGCAGGCCCTCTACGGCGAGTCCCTCAACCAGTCGTCTAACAGCGAAATCGCCTACGGCGGTTACGACCCCGGCTACGGTAGCAATTACTACCCCAGCTACCTCAACGCCGGCTACGGCGGCTACGGTTACGGCGGCTACGGTTACGGCTACGGCGTCGGCTCGGGCTTCGCCGGTTCGTCCTCGAGCATCAACCAAAGCCTGGCCAACGGCGTCGGCCACGAAGGGGCGCTCAAGACCGCGATGGCCCCGGTAATCGCCGGTCAGGCCAATTCGGACTTCGCCACGTCGGCGGGCCGGGCCTACACCGCCGCCCTCAATCGGGCGGGCGAGTCCGACGCCATGCGCACCGCCCTGGGAATGCCCAAGCGCGGCGTAGTCACCGCCGGCGACGTGGAACCGCGGCACGTCATCCTTACGCTCAAGGCGGGGGCGGGCGACAAGGTCGATGGAAGTCTCGTCGATGAAGACGCCGACTGGATCACCGTCGCCACGGCCACCGACGAGGTGAGTGTGCGCAAGGCCGACGTGGTTCGCATCGAGCGCCGCAAGTCCGGTAAGTAGAGGCTAGCCGATTCTCCTGGTTCCCGCGCTCCCAACGTTTTGCAAGGATGGTCGTAAGTCCTTATGGGTCAAGGGAATCGCCACCAAGCGCCCTTGCAAAACGTTGGGAGCGCGGGAACCAGGAGGAACCTATCCTACGCCTTGAGTCGTCGTCTGAATGCCCAACTCCGCGATGCGCCGGTAGAGCGAGCTGAGGCCCATGCCGAGCCGCCGGGCCGCCTCGCGCTTGTCCGGCGTCTGCCCCAAAATGCGTTCGATGTGCTGCTTCTCGAAGCGCTTCACCGCCTCGCCGAGGTCGTCCACCGGCCCCGCGTCGCCGTCCGCCGGCGCCAGGTCGGGCGGCAGGTCGGCCGGCGTCACCAGCGGGCCTTCGCCGAGGATCGCCGCCCGCTGTAACACATTTTCCAACTCCCGCACGTTGCCCTTCCAGCGACACGCCAGCAACAGCCGCATCGCCTCGTGCGTGACGCCGTGCAGCCGTTTGCCCAGCGCCGCCGCGTGCTTCGCCAATAGGTGCGTCGCCAGATCGGGAATATCTTCCGGCCGCTCGCGCAGCGGCGGTATGTGGACGCATACCACGTTGAGCCGGTAGAACAGGTCCTCGCGGAACCGGCCGGCCTCGACCTCGCGCTTGAGGTCCTTGTTGGTGGCCGCCAGCACCCGCGCCTCGACGCGCAGCGGCTCGTTGGCGCCGACCGGCTGCACTTCCTTCTGCTCGATGGCCCGCAACAGTTTGGCCTGCGTCGCCTGCGGCAGTTCGCCGATCTCGTCCAGGAAGACCACGCCGCCGCCGGCGTGGACGAACACCCCCGCCTGGTCGCGGTCGGCCCCGGTGAAGGCGCCCTTGCGGTGGCCGAACAGCTGGTTCTCCAGCAGGTCGTGCGGGATGGCGGCGCAGTTGACGGCCACGAACCGCGACGGCCCGCGCGGCGCCGCCTCCGTCCCCCACTCGTAGATCGCCCGCGCGATCAGCTCCTTGCCGGTGCCGCTTTCTCCGGTAATGAGCACCGTCGAGCGCGTCGGCGCCACCTTGCGCGCCAGGGCGAACACCTGCTGCATGGCCTGGCTGCGGCCGACCATCTGTCCGGGGTCGTGGTCGCGGTTCAGTTCGCGCCGCAGCCACTGGTTTTCGAGGTGCAAGGCGCGGTGGGCCATCAGCCGCCGCACCTTGGCCAGCACCTCGTCCAGCAGGATCGGCTTCATCAGGTAGTCGTGGGCGCCGCGCTGGAACGCCTCCACGGCGTTCTCCACCGTGGCGTAGGCCGTGATGAGCAGGACGAACGTCTCGGGGCTAACCCGGTGCAGCCGTTCCAGCAATTGCAGACCGTCCATGTCCGGCAACTGCACGTCGCACAGGGCCACGTCGAAACGCCGTTCGCGCGTCCGGGCCAGCGCCTCCTCGCCGGACGCGCAGGCGACGACGGCGAACCCCTCCTGGCCAAGGTACTCGGCCAACGTGTCGCGGATCAGCGGCTCGTCGTCCACCACCAGGATCGACGCGACCGGGGCGGCCCGGCGTGGGCGGGCTTCTACCATGACGCGCCCTCCCCCCCGGCCGCGGGCGCCAGGATCGGCAAGGGTTCGCGGCGGACGGCCGGCGCCAGCGGCAGGCGGACGCGGAAGACGGCGCCGCCCTCGGCCGGCGACTCGAAATCGACCGTGCCTCCGTGGTCGGCCACCAGCTGCCGGGTCACGAACAGGCCCAGGCCGGTGCCGTGCTTCTTGGTGGTGAAATACGGCTGAAAGAGCCGGGCCGCGTGCTCCGGGGCCACGCCGCCGCCGCCGTCGCGCACCGCCACCTCGACGCCCTCGGGCCGGCGCGTCACGGCCAGTTCGACGCGGCCGTCGCGGTCGGCGGCGTCGATGGCGTTGAGCACCAGGTTGAGGAACACCTGGACGAGCTGGTCGCGGACGCCGAACAGCGGCGGCAGGTCCGGCGGCAGCGGCGGCGTGGCGATGCGGCCGCGCGTCCGCTTGTAATACTTGGCGATGTTCAAGGCCTCATCGAGCACTTCGCGGAGGGTGAATCGCGTCCTTTCGCCGCTGGCCGGCCGGCTGAACTCGATCAGCTCGCGCAGGGTGGTGCGGATGCGCTGAAGCTGGCCGCTGACCAGGCCGAGCTTGTCGAGGGTGTACGGCTCCTCGGTGCGTCGCTGGAGCATCTGCACCAGCGAGCTGATGGAGGTGAGCGGGTTGCCGACTTCGTGGGCGATGCCGGCGGCGAGCAGGCCGAAGGCGGCCATCTTTTCCTGATGGAGCAGACGGGCCTGCGCCTCCTGCAATTCGCCGGTGCGCTCGGCGATGCGGGCTTCGAGCTGGGCCTGGTTCTCCTGGAGGGCGGCGTTGAGACGGCCGAGGTGGTCGCCGACGCGCTTGAGCAGCTGCGACATGGCGTCGCCGGCCCACGTCACCCAGACGAGCACCACCAGCGTCAGGACGAACGGCAACAGCGGCCGGGCGTTCGGCGGCGTAGCCAGGTAGAGGAGGCCGTAGCTGAGGCAGTGGAGGACGCAGGTGGCGTAGGTGACGAGCGGCGGGTGGCGGATGGCGCAGCAGACGAGCGACAGGAAGTAATAATAGCGGAAGGGGCTTTCCAACCCCGCGTCGAAGTGGCAGAGCAGGCCGATGAACAATGCCTCCATGAGGGAGACGCAAAGGGGGTATTGATGGAGGAAGACGCGGCCGCGGAGGCCGTACCAGGTGTCGAGCAGGGTGTAGACGGCGCCGACGGCGAGGAGGACGTTGAGCAGCGCCAGACGGTCGAGGGGCCGGCCCTGGACGTTGACGAGCACGCAGCCGACCAGGAGGCCGAACCAGCGGATCTTGACGGCGATGGTTTCGGCGGCCAACTCCCAGCCGGAGGGCTTTGCCGGAACAGATACTTGCGTTGATTTCATGCGCCCGCCATGCTGACCTTTACACCATCTTCTACACCCGCTAGAATCAGGGTAGAAATGGCCGGGACGCGCGAACGCCCCGGCCGTGGCCACAGTGACACAAGGTTCAGGAGTAGTCACCATGTCCAAAGACCATCCTACCGCGCCCGCCGCCCCCGGCAAAGCCGCCAAGCCGAGTAAGCCCTACGCGGACTTCCCGCTGTTCCCGCACGCCGCCCGCGTCTGGGCCAAGAAGATCCGTGGCCGGATGCACTATTTCGGCCCGTGGGCCGACCCCGACGGCGCTCTCAACAAGTACCTGGAACAGAAGGACGCCCTGCACGCCGGGCGGAAGCCGCGTCCCGACCCCGACGCGCTGAAGGTCAAGGACGCGGCCAACGCCTTTCTCGCCGCGAAACAGGCCCTCGTGGACGCCGGCGAGTTGGCCCCCCGTTCGTGGGACGACTATAAGGAGGCGTGCGACCTGCTGGTCGCCCAAGTCGGCAAGGCCCGGCTCGTGGCCGACCTCGACCCGGCAGACTTCGCGGCCCTGCGCAACAAGGCTGCGAAGCGCTGGGGGCCGCACCGGCTCAAGAAGCTGATCCAGGCCGTCCGCTCCGCGTTCAAGCACGCATTCGACGCCGGACTGATCGACCGGCCCGTTCGCTTCGGGCCGGGGTTCAAACGGCCGACCCTGAAGGTGCTGCGCCTGCACAAGGCCGGGCAGGGGGCGAAGCTGTTCACGGCGGAGGAGGTCCGCCGGATGATCGACGCCGCCGACTTGCCGCTGAAGGCCATGCTGCTGCTCGGCATCAATTGTGGCCTCGGTAACGCGGACGTGGGGACGCTGCCCGTTTCCGCCCTGGACCTCGACAGCGGATGGGTGACGTATCCCAGGCCGAAGACCGGCATCGGCCGGCGCTGTCCGCTCTGGCCGGAGACGGCGGCGGCGATCCGCGAGGCCCTCGCACGCCGGCCGTCGCCGAAAAGCCCCGCCGACGCGGGGCTGGCGTTCTTGACACCGCGGGGCAACAGCTGGCACACCGGCACGACGGACAACCCGTTGTCGAATGCGGTGGCCAAGTTGCTCCGCACCCTCGGCCTCGGGGGCCGGAAGGGGCTGAACTTCTACACGCTGCGGCATACCTTCCGAACCGTGGCCGACGGCGCGAAGGACCAGCCCGCCGCCGACCACATCATGGGCCACGAAGTGGCCCACATGAGCAGCGTCTACCGCGAGGGCATCGCCGACGAAAGGCTGAAGGCCGTGACCGACCACGTTAGAGGGTGGCTGTCCTTGCCGGCCGACCTTCCGTGAGCGACTGCGCCACGGGTAAAATACCCCCGTCCTTTGGCCGCGCCGCCGGTCCCGTCGTGAGAAGCGGGCCGGCGGTTGCGGCCTTCTCACCAAGGGAACCGGCATCATGTCTCTGGTCGCGTTCGACCTTCGGGCTGTGTTTGGGTGCGCCGTCGATCTGGCGCGGGCCGCCGCAGACTGCCGGCCCGAAGCCTGCGCCGCCTCGGACGAGGATGCGCACGAAAACGGGCGTCGGCGGAACAAGGCTCTTGACGCCATTGAGCGGGCGAGTGGCCGACTCCAGCGGGCGCTGGGAGCCCAAGGGCCGCTCGACGCCGAGGACATCCTGCGGGCGTGGCGGGTGCAAGGCCAAGACGCCAACACCGTCCCAAACTGGCTGGCCTACTACGAGTCGTTCAAGTACGCCAACCACCCCGAAGAAATCATCCGGGCGTTCAACAAACTCGCCGCGGCTGCGATCCAGCTGCGCGGCTACGCCTCCGTCAAGGACACGCCGGCCCAACTCAGGGAGGACGGTCTGAAGCTGCTACGATGGGGGCTGGCCCAGCTGTGGGCTGGCATGGCAGCCGACGAAAGGAAGGCCGTCAGGCATCGGCTGGCCGAAGCGAGAGTTGCGATCGGTTGGCCACCTAACCCTTCGCGGCCGCCCGCCGCCTACGCCGGCCCTGCGGACATTCCGGCTGGGCTGCGCCCCAGGAACGTGGACAGGACCGTCGGCATCGCCAGCCGGACGCAGGACTTCGCCGACGAGTTTTGGCGCCGTGCGAGAGAGGCCGAAGCCGAGGCCGTGCGGGCGGAAGCGGAAAGTCTGCAAGGGGAGTTGGCAGCCGGCGAACCGGAATCCGACCCCGAAGCAGTCCGGCCGGCCGCCGCCCCCGTTGACCGGCACGACCCACCGCCCCCAACGGAGGCGCCCGTCATCGAACTGTTGGGAGACCGAAAGTGTCGCATATGGGACGCGACGCCCCCCGGCTACAAGAACCTGGTCGTTTCGGTGCGGGAGGAGATCATGCTACAGGCGTTCCTGCGACGCCCGGCGATGGACCTGCCTGACTTGGCCACGCAGGTCGGCTACACCAGGAGCACATGCGCCAGCATCATTCGGGGGCTGGTCAGGAATTACCACGGGTGGTTGGCGCCGGCCATCCGCCGACCCGGCGCGCGCGGCAGAGGGGGCTACGAAATCCGCGTCCGCCGAGTCGGCTGAATCATCCGCCACTATCCGCCACTATCCCGCCTAGTATTAGCCACTATAAAGACTGGACAACTCTTTTCGCCGGCGTACCGTGTGGGTATGCCGAACACGACGCCTGCCACCGACGCCGTCAAGATCGTTGAGGGGTTGGACCCTGAGGCGATCCGGGAACAGCTAGCCGACTTGGACCGGCAAGCCGACTCGCTGCGCGTCCTGCCGCGCGCCGTCCTGGCCCGCCGCCGGCCTCACTACACCCCGCCGAAGGAGGCCGCTCATGTCTGAGACGGCCCGAGGGTTCACCGTGCGCGACGTGGCGAACCGCTACAGGGTCGGCGAGGACAAAGTGCGTATGTGGATATCCAAAGGAGAATTAGCGGCGGTGAACACGGCCGCGGCGCTGTGCGGCCGGCCGCGCTGGGTGATAAGCACCGAGGCGCTGGTCGCGTTCGAGCGTCGGCGGGCCGGTGGGCGACCGCCCGAACCCCAGAGGAAGAGGCGACGGGCCGTGAGCGTGGACTATTACCCCTTATGAGGTAGGAGTAGTGGCAGAAGTTTGAGCGGCGAGGGAAAAAAGACGCGGCCCGCACGAGTGACCGGCTCGGGGGCCGCAGACGAGGCGAGCGGGGGGCTTACGCCCCCTGATTCCGCGAAAACCAACACGGCCATTCTATACATGAACTGTGACGACAACACCACCGGAAAAGACCCTGAACCGGACGCCGCGAACGGCGTCGGCGATGACGCGATGTCGGAAGAGGACCGCCGGCGCCAGGCGAGGGACCTGGCGTGGTCCCACCATGCCGTCAGCGCGGGACGTGGCATCGGTCTATCCGCGCCGTCCGATCTGGACGGCATCGAGCGGGCGCTGGCGGAGGGACCCCATGAGCGAAACCGACGGTCACCCGCCGGAACCCTTGAAGCACCTGCTGCCACAGCACCTTGACGACCTCCGCCGATCCGGTTTGTCGGATGAGCAGATAGCCGCCTGTAAATTCTTGTCGCTGAACGACGCCAAAAGGATCGACCGGCTTCTCGGATGGAAGGTGTCCGAAAAGGGCGTGACGTGCGGCCTGGCAATCCCGTTCCCCGGCGACGACGGCAAACTGAACGGTTACGGCCGACTGAAGCCGGACAAGCCCAGGCTGTCGCCGAAAGACGGCGCGCCCGTCCGCTATGAGTCGCCGAAGGGCAAGACCAACAGGGCCTATTTCCCACCGGGGACGCTGGCCGCCCTCGGCGACCCGTCCGTGCCGCTGGTCATCACAGAGGGCGAAAAAAAAGCTGCAAAGGGCGACCAGGAGGGTTTCCGCACCATCGGCCTGACGGGAGTATTCGGATGGCAAAAGAAGCAAAAGGACAAGGACGCCCCGAAGGAGCTGATACCGGACCTTGAGGCCGTGGCGTGGAAGGGCCGAGCCGTCTTCCTGACCTACGACTCCGACCTGGCAGACAAGCCCGACGTGGCACACGCCGAATGGCGACTAGCCGAGGTGCTCACTGCGAAGGGGGCGACAGTCAAGGTAACGCGCCTGCCTGCCGGCCCGGACGGAGTGAAAGTCGGTTTGGACGACTACCTTGTCGCCCACGGCCCCGACGACTTCCGGCAGGCGCTCGAGGCCGCACAGCCCCCGGCCAAGCCCAGTTCCCGGGTGGGATCGCGCCATTCCAGCGCTTTCGTCGGGAAAGCGGCCTGTTGCTGACGGTCGAGGGTCGTAAAGTATGCTCGTCGGGCCGGGTTTTTTCTGGTGACAAACGGCGTCC
>Ga0182024_10019618_pt1 | contig 12441 bp, 10 predicted proteins | sample P32metaG_FD_120480 | JGI IMG/M metagenome (GOLD analysis project Ga0182024, IMG submission 120480) | Permafrost microbial communities from Stordalen Mire, Sweden - P3-2 metaG (Illumina Assembly) | ecosystem: Environmental > Terrestrial > Soil > Wetlands > Permafrost | place: Sweden: Stordalen...
TACCAACATCCTCGCAGGAACAGCCACGACTTCAACCCACGCCTGGACAATTTCAGCGCCTGGGTAATCTATACCTCGCTCAAAGCTTTAAGCCGGGAGCCGTCGCTTTGGCAAAAGCAAGACTGCGGTGCAGATCGCCTCTTATTTAGACGATCTGATTTTACTGAACCTGATAAATCTGTCTTATTTACTGCCCTGCTTAGCCATGAAGATCCCCAGGTGCGATCTTGCGCGCAAAACTTGCGCGGTTTTCTCGAGGTTGATCCCGATCGGGTGCCTTGCCTGGACTGGGAAGTAGAACAGGCTCACAGCGCACCATCTGCCAATCGTTCATCGAATGAACTCGCTGGCAATGTCGGGGACCGCAAGATGAATGATTCATCTCAAACGACACCTTTGCCATCATGGATGCAGGCAGATGCAGACGCACCGACGCAAACATCAGGCGCTCGAGATCTACCGGGCGCGGCACCAACGATCAAGCCTGTCACCACGAGTGGTGCAGACCAATCAGGAACCATACCTCCCTGGCTCCAATCAATCTTGCCAAATCACAAAGACTCCGCAAGGCCAGTCAATGATGTCGGGCAAACAATGCAGTATGGAGCTCATTATCTCGAAGCATTGAAGGCGTACAAGTCGCGGGCAATCTCGGCAAATGAAACTTCCTTAGAACCTGATGAGTTGTTTCCTCGATTCGCCAAAGTGAAGCTGCATTTGATCTTCACCCATCGATGGTTGGCATCACAGCTGATCGAATCTGGATGCCTCATGGCAGGAGAAAAAATCGAGCTGTCGCTTGATCTTTCTATTGGAACATCACCTGCAGCGGCGGTTGTGACCAACATGCGATTGATAGTTGCGCGGAAGGCCCCATACGAATCGGAGGTCAAAGCAAGCAGCCTCTCGTTCGACGACATCACACTGCTCGAGAGGCGTGACAAGTTGCTGAAAATTCACTATGCTGGCTCCGCCACTGATCCTGGCGTAATCGTGTCAGTAGCAGCCAACAGCGATGCGCTCAATGTTCTATTGGACAGATTCCCGCCAAATATTGTCAGAAAGATTGAGGAAGACCTCAGGTTTGACTAGAGGTTCATCACTTGCTTTGCGCCGAGAAGTCACGGACAAATGTTGCGCAAATGTCTTTGACGCTTGATTTTACTTGAGAGCGCGTGCACATCTTGCCCACTTTATATGTTTCGCTATCCAGATTAATGGATGGAGTTCGATTCAGCTGGCATCGCTGCTCAACGGAGAGACCTACCCAACATTGACCGTTTTCGCGATCCTGCGCCACTACGATCAATCTCGCCTCAGAAGTCGACAGCGGCTTGGAATACTCTTCTTTCAAGTTTTGAAGGCGTGTGGACGGTATCTTCAGCCCCGAAAACGAAGCTGTCACATCATCTATTGCTTCGTACGCGGACTTTTCAGCGACACCGTAGCCTGGCGGCGGACTCTGAAGTAACTAAAGGCTGGAACGCTCTAAAATGTTAAGGTGAGGCCAAAGACCCAACGGATACGGTGAATGAATAGCGAGTTCAATGATGTATCAGCATTCTTCGAGACTGAGGCCGACTCACGGGTCGAGATCGAATGGTCAGATAGAACCAGAACCGCTCTAAGTACTAGCTTGACGAATCCAACTGAGGAAGAGTTAACACGCGCGCTCCAGGATTCTCAAGGATTCGACATCACGCCGATAGCGATTTATCTAACCACAGCATTCCGCGGATTGTTCCACGAATGTGAATGTGGGCGGATGCACACTTCCAACGACAGTGGGAATAAGCATCGAGACTACCTATACATGTCCATATTTCTTTAGCTGAGCGACGCCCCTTGCTATAAGACATTCCACTGCACTTGTCCAATCGCTTGCTTGCAGATTGCAAGCCCCGGCGGACTATGACAAGGCAGCTTGCTATTGCCGATGACAAACTCACCGGAATCAAACCGCTGCCCTTTCTGGATACATAGTGAGCTGCATACTTTCCACGGCTGTTAAGTGGATTTCAAAGAATGAGCAATTCGCAAGGCTTTTCACACGAATGCTAGCCGGTTCAAACGACAATGGCAGAACCAAGAAGGCAAAGGAAAAGCGTTCGCACCACCCCGGAAAGAGAGGTTAGCGAGTCCAACCACCTTTTATGTAGGCTACAAGCGATCGCAATGGTTTCGTAAGTTGCCACGATCGCGAACTATTGAATTCTTCGATCACGCTGATAAGGTGTTCCCGCTCGCATTGAAACTCGGATTCTCGCAGCTGAAGTTGCTCAAGTTCAACCGTTGTCGACTTTAGTGCAAGTTGTTCTGACCGCAAATCGAGCCAGTCCTTGAAGGCCCAGTCCCGAAACTTTGCAGGAGGCGAACAGTCGCTAACTTGTTCACTTTTAAAATAGGATAAGTCCAAGAGCTGCTGCCAAAGCTGAACTGCTTCTGGGAAAAATTCGCACATCATCGTTCGTCTATGCGAAGAAGCGACATCCGTGTTGAAAGCTTGAGCGTGAAATGCGGGCACGGTCGACGCTTTCAACGAAAGATCAAATTTGGCATTAAGTGCGGCAAAAATTTTCTGAGGTTCTTGGATAAAAGCATCAGCTGTGATCAATAGGCAGCGTTGCTGGAACTTCCTGTGAAAATCATAAATGGCTTGGTTGTATGCGAGCCAGACTGAAAGCGCATGATTTGGATTGGTTTTGAATATCGCATCACCGCGCCGAAAAAGGGAGTCGACAACTTCCCACGGCGGGCGTACCAAAAACAGGAAGTTGGCCTGCGGCAACAGGTCAGCCCAGAATTCAAGAAAGAGGGTCGTGCGCGGATCTTTCCACCCCCAAGCGTCCTGCGAAGCGTTATGCTCAACTATTTCCCTTGCTCGCTCAACAAAAGCTAGCGGCACAGACACCGAACCATTTGCCACCCAGCCTTCGGGACCATGACCTTGGCTGCACAAGATGTCCCCATGTAAACTAACAAAGTCAACGTTTTCGAAGTGACCGAATTCGTTGCCCAAACTGACACCAGCCAGCCTCTCACCTACATTCAATCCCGCCGCCTGCAACCCCGAGGCAGTCATGGATGTGCCAGAACGGTGCATTCCCGCAATGATCAGGGGCCGCCTGCAATGCGGCGGCAGCGTTTCTAGTCTAGCTAGCTCTGGCAATGCCACGGTTATCTCATGCATGCTTGTTCTCAGAATCTAATTGCCTCCCCCGCAGACATTGAATTCTACGTGTGTACGGCTTAAGAAGCATGAACACCACTTTAGATCCCGCATCAGTCTTGACCTTGTTCATAGCGAGAAAGGGCAAGCTCCTACTTTGCTGAACTGGCTATGGCACGCGCTGTCGCGTTCAGGTAAGCACCACCCCAGTGAATGTCAGGCTCGAGATAGGCCCCCTCCGCCCATTCATTCCATGCATTTATAAAGACGAAAGACTCTCCACGAAAGGGGTTATGCAGAGATCGTTCAACAGCTGTTCGCAACCAATCCTCATAGAGCTGCGGAGAAGATCCATGCCACACTCTTCCAGCATTGCTTCTGCGCGCCTCGTTGTCCCAAGAAGGAACAACAGTTCGGATCAGATCATATACAGGTTTGCCCTCATTCAGGCTTTGGCTAACCAAATCCGAATAGCGACAAACATTCCCAACGAAGTCCGGATCAAGGGCTTGGGCCAAATGGTTTACCAAGGGCGTGTATTTTCCAAACTTATGCGGTGGAAATTCAAGCGCGCCGTCAAATCCAAACGGTCTGGGATCAAGACTATCAAAAGTTTGACACATGAGGAATAGAGGGTTCAGATTGTGACGCTTGTGAAATTGCTCTCGCCATCTGCCGATCGTAGCCGCGGTATTTGGCACCATGTCAGGTCTGTACAGAGAGAACAAGGGCCGGCCGTTGACGCGAATATAGTTCGGATGTGAAAAATGGCGCGCCAAATCATCGATCAATTGCTGCTCGAACGCCGGGTCATGAGATTGGCGCAAGAGTATTGTATCGTCACCACCATCCCATAGGCGGCACCAGCTCTCGTTTGCCCATAGCAAACAAAAGGGAAAATCAATTTTCTTGTTCGAGGCAAACTTTTCCAAAGGAGCATCTAACATTTTCTTGCCGTCGAAGAAATAATAATAAAAGCAAAAGCCGGAAATACCGGCACTCTTTGCCAAGCCGACTTGTCGTTCCTGCGTAATAGCCATATCCAAGTCGTAAAATCCCAAATCCCTCGGCAAGCGAGGCTGATAGTGCCCTAAAAAGCGTTGCTGCGCTCTCGTGACGTTGCGCCATTCAGTGAATCCTGTCCCCCACCACTGATCGTTCTCGGGCACCTGGTGGAATTGCGGTAAGTAAAAAGCAACCACTTTTGCTTTTGGCTCGGCACCGCCAATGATACTGCCGTCGACAACTTCGAATCCCGGTCCAGGATTCATAAAATATGATGCCTGGCGACGCAATGCGATCGGTTCTGAATCCGCAAGCAAAGCAGACGGAACTCCTATCGACGGGTGCAATAAACAATGCTCGAATGGATCCATTCCGTCAGGAATTACATGTTCCTGAACGTAGCGAGCGCGATCAAAATTAGGACCGGGGTGATAACCTTTTTTCCATCCTACTTGTATATAGTGCACCAGCGGATTGAGTAATTGCTCGTCAACTTCCGGATTCTGCCGTCTGTACCAGTTACCGTCGAAAAGAGGATTCGGATTACAACCTTGATCGGCACCTTTTGTGACATAGTGCTCAAGCGGGTTTTCTCCGGATGCAGCCACGTCTGGATTCTGTTGCAGATACCAGGATGTATCAAACAGCGGGTTGGGTCTGCGCCCCTCCTTGAATCCGAATCGCACATAATGAACCCATGCGTTCCTGCCAGCTTCCGCAACATCTAAATTGTCACGCAAGTAAAAGTCTGCATCGAAGAGTGGTTGGCATAACGCCAAACTCAATTTTTCTTTTTCGGTCAGTTCGAATGAATCAGAACGCAGTCGACGCTGAATGCGTGTGACCAGCGCACGGCTGTGCTCGAACAGCTGCCTGACCCGTTCCGCTCCCCCTTCTCGATGACTGACTGAGAACGGAGAATGCAAGGCCTTTTTCAGTCCAGTTACGACTTGATGCGCAGCTTGCCTGTTTGTCAGGTCAGGCTTGATCATTGAGACAGCGTACAGAAATGCTTTCTTGAGAGCGATCACATCCGCTGCGGTTATTTCGACCTCGGTGCTTAACCCAGTCAAATCAACTTCGCCGGCAGAATTCCTCGGCACCCCTCTAGCCAAAGTAGCGAGATTATCCTTGATGAACTGTTCTGGCGGATAATTAATGTCTGCTAGCAAGCGTTTGCATTCATGCGCCAGAAGAACAATGTCGCTATACGCCAACAATTGCGAAACATTCTTGGTGGTGGCAGCGTGGCGGTGCTTACGAAACATCGCCAGTGGTTCGTTGATAAAGGCAAGGTCACCGCTGGCGAGTATCCGCAACCAGTATTCCAAATCTCCCAGATGTCGCAAGGTCGTGCAAAAGCCACTGCCCTTACGACTCTTGCGGAACATGACGGCACACGGCTCGCCGATCAGGTTGTTGAGATGACATTTCAGAGACGCTTCTATAGCCAGTTTACCCGGATAGATGATCTGTTCGCCAAGAACCTCGGCTATGTTGGGAGGTGCTTCACTCACCGGTCTGCCAAATTCATCGATGATCATGCGCTTGGTGGTAGCCAGCACTGAATCAGGGTGCTGATTGAGCAAAGCGACTTGTTTAGAAAGCATCTGCGGTGCCAACAGATCATCTTGCGCAAATGGTTTTATAAACGTGCCGATAGCTCGGTCCATGCACCGATTGTAGTTTTCGAAAAGACCGAGCCTGACTTCGTTTTGCCACCAGACTATGCGCTGATCGGCGTGGGCAAACTGGCGAATTATCTCGGTCGAACTATCTGTTGAGCAGTCATCGACAATCACCAATTCAAAATCGCCAAACGTCTGTCCTAGTGCTGATTCCAGAGACTGCTGCAGAAAAGCCTCTCCATTCAGAACCGGCAAACAAATGGAAACCACTGGTTCAGTTTTCCAGTCTTTGCGCGCAAACTGCATTCGTCCATCCATTGGGCTGTGCGATCAATATCGCATCTTGGCTCAAACTGAATCAATTATCCTTGGAAAAGCTGATTACACGCGACAATCGTGAAGCTGTGAGAAAAATCATTTTTGCCCACAGTGTCCCGCCGAATATGCTCGGTATCAGCGATTGCATCGGCAGTCTATTGAATTCGATTAATGCTCTCAGTGAGGAACCTGAGATAATTCGGGCTGAGATCCTGAAAACCGGCAAACTACTCGTGCTCATTCAGCAAGCCACTGGCTCACACATAAAAAGCGGTGCTTGTCCGGAATTTCCGATGGCGAGCACCGCGGTTAAAAAGAAAACGGTCATTTTTCTTAGCTCCTGCCCGGAATTTTGGGGAGGTAGCGAAGAGCTATGGAGCGGAGTAGCTTTGCGTTTCGCGAGGTCCGGGCATAATATTTCAGTCGTCAAAACACGGGTGGATGGGACAAACCCAAACATTCGCATTTTGAAAGAATCATGCACTCAAGTCGAAGATTACAACGATCATCGCGACGTATTGCAAAGGCTCAAGGCGCGACTTTTACCAGGCTCTTGGCTTCGTGACGCTCCAGACTCAGGGTATTGGTGGCTGTCCAAGTTTCTGCGACACCAGCGACCGGATCTTGTCGTTATTTCGCAAGGTGAAAACTTTGACGGACTAAAATTTGCCGGCCCATGCCTCGATAACGGTTTACCGTATGTCATCGTGTCGCAAAAAGCTTGCGACTTCAGGTGGCCTAAAGATCAGGTTAGAAACCTGATGCAGCGATTCTACACAGGGGCGCAGCGGGCATACTTCGTTTCCGACCACAACCGAGAGCTGACTGAATATCAACTAGGAACTCGCCTCTCAAACGCTGAGGTGGTTCGCAACCCGTTTCTGACACCGGTTTCTGAAGCATTGCCGTGGCCCACATCAGTCGCGGGACTCTATCGGCTTGCTTGCCTTGCCAGACTGAACATCAAGGAAAAAGGACAGGACGTTTTGTTGCAAGTGCTTAGTTATGATAAGTGGCGGGCACGGCCGATTCATGTGGATTTTTTTGGAATCGGTGTAGATCGTGACGCCTTAGTGGCAATGGCTGACTTGTTAGCGTTGACCAATGTCAGCTTTGAAGGATTTACATCAGATATAACCGGTGTCTGGCAGACACATCATGCCCTCGTCTTACCTTCTCGATGCGAAGGACTGCCTTTGTCAGTGATTGAAGCCATGCTTTGTGGGCGTCCTGTAATTGCGACTGATGTGGGTGGAACAGCTGAGATTCTGACGGACAATCGCACTGGTTTTCTGGCCTGGGCCGCAACTCCGCAATTACTCGATGAAGCGCTTGAACGAGCGTGGCAACGACGCCATGATTGGCAATCAATCGGGAGGCTCGCGGCCAAGAGTATACGAACACATGTGCCGGCAGATCCAATTGCCACATTCGCCGACAAAATCATGGAGCTATTACGCTGATGGATCAGGGTGACTCTAAATCTTATCGCCAGGGTTTAGTATCAGTGATCATACCCGTGCTCAATCGTGCGCATCTGGTCGTTCAAGCAATTGAAAGTGTGCGCGCTCAAACATGGAGCGAGGTCGAAATTATTGTTGTCGATGACGGTTCTTCCGACAATATTCGCGAAGTAGTCGAACCGTACAAAGATGTTTTATTCCTGTCTCAAGAGTGGCAAGGACAGCCTGCCGCGCGAAACCTTGGCCTGCACCAAGCCCAGGGCGAGTACATTTGTAGTCTGGATTCAGATGATCTCTGGTGCCCGACGTTTTTGGAAAAAAGCATTCATGCATTACTCGAACTCAATGCCGATTTTGTGTTCAGCAATTGGTCGGAGCAGCAGGCCGATCAAACTGTTTGTCTGAGCAATTTTGAACGGTACTACTTCTGGTGGCACTTTCCGATCACTGGAGTAAACGGTTGGCGCCTGATGGCGCCGGAAGCTGCACGCGCTATGTATCTCGACTCGTGCGTATCGCCGTCGTCATCTCTGGTATTTCGCCGCGAGAGAATGGCCGGTAGCTGGACGCCCGGGCTACTTATTGCTGACGACTGGTGCATTCTGTTAGACACTATTCTCAGCCGTCCATGTCGGGTCGGCTTTACTATGCAGAGGTTGTGGACCAAACGTGTTACTGGCGACAACATTTGTGATGGTCAGAACCCTTTTGAAATACGAAGGAAGCTCTGGAACAAAGACTTCTCGTTTCTGTTTGATCGGCTCAGAGCCAAATTGACACGAGCGGAGAGCGGCAAGTTTAGCCGGCGTTTAGCTGTGAACAGCTTAGAGCTGATGAGGTCACAATGGATAGTCGGCAACAGTGCGGCATCTCTGCAGGCTGCTGGAATGATGATCAAAGCATTGGCAAATGCGGTGGCCGCCGCGCCAATCACTTTCGTACAAAAACTGATTAGAAATGAGGTTTACCAATTTCCCCAGGCGTCAGCTGAAGACCTAGAACGCGAGGTTTACTCAGCAAATGAACTCTAAAGAGACCCACTCTAAAACGCTGGAGAAAGAGCCTCCCATTGCTCCCAGTCATTCCGAAGAAGCATCAAGAATGCTTCAAATCAGCAATTGGAAAAAGATACTGGTTCTGGAAGATCCATCACTTGTCGTCATAAAGCCTGGTCGACTTGCTGTTTCCACAACCTTTGTCGAACTGTGGCAGCACCGCGAACTGATTAAGAACCTTGTCTGGCGCGACCTGACCACCAGATACAGGCAGACCATTTTGGGCGCGGGCTGGGCTGTGCTTCAACCATTAGGCTTTATGGTCGTGATTACACTCTTCTTCCAACATTCGTCTCATCCGCACCCTGGGCGGATTCCCTATGCAGTACTCGTCTATGCATCATTGATCCTCTGGCAATATTTCCAGGTCTCCGTTACTCGCGCCTCTGACAGCGTGTTGAATTTGGGTGCACTGATGAAGAAGGTCTACTTCCCGCGACTTGCGGCTCCAATTGCCAGTGTGATACCGGCCATGGTTGACTTTGCCATCAGCTGTGCGCTTCTGTTTGCGATGCTGTTTTGTTTTAGAATTCCGGTCACCATCTGCGTGTTTGCTGCGCCGGCATTCATGCTTCTGGCGGCCACGCTGGCGCTTGGTATTGGACTGTGGGTTTCGGCACTCCATGTCAGATACAGAGACATGTTTCAGCTCGTGCCGTTCTTCTTGAATCTGGTGTTCTTCGCCTCACCAATCATTTATTCAAGTGATTCCATACCGGTCGCTCTGCGCCCGGTCTATCAGTTGAACCCACTGGTCGGCGTAATTGAAGGGTTTCGCTGGTCGGTCCTCGGCACAACGGCGCCGATGCCGGGGTCGGTTTTATTTTCGATGCTCGTCGGCATTTTATTGCTTGTTTCCGGATTTTCGTTCTTCCGCAGCACAGAAAGAACCTTTGTGGATTATGTATAAAATGTCTCAACCGGCAATTCGAGCGATCAAATTAGGCAAGTGCTACAGACGAGGCGCAAAAAAACCTGAGCGAGAATTGCTGGGCGCGGCAGCACTACGGATGGTGCAGTCGCCTTTTCGAGCGATCAGCAGAGCAACTGAGAATGACGTCATTTGGTGCCTTAGAAATGTATCGTTCGAGGTTGAAAAAGGAGATTCAATTGCCTTCGTTGGCGCCAATGGATCAGGCAAAAGCACGCTTTTGAGAATACTGTCTCGCATCACGGAGCCCACCGAAGGCCGCGCTGAAGTGCGCGGTAAAGTAGGTTCGCTCCTGGAGTTGGGCACCGGTTTTCATCAGGACCTTACAGGCAGGGAAAACATCTATTTGAGCGCATCAACGCTAGGAATTTCGAAACGCCAAATCGTTAGCAAGTTTGAGGAAATCGTCGATTTCTCGCAGGTAGAGCCGATGCTCGACACGCCGGTGAAATATTACAGCAGCGGTCAGTATGTGCGCCTGGGATTTGCAGTAGCAGCCCACCTCGATCGCGAAATCTTGCTCATCGATGAAATTCTTGCCGTGGGAGATGCCGCGTTCCAGACGAAATGCATGAATAAGATGACGTCTTTATGCGATGAGGGGAGAACACTTTTGTTTGTTACCCATGCATCAGCCTTCGTGCAGCGGCTCTGCAACAAGACTCTCTGGTTAGACAGAGGAAGCGTAATCGAATGGGGTAAGACGGACAAGGTCCTTCCCTGTTACTTAGACTTTATGGCGGCAAATGGTGCGGCGGACGAAACCAACGTCTCGCGCGTACCAAACGATACCATTCAGTTGCTCGCTACCGAAGTCTGAAGTTCACTTGGCTTGGTAGCTTCGCAATATGTTCGCTAGCATTAACCGCTGCCAACGGTCGTTAGTACATAACGAGCTACGACCACCTTTTGTCGGAGTGCCGAACATAGGAATCGCCAACCAGAGCTCAATCTAACCGAGGTTGCTCACTGTTCTGTATTTCGGATACCGGCATGATGCTGTCTGTTAATCAGAACTGAAAGTAAATAAACGGCTTTACTTGCGAGCTGCACATAATCCAGCAAAGGACAACTGTGGCGCTGGCCATCTGCACCTTCAGCCAGTACGGCAGACAACAAAATCACGCCAATAAACGGAATGCTCCAAGTGCCGTAAAAGATGTAGCTGGCGATGAGCAATAACAGCCAACGCTGCTTGGCTGGCATCAGCAAAAATAAAACCCAGACAGCCACCAAAAAGCAAACAAACTGTCCTGATAGGAAGCTCACTTGGCTTTGTACCTCCGCAGTATGCTGCTGTAGGGCTCCTGCGAAAATGCGCGCGCAATACGTTCGCTCGTGCTAATTGCTCCCAGCGCGCTCAGATGGTCGCTGTCACCAAAGTGAGCGTCATCATTATCGTCAGATACGTCTAGCAACGGAGCGTGATAGATTGCCGATTGCTTGCCAAAAGCGTCCTCGAAACGCTCATGAGAAACCTGCAAATGACGTTCAAGCATTTGCTCATATGCGTGGTGCACAGGCAATCGCAGAAGAATTAGCGGAATATGGTTGCTCTTGCAGAACTCGTACACTGGCGTGACTGAGAAATTTTGCAAATTGGTGCGGTCCCACCGTTCAATTATCGGTGTGAACGAATCAACCAACAACTTTTCATGCTGTGCCACAGTTTTATTCAGCCGCTCGGGCGAAAGACATGCATAGAGGGGAACCCAGCCCTGGGGCGATGTCTCACGACCAACAGTGATCGTACTTGTTCCCAGCCACTGGTGCCCCAGTACCATCTCAGGCAAGGAGATGAGAGTTTGTTGCAAGTAGCTCCGGTACCTGACCAAATAGCTATGTCTGTTTAGCTCATACCGAAAACGAGCGACCGGGCTGTCCCGCTTCGCGATTAGATAGCCCATGTACGATTTCTGGAAGGGCGGGGAGTATTCATCTAAGCCTTGCGGAGAGCCGATAAAACCAGAAGTGGAGTCGGATGAACAGCGTCCCAATATTTTGCTTCAAACTGATTGCCAGAGAAATTGACCGGCCTTCCGAGCCAGACAACGATGCGGGCCACCGCTTCCAGGCAGCATAAGCTAACGACTATTGACAACAAAGTTGTTAATGCGTAACGAGCTACTACCCATCTGTTGATGACAGAAGGCTGTGCGTAACCATCACCAACCCGAGCTGAATCTGACTGAGGTTGATCAACCTCAGCAGAAATTAATCCTGCACTGTTCTGTATTTCGGCTACGGGCATGTGAGGCCAAACATGAAATTGGATATCAAGGATTGAGCTTAACATCCAGCGCACAAGCCATCATGACAAACCATTCATGACCACCAGGACAGTGCGGTCGATACTCAGTTGTCATAACGCACAGTTCTATAATGCAAGCCTTCATCGCTGGTGACGAAATTGCACGATTCAAACTCTATACAGCCAATCAACACTCGAGCAGTTTATTTCATGGCTGACGATGGTGTCATTGGTCTAGCAATTGCATTTCTAAACAGCTTCCGTAAATTCAATCCGGAGATTCCGTTGTGCCTGATTCCGTTTGCACCAAATATCGGCAAACTGACAGAGCTGCAGTCTGTCTATAATTTTTCCATCTATGCGGACAATTTGATTTTGCAACGGTGCGATCAGATCTCACGCCAACTGCATCCCTACGTTCTGCACCATTATCGAAAACTGGCAATGTGGGAAGGTGAGTTCGATCAGTTCATCTACATCGATGTAGATACTGTCGTTTTGAGCAGCATTGAATTTGTCTATCCGTATCTAAAAGAGTACGGCTTCATAACTTCGCACTCTAATATGCCGGACGGGCGAAGGTGGGTCTGGCGCGACAGTATAGAGCAAACGGGAAAGCTA
>Ga0182024_10019619_pt1 | contig 12440 bp, 16 predicted proteins | sample P32metaG_FD_120480 | JGI IMG/M metagenome (GOLD analysis project Ga0182024, IMG submission 120480) | Permafrost microbial communities from Stordalen Mire, Sweden - P3-2 metaG (Illumina Assembly) | ecosystem: Environmental > Terrestrial > Soil > Wetlands > Permafrost | place: Sweden: Stordalen...
ATATCCATCCGCTACGCGGAACAAAGTGCGCGCGGGGCGAACACGAATTTGACGTAAAGAAGTGTCAGTGCGAACACGGCGAGCAGCCGCCGGTGAATTTTCCTCCCGGCTGCTCGCCGTGCACCAAAGTCGGAGAAACCGCTTGGTACACAATCGATTAATTGACGGAGGTGCGCGAGGGGGGGGCAGGCCCGCTCGTCGAGGCAGGCCTGCCTGCTAAGCATCACCGATAGCGCCGGTCTTAGGCATACACGCGAATTTACCGACAGCACTACTCCGACCCGTTCGCGTCGCCCAACTCGACCCCGTAAGGCGCCGGCCCGATGGCGCCGCCGCCGGCGGCTGCTTATCCCGCGGCGCCGCGCTGCTCGTCGCGTCCGCATTCCCCTTGCCGTCAACGCGCTGAACGCGGTGATGCAGGAAGGGGACATCTACAAGGTCGGGCAGCGCCATTACCTCGTAGCGCCAACGCCGAATTGCTCGAGACGCTGATCGTTGCTGCCGGCACCACAGAGGATGACGAGGAAGACAACGAGGACCTCGGCGCCGACGATGTCGGCGAGCCGAGCCTCGGGCAACCGACGACGATCGCGAAAGCGACGGACTTGGTGATCAGACCTGGTACGGCGGCGGCGAAGCGGCTCTGGGTTGGGCCAATGAAGGAAGCCAACTCAGCCTCGACGGGCAGGCCGACGAGGCTGAGCCAACACTCGGCTGGGCGGACGTAGGGCCTCAGCTTCGCCTCGCCAACGGATATAGCGGCGGAGACACGAAGGAGAGCGATGGGGATTGTGATGCCGAGGACGACGATCCCGGCGGCGACCCGCTCGATCTTGGCGAGGCCGATTAGCAAAACCTCCAGCGGCCCGATGGCTCCGTCGTGATCGAGCAGCCTGACGGCACGCGAGCCATCTATCGCAAGGTTACATCTTAGCTGCAAAAAGAGAGCCCCGCCCGGTCAACCGGGCGGGGTCTCGCTCGCGAGGTTGGGCAATCGGATGCGTCATTTTGTAAAGGGGAGGCCAGGAAGGCAGATCTCGTAATATTGCCAATGCTGTGATTTGGGTAGGCCAACGAGATGAGCGCAGCCACTGAGGAACTTGCCGACTTGCCGGTGAAGCGCCCGATCGACCGCGAGCCGACCCATCCCGGAGTGCTATTACGCGAGATCCTTGTTGACCGTGTTCAGCTATCGGTGGCCGAGGCAGCGGTCCGCATGGGGGTGACGCGCCAGTCGCTCCACGCGGTGCTAAGCGGTCGCAGAGCAGTTAACGCCGACATAGCACTGCGCTTCGGCCGGCTCGTCGGCGCTGATCCGAGCCTTTATTTAGCGATGCAGCATGTACGCGATTTGTGGTTGGCCGACCGGAGCCTCGCCAGCGCCCTCGCGGCGATCAAGCCCGTCGCATGAGCGGGTAGGTTTAGCAAAGGCTACAACGCGCGTCGCGGCCGGCCCGGCAAAGAGGAAAGTCCGCCGGGCTCCTTTCAACTCGCCCATTGCGCGAGCGGATTAGCCCAAAAATAATTCAACGCCTATTCCCTAGATTAATGTACGGGGTCGCGTGCCTGGGGCAGTCTCGGGGCGCGCAGGTGGAGCACTTTGCCCTACGGAAGTCATTACCGCTAAAGGGCAGAATAAAAATGGCCCGCACACCCTTCCGACCCTACCATCCCGATATCGATGGCTGGATGCTCTCACCAGATTCTCGCAGAACCTGGTCGGACGCAGAATTCTTCGACGAGCCCTTCCCGGACGGGCTCGTGCTCCGGGCGCTCGTCTGTTTGCTGGAAGACGGTCAATGGGAATGGACCATCAACGTACTCGGCCAGGGCAAGGGAGAAATGATCAGCACCGGCATCGCGAAGACCCTCGCTAAGGCTCGCCAAACGGCGATCGCCGAAATCGCCCAGTGCCGTTAAACAGAGACCGCGGCCCAGGCGACCCGCAACTGTAATGGAAAGCCCGCCCGGGTGTGTTGGGGGCTTTCTGATTATATTCAAATAGGCGCATTAACTGTCTGTCGCACTCGCCTGGGTTTGGCCTAAGCTCATGGGATGAGAAGGCGTCGACGCAGGTTCCGCAAGGCAAGGCCCTTACATTGGACTGATCTGCTGGCTCTCGGCTTAATAGTCGAGACCGGCGTTGGCGCCTTCGCCTTGTGGCCTGACAAAATCCTCGCGGACGCAGCGATCCCGATTGTCGCTGTCGTCGGTTATTTGCTGTGGCGGCGGCATAGACGCTCTCCAATCGGCTTGCGACAGATTTCCCAGTCGGGGAAGCGATGACCCAAGATTTTGCGACGGGGATTTTGCTGACGATGTTTGTCGGCGCGGCGCCCGGCGCCCTCTTAGGATGGGCGATAGTCGCTCGCGGCGCAAAAACCGCCTATTTTCAGGGATTGGCCCAGGAGGCCGCGTCGAGCGGCATCTCGCGAAGCCAATTTGTTGGCCTGCTCGCTCTCAGAACTGCCGCTTATTGTGGGGGCACGGCGGCCTTCACTTATGCCATCGTCACTTGGCTATGAGGTGGGGCCGCCGAAAACGGCATAGGGAGGCGGCTATGCGTATGTTCGGTTTGGCGGCGCTTGGGCGACCGCGCTGGCGGCGACCGCAAGCGCCGATATCTCGAAGCCCACCGATGAGGCAGCCTTTATCGCTGCGGTGGTTCAGGCGCGCGATGCATACAACGGCGCTCCAAATGATATGGCGAAGGGAGGAACGCGGGCTGCGCGCAAGGCCGCGATCTGCCGAGCGCTCCCGCGGCTCGACGTGCACGACTGGATCGGAACGATTTACACGCTCCCGTCGAACGGCGACGGCGATGGTGTGGTCGAAATCACGATCGGTCCTGACATCTATGTAAAAACCTGGAACAACGCCATTTCTGACAGCGGCGACCATACCTTGATCCTGGCCGGCTCTCCCGTATTCCAAGCGTTCGTCGCGATGAAGGTTGGCGACACAGTGCGCTTCAACGGAACGTTCCTGCCCAGCCCTACCGACTGCGCCCGCGAGCCGAGCGTCACATTAAGCGGTTCGATGACCGAGCCCGAGTTCCTCATGCGGTTTTCGAGCGCGGCGCCCACTCCGTAGTAGGGCGAAGATCAGGGGGTGAGATCAATGACCATCGCGAGCCCGCCAACCTTCAGTCGGTGTTTGACGGCGGCGGTCGCACTGACCAGCTATGGCCGGTCGTAATCCAGACCACGCTGAAAACGACCCCCACAAGCAGGACGAGACTTGCATCAACGTACCAAGGGAACATCTGTCTGCTTTCTCGCCGTGGGGAGAGCTGCGCCGGTTGTATCCGAGTTTGTGGCCCCTGGCCTGATTAAATCCAACCGCGTGCGGCCGAAAATCGCCAAGTGCCTTGAATACGCGATGGTCGCCTGACGGATCGTGGGCCAAGCGGGCGCTCCCGTTTACGCTGCTTCCCACCTTCGCCACCACAACCAGGTGCTGGGCTGCGACCCAGCTTGCCTCGGGAGATCACCCTATGGACCGCGAACAGATTGCCGCTACGCTCGGCGCAGCCTTGCTGAAGCCGCCAGATTTGAATGTGGCGGCCCAGCACGCAGAGCCAGGAAGCCGAGCTCCGACTGGAGATGTCTTTTCAGACTGAGAGGTTGCTCGACCAGCTTATCGAACTCCGATACGGGCGGCAGTTTGGGGGCGTCTTGTTGATGCTTGCGAGAGCGATGGATCGGGCGGGGCGGGGTGCCGTGTTCAGCGCTACCCGGTCCTACGATGCGATCGAGCACTGGTTGACCAATCCTTACGCCTTCGATCAAGCTGAACAAGCCGCTCAAATAATTTTCGATGGGGTCCGGCCAAATGGCGATCCGAGCTTTCCCGGACGCGCTGGTTTTTCTTCGGAGGACTATCTCGGCGTCGACGCCGCTGTCAGCGTGCTGATGGCGACAAAAGATCCGGACGACCTACATCGAGGGGTCGATGAGGCGGCTCGGAACTATGAGCTCCAGGATTTCGGACGAAAGGTGAACCAACTGCTCGGGGCAAAAGTAATTGAGCAAATGCGCGTTCCCGAGCTCCGCGCCCAACGTGGCAAAGCGATCGAGAGGGCGAGACATGCGCGGTAATGTCACCCGCCGAGGCAAGACGAGCTGGCGTCTCAAATACGAGGTCGGCGAGCGGGATCCGGCGACTGGTAAGCGTGTGACGCGCTATGTCACCGTTCGGGGCACCAAAAAGGACGCGCAGATCGAGCTAACACGCCTGCTCGACGAAATCCGCACGGGCACGGTGGTAGAGCCCGCGACGCTGACACTATAGCTGCATATCTGCGCAATTGGCTCGATACGGACGCGAGCCTGTCGCCCAAGACGATCGAGCGCTGCCGCCAGCTAGTCGAGCAACAGGATCCCCCATCTTGGCGCAGCACTTCTGCAGAAGCTTCGGCCGGTCCAAGTCCACGAATGGCACGGCCTGCTGTTGAAGTCGGACGGCCTACGCGGTCGGTCGCTGTCGGCTCGCACGGTAGGCCACGCTCATCGGGTTTTGCGCCGTGGTCTTGAGCGCGCCTTGCGTCTAGAAATCGTTGGTCGCAACGTCGCTGCGGTACTTCGGCCGCCAAAAGTCGAACCCTCCGAGGTTGCGATCCTGTCGCTTTCAGATATTGCGGGCGTGCTCGACAAGCTGGCGGACCATTCGCTTCATTCGATCTGCGCGCTAGCGCTCGGCACCGGCATGAGGCGTGGGGAGATATGCGGATTGGCCTGGGGCTCACTCGATCTGGATGGCGCTGCTGTGCGCGTCGAGCGGTCAATGGAGGAAACGGCGGCGGGGCTGCGGTTCAAGCCGCCCAAGACGCGTGCCGGACGCCGGACCATCAGCCTTCCCCCGAATGTGGTCGACGCGTTGCGCGCGCACCGCCGGCGGCAGCAACAGCAACGCCTTTTGCTGGGTCTCGGTCGGGCTCGGGCTGACGATCTTGTTTTCACCTTGGCCGATGGTTCGCCCTATTCGCCAGACAAGCTATCGCGCGATTGGCTGCGGATCGTTGTCTCGAGGAAACTGCCACGGGTTATGTTCCATAGTCTGCGCCACTCGCACGTATCGGCGCTGATCGCCGCGGGGCTTGACGTGGTCGCGGTTAGCCGACGGATTAGCCATGCCTCGCCAGCGGTCACGCTGGGCGTCTACGCTCACCTGTTCCAGAGCAAGGACGATGCGGCGCCGGCGGCGATCGAAGCAGCGATGCGCCCGCGAGGTTGAAGGTCTCCGGTGCCAATCGGGTGCCAATACCGATTTTTGTTCTCTCGCTGTTCCAATTCCCTCGGTTGACCGATACATCCCGAAACACTAGAACTGGTGCCGCATGCGCCGTGACCCCACTCATTGGTGGAGGGGTGGCCGAGTGGCTGAAGGCGGCGGTTTGCTAAACCGTTATACGGTTAACCCCGTATCGTGGGTTCGAATCCCATCCCCTCCGCCACTTCAATATTTTAGCGATACTCGGTGTGCAGCGATGCACACGGGGCGACTGGTAGCCCAGCGGATGCACGGTGTTGTAGTCCTCCATCCAGCTATCGATGAGGGCGAGTGCGGCAGCGGCATCCGGGATCGGGCTGACCCGGACATAGTCGCGCTTGAAAGTTTTGACGAAGGCCTCGGCCCTGCCGTTGCTCTCCGGGCTTTCGAGGGCCCGTTCCACACCTTTTCGCCTCTTGCGGAACTAAGCGAAAAGGTGTCAATCGGAGATTTCACGCTACCAGGAGTTGCCATCGCCCTCGGACTGAGCGCGGCACGTCGGTAGCTATTTTCGCTGATAATACAGCGAAAATACAGCGGGATGGGTTTTAAATCGATCAATTCCTACAACCACAACGTTTGCAACGATCGAGTTTGGCTGACAGTAGCTCCACAACCGTCGTCGACCCCCTTCAGTTCCATCTCGTGCGCTCGCGCATGCTCGATTACCGGCTCGTTCATTGCTAGTCTCTAAGTATTAATCTTCCCGATCATAAATATACCTTCATCTACACCAGTAATTGAGATCGCGAAATAAGGTAACATTAGGCATTTAACCGCAGATTGCCATTCGCTATCTTTGGTTTGATCTTATAGCCGGGAGGAGAAGCCCATGGCTCGAAGGGTCAGACGAACACTCATCCACGGACAACGGTGCAGCATATGCGCCCTACGGCGACGACCGTGTGCCGATGGCTGCATCTCCGACGGCACCAACTATATAGAACGCGGCGCCACCGTAATGAGTTCCGAGCCGCAGCGCGGCTACTCTCGCAAGCGCCGGTTGGCGGTGCGGACAACGGGTGGAAAGAGGATGCACCAGCAGACGACTGGGGGGGATGGAATCCGCCAACAACCAGTGGAGCGGACACTGAAGAGGATACACAATCAAGCGTCGGAAAAGGGGGGCAAGCGGCACGGGGCCGACCCTTCCAAAAGGGAACGTCTGGCAACCCGGCGGGGCGCCCGCAAGGCTCGCGGAACCGCATGAACACCATGGTCGAGGCTATGGTAGAAGCCAATTTAGAAGGCCTTGCGAGCACGGGCATTCACCTAGCGCTGGGAGGCAACGTTCCGGCCCTGCGTATGTTAAAAATCTTCGAACGCCCAGTAGAAAAAACACCTCATATTCCAAAATCCTATGATGAACTTGGAAATATATATCGTGAAATGATGCAAAAATCTTATGACACCGAAATCACCATGAAGGAAGCGAAACGAGCGATGGAGTTGTTGGAATTTGTATGTTTTAAGTTAATAGAAAGACGACCGACATTTACACCACCGAAAGGGTGAAATGAAACGAGCTATGGCCTGGATGCAGATTCAGCTACCTGATTAGAAGGAGGGTCTTCACCTAACTCTTGGTCGGGCAGCCCGCCAATGCTGCTGCCCGACACACACCATCCACCTGGACTCCCGGCTAAGCTATCGCTCCCCCGGGAGTCCATCCTGTCCCAACCCGCCGCGTATCCGGCTTAATAGGATCAACCCCACCATGAGATGTATCGGAAAAAACAAACCACGATCTGTGCTAGTAGGGAGGGCTAGGTTGCTTCCCATTCATGAGACCGCCGTCGGAGACCTTGCCATCCAAGTGGCAACATTAAACTACATGGTAGTAGCTTATGTCGCATTCCTGATGAAACACTATCCGACAACCGTCAAACTAAACCTTGATATGGATATTGATGAAAAACTTGATTTTATCAAAGAACACCTCATAAGAGATCTCCCAGAACGTGCAACCGCCATTCAGGAGTTTATTGGGGATTTGCGCAGCTGCCAGAAAGAATATCAAAACGTGATAACAAACTTCTTGGAGTTTCGAGCAATGGTGATTCCACATCGTATATTTTTCCAGCAGAAACCCGCGGAGCGAGGGACACGGGTTACTTTAAATGGCATGAGAGCCTTGGCCACAAGGATGGTCGATCTCGCTTTCGAGTTTGCTGATTGGCAAGCCTCAAGCGCCGCTGTGCAGTCGAATAAGCGCGAGATATTGCTTGGTAGACAATACCGGGTGAAACCGCTGCCGACACCGCCACGAAAATCTTTAAAGGATCTTGACCAAGCCGACAGAGCGGCTTTGTAGCGCGGCGATCAGGGTAAGAAGGGCATTGCCTCGCCTGGAATGCGACCCGAAGCTGAGCTGCGCAGGGGCCAGTGTTCCAGGCGCTCCACCTACGGCGGGCGTCAGAGACCACGCTCGCCATCCGCCGTGCAGCACCGCCTGTGGGCCTCGAGGGGGGTACGACAAAGGATTGTCAGGCCACTCGATGCGCGTCGGCGCTGCGCAAGGCATGCTGGTTGCTGGTTTTGATGTGCTGGCCATCATGCAGGCCGGCGGCGGGAAGACGACCGCGGTGCTGCTGCGCTATGTAGAGAACGCCTCGACGCGGGCACTGCATGAGAAGCGTGGCAATCTGTCAGGGCGCTATCGGCAGGGTCTCGTTAGGTTCGAGGGTTCTGTCTTATCGGGCCTCCTCGCGCGGGATTTCGCTAGGCTGGCTGGGTAGCCCGTCGAGATGGGCGATCATGCGCTTGGCCGACGCCACGGTCCCTCCGCCCCGATGCGCTAGCTCAAATTCCTCCTGCGGGGCGGTTGAGCTGAACGCCAGCCGAGGCAATCGGGTCGCCCGGCTTAATCCGCGACGGCCGCCTCCTCGGCCGGCGGTTCGCGGGAGCCACTGAGTAGCCCCTCGAAATAGGCGATCGTCCGCTGCATACCGGAGTGCAGTTCGGTGCGCGGCTTCCAGTCCAAGAGCGCGCTCGCCTGGCTGATATCCGGGCAGCGTTGGATCGATCCGCGAGCTCGATCCCGTCAGGTCGACCACCAACTCGGCCAATTCGGCGATCGAGGTCTCGACGGGGTTGCCGAGGTTCATCGGTCCGGTGATGTCGTCGGGCGCGGCCATCATCCGGACAAAGCCATCGACCATATCGTCGACATAGCAGAAGGCGCGGGTCTGGCTGCCGTCGCCGTAGAGCGTGATCGGCTCGCCTTTCAGCGCCTGGACGATGAAGTTCGAGACGACGCGGCCGTCGTTGGGGTGCATGCGCGGCCCGTAGGTATTGAAGATGCGGACGACGCGGATGCGCAGATTGTGCTGGCGGTAGTAGTCGAAGAACTAAGGTCTCGGCGCAGCGCTTGCCTTCGTCGTAGCAGGCGCGCGGCCCGATCGGGTTGACGTTGCCGCGGTCCCGCTCACCGATCTACCGAAGCCGGTCAATCACTTCATCGGGAGGATGCTCTACCGGTGGCGAAGATAGGTGCCGCCGCATTGCTCGCTATCAGGCGCTCGCGAGGCAGTCGCACGGCGGCCGGCGCCGACCGGCCAAGATGCCCGCGGCTATCCACTGTGGCGGCGCCGGCCGCGCTCCGGAGGGTTGGCATAATTGTCCCGTATGGACGTTGCCGCCGTTCAACGAGCAGCTCGCCTGCTGCGGTTCCGCCGTGCGTCGGAACCGCCGGCCTTTCGTCTCACCGACGATGACGTTGAGATCATCCGCCAGCTCGCGCGGTGCCGGCTCATCCCAATGAAGACCGTCGTCCCTTCGGCTGCTGACCCACTTAGTCGCACCACGGCCGGCGACTTGGGGATAACCGGCGAGGAGTAAGATGAGCCGCACTATCGTTAGCAGTGACAAGCGACGACCAGCCACGACATGTCGCGGCAAGCAGCGACAACGACACCCTCCCTGAACGCGCTGGGCTCCCCGTACGCCGCGCTCGATCAGCGCTATTGTGCCAAAGGGGTATGGTTCCGTGGGCACCGAGGCGTTTGATTAGAGCTGGTGCCGATAGATCGATCACCAAACACGGTTGAGCAATATCCTGGGTTTGCGCATTATCACGCGAACAACATTCGATAAGGCGAACCGGGCGGTGCGCGTTTTCATCAGCTATCACACCCCCGATCTAAGCGAGGCGCGCGCCGTTAAGGAGGCCATTGAGCATCGAAGGCCAGGCACGAACTGCTTTATCGCGCCTTTGGGGCTCTCCGGTGGCGCCTATTGGACCAGGCTCTCGCTGACGAGATAAGTGAGTCCGATGCCTTTGTATTCCTCGCCGGTAAGGAGATTGGGCCGTGGCAGCGACGTGAATATGATGCAGCGTTCAAGCTGTCGACCGAAGCGGCGGGACGCCCGCGGCTAATTCCCGTCGTTATGACGTCACAGGCGCCGGGTCTGGGATTTTTCGACCAGCTGCATCTTCTGTTCTTCCCTGATCCGACATCAGAAGATTGCCTCGCCGCGATCGAGCGGGCGCTAGACCAGGGAGTGCCGCCCTCAGAGACGCCGGCCTGGCGGCGCTTTCAACCTTATAAGGGTCTCCCGGCCCTTCAGGAAACGGATGCCGCCTTTTTCTTCGGCCGCGAAAAACAGACCGCGAAGATCCTTGAGCTCGTCGCAAGCCAGCCGGACCGCGTCGTCACTCTGATCGGCCAATCGGGGGTCGGCAAATCTTCTTTAGCGCGAGCGGGCGTACTGGCGGCGCTGTCCTCGCAGATTTGGCCCGAACCCACGGGGACATGGCCTGCAAACCTCTCTGATAGCCGAGCCTTCTTGCCGCTCGTAGTCCGGCCCGGCGAGGCGCCAATCAAGGAATTGGCGCTCGCCTTTGCCCAACTTTATTGCACTGAAACGTACATGATCGATCGTGAGGCCCGCGGCTGGGCCGACAATCTGGCCGACGGTGCCAAGCTGCACGATCTGCTGCGCCTAACTCGCGACAAGATCGCTGATGCCCTCAAAGCCGAACCGCCGAAGCGCTTTGTCCTCTACCTTGATCAGGGCGAGGAGCTCTATGCCAGCGGCAACGCCGACATAGCCCGTCGGTTCTCGGCGCTCATCGCAGAAGCTGCGGGACACCAGTCATTTTCAGTGTTGATGAGTCTCCGTTCGGACTATTACGCGGCGTTTCAAAACGACGCCGATCTGTTTAATGCGTCGGAAACTGTTGATGTCCTCTCCTTGAGGGCCGATGAACTGTCGGAAGTGGTGCGGCGGCCGGCATTGCGGCTCGGCGCCCGCTTCGAAAGCGACGACATGGCCGAACTCGTCGCAGAGAAGACGCATAACCAGCCGGGAGCGTTACCGCTTCTGTCTGATTTGATGCATGAGATGTGGCTCAACATGCAGGCGCGCAACGACGGCGTGCTCCGCTGGTCGGACAATCCCGACATCGTCGATCTCAGCGCCCCGCTCCGGCGTCGCCCGGATGCGTTCCTGGCGAAATCTGGCACCGACGAGCAAGCAGTACGTCGCCTCTTCACATTGCGCCTGGCCAACGTGCTCAAGACCGGCGATCCGGTGCGCCGGCGCGCTCGGCGCGACGAGTGTAGCGCGGAGGAATGGCGCCTAGCGGAAAGCCTGGCCGACCAGGATTGGCGGCTGCTGAGCCTGGGACGTCTGGGGGATGGAGTGCCGGTGGCCGAAGTCGCTCATGAGCAACTTCTGCAAAGCTGGCCAAAACTCAAAGATTGGCTTGCCGAGGAGCGCGACTTCCTGATCTGGCGCGGCCAGGAAGAAGACGAAGCGGAAACAGAGAATCCGGAACTGTTGACCGGTCGTCGTCTGTCCATCGGGCGCCACTGGATCGAGCACCGCGCCGACGACATGCCGCGATCGCTGCGGGACTTCATCGGCGCCTCGATCGCCGCGGACGACAAGCGTGTTGCTGCCGAGTACCAACGTATTGCTGAGAGTCGCCGGCAGCGGCGGGTTTTCGTTACCACGGCTGCCGGACTGGTCGTGGCGCTGGTCTTGGCTTGCGTCGCCGGCCTACTAGGGCTTGTGGCTTACAAAAGCAACCAGCGCGCCGAGCGGAATTTCGAAGAGGCGGTTAAGACGGCAGACGCCATCGTTGTCGACGCCCAGCGCATGCGTTCCCTCGCCGGCGTGCAGCAGCAGACCATTCGCGCCATGCTGGAAACCGCCGAAAAGACCTTCGACAGACTCGCCACCATCGTGCCGGATTCGCCGTATCTGCAGTGGCGGCACGCGGAAATGCTGATTGACTCGGTTTACGTCTATCAAGATCTCGGCGACGGGGCCGGCGCCCAGCACCGCGCCGACCAAGCCCGCGACATCATGCTCGCCCTGGTTCCCACGGCCCCGACCAATGTCGACTATCTGTTCAGCATGGAGCGGGCCCATCGCACCGATGGCGACGCGCTCTGCCTCAGTTCCGGTGAGTGCGCCGACAACCTGGTGCAGGCGCTGGCGGAATACCGCGCCGCGCTTGAGGTCGCGGAGAAAGAGTCGAACGTGTATCCCCAAAACAACAATTGGCGGGTCGAAGTCGCAGTCGACCACATGAGGGTCGGGCAAGTGCTGATCGCCCAAGGCGATCCCGGCACCAGCCAGGTCGAATTTCAGGCCAGCGACGATATCTTCAAAGACCTGTCCGAGAAGAACCCGGACGTGATGGTGTATCAGGAAGACTTGGCGATCAGCGACGAGAAACTGGGCAACGTGCTCGAAGACCAGGGCGATATGCTCGGTGCGCTGGCCGCTTTTCGCCACGAGCTCGAAATCAGCCAGTCCTTAGCTAATAAGGATCAAGGCAATGTGCGTCGGCAAATCGCCCTGTCGGTGAGCGAAAATTACATCGGCAACGTGCTGAAGGTTCAGGGAGATTTCGAGGGCGCGCTCGATGCCTACCGCCAGGACCAGGCGATCTGCAAGCGGCTGGCGCTGGAAGACCCCGGTAACACGCTGCTACAGCGCAATTTGTCGGTCGCCGACAACAAGATCGGCGACACGCTGAAGTCCCAGGGCCATCGTCCCGAGGCGCTCGCCACCTATCGCGACGGCCTCGCGGTCATCAAGGCGCTGGCGGTGAAGGACCCGACCAACCTGCAATGGCAGCGCGATCTATCGGTCAGCTCCGAGCGGATCGGCGACGTCCTGATCGACCAGGGCGACCTCGACGGCGCGCTGCA
>Ga0182024_10019620_pt1 | contig 12440 bp, 9 predicted proteins | sample P32metaG_FD_120480 | JGI IMG/M metagenome (GOLD analysis project Ga0182024, IMG submission 120480) | Permafrost microbial communities from Stordalen Mire, Sweden - P3-2 metaG (Illumina Assembly) | ecosystem: Environmental > Terrestrial > Soil > Wetlands > Permafrost | place: Sweden: Stordalen...
CTACGACGCATAGTCCGCACCCTTTGCATTCCTCCGAATTCATGGCGACGGAACCTTTATCTGGCTTGAAAGTGTCGATCATGACTCCTCCTTTCGTGGTGGCGCTCCCTTCCGGTCGCGGCTCGGTAAGGAGTGCCGTGTGTTTAGTTGTGCGTTGGCGAACAGCGGCCGAGTCATTGGCACACCAGTGCGCCTTTTAGATATCCGGCGCGTTCGGCAAAATTGACCAACTCATCTTGGAATTTCGGATCTGCAATCGCGATCAGGGCCTCGGCGCGTTGGCGCAGGCTCTTGCCGTGCAGATACGCGATTCCGTACTCGGTGATGACGTAATGCACATCGCCGCGCGAAGTCACTACGCCTGAGCCTGGATCGAGCACTGGCACGATCCTTGAAATAGTTCCATTCTTCGCCGTGGATGGCAGCGCGATAATCGGCTTGCCGCCTTTGGAGCGGGCCGCGCCGCGCACGAAATCCACCTGGCCACCGAAACCGCTATAGGGTTTGATGCCGATGGAATCGGCGCACACCTGGCCGGTGAGATCCACCTGAATCGCGGAGTTGATGGCGATCATGCGCTCGTGCTGCGCAATGATAAACGGATCGTTTGTGTAGGATGTCGGATGCATCTCGAACAGCGGATTCTCGTGCATATAGGTGAACAATCGCTTGGTGCCGAGGACGAATCCGACGACGATCTTGCCGCGGTGAATGTTTTTGCGCTCGCCGGTGAGGACGCCGGCTTCGAAAAGATCGATCACGCCGTCGGAACACATCTCGCTGTGGACGCCGATGGCCTGATGGTCCTTGAGGCATCCCAGCACGGCGTCGGGAATGCCTCCGATGCCGGTTTGCAGCACTGCGCCATCCGGAATGAGCGAGGCAACCTGCGCCGCGATGCGACGCTGCACCGGAGTGGGCGCTTCCATGGGGAGCTCGAGCAGCGGGCGGTCCGTTTCCACCATGGCCGAAACCTGGCTGACGTGCAGGAAGCTATCGCCGAAGGTGCGCGGCATCTGGTGGTTCACTTCGGCGACCACGTGGCGGGCGCATTGCGCGGCGGTGAGGCTGCAATCCACGCTGGTGCCGAGGCTCAAAAACCCATGCCGGTCGGGCGGACTGGTTTGCACGAACGCGACGTCGAGGGGGAGTTGGCCGGTGCGGAAGAGGTCCTCAATTTCGCTCAGGAAAATGGGCGTGTAATCGGCGCGGCCCTCCTGAATGGCTTGGCGAACATTCCCGCCCAGGAACAGGCCGTTGTGGCGGAAATGGCCTTCGAACTCCGGGCGAGTGTAGGGGGCGTCGCCGAACGTGAGCATGTGGACCAGTTCGACGTCGTGGAGTTCGCCGGCACGACGCATGAGAGCGTCGATGAGCGGCTTGGGAGTCCCGCAGCCTTCTCCGAACCAGACGCGATTTCCGGAGGTGACCACTGAGACGGCTTCCTCGGCGGGAATGACCTTGGGCGCAAACTGGCCCCAGCAGCTCATAACATACAACCACTAGCAAGTGGGTCACCGTTGTTATGAGTTAGTTTGTCTAATAGTTTCAGTTGTTTACTAGGACATGCTGGGGTACGGAGTGGGGGTTCTGGCTCAGGACTGCGCGACACCACTCCTCTCCCCGGCGGGGATAGGCCGGTAGGGCATGTCGAAGCGCGCAAATGCGACGTGGCGGGACTGGTTCTGACGGATCATGCGTTGGGCGAAGCGTTCAACTTGGTCTTTTGAAAAAACGAAGCCATGGTCGGAGGGCTCCCAGGGAACTCCTTCATATTTATGGAGTTCGAGGATGGCGGCGGCGTCTTTGAGCTCGCGGCGCTCGTGGTGGCGGCGCTCGAGTTGGATATCGCGGAGCTGATCGAGGGTCTTTTGGAATTGGCGGGCGAGGCGGGTGCTATTCAGTGTGAGGCTGGCGAGGAGCCGATGGGCGTCCACGATATCGAAATCAATGGCGGCTTGCTCTGTTGGCGGGTTGGCGGCGCGTTGGAGCACGTCGGCTTCGAGGAGCGGGATGCGATTGATGCGCCAGGATGTGTCGGCGAGCTGCTGGACCATTTGGGTTTCTGTTGGGGTTGCGGGGTGATACTCATCCATGAACTGGCGGCAGTGTTGCTGGTATGCGGCCGGGTCCTCTGACGGAATGACGGGGGTGCGAGCGGTCAGGCCGTGACGAAGCGCGTTTTGCGACGAACGCTGTTTGCCGGCTTCGGTGCGAGGGCCGGTGGAATTTCGGGCGTTGGAGCGATTGATCTCGGCTCGATTGATTTGGACTGTTGCTGGAGCTGACATATTTGGTGCCTCGTAGCTGAAATAACACGGGAGTAGGGCGGGTGGTGGGGTGGGTGGTGGGGAGGTTGTTGATAGGGCGGGGAAGATGGGGTTGCGAAATTTGTGACTGGTTATCCGGGCTTGGGGGCTTTGCTGCTGGCGGTCGCGGGGGCGTACCCGGACAATTGGCGGCGGTCAGCAGCGCCCGATTCGCCCGATTAATGCGATTTCGGACGGAGCGTCTCGGGTCTCAAGGAGTTTTCACTTAGGATACTGCGGGCGGCTCTCCTCCCCGTTGCGTCCTTAACTTTGGGTATGAGCCTTCCGGTCTCTCGATCAGCTTGTTCGTCAAGACGTCAACTAGCCTACTCTGTCGGTGCATGCGCTCCGCAGGGTCTTCTATGGAGTCGATGCTCTGAATGACTAAGAGCCACTGATTGCCGTACTGGAGATGTTGACCTTTCTCGTTTGCTTGCCGGCGGTAGTGGTCCTCTCGCTCATGAAAAATGCGCTGTATGAAATAGATCAGCGTGCCGCAAACTGTCGTTACTGCTCCCTGCGCGAGGCCACTTGTGAACATCAATACCCCTCCGACAGCAACCAGAATGAAGCCGACGAGCACGATCCCGACCCATAGCTTGTAAGTCGTATCGGCATGCCTTGAGAGCGTTTCGTACTCCTTGTTGAGATTGTCCCGGAAGAACTTAATACTTTCTTCGATCTTGTCGAATCGAATCTTGTCGGCTTCAAAGAAGCCGGTCCTGGGTCGAAGGAATCCCGTCGGAACGGCGAGACTCTCCAGCGCACTGATGATGGTTGGCGAGCGCCTTTGATCGCCTCCATCCCCAGGATCGCTCGTCGAAGGGTGACTTGTCGGTGGCCTTGGCGGTAGAGGGGGGCCTGCCGGTCCCCCTTCGGGAGGCGTCCGATCGGACGAACCTTTTTCGCGCCGCTTCTTTGCGGCGCGTCGCGGTCGCGGCACCGAGTCGCTCGATTCCGAGTTCAACATCAGATCCGTAACGAATTCGCTGCAGGTGGTGTAGCGATCCTCAGGATATTTAGCTAGTGCTCTCTCGAACACTACATCCATGAGCTTCGGCAGGCTGCTATTGAGTGAGCTGACAGGGACGGGCGACTCGTTCGTGATTTTCCACATGATTGCGGAAGTGGATTCCGCCTCGAATGGCATTCTGCCGGTCAGCATCTCGTACGCGATCACGGCGAAAGAGAACCTGTCGCTTGCCGCGTCAACGATATTACTGCTAAATTGTTCCGGGGCCATGTAGGGGACCGTTCCAACTACCATCCCACTCTGGGTGGTTTTCCTTGAATCCACAATACGTGCGATGCCAAAATCGGCTATTTTGACATGTCCCGAGAGATCGATCAGGATGTTTGAGGGTTTAATGTCGCGATGAATGACACCTTGGGAATGAACATAGTCAAGCGCCGAGGCGATCTGCTGAAGGATGGAGTTCGCGACTTTAAGCGGTAGGAGCGCGTCCCTGCGCAAGGTTTCGCTGAGAGATTCGCCCGGTACGTACTCCATTGCGATGTAGGCGAGCTCCTTCGTCGTACCCGCATCATAGACTGCTACCACTCCAGGATGTTGAATGCGAGCCGATGAGTAGGCTTCCCGCTGAAACCGCTTCTCAAAATAACTTTCAGGAGCGTCCATTAGTGAAGTGTCAAAGGGCAAGATCTTGAGGACGACCTGACGGCCGAGGGCCCGGTCGGAGGCCAAGTAAACGGTGCTGAAGGCACCTCTGGCGAGAGTCCTGGTTATCTCGTAACGGTCAGCAATTTGCTCCATACGCGTCGCTCAAGACCTGCGACAAGTATTAGTGTAGCGCTCTACGGCACTTAAAAATAGGATAGTTGTTCATTCCACAATGATAGGGGAATAAATCGCTCGAAATAATGCGTGGAGGCTCGCAACGCAACGGGTTCCGGTTCGCATCCTTGAATGTCAGATCGGTGGTGCCACCGTCCCATGCAGCCGTAACCCTTACACAGGAGATGGCAGCCAACGTAGCCCGACGAGATGTCGGCCGGCATCTTCTCATTTTTGAGAAATGGCGACGCCTTGACTCACTTTCCCGTTTTGTGAGCAAACCGCGGATTAGTAATGTTGAATCCGCTAGGGTCCACCCGCACGGAGATTACTTGACCGGTCGCGGCCTCCTCAGACGACTCCCAGCTTGTGCCGAACTCATGGATGCTGTTTTGCAACAGCCTGGCGTCAGGGCCTTCTCAGTCCCTGAACGAGCATGCTTCCAGGTTAGATCCGACCGATGCAAACCGGGGAATCGGGTCCGTGGACGAGGCTAGCACAACGTTGCTCAGTGGGGCTAATTCGCCGGTTACCAACACAGAACCCAGGGTTGCTTCTCCGGCCTTCGCAGCGATTACTACACCGAATCGCACTTCTTCGGGAGTCGTGCGGCCAGTATCCCCATCCGTCCACTCCCACACCGCCCATGCCGTGGTGCCAGACCTCTCCAAGCAAACAAGCTGAACGTCCCGGTGAGACGGCTTCAACCTGGCGGCCGCAGTAGCTTTCGCGGGAACGCCAGGGCCCGGGGCGCTGTTGCCTACTATGTTCGTCATGATCAGCCTAGCCTTGCAGTGGGATCGGTTCGCCGGATCGCCTGAGATATCCGTGGCCGTCGCGTACACCTCAACTTTGTCGGGAAGCCCCGAGAGTCTCGCCCTCAGGCGCGTTCCAAAATCGACCTTTGCGCCGCCAGTGCCGGCCTCTTGAAGATCGGTCCTAAAGGCCCCAGGGAACCCTTCTCGGAAGCATAGTTCGAAGTTGACGTTGGCGTCTTTAGCCCCCAGGTCCGCTGCTAATGAGGTGTTGACGCCGGCGGCGATCGTGAACGCAACTGGCACCTGGCCACCGTCGTGTCCGCAGACACGAAAGGCCAGGCCAGCCCGTCTGCGACCTACCTCGACCTGATCAGCAAGTTTGACGCGCTCGCCAATCGCGCGGGACCGTGCCTCGATCGTTGCGGTGGTCGGTGTATCCTTGGGACCAAGCTGGAACACGTTAAGGCGCACGTTGGCGACCCGGACGCGGCAAACACCCAGTTCCCTGGTCTCCTCTGGGATCGCGTCCATAAAGACGAGGCTGCTGGCGGAGTCTTGACGCCCTGGGACCCTCTTGCCGTTCGCGAACGCAATCGCTTCTGAGGCATATTGTGCACCGACAATCCTGGCGCTCACGTTCGTGTTAAAGAATACAACGATGTCCCACGGCGAGGACTGGAATACCAGCGGGAACTGCTCCTTCCTAATTTCAAACATGATGTCGCCAATTAGTTCGGCCGTTCCTTCTTCCCGCGCAGTCTTCCACACTAGAGTTCGCCCGTGCTCTTGGATCTCGTCTCTAAGGCCCTGGAACTGCCGATCAATGTTTCCTAGAGATGCCGCTAGCTCTGAGAAGTGTCTCTGGACAGTCGGTGGTATAAGGAGGCCGCCCTTGTATCCCCTATCGTGATAGATCTCCGCCCATGCATGGTCAAGAATCGAACGAATTTGAATCTCAAATTTTAAGTCTGCGAATCTCTTGTACTCCAGCAAGCTTGAGCGACCCGTGTTGAGTCCTAGGACGTAGTGGAGCGAGCGGTATCCAAACTCATTGAGGTCGTGTTCAGTCCGCCAATCACTTTTCTTATACACCTTGAATTGTCGTTCCACGAGCTCTGCAACGGCATCAACCTCGTCGGCGAAGTACGTGATTATCCGTACCCCTACGATGTCGGTGATGTCATTAGCCGAAACATACTCGACGTGTGACAAAACTTTTCGCGCTAGGCTCGTCCGGCCCTTGACTCGCTGCTGAATCGAGTGTGGTCTGAAATTATCGGCAGCGAGCAAGTCACGGATCAACGATTGGAGCGTGAGGGCATAGTCCGAATAGAGACCGCGCTGCGCGTCGTATTCCTCCATGATGGAGATCGGCTCCATCCACCTCAGGAACGGCATAGGGAGTAAATATTGATTATATTGCGCCGAAAGTCACCACTGGTTTGCGGGGAGGGGCAGGGACACAACCGCCGACGCCGAGCTGCCGCTCGGCGGGGCCGAAGGACAGTTTTCGCGAGCACGGGTCGACGCGCCAGCTGCTGCGGAAATCGGGTAGTTGGTATCTAACCGGCCCGCCTCATCTCCTCCCGAACGACGCGCCGGAGGGTTTCCTCGAGTGGTTCCCTGGCGTTTGCGATATGTTGCCTTAACGCATCGTTGATCAAGCTTTGGTAGTTGCCGCCCCACGCTCTTTCAACTTGGGTTCGAAACCAGGTGATCACGTCTTCATCGAGCCGGATAGTAATTCTCGTTTTGCTTTCGAAAAATCATATTCACGTTTCATTTTGCCTCTTCGCGTCGTTGGTGCTCGCACGGCGTCGCTTTCCGCGCCGAGATTGAGGGTACGCTCTCGCCGCGCCAGGAGTGAACAACCACGAGAACGCGGCCCAGGCCATCTAGTCCCATGGTTATCCAGGGTTCTTCGTCATCGGAAAAAGATCTCGCTCGAAAGCGTGAGAGAATCGGCGCAAGGCACCGACTCCCTTACGGTCGCGGTTCGGTAACGCTCTCGAAAACTTGCGCGTCTTTGCGAACCCCGTAGCGTAAGAGTAAGGGACTGTGAGAAAACTGCTCTCGAAAACATGCGCATCTTTCCAAACCCCGTAGCGTAAGAGTAAAGGACTGTGAGAAAACTGCTCTCGAAAACATGCGCATTTTTCGAACCCCGTAGCGTAAGGGTAAGGACTGTGAGAAAACTGCTCTCGAAAACATGCGCATCTTTCCAAACCCCGTAGCGTAAGAGTAAAGGACTGTGAGAAAACTGCTCTCGAAAACATGCGCATCTTTCCGAACCCTGTAGCGTAAGAGTAAGGGTCTGTGAGAAAACTGCTCTCGAAAACTTTCACATTCTTAGCGCGTCTACTGGATTTGCGGACGCGGCTTTTGCTGCTGGACGCCAGCAGCCTAGCACTGCGGCTAGGGCGATTACTGGGACCGCGATCGCGTAGCTGACTGGGTCCACGGCGGAGATTCCGTAGAGCAGACTTTCGAGGGCGCGGGAGACGAAGAGTGCGCCTACCGTTCCTAGCAGCATGCCTATGCTGGTCAGCACCAGGCCTTCGCGCATTACCAGGCGCAGGACGTCGGACGAGGTTGCGCCTAGCGCCATGCGCACTCCCATTTCGTGCATGCGGCGCGAGACTGAGTAGGAGATGACTCCATAGATTCCGATGGCCGCGAGCAACAGGGCCAATCCTGCGAAGATTCCGGCGAGAACTGCTGTGAAGCGCACTGGAGCTGAGGCGCGCTCTACATACGTTGTCATGGGGCGAAGCCTTGAGAGCGCGAGGTCTTTGTCACGCTTCTGCAACTCCTGCCGGATGGTTCCGGCCAGCGCGGAGGGGTCCATGCGGGTGCGAACCGCAAAAGTCATGTGCTCGCGCGGGGTCTGGGTGAACGGGATGTAGACTTCAGCGCGCAGGCGCTTCGAAAGCGAATGGTTGTGGACATGTTCCACCACGCCGACAACTTCAGCCCATACCGGGATGACGCCTTTCTGGGTGAAGTGCTCGGTCTCAATTTTCTTACCGACCGCGCTTTCGCCGGGCCAGGCCGAGCGGGCCAGCATGTCATCCACCAGCACCACTTGTTGGGTTTCCGCGCGATCGCGATCGTCAAATAAGCGGCCCTCCAAAAGCCGTGTACCCATGGCGCGCAAATAGCCGGGTGTGATGGCGCGATAATCCGCAAGCGTCGTGGCTGCGCTTTGCGCAACACCTTCGGGCAGGTAGGGGCTGTACCAGTTCGAATAGTCGTCGAGCGGAAGATGCGAAACGCCGCCTACTGCGTCCACTCCCGGAAGCGTTGCTAGCTTCGATTCCCAATCCCGGACGAAATTGATTCGATCGGGTGGATCGAACTTGTTGAGGTCGAGCTCGAACGTCAGCAGACGTTGCGCGTCGAAACCTGGATTCACTTGCTGAATTTTCGCTAGAGTGCGGATCATGAGGCCGGCTCCGATGACGAGTACGAATCCGAGCGTGATTTCGCCCACGATCAGCAGGGCGCTTACGCCGCGGCGCGCTGGAGTTTGTGAAGAGCGGCCGGATTCGCGCAGAGTCGCGATGAGATCGGATTTTGCGGATTCGAAACTCGGAGCCAGACCAAATAAGAGCGCGCAAGCCAGGGACACTGCGGCCACGAATGCGAGCACAGGCCAATTGAGTTCCACGTGGGGCATTCGGGCTAGATAATCTGGACGGATGGATAGCAGACCGCGTAGCGCGGCCCAACCGAGGGCGACACCGGTTGCGCCAGCGAGCGCGCAGAGCAGCAGGCCTTCGAGAAATAGTTGCCGCAGGATGCGCCCTTGCGATGCGCCTAGCGCGCAACGCACCGCGATTTCCTGGCGGCGGCCGTTGGCGCGGGCGAGCAGCAGATTCGCAATGTTCACCGAGCAGATTAGCAGCACGAAGGCGGAGCCCGCGAACAACGCAATCAAGGGCGTTCGCAGATCACGAACCACGTCGCGCTGCATGGGCGCCACTGCCAGCTTCAGGTTCTCATTCGCAAATTCGGTGTAGGCGCCACGCATCTGGCTGGCCACCTGGTTCATGTCGGCCTGGGCCTGGTCAACGCTCACACCCGGTTTTAAACGCGCCAGCACACGGAGAAAGTAGAGCGTGCGCGGACGCTGGTAGAGCCAGTTCTGGAAGGGGAAGAAAACGCCGATTTCGGGCGGGACGTTGGAATCCTGCGGGAAGTAAAGTTGAAAATCCTGAGGCAACACGCCAAGCACGGTCGCGCTCTCACCTTGAAACGCGACTCCTTTTCCGACGATGGACGGATCGCCGCCAAAGCGCCGCTGCCACAGCCCGTAACTCAGAACGATGCCGACGGGTCCGTTGAATTGTTCGTCCGGCCGAAACACTCGTCCCAACGCCGGACGCGTTCCGAGCAGTTGCAAAAAGTTGGTGGTGACGAAAGCGACCTTCACTTGTTCCGGATTCACTTCACCGGTGAACGTGCCGCTGCCGACCCAAATTGCGGCGACATCCTGCGCCAGGCGGCTGCGATGTTGAATTTCGTACAGCGCAGGTCCGGATGTTGGCGCGCGGGACGAGGCAGATTTAAAGCTGGACCAGATGAATGCCAGTTGTTCAGGCTGATTATAAGGAAGCGGGCGGAGCAAGACGGCGTAGACGACGCTGAAGATTGCAGTGTTGACGCCGATGCCGAGCGCGAGCGTCAGGACGGCGATTGCCGTGAATGCGGGACTTTTTCGGAGAGCACGCCAGGCGTAGCGCGCGTCTTGTAGGGAAGACTCGATTGTGTTTCGCATGCTGGGCCTCCTGGTGTGTTCAGCCCGGGTCTGTTCAGTTAGCGGCTCTTCCAACTCCAAACGGGCCGTTCTTAGCGCTTCCTCGCGCGATAAGCCGCGCTCGATGTAGCGATCCACCAGCATTGCGCGGCAGGCTTCGATCTCGGCGTCCCTTTCCTGTTGTACTCGTCGCGCGCGAAACCACCACATAGGTCAGGACTCCCCTTCGAGCAGCCGGTTTACGGCGCTGAATGCCTTATTCCACTTGCGTTTTTCCTTGGTGAGCTGGGCGCGGCCGGATGGCGTGAGCGTGTAATATTTCGCTTTGCGGTTGTTCTCCGATTCGCCCCAGTGACCTTTGATCCAGCCGTTTTGTTCGAGGCGGTAGAGGGCGGGGAAGAGCGATCCAGGTTTGACGACGAAGACGCCGCGCGTGATTTGGCGGATGCGATCGGAAACTCCCAGGCCGTGCATGGGGCCGAGGGCGAGGGTCCGGAGCACCAGCATATCGAGGGTTCCTTGCAGGATTTCGGAAGGTTCAGGCATGGTCGGTGGTGTCCCGGTTTGAATTTTCGCGAGGACGACCGAAGAACAGGACATAGCCGTCAGCGTCTTTCAGCTCGAATCCACGCAGGCCGTCACTGGTATCCTTTAACGGTACGGAAAACATGACACCACGCGACGTGAACTCAGTAGCTAGCGCATCAGGATCGGGTACATTGATGTAAGCATCCCACCGGGCCGCGGGATCGCGCGTGGGGTTGGGCGCCGGGTTCGCCTCGACTGCTTTGACCATGAGCATCGCAGCGTCGCGGCAAACGATCGCAAAAAAAGGATCATCCTCGGGTCCTTGGTAGATACAATCGAAGCCAAGCCTATCGCGATAAAAGGCGACGGCGGCTGCAGCGTTGCGCACAATGAAAAATGGTGCGATGCCGTTTAGTATTGGCCGGGTCATGCAAAGCCCCTCCTTAAAAGCACCCTCAGCGCATAATCCGGCCGGAGCGAGGCGCCTTGATCTCGAATTTAAACCGAGGCACTACCGCATGGTCCTATCGACGGTCTAGACTAGTATACATAGACTCGTATAGAGGGTCAATAGGGAAGGCAAGGCACCGACTCCCTTACGTTCGCGGTTCGGTTACGGGATTAGGGCCTTGCGGACATGTCGCGGAACTTGGCCGGCGTGAGACTGGTGTGCGTCTTGAACATGGCGCAGAAGTGGCTTTGGTCGGAGAAGCCGCACATCAGCGCGATTTCAGAGAGCGACTTATCGGAATTGGCGAGCAGGCGGCAAGCGTGCTCGATGCGGCGCTTGCGGATAAATTCGCCGATAGTGGTGTCGTAATGCTTGCGGAATTCGCGCGACAGATGCACCGGATGAACAGCGCCGATTGCGGCCAGTTCAGCCAGGCTGGGCGCGAGCAAGTAAGATTCCTCCAGCGCCTCACGCACGCGGCGCAGCCAGATGGGAGCATGCGCGCCACCTTCGCCGATGGCTCGCGCGCTCTCAGCCAGGATCTCGAGCAGGACGCCTTCCATGGCCAGAGGTGCGATGTCATCGCTGGCCAGAAACTCGCGATACATGCGGTTGGCGAGCCACGAAGAGGCGAGTCCTGAAACTTCGCCGGGGCTGGACAATACAGGCGCATGGTCGCCGAGACGATGGAGCACCACGAGGTCAATCCTCACGAGAAGACAACGCACGGTGTTGTCGAAGTAGTTCTCATGGAGCTGGTCCGGCGGTAAGAAGCGCAATGCTCCCGCGGCGCAGGCGCATTCGCGGTCCGCGTATCCTTCCCGATAGGAACCCGAAAGCACGAAGCTCAAATAAGCTTCGGAGTGGCGATGCGGCGATAAGCGAAGCCCCTGCGGATAGACGCATTCCGACAATGAGAAACCGGGGATCTCACGCTGTTTTAGAACGGTGCCTGAGAGGCCTGTCACCGGTCCTGCGTAGACCGGTTTTTCTAACACGATGTTCACGGCGTTCATGAGGTCACTTTCAATGTTGGACGCTGGCGATGCCAAAAAGTTAGCGCTGCAGTCATATCAATCTCTACGAGTGAAGATGCGAGTTTGTTTGATCGATTGATTCGCCAAGTGAGAAAAAAGTTGCATGAAAATGGCGCGGTCCCACGAACGGACAACGAATCCCACAGACGGACATAAAAAGGTGGAAATGATTTTGACGGACGGCACCGACTCCCTGACGGTCGCGGCTCAGTAACAGCGCGGCGGATCGAGGAGTTACTTGAATTCGGGACTGCTGGCGTTGGCAGGTTCGGCGGACCAATTCTGGCGAATGGTCATGCTCTGATCGCAATAGAACGTCCGGCGGCCGGTGCTGTTGTAGGCTTTCGGATTCACGTTCAAGGTGTAGCCCTGCGGTGTCGCGCCCATAACGAAAGTGTAGCCGTCCTTGTCACCCGTTGCCAGGCTGCCGGGAATCAAGTCGGCCGCTTGTGGTCCAGGACCGCCGCTGGTAGGTGGTCCAAGCTCGGCCAGCGTGGTGGCGTATCGGCCGAACTGCGAATAATACTGGGTCTGCATGCTGCTGACGGTCTGGATTTCACGCAACACCGCCATCTCATTGGCGTTCATCTTGGCGCTGCCGAGTTTGGGAACAGCGATGGCGAGAATAATCAGGATGATCGCGATAACGATCAGAAGCTCGATGAGCGAAAAGCCGCGCGAGCCGCGCCGACGGAGACAGGACTGCCGCATGACATTAATTATGACGGAAAACGGTGCTCGAGCGTGGAGCGCCGTTTTCCTCGTTTCTCGTTTCTCGTTTCTCGTTAGGGGTTTCTAGTTGC
>Ga0182024_10019621_pt1 | contig 12440 bp, 8 predicted proteins | sample P32metaG_FD_120480 | JGI IMG/M metagenome (GOLD analysis project Ga0182024, IMG submission 120480) | Permafrost microbial communities from Stordalen Mire, Sweden - P3-2 metaG (Illumina Assembly) | ecosystem: Environmental > Terrestrial > Soil > Wetlands > Permafrost | place: Sweden: Stordalen...
CGGCGGTGAAGGTGTCGGAGGTGGCGGCGATGAGGGTGTCGGAGATGACGGCGGCGGCGGTGGCGGAGGGGGCGGCGGAGGTGGCGGCGGAGGTGGCGGTGGAGGTGGCGGCGCCGCTGGAAGCGCTACGGAGGTGCCGCTGAACCCGTCAGTGGCCACGGTTAAGGTGGTGCCCGAGGCGACCCCGGTCAGGGCAAGGGTGACTGTCGCCCCAGCGCTGCCCGTTACGGTCAAGGTGTTGGCGCTCTCCACAGCGGTATTGCCCGACGTAAAGGCCAAAGCCCGCAGATCGATCGTGTCGCCGATCGCGAAACCGGTGAGCGTGTTGCTCAGGGTCACCGGGCCGCCGCCCGAACCGAGCTGCAGAATGCCGCCCGACCCGGCAAAGGCGATGCTGCCGCTGCCGGTCCCGCCGCCGAAGAGATCGAGGCTGGCGCCTGCTTGGATGTCGATGACGCCGCTGTTCAACAGGGTGGTGCCGTCTTCCAGCGTCCCGGCATCGCTCAGCGTCGTCGTCCCGCCCAGCGTGTTCGCGCCGGTCAAGAGCCAGATCGCCGCGCTGTCGACCGCGACGCTGTCAAACCCGGTGAAGCTCGTGCCGAGCCCGCCGATCGTGCCGATGCTCGCGGCCGAGGCAAGTTCCAGCGTGTCGCCGCCGGTGCCGCCACTGACAACGCCGGAGAATACCGCCCCCGGATCGACGATCAACCGGTTGCCGCCGTCGCTAAAGGCGACGGCGGTGCCGCCGCTGCCGGTGATCGTGCCGGCATTGGTCAACGTGCTGCCGGCATACAACGTCACCCCGACACCAGCAGTCCCGGTGCCTTGGATCGTGCCGGCGTTGACGATTGTCGAGGCACCGAGCGCGCCATAGACCGCGGTCCCTAAGGTTGCGATCGTGCCGGTTGGCTGGTTATCGAGATAGCTGCCGCCCGAAAGGGTCACGGTCGTCCCGATATAACCGCTGTTGAACAGGGTCGCCGGGTCGACGACGAAAGTGCCGCCCGTGAGCGAGCCGGTGTTGGTCAAGGTGCCGAAATCGGTCAGGGTGATCCCGGTAAGCAAATTGGAGCCGGTCAGCATCGCTTGAGCGCCGGCATCGACCGTCACGGTCGAGAAGCCGAGATACTCAGTGCCGAGCCCCGATAGCGTGCCGATGCCCGCGGCCGAGCCAAACTCCATCGTGCCGCCGGTGCCGGCGTTGACGACACCGGAGAACACCGCACCCGGATCGACGATCAGCAGGTTGCCGCCGCCGGTGAAGGCGACGGCCGTGCTGCCGATGATCGTCCCGGCATTGGTGAGAGTGCTGCCGGCAACAGCGAAATCGACCCCGATGCCGCTAGCGCCGGTGCCGTCGATCGTGCCGGAATTGACGACCGTGCCGGCGCCCCCATGGATCCCGACCCCGCTCCCGACCCCCTGGATCAAGGCGGTGGTCACGCCGCTCGCGCCGTTGCTGACGCTGCCGCCCGCGCCCAGGTACACCCCGTCGTTGCCATAGCCAACGACGCTGCCGAGATTGGCTACCGTGCCGATACCACCGTAGATGCTGATTCCGTTGTTTCCGCTACCGGCAATCGAACCGCTCGCGCCGTTGCTGACGCTGCCGCCGGCGCCCAGGTACACCCCGTCGTTGCCATAGCCAACGACGCTGCCGTAATTCGCGACCGTTCCGATACCGCCGTAGATGCTGATCCCGTTGTTTCCGCTACCGGCAATCGAACCGCCCGCACCGTTGGTGACGCTGCCGCCCGCGCCCAGGTGCACCCCGTCGTTGCCATAGCCAACGACGCTGCCGTAATTCGCGACCGTTCCGATATCGCCGTAGATGCTGATCCCGTTATTTCCGCTGCCGCTAATCGAGCCGCCCGCACTGTTGGTGACGCTGCCGCCGGCGGTCAGGTACACACCGTTGCTACCCGTGCCGGTGCCCTGGATCGTGCCGAAGTTCGTTACACTGCCGGCACTGCCTTCGAGCTGTACGCCGTTGGATGTGCCCCGGATCGTCCCGTAATTTGTGACCGTGCTAAATCCATTAAGGGAGAAGACGCCGACGGTGCCGCCGGAGATCAATGCTCCGGTCGCCGTTCCCGCGCCATTGATGACGCTGCCGCCGCTGAGACCGAGATAGACCGCTTCGCCGTAGCTGCTGCCCGCCGCCGTGATCGATCCGAAATTGGTGAGAGAGCCGCCATGGAGGTAGACACCTTCACTATAGGCGCCGGTACCGGCGATCGTGCCGTAATTCGTCACCGTGCCGGCGGCGCGGATTGCGACTCCGTAATACGCGCCCTCGATCAGTCCGCCCGACGCATTGGTCACGCTGCCGCTCGATTGCAGCCGGATGCCGTAGTCGCTGGTGCCGACGATCGTGCCCGAATTGGCCACGGTGCCGGATTTGACCATGCCGATCCCGGTTTCGGGGCCGTCGATAATGCCGCCCGCCTGGTTGGTGACGCTGCCGCCTGTGTACAGATAAACGCCCACGGCAGAGCTGCCGGTGGCCTCGATCGTACCGAAATTGACGACGGTGCCGGCCGCCCCCGCGTCGCCGCCGACGAAGACGCCATCGGCGCTGCCGCTGATCGTGCCGCCGGCGGCGTTAGTTATGCCGCCGCCGCCGCCGTAGAGGTAGACACCTTCACTATAGGCGCCGGTACCGGCGATCGTCCCGTAATTGACCACGGTGCCGGGTCCGCCGGCGATCTTCACCCCGCTGGCACCGCCTTCGATCAGCGCCCCGGCAGAGCTGGTTTGGCCGTTCGTGACACTGCCGCCACCGGTAAGGAGGACCCCGGTGCCGACGGAGAAGGTGACGCTGATCGTGCCGTAATTGACCACGGTGCCGGTGGCCGAGGCAAGATCGACACCGCTTCCCGAACCGGTGATCACGCCGCTCAGCTCGTTGGTGACCGCCCCCCCGCTCGAGAAGTACACGCCGTCGCCGGCGGTGCCGGTGATCGTTCCGGAATTGAGCACCACTGCGAGCGTGCTGCGGATGATGACGCCCTCGGCACCGCCGGCGATCGTGGCGTAATTCGTAACGCTGCCGCCGGTTCCGCCGATATAGACGCCGTAATGACCGGCGTTGATCAGGCCGGCCGACGAGCCGCTGTACCCATTGACCAGAATGCCGCCGCCGTTATGGAAATCGACGCCGACGCCAACCGTCCCGGCGGCACTGATCGTGCCGAAATTCGCGACCGAGCCGCCCCCCGACATATAGACGCCGGTGGTGTAGCCGGCGGCGGTGCCGGTGATCGTGCCGTAATTGATCACCGTGCCTTCGCCGCCCATGTCGACGCCGGTCGACCCTAAGATCTGCCCGCTCTGCTGGTTCGTGACGGTGCCGCCGACCAGGAGGTCGATGGCGCTCGTGAAGCTGGCCGCCCCCGTGCTCTCGATCGTGGCGAAATTGATGACCGTGCCGGCGCTGTTATGGACCTCGACTCCCCACGCGGAGCCCTCGATCAATCCCGCGGTCGCGCCGCTCGCGCCATTTGTGACGATACCGCCCTCAAAGAGACAGACCCCGTCGTTGCTGCCTCCCGTCACCGTGCCGTAATTGAGGACCGTCCCGGCGCCGCCGGCGATGAACAGCCCGTTGTAGGGCCCCGAGATCGTCCCCGCCGTCGACCCGGTCGCACCATTGGTGACGCTGCCGGCGTTGAGCCACACGCCGGTATCCACGCTTGCGGTAATCGAGCCGTAATTGATGACGGTGCCGGTACCCTGGATCTTGACGCCGAATTGGAGGCCGAAAATCAGCGCCGCCGTTGAGAGGCTCGCGCCATTGGTGACGGTGCCGCCGGCCTCGAGGTCGACGCCGTCGCCGATCGTCCCGAGGATCGTGCCGGAATTCGTCACCGTGCCGGCGGCGTCAATCGATACGCCGCTGAACCCCTCGATCAGGCCCGTGCCCGTGTTGGCGAGGCTGCCGCCGGCCAGATAAACGCCGCTGCTGCCCGTGCCGGCGCTCTCAATCGTACCGGAGTTCGTGACCGTGCCGGCGGCACCGAGCCGGACGGCGGCGCCGCTTGGTCCGGTCTCCAGTATCGTGCCGAAATTGGCGACCGTGCCGCCGCTGCCGAGGACGACGCCGTAGCCGCCGCTCCCGATGCTCTCGATCGTGGCGAAATTGGTGACGGTGCCGGGCGCGAAGAAGATCGCGACCGCATTCGAATCTCCGACGATCAGTGCGCTTGTTGCGCCGCTCGGACCATTGGTGACGCTGCCGCCGTACTTCAGAAACACGCTGGCGCCGAATGTACCGGTAGCACTGATCGTGCCGTAGTTTGCGACGGTACCGCTGGTGCCGCTGATTTCGACGCCGTTGGAGCCGCCCACGATCGATGCCGCGGTCGCGCCGCTCGGGCCATTGGTTACCGTCCCGCCGGCAGCCAGATAGACGGCGGGGCCGGCACTACCGGTGACGGTGCCCTGGTTCACGACCGTCCAGGAATTGCCGGTAGGCCCGTAGATCGCAAGGCCCGGGTTCACCTCGACCGCGCCGGTCGAGGTGATGGTCAGCGGCGAGGCATAGGTCGGGAAACTGGTGACCGGCCCGAGCGTGACGGTCTGGGTGATCGTCGTATTGATGATCCCGGGGGGCGGCGGTGGTGGCGGAGGCGGGCTCCCGGCAAGCTTGACATCGACGCCGGCGCCGCCATCGGAAAAGGTCACGAAGCTGGCGGCGTCGCTGGCATCGAGCTGCAAGACCACGGTGCCGCCCGACCCGCTGACCGTCAGTTGGTAGCTGCCGTTGACCGTGCCGCTGTTGGCGAGCGTGGCGTTGGTGCCGACCGCGGTCAGGTCGACGACGTCGCTGGTCAGCGTGACGCCCGAGAGCGTCACCGTCCCGAGGGTGCCGGTGGTGTTGGTGGCCTTCAGCGTGTCATAGCCGCCGCTGCCGAACAGAACATCCCCGAAATGGACCAGTCCGAGACTATTGTAGCTGGCGGTCAGCGGGGACCCGCTGTTGCCGGCGAGTTCGAGCGTATTGGCGGTCGCGCCGAGCGCGCTGTAGACCCCGCCGACGAGCTTGTAGCCCTGTTCGAGGACCAGGAGATTGCCGCCGGTTCCGGCGAAATTGATCGCGTCCCCGACGCCGCTGATCGTGCCGGAATCGATGACCGTGCTGCCGCTCGCGCCAAGCTCGACGCCGAAGCTGCTCGTCCCGGTGATCGTGCCGGCATTGGTAACCGTGCCGGCGGCGAGGTCGATGAAGACGCCGTCATCATGTCCCTCGATCAGGCCGGCATTGTTGGCGACGTTGCCGCCGAGGAAGAGAACGACGCCGTCGACGGTCGTGCCGATGATCGTGCCGGAATTGGTAACCGTGCCGGCGGCGTAGTCGAAGAGGACGCCGCTAGGTCCCTCGATCAGGCCCGCATTGTTGGCGACGCTGCCGCCGGCGTAGAGTGCGACGCCGTCCCCAAACACTCCGGTGCCGATGATCGTGCCGAAATTGGTAATCGTGCCGACGGCACCCTTGATGTAGACGCCTGTGTAGCCTTGGATCAGGCCGCCCGTATTGCCGATGCTGCCGCCTGACAAGAGAATGACGCCGACGCCGTTTGTACCGGTGCCGCTGATCGTGCCGTAGTTGGCGACAGTCCCAGTGGTGCCGCTGATGTCGACGCCATCGGAAACGCCGGCGATCAATGCCGCCGTCGCACCGCTCGGGCCATTGGTGACCGTGCCGCCGTCCCCGAGCCACACAGCGAAATTATTGGCGGTGATCGTGCCGGTGTTGACAAGGGTCCCGACCCCGGCGCCGAGGTAGCCGAAAGTGACGCCGTCGCCCGCCGCGCTTGCAACGCTACCGGAATTGGTGACCAGGCCCCCGGCCTTGAGCCACACACCTAAATTGGAACCCTCGATGGTCCCGGAATTGGCCACGGTGCCGAGGCTGCCGACGATCACCACGGCGTCGGCATCGGCCGAGATCAGCCCGGTGCCTGTGTTGGTAACGGTGCCGCCGGCGGCCATATAGACCCCGACGCTGCTTGCTCCGATACCCTCGATTGTGCCGTAATTGACGACGGTTCCGACGGTGCCGCTGATCTTGACGCCGTCGAAACCCGTGATCAGCGCGCTGGTTGCGCCGCTCGCGCCATTGGTGACCAGGCCGCCGTACGCCAGATAGACGCCGGCGCTGAGCGTTCCGGTGCCGAGGATCGTGCCGTAGTTGGCGACCGTGCCGCCAGCGTGGATGATGACGCCGTCATCATAGCCCGAGATCAGTGCGATGGTCGCGCCGCTCGCGCCATTGGTGACAACGCCGCCGGCGTTGAGTACGTCGCCGGTACTGCTCGTCCCGGTGCCGGCGATCGTGCCGTAATTGACGATGGTGCCCTTCGCGCCTGCGGTCCCCGTCGCATCGCCGATCTGGGCGCCGTCGGCCGTCCCGGTGATGACCCCGGTCGCGTTATTGGTGATACCGCCGCCAGCCGTCAGGTAGACGCCGCCGGCGGAGGTGCCGGTGCCCGCGATCGTGCCGGAATTGACGACAGTGCCGGCGGCATGGCCAATCGCAACGCCCTGGACCGTTCCAGAGATCAGCCCGCTCGCGTTGTTGGTAACCCCGCCGCCAGCGATCAGGTAGACACCGCCGCCGCCGATCGTGCCGTAATTGGCGACGGTCCCGGTGGTGCCCGCGATCTGGACGCCACCGTTCGGCCCGGTAATCAGCCCGGTAGACGCATTGGTGACGCTGCCGCCGTCGGACAGCCCTACGCCATCGGAATCGGTCCCCTCGATCGTCCCGGAATTGGTGACGGTGCCGGTGACGCCGTTGCCGAACTGCACGGCCTGAAATCCCGAGCCGGTCTCCACGATCGTACCGGAATTGGTCACGACCCCGGTCGCGCTGCCGTAACTGTCGATCTCGACGGTGCTGCGGTTGCCGGTGTTGGTGATCAGCCCGATGTTGTTGACGGTGCCGCCGTTTTCGAAATGCACGGCGCGGCTGGCGGTGCCGGTCCCGGCGATGGTGCCGTAGTTGTTGACGGTACCGATGGCTCCGTGGATATGAACGCCGGCGCCGGTCCCGGCGATATAGCCGCTCGTCCCGGTGCTCGTGCCGTTGGTAATGAACCCGCCGGATTTGAGCTCGATACCGACGCCCAGGTTGCCGACGCTTTCGACGGTGCCGAGGTTGGTTATGGTCCAGGCGGTGCCGGCGCTGCCGTAGAGCCCGACCGCGCTGGCGGTGACCGAGTTGACGTCGATCGTGCCGGCCGAGGTTATCGTCGTCGGGTTGGTGGTGGGGGTATACGTGAGGTTAGTGTAGCCGCTGAAGGTTCCCGCCATTTATCGCCCCCCCGTCGCCGGGTTGTCCGTCGCCGGAGTGCTGAGGACTGGCGTCGCCGTGTACGTGCCGGATCCGGTAAAGTACTTCGTCATTCGGTCTCCCCGAAACCAAGACGACCCCGCCGCACATCCCCGTTGCGAGCGACTTCGTTTTTAGCGGTCTCGTATGATAAATCGTCGGGTATGGGCGATGCAAGGGGCGGCGCGCAAAGGAAAAAGCACTCACCCCATTGCGTTCATAACAGCGGCAAATCTACCGTTGCTTCAGCCATCTCGGGCGCGGAAACTTGGTTTCTTGTGCCAAGCGTGCGGAATCATTAATGGGAACCGGCGCTATTCGGAAGCAGAGCCGGGCTGGTCGGAAGCAGGGCCGGATTGGTTCGCGGGGGGGACATGAGAGCGCACCGGCATCAGCATCTGTGGGCCGCGGCGTGCTTGGTTGCGAAGGGAGGCCCGGTGAACGCGACCTCGCCCACCGCCGCGAGCACCGGGGAGCTTTGACCGGCCGGAGCAGTGCGATGTGTCTCGAAAGGATAGGCCTGCTCGCTGGGCTTTCTCTCTCAATGATGCTGGCGACGCTGCCTGCTGCCTCGGAGACCATACAGCTTGAGCCGTTACACGGCATCTTCATGGTGCCCGTGCGGATCAACGACGCGATCACGATCCCGTTCGTGCTCGATAGGGGCGCTTCGGAAGTGGTGATCCCTGCCGATGTCCTCTCGGTGCTTCGCCGAGCCGGGACAATTAGTCAGACTGACTTCATCTGAACCGGAGCTATACTTTGGCCGACGGATCATCAACATCAAGGGCCCGCTATGTGCTTCGTAAAATGGCCGTGGGAAGCAACGTCGTCACCGACGTAGTTGCGAGCGTGACGCCGGCTAAAGGCGATCCTCTGCTCGGCCAGAGCTTTTTGTCGAAACTGCCTGGCTGGGCAATCGACAATGAGCGGCATGTCTTGGTTTTCGGCGCCCCGCCGCTTGATATGCCGGCGGACGCGGAAGATCCTGAGCCACCGCGACGCCGGCGGTTGTTCTCAACCGAGCCGACAGTCGAAAAAGCGGCGCGCCTGGTGCATGGCAACCCGCGCGGTTGCTGCTCATCCGTGACGAGCTGGCTGGCTGGATTGGCGGCATGGACCGCTACTCGCGGGGCGATGGCAACGACAGGGGCTTTTGGCTGCAAGCCTATGGTGGGCGCCATTGGACGCCCGACCGGATCAAGGACGGCGAGCACACCATGATCATCCCGCATCTTCTCTGGGGTTTGTCCGGGGGCATACAGCCCGATCGCGTTGCAAGCCAATTGCTTGCCGGGGACGATAATGGCCTCGCTGCCCGCCTGCTCTATGCGTGGCCGGCTCCGGTACCGCCGCGGCGCCCGCGTACCGTGCCGGATCATACCGTCGCGCTTACCGCGCTCGGCAGGCTGCTCGAGTTGCCCTGAAAGCCGCCCGAGCCGTTGATCGTACCGTTTTGCCGAGGAAGCCGCGGCAGCGCTTCACGCGCTCCGCGAGGAAACCGCCGATCGCGAAAAGAATGCGGCCGGCATGTTCCTGTCGTGGCTCGGCAAGCTCCCCGGTTTCTGCGTTCGGCTGGCGGTGATCCTGCAGCACCTCGAATGGTGCTGGGATGGACGCTCGGCGCCACCGGATCGGATTGGAATGGCGGGGGTGGCATCGGCCGCCGACTTTCTTGAGAAATACGCGGTGCCGATGGCGCGGCGTGTGTTTGGCGAAGCGGCGCTGCCGCAATCCGAACGCGACGCGCATGCCATCGCTCGGTGGCTGTTAAAACAAGAGCCGGTCCCGGAGATTGTCAACGAGCGGGATCTGCGCCGCATGATACGGTTCCGGTATCCGTGATGCCGCCCGGGTAGCTGTAGCGCTCGGCGAATTGGCCGAAGGGGGATGGGTACGACCCGCGCCGGCGCGGGCCACCGGCCATGGGCGCCAGCGGCAGGATTGGACCGTGAACCCAGCGCTCCAAGGGCTGAGCCGATGAGCTGGCGAGATCGCTTGAACTGCGATGAAGCGGTAAAATATCCCGTTGCCGTTAGCGCCAATAGTGCCGAAAGCCCCGTCGCAAGCCCTATTGGCACTTTTGGCACTATTGGCATTGAGACATCTTCGGAAAGGACCTCGACGAATGCGGCTCCCGAGCGCGACGGGATTGCCGCGGCTATTCCCTCCGATCGAGGGTGGTGGTGCGATTTTTACGAAGAACGCACGGCACATCGTGAGTTTGATGGTGCACGCCCGCGCGCCGACGCTGAACGACTGGCGTGGGGCGACGCGCAATGGCGTTGGCACAAGGCCCACGGCGAGCGGGTATCGAGGGAGCTATGCGCCGGTTGTCGGCGGCCGGTCGGGCCGGAGCCAGCGCTCGACCTGATCGACGGCAACCGCGTCCACGACCACGCAGGGAATGACTGCCTGATCCGCCACGGCGAGCGCTGGCGCGGCGCGGCGATACGGGCGCTCGTCGCCATGGGGCTGCAGCCGCCGGAGCCGGAGGATGCGCTGTGAGCCGCCCATCTGGGGCCAACGGCGACACTCGTGTCGCCGCGCGCGCCGTCATCGGGGATGACGGGCGCGAGATCACGCTGACGCTTTGCCGCGAAGGGGGCGCGATCGGCGCCGTCACGCTGAAGCCCTGTCGCGCCGTCGCCCTGGCCGGCGAGCTGATCGCGGCGGCGCTGCCGAGGCTGGAGGCACCGTGACGATCCCGACCCGACCCGCTTGCCTGCGGTGCAATCGGTCCTTCACTCCCCGCCGGAGTGGCGGTCATCGGCAGCGGTTTTGCTCCCCCACCTGTCGCCGGGCTCATGATGCCGCAGCGCGTGCCACCGGTCGGGCGACGATCGATGCTGAGCGGGCAACCGTCCCCGGCATCGGGAGTGGGGCTCGGCCAATGCGCGCGTTGCAAGAGCGGCAGGAAGGCCCGCCCCCGCACTGAGCAGAAGGGGCCGACGATCCCCCGTTTCCCGAGGCGCCCGCGCGGTTTCTCGTCGAGGTATCGCCCAACGTCCTTGAGCTTCTGGTTAGATGTCGCCGGCTGCGGCCCGATCAGCAGGACGACGTTCTCGCAATCTTGACTGCGTTGAGGTGCGTAGGGTGGACGCCGACGGTTTCGCGCGTCACCTGAAAGCGGTAATTATAACAACCGATTGGCGGATTTTCCCAGTCCTACGCGCACGCGGCAAGGGGAAATTTTCCGCACTCACGCGCGCGTGAGTGCGGAAATGAGCGCCGCCGGCAACGACATAATCGCGCGTGCTGCTCCTCGGGGTCGTTCTGGGGCGTGAGAACCCCTCGGTTAGCGGCAATGTGCCGCCGTCAAAGGCACTTCTCGATCGTGCGATCGGGGAGGCGCAGACGCATGTACAGGGCGAAAGCCTAAAGGTCGGCGCGGCCCCCTAACCGAGGCTTCTCAACTCCCCGATCACCAGGGGAGAAGAGGAACACGGGGAGCGCGCATATGAAGACGATCTATTGCGGCTTGGCGCTGGCATTGGTGCTGAGCGGCTGCGGGCCGATCCAGACGGCACAAATCCAACAGCAGCGCGCGGCCATCGACGCCGAAGCCGCAGCGTGCGCGCAGAAGCTAAAATCCAGAGAGTTCAAGAACCACGTCGAGGAGGCAACCCTGCGCGAACGATGCCTACGCACGGGGCGTTCGGGCCGGGATCTACCCCTTCCGGGACATCCGACAGGTTTAGATGGCCGCGCACTTGCGGGTCGCCGAGCAGCTTGATCGGGGTGAAATCACCGAGACCGAGGCCAAAGCAAGGCTGCTGGAAATAGGCGCCACCGCGACCGCTGAGGCGCGGCGGCGCAGCACCGAGAACGCCAGAGCGAACGCCGGCATCGATGCCGACAACGCCGCCGCGATGGCGGCCTAAGGAAACATGATCGCAACCGGCGTCGGCATGATGACCGGCGGGCGATGAAGGGAGGTGTAACGATGAAACGTATTATCCTGTTCGCGACCGTTGCGGCAGTTCTGTCGGGTGCAGCGGATCCGAGGCTGCCCTTGATGACCTCCCAGCGGATGGTCGGGGCGGCTGGGAAGCGGACATTCGCACCGGAGAGCGCCAGGTTCCAGCCAGACTGCGCGCCCGAATTTGGCGGGCGGCAGAAATATGGCGAGGGTCGTGAAGCCTTTTTCGGGTACGTTGACCGACTGAGGCACACGCCGGTCGCGGGCGCCCCGGCCGGCGCCAGCCCGGCAATGCGGGATCGCGACGTGATCTTATCGGCTCTGCCGAAGGGAGCCGGCGCGTCTCTCACCATCCGGTACGAACTCCCACGATGCCCGCCCTCGATTTCGACGATACCGAAAAGGCTGCGCTCAGAGAGTTCCTAACCGAGACGATCGCCGGCTACCGCTACCCGCTGTCGCCCTGTGTGCGGCCATACAAGACCATTCTGGCGAAGCCCGGGGTTGGCCCAACGCAGAGCCCTTCTCGCCACCGAAGCCCTCAGCCCGGCCGAGCCCGGCGCTGGTGAAGAAGCGGCGGCGTCGATGAGGGATGAGCGCCCCAAACATGCGCCCGCTCATGTCGCCTTCGACAGTGCCCGGATGACATCGGACGCTGGGATATTGCTGCTGGCGGGCGGTCTTGATCCAAATTCAGGGGCATCGGCCGCAAGCAGCCGGTGTCTCTCAGAACTGGCCCTTGCCGATCTTGAACACGTCGGGCTGTGCAGCGTCCGCGATATACGACAGCTCGAGGGCAATCGGCGGCGGCCGCGGCGCCTTCTCGTCCTTGCGCGCGGCTGCGCCGGCTCCGCTGAGCACGACCAGGACCGTCCGGTTCTGCGAATCGGAGGCGCGGAACACCAGCATGGTGTTCTCGGCCAGCTGGCGGTTGACGACGACGCTGTCTGGTTTGTAATTCTGTGGGGTAAAATAATCCCGCAGTGAATTCGCCACGCCGACCACTATCTCGTCGCTGTCCCCGGTGCCGTCGCTAGTCCAGAAAATATTGACCTGTATCAGTTTTTTGGACTTGTACCCGAGAATATAGGAGACTCGCGCGTTTCCGGAATGGGGCAAAAGGTCAGGGACCAGTAGCGACAGAACGGCTGTCTTCTCGGTGGGGTGAATTGTGACCTTTAG
>Ga0182024_10019622_pt1 | contig 12439 bp, 8 predicted proteins | sample P32metaG_FD_120480 | JGI IMG/M metagenome (GOLD analysis project Ga0182024, IMG submission 120480) | Permafrost microbial communities from Stordalen Mire, Sweden - P3-2 metaG (Illumina Assembly) | ecosystem: Environmental > Terrestrial > Soil > Wetlands > Permafrost | place: Sweden: Stordalen...
CGCCGCTCGACCGCCAGCACGATCTCCGCCGCGGCGGCGGCGGCATCGCGGCGGAGCGGCATCGGCACCGTGCCGGCATGCCCGGCGACCCCCTGGACGGTGATGCGAAAGCGCGCCGAGCCGGCGATCGAGGTGACGATGCCGACCGGCAGATCGCGTTGCAGCAGCACCGGCCCTTGCTCGATGTGGATTTCCAGATAGCCGCGACAGGTGCCCGGACGGCGCGCCAGCATCTGGATGTCGGACAGGTCGACGCCGTCCTTGCGCAGCACGCTCGCCAGGCTGATGTCGTTGGCGTCGCGCCGCGCCAGGGCATCTTCGTCGAAGCAGCCGGCGATGGCGCTGCTGCCGAGGTAAGGCGCGGAGAACCGCACGCCCTCCTCCTCGGAAAAGCCGATGACGTCGAGATGGAACGGCAACTGCCGGCCTTCGCGCGCCAGATGCTCGGCGACCACCAGCGCGGTGAGAATGCCAAGCCGGCCATCGAACTGGCCGGCATCGGCCACGGTGTCGTAGTGCGACCCTACGATCAAAGTTTTCGCCGCCGGCGTCGCGCTGGCGTAGCGGCCGACGACGTTGCCGACGGCGTCGATCCTGGCATCGAGGCCGGCCGCACGCATCCAATCGCGCAATTGCAACGCAACGGTTTTGTGCGCCGGCGAGAAATAGGTGCACATCAGCCCTTCGGGCAGTTCCGACCATTGCGCCAGCTGGCGCGCCAGATCGAGGATCCTGGCGCCGAATGCCGGAAGCGCGGGTCCGCTGCTTACGCCGCGACTTTGGCTTTGCAACATGCGCCTCGGCTGTCCGATTGGTGGTTCAAAAGAAGTGACCCCATGGCAGAAAATCGGAGCGCAATAAACACCGCGGTCGCGTCGGCCGAGCCGACGCATCGCCGGACATGCGGCTTACTCCGCCGCTTGCTGATGCCGGTGGAACAGCGGCACGATGCGCGCCCGCTCGCCGGCCAGCGCCACCAGGACGTGGTTCTCCGGCACCGCGACCCAAGTCTTGTGGTCTTTGTCCAGCGGCTCGGAAACGACGACGATGGCGTTCTTGGATTCCCGGTAATACAGCGTGTTGGCGCGGTCGTTCACCGCATAACGGAACGCATAGAGATCCCGCCCGTTCGACAGTGCGGCGGTGAAGCGAAACCGGTCGCCGGGCTCGTTCTGATTGACGAGGCCGGAAATCCGCGCCAGCGTCGCCTCCGCCGCCGCAACCGGATCGCCGGTGCCGGCGCCCACCAGGTCCCCAGCGCCCATCAGGGCGAGGAACATCGCTTCCGAATCGGTGGTGCCGAAGCGCGACGGATACAGGTTGTCGGGAATGAGCCCCTCGACCTGACGGCGCAGACGATTCCAGCCGCCGATGAAGCCGTTGTGCATGAACAGCCACCTGCCGGAAGCGAACGGGTGGCAATTGGCGCGGGTGATGGCGGTGCCGGTCGCGGCGCGGACATGGGCAAAGAACAGGTGCGACTGCAAATGCCGGCACAGATAGCGCAGGTTCTCGTCCGACCAGGCCGGCCGGATCTCCCGGTAGAGTCCCGGCTCCGGGTGGGTGCCGTACCAGCCGAGGCCGAAGCCGTCGCCGTTGATGCTGGCGGTCGATTCCAGCGCGTGGATGCTCTGCGATATCAGCGAGTGCGCCGGCTCGGTGACATAGTGCTCGAGCGCCGTCGTTTCTCCGCGGTATGCGATCCAGCGGCACATCTGTTGCTGCGCTTCTGCCCTCGGCGGTCAGGCCATCAACGTGGCATCACGAATCCATCGCGTTACCTTATGTAAAGCAATATCGGCGCCTTCGTGTTCATTTTCGGTAAAAATCCGCAATTGCGCGTCGGCCGAGGTGCCCTCGGCGACGATGGCGCGGCAGCGCTCCACCGGCTCGACGCAGTCCAGGGCCTCGGCATCGGCCGCCACCAGGTCCAAAATCCCGTCAAGCATGTCGCCGACCTCGACCGCGCCCGACCGGGTGACGAACGTGCCCTGCACGCCGTAGCGCTGGGCGCGCCACTTGTTCTCCACCGCGATCGAGCGGTCGACGACGTCGAGCCCGGCATTGTGCCCGGTATTGGCATACAAATAACGTGCCAGCACCCGGTACAGCGCGGCGATCGCCAGCGTGTCGTCGAGGCGCGTGCAGCAGTCCGGCGCGCGCAGTTCGAGCGTCGGATATTTGAGCGATGGCCGGATCGACCACCACAGATGGCTGGCGTCCTGCATGGCCCCGGAGCGCACCATGGCGTCCACATAGGCGTCGTAGTCGGCGTTGCTGCGGAACAATTCCGGCAGGCCGGTGCGCGGCAACTCGTCATAGGCCGCGAGCCGGTAGCCCTTGAGTCCGGTGGCGCGGCGCTGCCAGAACGGCGACGAGGTCGAAAGCGCGATGAACAGCGGCAGGTACGGCAGCATCCGCGTCATGACGTCGACGCGGCGCGTCGCATCGGGAAATTCGACATGGACGTGCATGCCGCACAGCATGTTGCGGTGACCGATCATCTGCAGGACGTCCATCACGTGGGCGTAGCGATCCTTGCGCGACGGCACCGAGTCGCGCCACGACGCCAGCGGATGGGTGCCGCAGGCAAGGATGCACAGGCCATGCTCGGCCGCCGCCGCGGCCGCGTTCTGCCGCAGCCGCAGCAGCTCGTGCCGCGCCTCGCCGGGCTTTTCGTGCGGCACGGTGGCGACCTCGATCTGGGCCTGCAGAAACTCCCGCCCGACACTGCCGGCGACGCCGAAATCGGCGCGTTGAAACAACGCGTCCGGGGTCTCCGCCGGCACTTCGAGGCTGTGCACATCGGACAGGAAGTACTCCTCCTCGATGCCGAACTGGAACAGATCGTCCGGCGCGAAGGTGCGCACATGGCCGGCCGGCATCAGGGTCCGGACTCGAAACCGCCACTCGGATGGATCGAAGCGAAATTCCATTGTCCCATTCCCGCCTGCGCTGAAAGATGCTTGTCAGGTGACGTCTCGATGCGTTTTGGATTCCTCGTTGGATTCCTGGTTGGATTCCTTTGTCAGAGTCCTTGCGCCTGGAACCACGCCTCCAGCAGCGCGACCTGCCAGAGCTTGGAATGACCCTTCGGCGTCAGCTCGCCCTCGGGATTGGCCAACAGCCGCTCGATATAGGGGCGATTGAACAATCCGCGCTGCCGGGCCGCGGCCGAATCGAGCACGTTGCGAACGAATTCGAAGAACGGGCCGCGCAGATATTTGAGCGCCGGCACCGGGAAGTAGCCTTTGGGACGGTCGATCACCGCATCGGGCACCAGCCCGCGCGATGCCTCCTTGAGAATGTATTTGCCGCCGTCGCGCACCTTGAGCTCGGCTGGAATGCGCGCCGCCAGCTCAACCACGTCGTGATCGAGAAACGGCACCCGGGTCTCCAGGCCCCAGGCCATCGCCATGTTGTCGACGCGCTTGACCGGGTCGTCGACCATCATGATCTGGGCGTCGAGCTGCAGCGTCTGGTCGATCGGCGTCGCGCTGCGGCAATTGCGGAAAAACCCGTCGACGAATTCGCGGCTGTAGTCGCCGTTCATCAAGGCCGGGCTGAGCGCCTGCGCCATCTCGTCGTGATCGCGGTCGAAATAGGCCGCCGCATAATCGGAGGTCGCGTCGTTCGAGCGCATCAGTTTCGGATACCAGTGATAGCCGCCGAAAATCTCGTCGGCGCCCTGGCCGCTCTGCGCCACCTTGACGTGCTTAGAGACTTCCTGGGACAGCAGATAAAAGCCGATGGCGTCGTGGCTCATCATCGGCTCCGACATCGCCGCGATGGTGCCCGGCAGCGCGTCGATGGCGCGCGACGCATCGACGCGAAGGCGGTGATGCTCGGTGACGAAACGGCGCGCGATCAAATCGGAATACTTGAACTCGTCGCCCTCGACGTCGCCGACCGACTCGAAGCCGACCGAGAAGGTCTTGATATCCTTCTGGCCGAGGTCCGCCAGCAGGGCGACCAGGATCGAGCTGTCCAGCCCGCCCGAGAGCAGAACCCCGACCGGCACGTCGGCGACGCGGCGGCGCTCGACCGCCTGGCCGAGCGCGTCGCGGACCGCTTGGCGCCAGTCCGCCGCGGTGAGCCCGCGATCGTCGGCCCGCGGGCCGACGTCGAGCTGCCAATAGGTTTCGTCGCGCCGCTTGCCGTCGGGCTCGATCGTGCAGATCGTCGCCGCGGGCAATTTGCGCACGCCCTTGAGGATGGTCATCGGCGCCGGCACCACCGCGTGCCAGCTCATGTAGTGATGCAGCGCCGCGGCATCGATCGACGTATCGACGTCGCCGGCCGCCAGCAACGCGGGCAGCGTCGACGCAAAGCGAAAACGGCCCGGCTGTTCGCAATAATAAAGCGGCTTGATGCCCAGCCGATCGCGCGCCAGCACCAGACGCCCGGTATTGCGCTCCCAGATCGCAAAGGCAAACATGCCGTAAAAGCGCTCGACGCAGCGCGAGCCCCACGCCGCGTAGGCTTTCAGGATGACCTCGGTGTCGCCCTGGGAGAAAAACCGGTAGCCCTTGGCCGACAGTTCGCTGCGCAGCTCGCGGTAATTGTAGATGCAGCCGTTGAACACGATGGCCAGCCCGAGCTGCGGATCGACCATCGGCTGTTGCGATGCGGAAGCCAGATCGATGATGCTGAGCCGCCGATGGCCGAGCGCCACGCGATCCTGCATGAATACGCCGCGCGCATCCGGCCCGCGCGACTGCATTTTTTGCGTCATGGCGGCGATGCCGGCGCCGGCAGCGTTGCCGTCAAAGGTTACCTCGCCGCAAATACCGCACATATCGATTTGGTCCGCAATTGAAGTCCCCACCGGCCCGCGACAACGCTCGCGGGCCATGTCAGGTTCCTGACGCAGTGCGGGAGGCCGGCCGTCTTGAAAAACGCGACCAAACCCGCTTGTTGAAACGGCAAACCAGCGGAACCAGCCTAAAAAAGGTGCGGCAATGGGTGTGCGTGGCGGTAAAAGCTACATTTCGGGGCTCAAAGCTCATCCAAGAGACGTCTGGATCGCCGGCCGCAAGGTCGTTGACGTCACCGCGGATCCGGCGTTCCGGCGCCCGGTCGCGGCGATGGCGGGACTCTTCGACTGCCAGTTGGACGCCGAATTGCGCGCCACCATGACCTATCGGCCGGACGACGGCGACGGCGGCGACGCCGGCCTCTCCTTCATCATTCCGCGCACGGTGGACGATCTGGTGCGGCGCCGCAACGCCATGCGGGTCTGGGCCGATGCGACGTTCGGCACCATGGGCCGCTCGCCGGACTTTTTGAATACGGTGCTGGCGTCGTTTGCCGACGCGCCCGATGTCTTTGCCGAGTGCGGCGCGCGGTTTGCGGAGAACGTGCAGCGCTATTATCGCCACTGCCGCGACAACGATCTGTTTCTCACTCACGCGCTGGTCAATCCGCCGGTCGACCGCAGCAAATCGGCGGCGCAGCAAGCCGACGAATACGCCTATCTGGGCGTCGTCAAGGAGACCGGCGACGGGCTGGTCGTCCGCGGCGCCAAGATGCTGGCGACGCACGGACCGACCGCCGACGAGCTCATGGTGTACCCGCTGCCGTATTCGGTGCGCCCGGGCGAAGAGAAATATGCGCTGGCTTTCGCCATCCCCACCGACGCGCCGGGACTGCGGTTCATTTGCCGCGAGCCGTTCGACCAGGACGACACATCGGAATGGGATCACCCGCTCGGCGCGCGGTTCGAGGAGCCCGACGCCATGGTGATCTTCAACGACGTCGTGGTGCCGTGGGATCGGGTCTTCCTGCACGGCAACGTGACGCTGGCGAACACCATGTTCGCGCGGACCCGCGTGCAATGTCATACCGGGCATCAGACCGCGGTCCGCGGCCTCGCCAAATGCGAGTTCATGACGGCGCTGGCGGTCGCATTGTCGCGGTCCGTCAAGACCGATCGTTTCGTGCACGTCCAGGAGCAGCTCGGCGAGTGCCTCGGCTATCTGCAGCTGATCGAAGCCGCGATCCACATGTCGGAACAGAAGGCGGAGAGCAGCGGGCATGGCACGGTGCGCCCGGCGCTGCCGCCGCTGCAGGCGCTGCGTTATCACATCCCGCGTTTTTACGAACGGATGGTGCGCCTGACCCAGGTGCTCGGCGCCGGCGGAATTCTGGCCAATCCGACGCAGGCCGATGTGCTGTCCGACATCGGCCCCGACATTCAGCGCTATTTCCGCGGCGCCGACAGCGACGCCGAGAGCAAAATCCGGCTGTCGAAGCTCGCCTGGGACGCGACCGGCACGCAGTTCGGGCAGCGGCAGCTGCAGTACGAACGCTACTACGCCGGCGATCCGGTGCAGATGGGCGCATCGATCTATACGATGCTGGACCACACGGCGCTGCTGGCGCTGGTCGAGCGGGCGCTGCGGCTGCCGGCGCGCCGCCGCGCCGCGGGCGACGTCGAGAGCACGGGAGCATCGTCATGAAGTCGTTGGTCCCGGCTGCGGTTCTGGCCGCGGTCCTGACTGCAGTTTTGGCTTTGCCCGGCAGCGGCGGCGCGGCGGGCCAGACCTATCCGTCGCGCCCGGTGACGATCATTGCGCCGTTCCCGCCCGGCGGCCCGTCCGATGGCTTGGCGCGTGTGCTGTCCGGCCCGCTCGAGGCGGCGCTCGGGCAGCCGATCGTCATCGAGAATATCGGCGGCGCCGGCGGTACGGTCGGCGTCGGCCGCGTCGCGCGCGCCGACCCGGACGGCTACACGCTCTTGATCGGGCAATGGAGCACCCAGGTGGTCAATCCGGCCACCTACAAAGTGGATTACGACATCGTCAACGACTTCGCGCCGATCGCGCTGTTGGCCAACACGCCGCAGATCATCATCGCGCGCAACGGCTTTCCGGCCAACGACGTCCACGAGCTGATCGCCTGGCTCAAGGCCAATCCCGACAAGGCCCAGGCCGCCACCGTCGGCGCCGCCGGCGGCGCGCAGGTCGCCGGCCTGTATTTCCAGAAAGTCACCGGCACCAGTTTCGGCTTCGTGCCGTACCGCGGCGGCGCGCCGGCGATGCAGGACCTGATGGCGGGCCGGGTCGACCTGATGTTCGACCAGGCTGCGAATGCGATCACGCAGGTGCGCGCCGGCACCATCAAAGCCTATGCGGTGATGACGCAGGACCGCTGGCACCTGGCGCCGGAGATTCCCACCATCGACGAGTCGGGGGTGGCGGGCCTGCACATTTCCTATTGGCACGCGCTGTTCGCGCCGAAGGGCACGCCTGCCGCCATCATCGCCAAGGTCAACGCCGCCGTGGTGGCGGCGCTGGCCGATCCCACCGTGGCGCAGCGCTTCGCCGCGCAAGGCCAGGACATCTGGCCGCGCGACCAGCAAACCCCGGAAGCGCTCGCCGCCTTGTACCAAGCCGAGATCGCCAAGTGGTGGCCGATCATCAAGGCCGAGGGCTTGAAGGTGGAGTGACGCGACGGGGTCTTCCCGCGCATACCATCGATGCGCCCTGTCCAGCTGCCGGCAAGTCTGGTCCTGCCGCATTGCGGACTGCGCTAAGGGGACGTCGGCGGCCTCGGCGTGTTGCGAGACCAGCCGATGCCTCATAAGATCGAATCCAGCGTTGGTGTATCCGCAACTCGCGTGCCCTCGTTTGCCAGGCCAACATCGAAGAGGGGGAAACTATGCGAAATATATTTTCATGGCGCCGGCTCGGCCTGATTTTCGGTGTCGCGCTTCTCACGCTTGGAGCGGTGCAGATAAGCCAAGCCCAAAAGGCGCCCTTTCCCAACTGGTCAGGCTTTGAGGTCACTTCCCAGAAGTACAATTATATCGCCACGCAATGGACTGTCCCGGCCGTGACCTTCGTCAATTACGGGTCATCCGCCTCTCAGGAAAAAGCCTCGGTCTGGATCGGGGTGGGCGGTATCAGCGGCAACCTGCTGCAAGCGGGTACCGACTCAACTGTGACCAGCACGGGAAGCACGACGTACATAGCGTGGTTTCAGACCGTGCCGGACGCCGGGATCGACTCAGACCCGCTCACCGGGTGCCACATGCTTTCCGGCCCTTCGTCGGTGCCCTGCACGGTCGCTGCCGGCGACACGATCGACGTCGAGATTATTTGCAACTATCCGCCCTTGGATAGTTGTCCGTCGTGGACCACCAGCATTATCGATGAGACCCAATCCTGGGCCTGGGGCAACGGCAGCATTAATTTTGCGGCCGATCAGAGTTCCGCCGAGTTCATCGTCGAAGCGCCAAAGGTGTTGCAGGGAGGGGTGCGGACCAAATTGCCGCTGCCGAACTTCGGCACGCTGGCCTTCAAGTTTTCCGGGGTCGCTCCCAATGAGAGTTTCACGACTACCGGCAATGGCGACACGATGAAAGATCCCAGCGGCGGCTGCGCAAATCCGACGGGAACGAGCTACGATGACACCACCAAAAGCTGGACTTTGACGGTCGCGTACGCGTTTTGCGCGCCCAAACCATTTGTCGGGATCTACAACACCCACGACGTCAACGGCGACGGCATGAGCGATATCGTCTGGGGCGGCAGCACCTGCATTGCCGCCTGGGAGATGAACGCCGCGCAGGTGTTGAACTCCGGATGTCTCGGGGCCACTCCGGCCTCCTGGTCCATCGTCGGCCAGCGCGACTTCAACGGCGACGGCAATGCCGACCTGCTGTGGCGCGACAGCAGCGGCAACCTCGCATTCTGGTTCTTGAACGGCGCCGCGGTCACCGCGGCGGCGGGCTTTGGCAACGTGCCGACCAACTGGAGCATCTATGGAACGGGCGACTTCAACCACGACGGCACCGGCGATATTCTCTGGCGCGACAGCAACACCGGCACGGTGGCGATCTGGTTCATCAACGCAGGCCAACTCACGTCCGCGGCGTCGCTCGGCGCGGTGCCGGCCAGTTGGAGCATCGTCGGGTCCGATGCCATTGGCGACATCCTGTGGCGCGACACGTCCGGCAATCTGGCGCTGTGGTCGGTGAACGGGTCGCAGGTCGTGCAGAGCGTCGGCCTTGGCAACGTGCCGCCGAATTGGCAGGTCGTCGGCCTCGGCGACTTCAACGGCGACGGCTTCGTCGACATTCTCTGGCAGGATACCAGCGGCGACGTCGCGGTCTGGCTGTTGAGCAACGGGCAAGTGACGCAAAGTGCGATTATCGGCACCGTGCCATCGACCTGGTCGATCCAGGCCACCGGCGACTACGACGGCAACGGCACGAGCGACATTCTCTGGCGCGATAGCAGCGGCAACGTCGCCATCTGGTTCATGAACGGCACACAGGTCTCGTCGAGTGCGGGCGTCGGCAATGTGCCCACCACCTGGACGATCCAGAACGCCAATGCGGACTGATGGCGCGCGCGGCCGGACGACGAATGACGGCGGCCGGTCCGGGTCAACCGCGATACGGATTGAGTTTCATGGCTATCGCCCTACCCCCCGCTATCGCGGTGGCGGATCGCGCCCGACCTGGGCGACGTGATAGCCGGCGACTTTCTGGTAGCGCTCGAAGATGGCGCGCAACTCGTCCTGGCTGATGACGTCGTCGAGGCGCTCGAAGCGCTTACCGCCGGTGCGCTGCTCGACGGTGTCGACGATCACGTTGGGCGGCGCCGAGCGGTTCTGCAGGACGATGCGCGAGGTCACCGGCAGGCGCTCCGCTTCGTAAGCCTGCAGCGCGGCAACCGCATCGGGCTCGCGCGCCAACAGCCGCGCCAGCGTCGCGGCGTCGATGATCGCCTGCGCGCCGCCGTTGCCGCCCTGCGGATACATCGGATGCGCCGCGTCGCCGAGCAGCGTCACGCGGCCGAATGTCCAGCGCGACAGCGGATCGCGATCGACCATCGGGTTGGCGAGGATCAGATCGGCGTCGCGGATCATCGCCGCGGCATCGAGCCAATCGAACGTCCAGTCCTGGTAGGTCGGATAAAAATCCTCGAGTTTTCCCGGCTTGCTCCAGTCGACCGGAGCGGCGACGTCGCGCTCGATCTCGGCGACCCAGTTGACGAGCTGGTTGCCGGCGGCGTCGACGTTGTCGCGGATCGGATAGAGGATCAGCGTCGCGTGCCGCGCGCCGATCCGGGCGATGCTGCGGCCGGTAAGGAACGGTTGCCGCCGCGTCACGCCGCGCCACATGTTGGTGCCGCGATAGCAGAAGCCGCCCTCGTGCGGATAGAACTGCCGCCGCACCACGGAATGGATGCCGTCGCAAGCGACCAGACTATCGCCGTGCTGCGCCGGCAATGCCTCGCCGCCCGGTCCGGCGAAGTGCGCCGTCACCGCGCGCTCGTCCTGCGCGACGGCGACGCAGCGATGGCCGGCGATGACGTTGGCCGCGCCGATGCGCGCGCGCACCGCATCGAGCAGGACCCGATGCAGGTCGCCGCGATTGATGGACAGGTGCGGCCAGAGATGGCCGGCGGCGCGGCCCCAGGGCTCGCGATACACCAGCTGGCCGTGCCGGGTGAAGAAGGCGTAATCCTGCGGCGTGCATGCGCTGGCGACCAGCGCGTCTTGCAGCCCGAGCGCGCTCAACTCCTTGACCGCATGCGGACCGAGATTGATGCCGACGCCGAGCGCGCGCACATCGGGCACGGCTTCGAAAATGCGAATCCGGGCCGCGGGCACCGCGGCGTGCACCGCGAGCGCCAGCGTCAATCCGCCGATGCCGCCGCCGACAATGATAACGTCCATTGCTTAAGCCGATACGTTACACCCGATAGCGGCGGCGCAGCGCCAGCACCGCCGCGCAATGCCCCGTCGTCGATCGTCGTCGCGCCCATTGCTGGTAAAGAAACTCCCGCCGCCGCCGGCGGACCGTAGCTGCGCTCGGCCGGGGAGTAAATCGACTTACGCCCACACCCGAATTTGCGGTCGCTTCACACAAGCCCGCCATGGTCTTCGTGCTACGCTGCGCAAAGCGATCAACGATGGTGTGAAATCATGAAGCCGCTCGCATGGATTTTCTGGTCGCTGCGTTGGATTCTCGCCGTCATCGGCCTGCTGGCGCTCCTCTTCGGATTGCTGATCGCCACGCCGCTGTCGCGGCCGCCGGAACTGACGTCGATCCGAGCCGGAGCACGTGCGGTCGATCAATCCGGACTGCCGGACATCTCACGCTTCCAGGCCCGCGACGGCTCATGGCTTGCCTATCGGCTCTATGCGGCCGCCGACGGCGGCGGCCGGAACATCGCAATCGTCATCCACGGCTCGGCCGGCCACTCGACCGGAACGAATGAAATCGCCAAACGGCTCGCCGCCGAGAATTACCTGGTGGTGGCGCCGGACATGCGGGGCCACGGCGAATCCGGCACGCGCGGCGATATCGGCTATTACGGCCAGCTTGACGACGACCTCGAAGATCTGATTGCCGAACTGCGGCGCCGCTATCCGCAGCCGCATTTCTCGCTGCTCGGATTCTCGGCCGGCGGCGGCTTTGCGTTGCGCGTCGCGGCCGGCAAGCTCGCCGCCGATTTCGAGCGCCTCGTCCTGCTGTCGCCCTTTCTCGGCTACTATGCGCCTTCGTCGCGCAGCGCTGAGGGTTCGGCGCAATGGGCCACGGCGGATCTTCCGCGTATCGTCGCCATCAGCGTGCTGGGCCGCCTCGGCCTGCGCTGCTGCGAAGCCCTCCCGGTCATCGCCTTTGCGGTCGCGGCCGACTCGGAGAAATTCGTCACGGCGCGATATTCCCATCGGCTCCTCTTCAATTTCGGCCCGCCCCGCGACCTTGACGCCGCGTTTCGCAGCCTCAGGATGCCAACCACGATCATCGTCGGCGCCGCGGACGAATTGATGCTGGCCGACAGATATGCCGACATCGTTCGCGGCGTGCAGCCGCCGATCGCCGTGACGATCGTGCCCGGCCTCACGCACATGGACATGCTGCACGCCGCGCCCGCGCTCGATGCCATCGGCGCCGCCTTCAAGGAGAAATAATAGGGGCAGCGGCGCCGCGGCGCTCTCTTGAACTCGTCGCGGTGCTTCTGCCATGGTGAGCGGCCGGGACGGTACGCGGGATGTCATCGCCGAATTCTTCCGAATACCCGCGAGATCTCGCGGGCTACGGCCGCAATCCGCCCGACCCGCGCTGGCCGGGCGGCGCGCGGATCGCCGTGCAATTCGTGGTGAATTTCGAGGAAGGCGGCGAGAACAATATCCTGCACGGCGACGGCGCCTCGGAAGCCTTCCTGACCGATGTCCTCGGCACCAGGCCGTGGCCCGGTCAGCGCCATATGAGCGTGGAGTCGATGTTCGAATACGGCTCCCGCGCCGGGTTCTGGCGGCTGTGGCGGATTTTCACGGCGCGCAAGCTTGCGGCAACCGTGTTCGGCGTCGCCAACGCGCTCGCCCGCAATCCCGCAATCGTCGATGCCATGGCTGAAGCCGGCTGGGATATCGCGAGCCACGGCTTGAAGTGGATCGACTACAAGGATTTCTCCGC
>Ga0182024_10019624_pt1 | contig 12439 bp, 13 predicted proteins | sample P32metaG_FD_120480 | JGI IMG/M metagenome (GOLD analysis project Ga0182024, IMG submission 120480) | Permafrost microbial communities from Stordalen Mire, Sweden - P3-2 metaG (Illumina Assembly) | ecosystem: Environmental > Terrestrial > Soil > Wetlands > Permafrost | place: Sweden: Stordalen...
GAGGAGGCTCGTCCGCAGCTGGCCGGGCTGCGCCACCAGCGCGTCGACCGAGCGCTCGACCAGGCCGCCGATGGCGATGCGATCGAGCGTGACCGGCGCCGCGCGCGTGCGCCCGTTGGCGGTGTCGATGTTGACCGTATAGGCGAGCACTTCCAGTGGCAGGCCGGCAGCCTTGGCATCGTCGCGGGTGAGCACGACCGAGCTCGCGCCGGTATCGAGCACCAAGGGAACGCGCGCGCCGTTGATCTGCGCGGTCAGGTCGAAGTCGCCGTTCGCCGTGCGCGCGACCTCCGCCGAACGGCCGTGCGTGATGACGTGTCCGGGCATAAGCTCCGCCATCACGCGGTCGGCGACATCGCGCAGCTCGAACCGGTAGGAATAGCCGATGACCAAAATCAGCGCGAGCACGACCCAAAAAACCGCGGCCGTGAGCGCTTGTGCAAAGCGCTCGCGGAACATGATGAGCGCGGCAGCGCCGGCAAAGACCAGGATGGCGATCTTATAGGCGAGCGAAGCAAAATCGCCGGTCGACGGCGGACCGACCGTGCCTTCGCCATGGCGCGCGATCAGGACGAGAAGCGCGATCGCGAGGCCGGCGAGCAGAAGCCACAACAGGCGTTGGCGCACCGATTTCGTCCCTCTTACCGCCGCAGGTCGCGCCGCACTTTCCGGATCATGCTAGGCGCCGAACAATGCCCGGCGCGCGCGGTTCGTCGATTCGTCGGACGACGATGACGAACGGGAAGAAGACGGCGATGAGATGTCCGCTCGCGGCTGGATCGATGGGGCGGCGCCATCCGAAATCGGCGCGAGCGCCGACATCACCCGCTCCGGCGGGAAGGTCACGACCACTTCGGTGCCGATCCGAAGCTTCGATTTGAGCGTGAACGTGCCGCCGTGCAGGTCAATGAGATTCTTAGCGATCGGCAGCCCGAGGCCGGCGCCCTGTTCGGCCGATTTGATCGAATTCGAACCCTGACCGAACGAGGCGAGGACCACCGGGATTTCCTCTTCCGGGATGCCCGGACCGGTATCCTTGACGCTCATGTATTGGCCGCCGGACGCGGTCCAACCCACCTTCAGCCAAATCTCGCCACCCTGCGGCGTGAACTTGATCGCGTTGGAGAGAAGGTTGAGGCAAATCTGGCGCACCGCCCGCTCGTCGGCCCATAGCCGCGGCATATCCGGTTCGAACAATTCGTGCAGCGTGAGACCGCGATTGCCGGCGCGGAGCTTCAGGAGGTGATGGCAATCCTCCACCACGCGATTGAGCGATACCGCTTCCTCGTTAAGCTCGTAGCGGCCGGCTTCGATGCGCGACAGATCGAGGATCTCATTGATGAGGTTGAGGAGGTGCACGCCGGAACTGTGAATATCGCCGGCATAGTCCTTGTACATCGGCACTGCGTGGGCGCCGAAAATCTCTCCCTGCATCACCTCCGAGAAGCCGAGAATGGCGTTGAGCGGCGTACGCAGTTCGTGACTCATTTGCGCGAGGAAGCGGGATTTGGCGATGTTTGCCGCCTCGGCGCGGCGGCGCGCCTCGTCCGAGATCGACTTCGACTGTTCGAGCTCGCCGATGAGCGCGTCCTTTTCAGCGCGGGCTTCGAGCGTGGCAAGCGTCGTCGAGTAGAGCCGGTAAGCAAGCAGCGAGAAGTAACCCTCCGCCGTCAGCGCCATGATCGCCAGGATGTAATCGTGCAGCGTGCCCTTGAACACGAAGTCGAGCGCGATGGCGATGGTGACCGGCAAGGTGAGCGCCAATACCGCCACCGGCAGGCTCGAAGCGAGCATGCTCGATATCGCCACGACCAAGAGCATGACGAACAGCATGAACGTGCCCGATTGCTCGTCGACGCCGACCGGATGGATGAGGATGAAGGTCCACGCCATGCCGAAGAACAGATCGAGCAGGATAAAGCGCAGCCGCCAGGCGTGCAGATTCACGGTGCCCGGCTGCTCGTCGAGGAATAGACGGCACGCGCGGATGATCACGAGATGGATGACCAGCGCGCCGCCGGTCCAAACACCCGAGGTGAGCGCCCCGGTCCACAAGCTCGACAGCAGTCCGATGGTGACGACGAGTAGCAGGATCACCAGCGATCCCGAGAGCCGGTTTTGGGCGAACTGGCGCAGCAATTCGTAGTCGAAAACCGGCCGCGTGCCGCTGGTCGACGTTAGCCGATCGCGCGCCTCGCGCACGTGCTGCGTAGCGAGGCGACGCTTGGTTGACGGTGCGTCGGCGGCGCCGGGCGAAGCGGGCTCGCGCGGTTCGCTGGTCGTGCTGGGCATTACAATCCGGGGCTGGCGATAATTTGCGTCAAAAGTCGCCCAAATTCCTTAAGACGAGGCTTAAGGCCGGACCGGGCTTGGACTTAAAGGCACGCATACGTTCATATTTGCAACCGCGGGCCCGGGCGGTTTGGCGCGCTGGCAGGCCGGGCCGGGCCGGGCCGGGCCAGGCCAGGATAAGGTTGCGCCGTCAAAGGGATAGTAGGGACGGGAGCCCAATCGCAATGAAGTTTTACGATGGTGGGCGTGCGCCGAACCCGCGTCGCGTGCGGGTATTCCTGGCCGAGAAGGGGATAAGGATTCCGACCGAGCAGGTCGATCTCGGGACCTTGCAGCATCGTACCGATGCCTACGCCGCGATCAACCCGATGCGGCGGGTTCCGGCGCTCGCGCTCGACGATGGCACGGTCATTACGGAATCGGTCGCGATCTGCCGTTACTTCGAGGCCCTTAATCCCGACCCGCCGCTATTCGGCCGCGGCCCGCTCGCCAGCGCGCTCGTCGAAATGTGGAACCGGCGCGTCGAATTTCACCTCTTCTTCCCGGTCGCGACCGTGTTTCAGCATTTGCATCCGGGCATGAAGCAATTGGTCGATCCGCAGCTGCCGGCGTGGGGCGAAGCCAACAAGCCGCTCATCTTCAAGTTCCTGCAATTCCTCGACACCGAGCTCAAAAACCGGCCTTACGTCGCCGGCGAGGCCTTCACCATTGCCGACATCACCGCATTGGTGTCGGTCGACTTCATGAAGGTGTCGAAGTTGACCGTGCCGGACGAGCTTGCCGAGCTGCGGCGGTGGTACGCGAAGGTTTCGGCCCGCCCGAGCGCCGCGGCGTAACAATAAGTCAAATTGGAACTTTGCGGCGATGAATTGATTATCGCCGGGCACGCGAAGACATTTTTTCTGGACATTCCTGAGGAGGAACCATGGATAAGAGGATAGCCGGTCTGCTTGGGGCAGCGGCCGCTTTCACCGCCGTGACTAGCGCGCAAGCCGCGACCTCGACGACGGGGCTCGAGCCGGCTGCGAATTACCGCGACCTCTTGGAGCCAATTCCGAATGCGCTCGCCCGGCTACAGACCGAGGAAGGACAGGGCAGGGCGGCGCCGGCTACCGGTGACACGCGCCTGGCCCAACATCATCATCATCATCACCATCATGTGCGCCGCGCAATTCGCCGTATCCTGCATCCTCATCATCACCACCACCACGACTGACGTCGCGGCAGCGCCACGCGGTTCAGGCGCCGGCGCTGCGGGGCGGCTATTCTTCTTTTTCCTTCGCTTTGGCGGCGCGGAGGAGGTGACGATAAGTGCCGTCGAATACGGTGTCGGTTCTCGACACCCACGTTGAATCCGCTGCCAGCGTCGGCCGGCTCGCGTGAATGCGCCGGTCCCGCAACTCGCGTTCGGCCGCTTCCTCGCCGTCCATCGGCACGAGTGTGAAGTCGGCGGTGACCGGCAGGACCAAAAGCTGCATCATCGGCTCACCGTGACGAAAAATGTGCGTGCGTCCTTCCGCGGGTGATTTGAATACGACAAACGAAATCATCGGCCACCATTCAGTTCGCAACAGCGCCGGCACGGCGATCGGAACGGTGTCGGTTGTATCCGTGTAAAATCGCGGGTGTGGCTCCGTGCGCACCGCCCATTCCGGCCCGACTTTCACATCGAGCAGAAGCTGGTAGGTGTAATAGTCCCTGCCGAAGCTGCGGAACGGCGGCCATTGCAGGTCGCTGTCAGGCGGGGGCGGTCCAAAATTTCCGTCGAAAACCAGGCTTCCGTCTTTGTTTGTTACGTGAAGCTCATTTTCGTAGGGATAGAAAATTTCGATCCCGTACTGCGCCCCTTCGGTGAACGGCATGCAGTGCCAGGCGTATTCGTGCGAGCCGTCGACGCGCGGTTCGGCCTTACCGGCCCAGCCGGGCATTTCGAGCTTTGTGCGCCGCGGCCGCAGCCCCGGATTGACTAATCGGAATTTGATTTCGTGCATCGCTTACGTCCTGGTTGAGCTTTTCAGGCTAGGCTTGAAAGTCGGTGCTCGACAAGGCGTTCCGCGGATATTGTGGGGCTCATGAAGATTGCCGCGGATGCTGGCCCGCTCTCTGCGGAAGGAAGAGGAGGCAGGCGATAATGAAGGCGCCGATAACCGCCGAAGCAATAGGGCGGCTCAATGCCAAACCGCCGTCGCTGACCGGCTTGTCGAGGAAATCGCCGACGGTGGCGCCAAGCGGTCGCGACAGGATGAAGGCGGACCAAAACAAAAAGACGCGCGAGAGGTTTGTCAGATAATAGGCAAGAGTCAGCATGGCCAAAGCAGCGGCGAAGACCAGCGCTCCGCCCTTATATCCAAGGCCGGTATCGTCTGCTGTCCAGTCTCCGAGCGCCGTTCCGAGCGTCTGCGAGAGCGTAATCGCCGCCCAATAGAACGCTTCCACTTTCGGCGTATTGACCGTCGCGACCGAGATGGAGCCGAGCGACCAATACCAAACGCCAAGCACGGCCGTGAGACCGATAAATAGTATGGACGATCCGCCGGCGTAACCGATGCCTAAAGACCGGTCGGCGAAATCGGCAAGGGTCGTGCCCGCCGTCGTGGAGGCGACGATCGTTGCCCAGTACAAGAAAGGGTGAAACTTATCCGCTGCGATCTGGATCGCGATCAGCACCACCAGCAGCGTGAGAAATACTGCCGTTCCGGCGAGATAGCCCCAATCGAGCGTCATGGTCACGGTGTCGCCGCCGGTCTCTCCGAGCGTCGTCGCCGCGATCTTGATGATCCAGAAAACGAGGGTGACTTCTAGGACCTTGCTGGTGAGGGTGGCGGCGCGGGTCATATGACAATTCATTCCAGGCGGGCAGGCCCGGGAAGCCTGAGACCGAACAGAAGCTAACTAAAGCCGTAAATTCTCCCTTTGCAGCCTATTTGCTGATATAATTCCTTGCGTCAAGAAGCCGTCCCCCGCGTTGGGTACCAAACTTGGATATTACCCGTCGTTAGTTCAAAGTCGCATTTTCGTTGTGGCGGTCAGCACTTCCGGCCGTGGTTAGCCGAAGCCACGCCCGATCTGACGTGCCATGGGTGATCGACACGGTCGTGCCGTGTGGGGTCCTCACGATTTCCACACGAGCGTCAAGCTGTTTGGCCAGCGCTTCGACGATGATCGTGCCCAGTCCAGGATTTGGCTTATCCGAATCCGATTGGCCCTCCGGTCTTCCAATCCCGTTGTCCGAAACCGCAAGTCTCCAGCTCGATTCAGCAGTTTCATAGGCGACGACAAGCAAGCCAGCGGCCCCGTCGCCGACGAAGGCATGCTTGAACGCATTGATCACGAGCTCCGTGACAATGAGACCGATGCTGACCGCCTCGGCGGATGAGGCTGTGCCGCCTTCTGCCTGGATCTTCAATGAGATTGGACGATTGTCGTCCGTCATCGAGGCTGCCAGCGCCTCGGACAATCGAGCGAGATAGGGGCCCATCTCGATCAGATCGCCATGGCCTGAGGCCAGCAGTTGTTGTTGCACAGCCGCCACCGACATGACCCGCTGATGCGCGTCCCTAAGGTGCATCCGCGTCTCCTCCGACTGCACCGTTCGAGCCTTGAGGAGAAGGATGCCGGCGATGATCTGCAGGCTGTTTGCAATGCGATGCTGCATCTCCTGCAACAGCATTTCCTTCTGTCGTAGAAGCTGCGCCATCTCCCGTTCGGCGGCGCGCCGCTCGGTTACATCTTCGATCGTCAGGAGAATGAGCTTGTGAGCATTCCTTTGACTGAACACCTCCCGCGCGTTCAGGAGCATCGAGCGTCGCCCGATTCCGGGAAAGTCCTGCTCGACCTCGTAGGCCTCCATCACGGTGTGTTGCGGCGCGACGTTCTCCAGCAGGAACCGAAGCGCGGGGATATTCCATTGCCCGTCGCCCAGCGCGTAAACCGGACGATCCTGAATGTCCTGACGACTCATCTTGAAAGTCTGATAGAAAGCGCGGTTTGCAGTGACGACACGAAGGTTCTGATCGAGGACCAGGAGAGGATCGCGGATCGTATCGACGATCCCCTGAGCGAGCGTGCGCATATTATCGCTATCAATGAACGGTTGGCTATTGGCCGAGGCCAAGGAGTCGGCCGGGGGACGGCGCTGTAGATCGTTCGACGGTTCCATATTTTGACCCTCACCGAAAACAACCAACTCGTTCCCCGTAACGAGCGGTCGGCCGCGAATTCTCACCCACTTCCCCGTAATCCACCTCTGCGAAGTTATGAACGTGATAGTCGGCAGTTGCAGAACAGCCTCCTCGCTAAGAGAAGCCCCTTGCAGCCCGAGGACTGTGCAAAATTGCTCACATGGAGAGGACTGTGGGTCGTATCGCCTACCGGCGCCAATCGGGCCTACTCGCGCCTAAACGAAACATATACAAATTTAGCCTTGATTGGCGGCTGCCGGTGCAAAAGACGATATTCAATGAATTTTGGACTTAATGCCGCGGTCGTAGTGTGCGGGTTTGCTCAGTGCCCGCATTTTAACTAGCGAGAGTCTTCAGCCGCCCGCAGTGATCGGCGCTAAAAAGCCGCGTCCGAGTTGTCTGCGGATAGTACCGCGCGGGACCGAAGCGTGAGCCCACCACGAAACGAGCCATTCGTTGGCGGCGCCTTACTGCTGAGAGATACTCTGCGTACCGGGGTCTAGCGTGGCCGGTGCCGTCGCATCCTCTGTCGCATGTACCGTCTTGCCACGATTGTCGGTCACCCATTGGGCGTTGTCCGCGAGTTCGGTGAAGCTTCGTTCGAGCTTTTGAAATTCACGCGCTGCGTTGGGGCCGTTCGCTATCCCAGCCAATTTGGCATATTCGCTCGCTTTGGCGCGATATTCCTCGGAGGTGAACATAGCGAGCCTTTCTGTGGGACCGTTAGATTTAGATACTGACAGTTAGCGTGGGCTCTGTAGCGGGGTCTGTATAAAATTGCTCACCAGGCGCGCCCACGAGATAAAGCGCATCAGTCTAACACGCAAACGTGTCCGCGTGGCTTGCAACTCTTAGCGGCAACCCGGCGTTATTGTACTCCTCACAGCAATTCTTTGTTTGAGCCATAATCAGCAGAATCACGTGCTTCATAAAACACTCATCGCTCTCACCGCCGCAGTCGCTCTGAGTTGCGTGCCGATGGCGACTAGTGCGTCGGCCGCCGGCCATCCAGGTGGTCATGACTGCCCAGGCTACGGCGTTCCCTTGGTCGGCGGTTTGATAGATGGCGTCCTGGGTGGTTACGGCCCCTTCTGACGACAAGCGGCGCACTTGAACGGCGGGGGCCGCCCTTCCCGATCGGAAGCGCGACCGCTCCACCGCCACCGCGATGTGATGGCTTTCGGCGGAAGGTCTGAAAAGCGCGAGAAGACCACCAAAGAGGCCAAATTCTATTCACCGTTGGCTATTGGAGCGAATCGCGGCCGATCAATCGAGACGTTAAATCCGGCCGAGCAGCATAAGAACAACAATGATGATCAAAATAACTCCGATGACGCCGACGCCGCCGTGTCCATAGCCGTAACCGTAGCCGCGAAAGCGGCCGCTGAGGCCGCCAAGCAGAAAAACGATAAGGACGATAATGAGAATTATTCCCAAGGGCGACATGATCTTATCTCCGTTGTCTTTATTTTATGAGTAGCTCAATGCCGAAAGTGAAGACTGTGCAAGATTACTCATTTTCGGCCGGCGCTCCGAAACCAAACGCGCGCGGCTGAATAGAGCGCCTCAAGCTTTGATGTGCGGCTGGTCGTGCAAAACGACATTCAGCAATGAACTATGGACTTCGATGCCGCCGTCGATGCTGCCGTTGTAGGCAATTAAGCCCAGCTTTCGAAATTTGTTCATGAAGAAACTCACGCGGGATCGCGTTGTGCCGATCATCTCCGCAAGGGTCTCCTGGCTGATCTTGGCGATAATCGGCTCCGGTCTGCCGTCCTTGCCGAAGTTCGCCAACAGCAGCAGCAGCCGCGCGAGACGCTTCTCACTCGAATTGAACAGCTGATCGACGAGGTCCGCTTCAACCCGGATCGTCCGGCCCAGCAGATGGGCAATGAACAACTCGGAGAATGCCGGCTCCTGATGGATCACGTGAACGATGGCCGCCTTTTCCAGTCGCGCGATGGTGCAGTCCGTCATGGTCGTGACCGTCGCCGCGCGCTGTACTTGCCCGGCAAGACATCCCTCACCGACGAATTCGCCGGTTCCGAGAATTGCGACGACGGCTTCCTTGCCGTGCGCCGAAACGACGGTGAGCTTTACCTTGCCCCGCTGGATGTAAAAGACGGCATCCGCAAGGCCTCCTTGTGAAAAGACGACCTGCCCCTTGCGGTACTTTCCGATGCTCCGGCCGTCACCGACACGGGCGAGGAACGATTTTGGATCGAATGACGGTCGGCGTTTTGTCGCCATGATGACCTTCCGTACCGTACCGTACCGATACCATACCACGCGCTTTTTTGTGAAGCCACAACGCGCCCGGTAAGCGCGAAGGATCGCCTTCAGCCGTTATGCTTACCGTTAAAAAGCCACCCAGGCGGCCCCCCGGGGGAATGGAGTATTTAATATAAGATAGGGCGCACTTCCTCGTGAGCCATACTGCTCAGACATGCTCGGGGTCGAAGATCAGAATGTAAGGCCGAGGGGCCTCAAGCAGGGAGCCGCGACAATGAATCCCATCACCGTATTTCTGACCATCGCGTGCCTGGCCATTGGCGTGGCTTTGGGCGCAACGGGGCACCTTTATGCGGGTATCGCCGTTGTGATCGCTGCGCTCATCATCGCCGCTGCGCTGAAGATGGCCAACAACTGGGAAAAATTCGTCATTCTTCGCGCCGGAAAATTGCGCGGCGTCAAAGGGCCCGGACTCTTTCTGATTATTCCCGTCATCGACCGCGTCGTCGCCGTCATCGATGAGCGCATTCAGACCACGGCCTTTAGCGCCGAGGCGGCGCTGACCAAAGATACCGTCCCGGTGAACGTGGACGCGATCATCTTCTGGTTCGTGCATGACGCGCAAAAGGCGGCCTTGAACATCACGAACTACCGTGAAGCCATCGATCGGGTCTCCCAAACGTCGCTTCGCGAAATGATCGGATCGTCGATGCTGTCGGCGCTGCTATCGGAACGCAGCGCGGCCGACGAACTTTTGCGCGGCGAAATCAGCCGCAAAACCGCCGACTGGGGCATCTCGGTGAAATCCGTGGAAATCCGCGACGTCGCGATACCGGTTGCCTTGCAGGACGCGATGTCGCGGCAGGCCCAGGCGGAAAGGGAAAAAGAGGCCAGGGTCATTCTCGGCTCGGCGGAGGCGGCGATCGCGGGAAAGTTCGTCGAGGCGGCCATGACCTATGCCGACCATCCAGCGGCCCTGCAGTTGCGCGCCATGAACATCATCTATGAGACGACCAAGGAGCGCGGCGCCACCATCCTGATCCCGACGGCGATGGTCGACAGCATGAATCCCGTGGTCGCGCTGGCGTTGGCAGGGCAGCAAGCCGCGCCGCAAAAAACAAACCCGCCGCTGCCGCTGCCGCCGGGTGAACGCTCGCAATAACGGCGCGCCGCCATCGCATCGCGCTCCCCTCGTGAATCGCGGGCGCGTGGGGTCTCCGATCGCCATCTGAAAATAGTGGCGCCGCCACGGCTAACTTTCTCGCATTTCGATCATATATAGATGAAGTCGCTTGCGTGATGGGCATTCACAAGATGCTTCGACCTCTATTTTGGAGATGATCGAAATGACGAACGCACCCGTGGCTGAACAAGCGGAGAGCGGATTTGATTTTAGCGCCGAGGCGGAGCTGTTCTCCATCCGTAATCGCAAGTCCAGGCGGCAACCAATCGGGTACCGACGTTTTGCGCGCGCCGCAGACGCCGTGCGTTTCGCGATCGAGGAGCTGCCACCTGAGTTTCTTCTCGGAGCCCATCTCCAGGTCGACGAGGAGAGATACGACGGCAACGGCATTCGCCGTCTATACGCCAGCACGGATTATCCCCTGGCCCGCCGCGCGGCGGCTTAGCGCGATGCCGACGCGCTCGAACAGCAAAACCGTCGCGTTCAATCATCCATTTAAGCTGCACAGCATCGATCGAATCCTGCCGCCCGGAGATTATCGGGTCGTGACCGACGAAGAGCTGATCGAGGAATTGTCGTTCGCGGCTTACCGCCGCGTCTCAACCATGATTTTTTTGCCGGGTGAAGCGACGCGTGCCTCCTCGGAAGAGATGGTGACCATCGATCCGCGCGATCTCGACGCCGCGCTGGAGCGAGACAGTGCGCCTCGCGTCCCTGCCGGATAACCGCGCGAGCTGCGCGGCGCGGCTCAGCGCTGCAGCAGCGCGATCAGGCTCGATGTGTCCCAGCGGCGGCCGCCCATCTTCTGAACTTCCGAATAGAACTGATCGACCAACGCGGTGAGCGGCAGATGGGCGCCGTTCCGGCGCGCTTCGGCGAGACACATGCCGAGATCCTTGCGCATCCAATCGACGGCAAAGCCGAAATCGAATTTTCCGGCGGCCATGGTCTTGTAACGGTTCTCCATCTGCCAGGATTGCGCGGCGCCTTTGGAGATGGTGGCGACCAGCTTTTCGATATCGAGCTCGGCTTGTTGCGCGAAGTGCAGCGCCTCGGCGAGCCCCTGCACGACGCCGGCGATGCAAATCTGGTTCACCATCTTGGCGAGCTGCCCGGAACCGGAAGCGCCCATGAGATTGCAGGCGCGCGCATAGGCGGCGATCACTTTTTCGGCGCGTGCGAACGGGTCTGCATCGCCGCCGCACATCACCGTAAGCACGCTGTTCTCGGCGCCGGCCTGACCGCCGGAGACCGGAGCGTCGATGAAATCGAAGCCGCGTTTTTTTGCCTCGGCGTGGAGTTCGCGCGCGATCTCGGCCGAGGCGGTGGTGTGGTCGACAACGACGGCGCCTTGGCGCATTCCGGCGAATGCGCCATCCTTGCCCAGCATCACTTCGCGCAAGTCGTGATCGTTGCCGACGCAGGCCATGACGAAGTCCTGGCCCTCGGCGGCCTGCCGCGGCGTCGGCGCGCTTTTGCCGCCGTGTTGCGACACCCATTGGCCGGCTTTGGCGGCGGTGCGGTTGAACACCGTGACCTCGTGACCGCCCTTGGCCTTGAGATGCCCCGCCATCGGGTAGCCCATCACGCCTAGCCCGACAAATGCCACCTTCGCCATTATGTCCTCCATCGCTGCGATCGCTTATACCAATTGGCGGCGGCCAATTGAGCCCTTACCTGAGCCGTCTTATTTAGTCGGCATAACGCACCGGGAGGCGGCATGGCATCGCTCAAGGACGACGTTCTGGCAAAGCTCTCGAGCGTGGCCACGCCCGAGGGCCGCCCGCTGACCGCAACCGGCAAGCTCTCCGAGATTGTCGCCAACGACGGCAAAGTATTTTTTTCCATCACCGTCGATGCGGCTCAGGTGAAAGAGTGGGAGAGCGTGCGCGAGCGCGCGGAGGCAGCCGTTCGCGCGACCCCGGGCGTTCAGTCGGTCATGATCGCCCTCACCGCCGAACGCGCCGGTGGCGGTGCCGCCGCGAACGCCGGTGCCAACGTTCAGACGCGCCGGCCGGCGATGGCTCCGGGCGGCGCGCGTCCGCCCGCTGCCGCGCCGCCGGGTGCAGCGCGCGGCCTCGGAGGCCCCGCGGGTATTCCCGGCGTCGCCGCCATCATCGCGGTGGCTTCCGGCAAAGGCGGCGTGGGCAAATCGACGGTGGCGGTCAACCTCGCGCTCGGACTGCGCGACCTCGGGCTGAAGGTTGGCATCCTCGATGCCGATATCTACGGGCCGTCGCTGCCAAAACTCCTCGCCATCCGCGAGAAGCCGCAGACCGCCGGCGGCACGCGGCTAAAACCGATCGTGCGTCACGGCATGCCGGTGATGTCGATCGGCTTCCTGGTCGAGGAGGAGACGCCGATGATCTGGCGCGGGCCGATGGTGATGTCGGCGCTGACGCAGATGTTGCGCGAAGTCGACTGGGGCAATCTCGATGTCATGGTGATCGACATGCCGCCCGGCACCGGCGACGCGCAGCTCACGATCGCGCAGCAGGTCCCGCTCAAAGGCGCCGTCATCGTCTCGACCCCGCAAGATCTGGCGCTCGCC
>Ga0182024_10019625_pt1 | contig 12438 bp, 10 predicted proteins | sample P32metaG_FD_120480 | JGI IMG/M metagenome (GOLD analysis project Ga0182024, IMG submission 120480) | Permafrost microbial communities from Stordalen Mire, Sweden - P3-2 metaG (Illumina Assembly) | ecosystem: Environmental > Terrestrial > Soil > Wetlands > Permafrost | place: Sweden: Stordalen...
CACCAGGCTATTCGTGAAAGAGCCGCGCATGATCGCCGCGGCGATCGCCTCTTTCCCGGGGCTGGCGCATCGCATGGAGGATGTGGGGCGCATCGGCAAAGTGCGCTTCGTCAATGATTCCAAAGCCACCAACGCCGACGCGGCGGCGCGGGCGCTGGCCTGTTATCCCGACATTTTCTGGATTGTCGGGGGCAAGCCCAAGGAAGGCGGCATTGCCGGCCTGACGCCCTACTTCCCCCGCATCCGCAAAGCCTATCTGATCGGCGAGGCGGCGCATGATTTCTCCCGTACCCTGGACGGGAAAGTGAGCTATGAGATTTCCGGCACGCTGGACAAGGCGCTGGAACGCGCCGCCACAGACGCCGCCGCGTCGCAAGCCTCGGCCCCCGTGGTGCTGCTGTCACCGGCCAGCGCCTCCTATGACCAGTTCAAGGATTTCGAGCAGCGTGGCGATGCGTTCCGCGGCCTGGTGTCCAGGCTAAAAGATGTGAGGGCTGCCTGATGAGCATCTCGCGCGCCGACAAAAGCGGATTCGCCGACTGGTGGTTCACGGTGGACAAGGCGGCGCTCATTTTCATGGGGTTGCTTTTGGGCGTGGGCCTGATGCTGGCCTTTGCCGCCAGTCCCGCCATCACCGGCGGCCCTCTCACCGCCGGCGATTTCCACTATGCGGTGCGCCAACTGGGCTTCGCGGTGGTGGCGCTTTCCATCATGGCGGGTGCATCGCTGCTCACATTGCGCCAGGTGAAGATCGCGGCGGCCCTGGTCTTCGCCATCGCGCTGATCGGTTCTTTCCTGGTTCTGTTCCTGGGCAGCGACGTGCTGGGCGCGCGGCGCGAACTGAATTTCGGCTTTATGAGCTTGCAGCCTTCGGAATTCTTGAAACCCGCCTTTGCCATTCTCGCCGCCGCGGTGCTGGCGGACCGCGCGCCCATGGCGCTGCCCAAGCCCGCGATCACGTTTCTTCTCATCCTGCCCGCCATCGTCATTCTTTTGCTTCAGCCTGACGTGGGGCAAAGCGGATTGCTCTTGTCGCTGTGGGGCGCGATGCTGTTCTTTGCCGGCCTGCGGCTTTTCTGGGTGGGCTTGATGGCGGGGGCCAGCGGCATGTTGGGTTTCGCCGTGTATGTGATCTTTCCCCATGTGCATCACCGGGTGGCGCAATATCTTAGCTCCTCCGATATCGGCTATCAGGCGGATTTGGCGCTCAAGGCCTTCGCCCATGGCGGTCTTGCGGGCGTGGGTCCCGGCGACGGCACCATCAAATACCGCATCCCCGACGCCCATTCCGACTATATTTTCGCGGTGGCGGGCGAGGAGTTCGGCCTGATCCTTTGCGCCGCGATCGCGGCCCTGTTCTGTCTTCTCACCGTAAGGATTCTGCTGCGCTCGGCCAACGCGCGCGATCCTTTCTCCCAGTTGGCGGGCGCGGGCCTGGCGATGGTGACGGCGGTGCAGGCCTTCATCAATATGGGCGTGGCGGTCTCGCTGCTGCCCGCCAAGGGCATGACCTTGCCTTTCATCTCCTATGGCGGGTCCTCGCTTTTCTCCATCGCCCTCACCATGGGCTTTGCGTTGGTGGTGACGCGCCAGCGCCCCAAACTCGCGATTCGCGCGGAGTCGCTGTTGGGCGCGTTGGGAGTGAGCGCATGACAGGACCCATCGTCCTTTCGGCAGGCGGCACGGGCGGGCACCTTTTCCCCGCCCAGGCGCTGGCAGGTGAATTGCACAAGCGCGGCCATGGCATTGTGGTGATGACCGACGCGCGTTTCACCAATTATGCCACCTCTTTCCCGGGCGCGCGGATCGAGACGGTGCCTTCCGCGCCGCTCAATTCGCTTCTCGCGCCTTTCAAGATCGCCGCCGGCATCCTGCTGGCGCTGGCGAAATTGCTGCGGCTCAAGCCTTCGGCCGTGATCGGCTTTGGCGGCTATCCTTCGGTGCCGGTGATGTTGGCGGCGGTGTTGGGGCGTTTTCCCACCGCCATCATCGAGCAGAATGCCGTGGTGGGCCGGGCCAACCGGCTGGTGATGAATCATGTGCGGCGCGTGGCCGCCGCGTTCCCCATCGCCCGCTTCGCGCCCCGGGACAAATCCAAGATCGTGCTCACGGGCAATCCGCTCAGGCCCGAAGTGATCGCGCTATGGGGCGCGGCTTATGATCGGCCTTCGGCCGATGGAGTCTTGCACCTCCTGGTGTTCGGCGGCAGCCAGGGCGCGCGGGCCTTAAGCGAGATCGTGCCCGCCGCGGCCATTCGTTTGCCCGAGGCCCTGAGATCCCGCCTGTCCATCGTTCAGCAATGCCGGCCCGAAGATATCGAGAAAGTGCGCGCGCTTTACGCTCAATCCGGCATCCGCGCCGAACTCAGGCAGTTCTTCACCGACCTGCCGGAGCGCATGGCCCGGGCACAGCTGGTGATCGGCCGCTCAGGCGCCGGAACAGTGGCCGAGCTGATGGCGATCGGCCGTCCCGCCATCCTGGTGCCGCTGCCATACGCGCTCGATGACAATCAGGCTCCCAACGCGGAAATCCTCGCCCGCGCCGGCGCCGGATGGATGGTGGCGGAGCGCGATCTCGGCGCCGACAGGCTGGCGGGGATGCTGGTGGAGATTTTTTCCGCGCCCGCCGATCTTGCGGCGCGCGCCAGGCGTGCTCATGACCTTGCCATCCCTGGTGCTGCGGAAAAGCTGGCCGACATGGTGGAAGAATTGGCGCAAAAGCACAGGAGCGCCGCATGATGGCCATGCCGGTCGCCACCCGCGTGCCGCTCGATATCGGCGCCATTCATTTCATCGGCATCGGCGGCATCGGCATGTCGGGTATCGCCGAGATCATGCACAATCTGGGCTACAAGGTTCAGGGCTCAGACGCGGCCGACAGCGCCAATGTCAAGCGCCTGCGCGCCATGGGCATTCCCATCGCGGTCGGCCATGCGGCGGAGAATCTCAAGGACGCCCATGCCGTGGTCTATTCCTCGGCGGTGAAGCCCGGCAATGTGGAATTCGACGCCGCCCGGGCTCTGTCGCTGCCGCTGGTGCGCCGCGCCGAAATGCTGGCCGAGATCATGCGGCTCCGGTCCTGCGTGGCCATCGCCGGCACCAATGGCAAGACCACCACCACCACCATGGTGGCGGCGCTGCTGGACGCGGGCGGCATGGATCCCACCGTGGTCAATGGCGGCATCATCAATGCCTATGGCACCAATGCGCGGCTGGGCGCGGGCGAATGGGTGGTGGTCGAGGCGGATGAAAGCGACGGCACCTTCCTGCGCCTACCCGCAACCGTGGCGGTGGTGACCAACGCCGATCCCGATCATCTGGATTATTACGGTACCTTCGACGCCATGCGCGACGCCTTCCAGCGCTTTGTCGAGAATGTGCCTTTCTACGGCTTCGCTGTGCTCTGCCTGGATCATCCGGAAGTGCAGGCCATGGTGGGCCGCATCACCGACCGGCGCATTATCACCTATGGCTTCAGCCCCCAGGCTGATGCCCGCGCCGTCAATGTCTCCTATTCTGAAGGCGCTTCGCATTACGACGTGGTGTTCACCGACCGCCGCAAGGGTACCGAGACGCGGCTCGGCGGGCTCAGCCTGCCCATGCCAGGCGACCATAACGTCCAGAATTCGCTGGCCGCGATCGTGGTGGCGCGCGAATTGGGCGTGGCCGACGATCTGATCCGCAAGGCGCTTTCTAGTTTCAAGGGCGTGGGCCGCCGCTTCTCCAAAGTGGGCGAATGGAAGGGCGCGGCCATCATCGACGATTACGCCCATAATCCCTTCAAGATCGCCGCCGCCTTGCGCGCGGCGCGCCAGGCCTATGGCGGTCCCGTGGTGGCGGTGGTGCAGCCGCATCGCTACACAAGACTGCGCGACACGTTCGAACAGTTCGCCAAATGCCTGAACGACGCCGATGTCGCCATCATTGCCCCGGTCTATGCCGCGGGCGAGCCGCCCATCGAAGGCATCAATCGCGACAGCTACGCCGAAGCCCTGCGCGCCCACGGCCATCGCAATGTGCTGGTCATCGATGGCGAAGCTGATCTCGCCGCGACAGTCGCCCCGCACCTGAAGCCGGGCGGTGTGGTGATCGGCCTGGGCGCGGGCTCGATCACGGGCTGGATGCACGCGCTTGAGAAGAAATTGGAGGGCCGATGACCAGGCCCTGCGACATGCTTCCGCCCGTGCGCGGCAGCGTCACCCGGGGAGCCCCGTTGAAAGAGCTGGTGTGGTTTCGCGCCGGCGGTCCCGCGGACGTGCTGTTCCGTCCCGCCGATATCGAGGATCTGGCCAGTTTTCTGGCGGCGCGGCCGTCCGGTTTGCGCGTCCAGGTGATCGGGGTGGGCTCCAATCTCCTGGTGCGCGATGGCGGCATTCCCTGCGCGGTGGTGCGCCTTCCCGCCAGCTTCGGCAAGATCGAAACCAACGGCACCAGGCTTCGCGCCGGCGCGGCGGCGCTGGACGCCAATGCCGCCAAGGCGGCGGCGGAAGCCGGCATCGCCGGGATGGAATTCCTGCGCGGCGTGCCGGGCACGATCGGCGGCGCGCTCAGGATGAATGCCGGCTGCTATGGCCGGGAGATCGCCGACATTTTCGTGGAAGCCACCGCGTTGGACGGCGAGGGCAACAAGCTCACTCTCACCAAAGCCGATATGGACTTCACCTATCGCCATACCGCCGCGCCCGACGATCTGATCTTCATCGAGGCCGTGTTTGAAGGCGCCCAGGACGCACCGGACGCGATCAAGGGACGCATGGAGGAATTGGTGGCGAGCCGCGAGGCCAGCCAGCCCATCCGCGCCAAGACGGGCGGCTCGACGTTCAAGAATCCGCCCGGCCAGAAGGCCTGGCAATTGATCGACAAAGCGGGCTGCCGGGGGCTGCGCCGCGGCATGGCCCAGGTGAGCGAGAAACACTGCAATTTCCTCATCAATACCGGCGAAGCCAGCGCCGCCGACATTGAAGGATTGGGCGAAGAGGTGCGCCGCCGCGTGCTGGAGAGCCAAGGCGTGGCCCTGGAATGGGAAATCAAGCGCGTGGGCGTGCCGATCGCGGCCGAGGCGATGTCATGAGCGGCTATCAACGCATCGCCGTCCTGATGGGCGGACGCTCGGCGGAACGCGAAGTCTCTTTGTCGTCCGGACAAGGCGTGATGAAGGCCTTGGCTGAGGAAGGCTTCGAGCCCATTCGCGTCGATCCGGGCGACAATCCCGGCGATCAATTGTTTCGGGTGAAGCCGGATGCGGTATTTAATGCGCTGCATGGCCGATTCGGCGAGGACGGCACCGTGCAAGGTCTCCTGGAATTGATGCGCCTGCCCTACACCCATTCGGGGGTGCTGGCCTCTTCCTTGGCCATGCACAAGGAGCGGACCAAGGACGTCTATCGCGCGGCCGGCCTGCCGGTGGTGCGCTCCATCGTGGTGGACCGCAGGGAAGCGGCGGCCGGGCACTTGATGGAGCCGCCCTATGTGGTCAAGCCGGTCAATGAAGGCTCCAGCGTGGGCGTCTTCATCATCCGCAAAGGCGACAACCGCCCGCCCGCCGCCCTGGGCAGTGATACGTGGACCCTGTCGAACGAGATGATGGTCGAGGAATATGTCCCCGGCCGCGAGTTGACCGTTTCGGTGATGGGCGATCGCGCCCTGGGCGTCACAGAGATCACCACCGAACTCGAATTCTACGACTACCAAGCCAAATACAGCGACGGCGGCTCGCGCCACATCCTGCCAGCCAAGGTCCCCAACGCCATCAGCGAACAATGCATGACGCTGGCGGTCAAGGCGCATCAGGCGCTGGGCTGCCGCGGCGTGTCGCGCACCGATTTCCGCTATGACGATACCGGCGCCAAGCCGCGCCTGATCCTGCTCGAGACCAACACCCAGCCCGGCATGACGCCCACCTCGCTGGTGCCGGAACAGGCCGCTCATGTCGGAATCTCCTATGCCAAATTGTGCCGCTGGCTGGTGGAGGACGCGTCATGCGATCGCTGAAGGTGCAACGCATGCCGCGCGGCAATCCCCGCACCCGCTCCGCCAGGAAGCCAGCGCGCGCCTTGCGTGAAAGCGCGGGCGCGTCGCGCGGCTGCCGCGAGACATCCGGCGAAGGCATTCTGGCCCGCGCCCGCGCCGCCATCGGGCGGTTTCTACGCCGTCCCATTCTTTGGATGAGCCTGGGGCTTCTGGTCTTTGTGATGCTGGCAGCCCTGTTCGTCAGCGGGGCGGTGGGCCGCACGATCCATAATGTGCGCCGCGCCACCGACCAGCTGGCCGCCGAAGCCGGCTTCGGCATTTCCGAGATTCACCTGGCGGGCAACAGCCGCGTGCCGCCCGAGACCATCCTGGCCGCCCTGGGCATGCAGCCGGGAGGCTCCATCTTCGCCGCCGACCTTCCGGCGGCCCGGGCCCGCATCCTGTCGCTGGACTGGATCGCTTCGGCCGATGTGGTGCGCCGCTATCCCGACGCCATTTTCGTCAATGTGGTGGAAAAGCGGCCCTTCGCGCTGTGGCAATCTCCCGACGGCATCGCGGTGGTGGAGCGCTCGGGCAGTGTGATCACAACCCAGAGCGTGGAAAAATTCGCCCGCCTGCCCAAGCTGGTGGGCGCCGGTGCGCCGCCAGCCGCCGCGGATCTGGTCGATGCGGTGATGGCCCATCCCGCCACCACGGCGCGCGTCGCGGCCTATGAATTCGTTTCCCAGCGCCGCTGGAACCTGATCCTCAACAATGGCGTGGTGGTCAAGCTGCCGGAAAATGGCTGGCGCAAGGAACTGGATGCGCTGGAGCATCTGATCGCCGACAACGGCATCCTGGAACGCGACGTCATGGAAATCGATCTGCGCTCGCCAACTCAGTATTTCTTCGTATTGCGCGGCGGCGAGAAAAAAGATGTTCAACGCGGCAAGGAAACCTGAGGTATGGGCCTGAGTGATGGGTGAATCGATCCGATTGCGCGTCAACAATGAAATTCCCGCCTACCGCCCCGGCCTGGTGGCGGCGCTGGATGTGGGCTCGTCCAAAGTGGCCTGCGTGATCGGCCGGGCCGAGCAGGGCAGCCTGAAGATTCTGGGCAGCGCGCTGCGCGAAAGCGCGGGCCTTCGCGCCGGCACGGTCACCAGCCTGGAGCGGGCGGAAGAATCCATCCGCGACTGCGTGGCGGCGGCGGAAAATCATGCCGATGCCCGCATCCAGAATGTGCTGATTTCGGTCAATTGCGGCCAACCCGTCTCGGTCAACAGCCGCGCGGTGATGGCGCTGGATGGCGCCTTGGTGTCCGACGCGCATCTGCGCGCGCTCCTGGCCGATGGGCGGACCCGTTGCCGGCTGGACGGCCATGAGATCATCCAATCCGCGCCCACCACTTATGTGGTGGATGAGGCCCGCGGCGTGCGCAATCCCTCCGGCATGTTCTGCAGCCGCATCGGCGTCGCCATGCATGCCGTGGCGGTGAGGCCGTCGCCGCTGCAGAATCTCAAACTGGCGGTGGAACGCTGCCATCTGAGCGTGGTGGGCACGATGTTCTCGGCCTATGCCTCCGGGCTTGCCAGTTTGAGCGAAGACGAGAAACAGATCGGCGCCATCGTGATCGACATGGGCGGTGGCTGTACCTCGATCGCGGTCTTCCTGGAAGGCCATCTGGTTCATGCCGATGTGGTGCCGTTGGGCGGTTCGTCCGTGACCGCGGATATCGCGCGCGGGCTGGCGGCGCCCATGTCCGCCGCGGAGCGCATCAAGAGCCTGTTCGGCGCCGCCGTTGGCGACCTCGAAAGTGGCACCGACCTGATCGCGGTTCCCCAGATGGGCGAAGAGGGCGAGGAGCGCGCGCTCAGGGTGCCGCGCTCCATGCTCACCCGAATCATCCAGGCCAGGCTGGAAGACATATTGGACGAGGTGCAGAAGCGGCTGCAGGCCTCGGGCTTCGATGTGGCGGCGGGGCGGCGCCTGGTCTTGACCGGCGGCGCCTGCCAACTGGCCGGCACCAGGGAATTGGTGGCGCGCAAGCTGAACAAGCAAGTGCGAATCGGCCGGCCGCAGAATTTCCCCGGCCTGGCCGCCGCCAACAACGGTCCCGACTATGCCACCGCCATCGGCCTTTTGATGGCGGGCGCCACCATGCCGCCGGAAGTGATCAATCCCGAACTGGCCATGGCGGCCGAGCCGCAATCCGGCAAGGGCTGGTGGGGGCGGTTGACCGGCCGGTGGCTGGAGTGATTCAACAATGTAACCGCGAATCAGCCGAGCGATTCGCGGATACGCAAGGTGACTCTGTCGTGTCACTGAGGAGAAACTGAGATGGCGATAAACATCAAAATACCCCCCACCCAGGAATTGCGCCCCCGCATCACGGTGCTGGGCGTGGGCGGCGCCGGCGGCAATGCCGTCAACAACATGATCGAGGCCGGCCTCGAAGGCGTGGACTTTGTCGTCGCCAACACCGACGCCCAGGCCCTGGCCCAATCCAAGGCCGAGCGCCGCATCCAGTTGGGCGTCTTGACCACCGAAGGCCTGGGCGCGGGCGCCCAGCCGGAAGTGGGCCGGGCCGGCGCCGAAGAGGCCCTGGCGGAGATCATGGAGCAGCTTTCCGGCTCCCATATGGTGTTCATCGCCGCCGGCATGGGTGGCGGCACGGGTACGGGCGCGGCGCCGGTGATCGCGCGGGCCGTGCGTGAGGCCGGCATCCTCGCCGTGGGCGTGGTGACCAAGCCTTTCGCGCTGGAAGGCGACCGCCGCATGCGGGTGGCCGAGCGCGGCATCGCGGAGTTGCAGCAATTCGTGCACACCCTGATCGTCATCCCCAACCAGAACCTGTTCCGCGTCGCCAATGACCGCACCACCATGTCGCAAGCCTTCGCCATGGCCGACGAGGTGCTGCATGCGGGCGTGCGCGGGGTTACCGATCTTATTGTCATGCCCGGCCTCATCAACCTCGATTTTGCCGACATCAAGTCGGTGATCAGCGAGATGGGCAAGGCCATGATGGGCACCGGCGAGGCCGAAGGCGAGGACCGCGCCATGCGGGCCGCCGACATGGCGATCTCCAATCCGCTCCTGGACGATGTGACCATGAAGGGCGCCAAGGGCGTGTTGATCAACATCACCGGCGGGCCCGACTTGATGCTGTTCGAAGTCGAACAAGCCGCCAACCGCATCCGCGCCGAAGTGGACCCCGACGCCAATATCATCTTCGGCAATACCATCCTGCCGGATATGGAGGGCCGCATCCGCGTGTCCGTGGTGGCTACCGGCATCGACGCCGACATACTGAAGCTTCCCGAGAAGGTGCATACGCTGCGCCCGCATCTCAAGCCGCAGCCTTTCCGCATCGATCCGGTCAAGCCGGCCGCCCAGCTCAATCCGGTGCAGGCGCAAGTGGAAAGCCTGGCTGCGGAGCTCAATGGCTCGCCCGCGTTGAAGGCGGACGAGGCTTATATCCTGGGGGGCAGCGACGCGCCGGCGATCGAAGAGCCGCCGCGCGTGGAAGAGATACCCCTGGCGGCCAGATATCCGGCCACGGAAAGCTATCGCCCGCTGGATCAGCAGCCTTTGGCCCGCCCGCAAGCGGAAAAGAAAAGCGGCTGGAGCCTGTTTGGCCGCAAGAAAAAGTCCCCATCCGACTTGCGCAGCGAGCCCGTGGCGGAAAGGCCCCGCGCCACCGCCCAGCCTATGCAGCGCCCGGCGGCTCCGGCCTCCGAACCGACGCCGTCCCTGAGCGAGGATCTCTTCCCCGATCACGGCCATGACGATCAGTTCGAGATTCCGGCGTTCCTCCGCCGTCAGTCGAATTGATGCCCCCATCTGTGCGCCACGGGGCAAACCCGTTGGCGCACATCTTCCCCCACCAATGGCTTCGCCATGCGGGGGAAGAAAGCCGGGACCAAGACGCGAGATAAAAGGGCGGCTTCGGCCGCTCTTTTTTGTTATAAGAGGCCATGGATTTCTGGATCGAGGATGCGCGCGACGCCGATCTTCCCGCCATCACCGCCATCCTCAATCACGCCGCCGCCCATACCACCGCCACCTGGCACGAATATCCCAAGAGCGATGCCGAGATGGCGGATTGGTTTGCCGCCCGCAAGAAGGACTATGTGGTGCTGGCGGCGCGCGATGCGTCCGGGCTTCTGGGCTATGCCAGCTATGGCCCGTTCCGCGCGCCATCCGGCTACCGGCTGAGCGCCGAACATTCCATCTATGTGCGCGAGGACCGGCGCGGGAAGGGCATCGGCAAGGCGCTGCTCGCGGCGCTGATCGAACGCGCCCGCGCGCAAGGCCTGCATGTCCTGGTCGGGGGGATCGACGCCGACAATCCGTTGAGCATCGGGCTGCACAAGGCCTTCGGTTTCGAAGAGACCGGGCGCATGCCGGAAGTCGGCCGCAAATTCGACCGCTGGCTCACTTTGGCCTTCCTGCAAAAAAACTCTGACGGGCTATCATGCCCCGGATTCAATAAAAGGGGCAGGGCATGTGGGCGCTGATTTTGGCGGCTTGTTTGAGTCTTTTGATTGCCGTTCCGGCATGGGCCGCGCCCTATGACGTGGCGGAGAAAGACATCGCCACGCTTCAGGCCGACATGGCGGCGGGCCGTGTCACCGCGGTGGGGTTGGTGCAAACCTATCAGGCGCGCATCGCCAGGTTGGATCCTCAGCTCCACAGCGTGATCGTGCTCAACCCGGATGCCCTCAGCCAGGCGCGCGCCCTGGACCAGGAACGCCAAGCCGGCCATGTGCGCGGACCGCTGCACGGCATTCCCATTCTGGTGAAGGACAATATCGAGACGCAGGACCCTGTCGCCACCACCGCGGGATCGCTGGCGCTGAAGGACAATATCACGCGTCGCGACGCGCCCGTGATCGCGCGTTTGCGGGCGGCGGGCGTGATCGTCCTGGGCAAGGCCAATTTGAGTGAATGGGCCAATATCCGCTCCACCCACTCCATCAGCGGCTGGTCCGCGATCGGCGGCTTGGCGCACAACCCTTATGTGCTGGACCGCAACACCTGCGGCTCGTCGGCCGGCAGCGGGGCGGCGGTGGCGGCCAGCCTGGCGGCGGCGGCTTTGGGCACCGAGACGGACGGGTCCCTGGTCTGTCCCGGCTCCTTCAATGGCATCGTCTCGCTCAAGCCGACCGTGGGCCTGGTGTCGCGCACCCATATCGTGCCCATCTCCCATACCCAGGACACCGCCGGTCCCATGACCCGCAGCGTGGCCGACGCGGCGCTGCTCTTGTCGGCCATGGCCGGAAGCGATCCCGACGATGCGGCGACGGCAGATGCCGATGCCCATCGCAGCGATTATGCCGCCGGGCTTGCCGGTGCGCCGCTCAAGGGCGTGCGGCTGGGCCTGATCCTGCCGCCGGCCGATCATTCGCCCTCGGCCACCGATATCCTTTTGCAGCATGCAGTGGACCTGTTGCAGGCCCAAGGCGCGGTGATCGTGGAGGTTCACGACTTCAAGCCGCCCGAGAACGCGTCGAACGAAGAAGACACCGTGCTCAAGTATGAATTGAAGCATGACATGGGGCAGTATCTGCAAAGCCTGCCGGGCGCGGGCCCCAAGACCCTGGCCGACTTGATCGCCTTCGACGCCGCGACGCCGCGGGAACTGGTGCTGTTCGACCAGGATTATTTCAACATGGCCGAGGCCAAGGGCGGTCTCGGCGATCCTGCCTATATCCAAGCGCATCAGGATCTGCAGACCAACACCCGCGCCTTGCTGGACACAACCTTGGCCCAGAACCATCTCGACGCCTTGATCCGCGCCACCGACGATCCTGCCTTCCGGGTGGACGTGGTCAAGGGCGACACGGGAAGCGGCAGCGATTCCTTCCTGCCCGCCACCGCCGGTTATCCGCACCTCACCGTGCCCATGGGCATGGTGCAGGGCCTGCCGGTGGGGATTTCCTTCATGGGACCGGCCTGGTCGGAAGCCAAGCTGCTGGCGCTGGGCGCGGCGTTCGAACAGGCCGCCAACGCGCGCAAGCCGCCAACCTTCATTCCGTCGCTGGAATCCACGCCCGCGATCGCAACCGCACTGGCGCCATTACAGCATTAGTTGTTGCATCAGGAATGTGCGGCGGGCGCCGCTGCCGGTGTGGTGGGCCCGATGTAAATGCGCCGCTTGCCGAAATCGATCGCCAGTGAGTTGGAGCGCAACAAGGCGGGACCGATAATGGCGGCGGGCCGGTCCGCCAGCCCGAAATACTGAAATACTTTGGCGTTCGCCACGATCACATTCTGATCGGCAAAGGTGCGATCGCCTGTCTGGACGGAGAGGCTCTTCACCAGCACCACGGGCTCCAGCGTTCCCAGCGCATCGCGCAGATCCTGTGGAATCTTGGTTTTGAGAAAGTCCTCGCGGTGAAGCCCCAGCCCTTCGGCCGCCTGCCAATTCATCATGGTGATGCCCGAACCCATGTCCAAAAGCGCGGTGACATCCTTGCCCCCGAAC